>ENA-ORSS01000004-ORSS01000004.1-human-gut-metagenome-genome-assembly--contig:-NODE-4-length-356597-cov-28.786687_pt1 | contig 356597 bp, 261 predicted proteins | sample MGYA00241899_ERZ509162 | MGnify/ENA primary metagenome ERZ509162 (study PRJEB26280, sample SAMEA2338641) | human gut metagenome | biome: human gut; feature: human-associated habitat; material: faeces... | reverse complement strand
ATTCCCGCAGCGATTATCCCCAACTGGCACAAAACCGCTACAAATACAACGGCAAGGAATCGCAGCAAAACTGGAAACGACAACAAAGAACCGTTGGTGCAATTTTAAGGATTGAGAAGAAGCGAACAGTGTAATATCAACAGTGCGACCCATATTTAATATTGAAAAAAGTACTAAACAATCCCCAAAGGTAAAAACCTGGTGGAATAAGATTCGCATAGAAAATTTTCGAACATTTAATGTAGCAGAAATAACACAATTTGATTAAAGAATTAATTAATCAGAAGTGAAATAATTAGAAAATATACAAGAGAACGAATTTGGTAAATTTTTATCTTAAAAGAGCAATGAAAGGATTAATATTAACAGCAGTAGCAATTTTAGGAGTTTTAGTAGCCTTTAAATTCAAAGGATTGTTTCATAAAATAATTTCCATTGGACTGGCAATTTCTTTTTTATTTAGTTGGTCAAGAAACAAGTATATGATTACAGGCAGCTTTATTGTATTTACTCTTCTATCTATTATAACTTTTATTTACGGACAGACAGTTAAAGAAATTGATATTTTGAAAAAAATTAGCATTATTACAATGGGATTCTTTTTGACTATTAGTTCAATTTCTAAACTGTTTCACTTTCCAGCAACAGAAGTAATAAAGTTTTCAATGATAATTCCAATTATTATTACACTCGTAGCTTTTTTTAGAGAAAGACAATTAACAAAAGAAATGAGTTTTATGATACTTTTTTCAATTTATGCTGTGTCAGAACTTTTATCACTATGGATTTAACAAGACAAAACGGATTAAGGATGAGTTTTAAATCTCAAGTAAATTTTCAGGCAAGAAAATCGTGATAAAACATATTTTTATTGTAATTTTCTTTTAAATTTTTCTGCAGCTTCTTTGTATTTAAAAAATTGTCATCTTGTAGCTTCACCACTAAAAAATTTAAACGTATCTGGGGTGAATCATTGAATATTAAATCGTATTGCAAGTTTTTTCAGCCTATCAGAAATTTTTGAATAATCGTATGTATATAACAATAGAGCTATAACGACAAAAGAAGATGTAATGCGGACTATTAAGTTAAGAAAAAACATACCCAGATTTTAAAAATTTTACAAGATAAACAGCCGGTATACCCTGAAAAACGGATCGATGAGTCCGGACAATTATTTCTGTGAAAAAATCTCACCTTATGGTTTAAAGTGTCAGACAGGTCTTCTTTATTTCCCATTATTTTTAAACGATAACAAAAACGGGAATATAACATTCAACGAATTTATTTAACACCTCACATCCAATCTTTTAAGTAGACCGACCGTATAACAGCTTGTAATAAATAAAAACACACAAGCTATGAGAAAAATTTTTGCACTGATTTTACTGACATTTATCGCTGTTGCTCTCTGCCGTCCGGTAAAAGCGCAGAAAATAAATGTAGCATCTATCTCTGAAAAAAAGGATCTGCATAATTTTTACAAAATGATGAAAGAAGCTTTTCCTTTAGCCTATAATGATCCGGCAGCTCCCCGTTTTATCTTTTTTGACAACGACAGACGTTTTGTTTTCGGTATCGGAGGTTATGTACAGGCAACCGGAGTATATGATTTCAACGGAGTGGAAGACTACAACTTTTTCACAACTTCGGCCATTGCCCCCAAAGGCCATCAAGCCGGTTCCAGTTTCGGCATGACCGTCAATCAATCCCGGATTTTCTTCAAATTAGTCGGCGATACAGACCGGGGACGTTTGGTGTCTTACATCGAAATGCAGTTTGAAGGACCGTCAAATACACCCAAATTAAACCAGGCCTTCGTTCAGTTTAAAGGTTTTTTGGTAGGGCAAGCCTGGAGTACTTTCTGTGACATGCCCGCCGTTCCGACCACGATCGATCAGGAAGGTCCCTCAAGCAGCATAGAAGTCAGACAACCCCAGGTCCGGTATACTCACAAATTCAACGATAAATGGCAGGCATCCCTGGCTCTGGAATACGCTGTCCCGGATTATACAAATCAGGCAGATAATTATACGGCCAATATACGCCAACGAATTCCGGATATCCCATTGGTAGCCAAATATACCTTCAAAAACGGAGGACATTTACAGGGAGGTGCTATTCTACGGAATATCTACTACAAAGACAATGTCCGGGACAAAGACAAAGTTGTCACCGGATGGGGTACAACTTTAAGCGGAGTCATTCCGATGTGCCAAAAAACAAGTTTTATGTTCCAGGGGGTATACGGTAAAGCCATAGCCAATTACATACAGGACATCAGCGACCTCGGTTACGACCTGATCCCGAATCCGGATAAAAACGGACGTTTGAAAGCGTCCGCCATGTGGGGATTTTTTGCCGCTGTACAACAAAACTGGACACCGGATTTATATTCGACATTGACCTACAGTTATGCACGCATGGAAAACATTGGCGACCTGGCTTCTACCAATTACAAATATGCCCAATATGCCGGCGTGAATTTACTTTGGAATTTTACAGAATACGGAACAACCGGTATCGAATATGTTTTCGGCCGCCGCAACAATTTCGACAAGAACTACGGTAATGCCAATCGTATCAATGCCATGTTGCAATACCGGTTCTAATAGATTCCATTCATAAAAAAGAAAGTCCATAAAACCGAATAGCCGGTCATATTTATACGGCCCCTTCAATTTTAGATTTATGATTCTTCCTTTTTACCGGAGAGGATTGTGTATTCAATCTAAAACCGTAAATCTAAAATCTACAATACAGATGAAAGATTTATTCGGTTTTATGGACTTTCAACCCTCATTTTTCAGCCTTAAAACGGCTTCTTTGTCTTTCTGCAACTGAAGTTGTAACTCGCCGGTATTTTCGAATTTCCGCTCTCCCCGGATCCGTTCCAATACAGTCACCGTAATATCGGCTCCGTAAATATCCCGGTCAAAATCAAAAATATGCACTTCCAGGCGGACAATACCCGAGGTGCTGACTGTCGGGCGGACACCGACATTAAGCATTCCTTCGTATGTTTCCCCGTCTATGTATACATGAGCCGCATATACACCTGCTGCGGGCAATAGTTTCCGATGGTCACTTACATTTATATTCGCTGTGGGAAAGCCCATCTGCCGTCCGATTTTATCACCGTGTACGACAATCCCGCTGATAGGATAGTCATAACCAAGCAAAGCCTTCACCAAACCGACATCCCCCAATTCCAAAGCCGTCCGGATCTTGGTGGAACTGATATTGACTTCCCGGGTAACACAAACCTCTTCCTGTTCTATGTGAAAATGATATTTTCCGGCTAAAATCTTCAATGCCTCAAAATCACCTTCCCGGTCCTTTCCGAAACGATGGTCGTATCCCACAACCAAACCGGCGATACCGATCTTATCCACCAATATATGTTTGACAAAATCATCATACGTCAAATTAGCCAGTTCTTCCGTGAATTTTAAAACGATCAAATGCTGAATGCCGTATTCGGACAATATCTTTATCTTTTCATCCAAGGTCGTCAAAATACCGGGACGCTTTTCCAAAGGGTAAAGAACTTCCCGGGGATGGGGATCAAAACTGATGATTACCGATTCACCCTGCAACTTCCGGGCACAACGTCTCAAACCCTCAATCACCTGCACATGCCCTTTATGTACCCCATCGAAACTTCCGATCGTCACAACCGGTTTCTCGATACGTATATTTTCTAATCCGTAATGAACTTGCATTCTATCCAAATAAAAATGAAAAGTGAAAATAGCTTTTCGGTTGAGGATACAAAAATACGAAATTGTTACAAGTTAACAAGTTGCCAAAGGACAAAGAAAAGAGGGATTTCACATTTCAGATTTATGATTTCTGATTTTCGATTCCTTCTTAATCCGACAGACAACCGTTTATTTAACTATGCATATCATATCCTGCAATTTACAGATCGTATTTCATAAAATTATACCTAAAACATACCCCCGAAGTCAGATAAAACTTCGGGGGTATTTCAGTTTTCATGAGTTGTTATACCTGTTACCCACATTTAGAAGTTCCGCAGGTTTTACAAATCAAGCAACCTTCCTGATAAACAACAGGAGAGCCGCAATTCTCACAAACCTCTCCGGCAGCCTCCGTACCATCCGGAACATATTTTTTCAAGGCTCTTTCAACACCGTTTTTCCAGGTATTGATATTCTCGTTATCGAATTCCATTGTACCGATCAGTGCAATAATCTGGTGTATCGGCATTCCATAACGCAATACCCCGGAAATCAATTTTGCATAATTCCAGTATTCTTTATTGAACTTATAAGAAAGTCCTTCAACGGTTGTCTTAAAACCTCTTTTGTTACAGAACTGGAAGTCGTAGCGGGAATTGCCTTCTTCGTCATAATGTTTCACGATTTTTCCGGTTACAACAGACTTCGGCAGCATAATGCCTTCCTCGTCATCGGCAATACCCGTAAATATTTCATAAGGACGTCCCTGATACAAACCGACAAAAGCAATCCATTTCTCTTTATTGTTCTGAAAACGTACCACCTCTGCATCCAATTCGGCCGGTCGTTTGGAAGGCATTTTGAATTCATCCGGTCCTTTTTTCTCTTTTGCAGAAACCAATACGCCGGAACGGGAACCGTCGCGATACACGGTACATCCTTTGCAACCGCTTTTCCAGGCTTCGATATACAACTGTCCGACCAGTTCTTCGGTGACATCAGACGGTAAATTTACAGTCACACTGATAGAATGGTCTACCCATTTTTGAATCATTCCCTGCATTCTGACTTTAGCCACCCAGTCAATATCATTGGAAGTCGCTTTATAATAAGGCGATTCAGCTACCAAACGGTCTATTTCCTCATCCGAATAATGCTTGGTCATATCATAACCGTTAACCTTCATCCACTCGGCAAATTTATGATGAAACACGATAAATTCCTCAAAAGAATCTCCGGATTCATCCACAAAATCCACATGCACATTCACATCATTCGGATTCACCTTTCTTCTTCTCTTATACACCGGCATAAATACAGGCTCTATTCCGGAAGTCGTCTGGGTCATCAAACTGGTCGTGCCCGTAGGTGCAATCGTCAGACAGGCTATATTACGACGTCCGTATTTCACCATCTCTTCATACATATCCGGAGCGGCTTCCCGTAAACGTTGAATATACGGATTATTCTCTTCCCGCTTGGCATTGAAAATCTTAAAACTACCTCTGTCCTTAGCCAGATTTACCGACGAACGGTAAGCTTCTACAGCCAGGGTTTTCTGGATTTCTACCGCAAAATCAGTAGCTTCGTCACTACCGTAACGCAAACCCAAAGCTGCCAGCATGTCTCCTTCTGCCGTAATGCCGACTCCCGTACGTCTTCCCTCTTTAGCTTTCCGGCGGATTTTCTGCCACAAACGGATCTCGACACCTTTTACTTCCTCATCTTCCGGATCGGTGTCAATCTTTTCCAGAATTGTATCGATCTTCTCTAACTCCAGGTCGATAATATCATCCATGATCCGTTGTGCTATGGCTACATGCTTTTTAAACAAATCAAAGTCAAAGCTGGCATTCTTCGTAAACGGATTCTGCACGTAAGAATACAAATTGATGGCTAACAAACGACAGGAATCATAAGGACACAAAGGAATTTCTCCGCAAGGATTTGTCGATACAGTACGATATCCCAGATCCGCATAACAGTCGGGAACACTTTCCCGGATAATCGTATCCCAGAACAATATGCCCGGTTCTGCCGATTTCCATGCGTTATGGACAATTTTATTCCACAATTGCCGCGCATTGATGTCTTTTACATTTTTAGGCGTATCGGAATAGATCGGATATTTCTGCGTATACTCGTGATCATCAACCACTGCCTGCATAAACTTGTCATCAATTTTTACCGATACATTCGCTCCCGTCACTTTTCCTTCCGTCATCTTTGCATCAATAAAGCTTTCTGAATCCGGATGGTTAATAGACACACTCAGCATCAATGCTCCCCGGCGTCCATCCTGAGCAACTTCGCGGGTAGAATTGGAATAACGTTCCATAAAAGGTACAATACCCGTTGACGTCAAAGCTGAATTCTTTACAGGAGACCCTTTGGGCCGGATATGAGACAAATCATGACCGACTCCCCCCCGGCGTTTCATCAACTGTACCTGTTCCTGATCGATCTTCATAACACCGCCGTAAGAATCCGAAGGTCCGTCATGACCGATGACAAAACAATTGGATAAAGAGGCGATCTGAAAGTCATTACCGATTCCGGTCATCGGCCCCCCTTGCGGTACGATGTATTTAAAATCCCGCAAAACCTCAAAAATCTCATCTTCAGACATCGGATTTTCGTATGTCTTCTCAATACGAGAAATTTCTTTGGCCAATCTCCGATGCATATCATCCGGATTCTTTTCAAAAATATTACCAAAAGAATCTTTCAATGCATACTTATTTACCCAAACCCGAGCCGCAAGCTCGTCTCCTTTAAAGTATTCCAATGAACTTTGAAACGCCTCTTCCTGGGTGTAAGTCCCTTCTTTTACTGATACCTGCTCATTCATTTCTATATATTTTATCGTACTATTTTTTATTGAACTGAATGAAGCAAAGATATGGAAAAAAATCAAAAAAGGCACAACAAAACAGGTATCATTTTTTCAAAAGTTTTCCAATTAAAATACACAAATTACTATATACCAAATATATAGCAATTTTCAAATATCAAAAAGTTTTCCAAAAAATATTTTATCACTCAAGAAACAATATCAAAAATATTATTTAAGACATTCTTAAAATAACTATAACCTGAAATCGTAGATCAGTCAATTCCAACGACCTATTCCAAGTTTCAGTAAACAATAAAGAAGATGATTTAATAAAGATCGATAATATCCCGGGGGATAGAAGTAATTATTTTTTTATCATCCCAACTTACCTCTTTTATATAATTTTCGGAAAGCGGTAAAAGGATTTCTTTTCCAAAAATATCGATCGAAAAGACAACATTACCGGAATAATCTGCGACATCGGTTATTTTCCCTGTTTCACCCGAAAGCACATCCTCCACGTCGAAACCGTTCAAATCAAAAATATCAAATTCTCCTTCCTCTTCTTCCTCCTCTTTCAATAATTTCTTTTCGAGCAGTATATCATTTCCAAGCAATCGCTCCGCCAAAACCAGGCTATCTACATAATCGAATTTCACGATATAAGAAGTATGATTTCTCGTGACCAATCCGTCCGGTGCTATAAAAAAAGGAACCGGTGCTCCGTCCAAAAGAACGAATACCGGTTCACTTACATACTTTTCAAGAAGATCATTATCGGTCGTTACGACAACCTGCCCATCTAAACTATGGGTTTTTGTTATTGTGCCGATTTTAATACAATCTTCTTTCGCTATCATTTCTGACTTATTCTGCGGCAGGTGTTTCTTCAACAGCAGGAGCAGCTTCTTCTGCAACCGGAGCTTCAGCAGCGGCAGCAGCTTCTTCTTCAGCTTTCTTCGCAGCTTCGGCAGCTTCTAATTCTGCACGTTTTTTAGCCACGATTTCTTCTTTTGCAGCCCGTACTTTTGCTTCAGCCTCTAAACGTGCTTTAGCAGCCTCATCACCTTCCTGAGCCAACTTGCCAATCTTCTCCTGAATCTTAGCATCTTTGGATTTCAACCAGGCTTCGAATTTGCTTTCAGCAGCAGCTTCGTCAAAAGCTCCCTTTTTAACACCTTCCAAAAGATGCTTTTTCAACAATACACCTTTGTAAGACAGGATTCTCTTAGCCGTATCCGTAGGCTGCGCCCCGGTCATCAACCAATACAATGCTCTGTCAAAATTGAGATTGATAGTAGCAGGATTCGTATTCGGATCATACGTACCTACTTTTTCAATAAACCGACCATCACGTGGTGCTCTACTATCTGCTATCACTACATGATAGAATGGACGACCCTTGCGTCCGTGTCTCGCTAATCTGATTTTTGTAGCCATTCTTTTAATTTAAAAGATTAATATTTTCCTATACCCGATAGGAGCCGCAAAGATAGAAAAAGAATACGAGAAACAAAAAAAGAAAACACAAGAAATGAGTGAATTATAACAGCTTCCTTTAAAAGTTCCAGATCATGCTTCCCAACAGCATCAGATTCAATACCGTTACAATAATCCCCAAAGTATATAATATCCATTTCGTCGAAAGACGATTCTTGTATTTTCCCATCACTTTTTCAGAAGACGTAAGGTAAACTTGCAGGAAAATCGTAATCGGCAATTGAATACTCAGTATCATTTGAGAATAAATCAATCCCATGAAAGGATTGGATATCAACATAATAATCACCAATGCAATAATCAGGGACAACAAAACTCCCCAACGCGAATGGCTGTCTTTAATATCGTAAGGTTCTTTATAAATACCGGCAAAAATAGAACCGGCAGCCATACCGGAAGTGATGGTAGAAGCAATACCGGCAAACAACAAAGCTACAGCAAAAACGATAGCTGCATTATTGCCCAAAAGCGGATGCAATAAAGCACTGGCATCCTGTAACTCATTTACAGAAGTACCGCTTTTAAAAAAAGTAGCAGCTGCCAGCAAAATCATAGCACTATTGATCGCCCAGCCGATCATCATAGAAAGAAAAGTATCCCAGAATTCATAACGCAATTGCTTACGGATCACTTTATCATCTTCAAGATTCCATTGACGGCTCTGAATCACTTCTGAATGCAAAAAAAGATTATGAGGCATAACGACAGCTCCCAGCACACTCATAATCACCACCATCGAACCGCGGGGAAAAGAAGGGGTAATCCATGCACGCACAGCCTCTCCCCATTCGATATGCACCAACGACAATTCATAAATAAACGAAAGTCCGATAATCGATACAAAAGCGATAATCCAGCGTTCGATCACCCGATAGGAATTCGTAAAAAGCATAATAACGACAAAAACAGTCACCAGGACAGCCCCAATCCGGACCGGTACATCGAACAACATCTCCAAAGCAATAGCACCTCCGAGAATTTCAGCAAGAGAAGTCGACACGGAAGCCCCCATCGCGCTCCAAAGCATCGTTCTGGCATAAGGAGGCTTCAAATAAGTCATTGCTGCTTCCGACAAACAAAGTCCTGTTGCAATACCGAGGTGGGCGACGTTATGCTGCAATACGATCAGCATAACCGTAGATAACGACACCATCCACAAAAGAGCATAACCATAGTCGGCACCGGCAGCAAGATTCGAAGCCCAGTTTCCCGGATCGATAAAACCGACAGTAACCAGTAAGCCGGGACCTATATATTTTAATATTTCCAAACCACCTAATTTCGGATGATGTTTGGCTGTTCTCAATGATTTACGAATAAAATCAAACATACCTTACAAATTGCAGATTTACAACTTTAGATTGAACCGACACGCCCCGGCCTGCAAAATTGGCAGTCATCAGTATCCGGGACATGTCTCAATTATTTTACAAAGATAAGTATTACTATCGAATTAAAGACAATAATACCCCACCACCACGAGAGCAACAGTTAAAAAGGTGACACCTTGATTTATTTTTACCGCCCGGCGATAATCACGGTGATTCAAATTCCGGTCATTATTCCCGATATAAGGCTTCTTAACTGATATCCCGTGGTAAATATGTGTTCCTCCGAAACGGCAATTCAAAATGCCGGCCATAGCAGCTTCCGGATAACCGGCATTAGGGCTGGCATGTTTCTGTCCGTATTTCCACACGAAACGCAGTAACCCCCGGCGATAACCGACAAAAACCATCAACAAAGCCGTCAGCCGAGCCGGAATATAATTCAATACATCATCCAGACGGGCAGCGCAACACCCGAAATCCCGGTAACGCTCATCCCGGTAGCCGATCATAGAATCGAGTGTATTCACCATTTTATATACCATCATAGCCGGAAATCCTCCCAAAGCATAATAAAACAAAGGCGCAACAACCCCATCACTCAAATTCTCCGCCATAGTTTCCAGCACGGCTGTATAAATCTGCTTCGGGCTCAAACGGGAAGTATCCCGTCCCACGATCCAGGACAACCGCCGTCGCCCCGCTTCCAATCCCTTTTCATCCAAAGTTCGGATAACAGCCCCTCCCTCCTGAATCAAACTACGGTTTGCCAAGCCGTAAAACACAAAAAGGGTCGCAATCATTCCATAGCACCAATTCCCAAGCTCCAAAGCCCAATAAGCCATACCCCGGAAAAAAATGCCCGTCAATACCGCCAATCCGACAGCAACGGCACACCCTTTTAATTTACGATGTTTTCCCCGGTTCAATCGTTTTTCCGCAAAAGCAATACTTTTTCCAAAAATGACGACCGGGTGAGGAATCCCTCTCGGATCTCCGAAAAGCCAATCCAAAAGATATCCGCCCGCCAGAGGCAAAGCTATCAAATAAAATTTATCCGGCATAACTCTTCAACGCATCGGTCAACAATCTATTTTTCGCCCCGGTAAGCGTATTAACCCGGAAATAAACAGGCTCAAGTCCCCTGAAATTAGAAGCATCCCGGATAAGAATACCATGCCGCTCCAATAAATAGCATTTCAAAGCACCTACCGGATAATCCGTTTTGACCAGAAAAAAAGAAGTTCCCGACAGTTGGGGATAATAACCGGCCACACGCGATAACTCCATCGAAAAACACCGCTGCCTTTCCAGTAAAGACATCGCATCCGGCAAGAGCTTTTCTCCATGCTCCAAAAGATATTTCCCGATTTCTATCGCCAAAGCATTTACCGTCCAGGGTTGTTTAAAACGGACAATCTTTCTTATCAGTTCAGGCTCTCCCAGCATGTACCCCAAGCGAAGTCCGGGGATGGCATAACTTTTCGTCATAGACCGGATTACCAGCAAATTAGAAAATTTCCCCAACCAGGAACAAACCGTTCGGGCAGCCGGAGCAAAATGAATAAAAGATTCATCCACAACCAAGATCATATCCGGATTAGCAGTCAACAGATTATTAATTTCCTTCTCCGTCCAGATTCTCCCATCCGGATTATTCGGATTACAGATAAACATCAGCCGGGAACCTTCCGGAATAGCCGAAACTTCAGAATGTCCGGGGAATGTCAACCGATGCCCATACAAAGCACATGCATCCTCATATTCGGTAAAAGAAGGAACCGGGATCACCGTAGATACTCCGGCAAAAGCATGGGCCACCAGATAAAACAATTCGGTAGCACCGTTTCCAACAACGACATGTTCCGGCGAAAGTCCGTGATAAGCCGCAACGACTTTCCGAAAAGAAGCCGCATCCGGTTCCGGATAATGCAAAACAACTTCCGCTTTTTCTTCCAACAGTTTCCGCAAAAGCCTTTCATCGGCTCCATACCATACATTAGTAGAAAAATTGGCTATTACCTTTGCCGTTAAATTGTATATATCATCTCCGTGTCCGTAAATCATAATAAAGAATCAAAACATTAAAACCACACCGGTTCAGACAACAATCGTTGAATAGATATAATCCATATCGACAGCCTTACGTACATGGCCGGCCAACAAATCGTATTGCTGCTGTTTAAACTCCGAAAAATTAAAACCAGATTTTTCCGGATTTCCGCAAGCGGCGGCCAAATCGTTTAACACCACCGGATTATCGAGGATTCCGTGCATATATGTTCCCCAACAATAGTCATTCAACCGGCAACCCTCCGTCGTACCGTCGACAAGCACATTCAATCCGGGGAAAAGTGCAGGCCCTTCCGGCCTGGTCTGTCCCATGTGAATCTGATATCCCTCACATATATCATCGTAATCTTTGTACCGGAAGCGGCTCTGACAAACAACTTTTTTATCCTGTATCACCGAAACCAAAGGCAGCAGTCCCAAACCCGCCATCTTTTCCTGTCTCCCTTCAATCCGACCGGGGTCCTCAACCCTTATCCCCAACATTTGATATCCCCCGCATATACCGATCACCCTTTTACCATTCCGATATGCCCGAACCACGGCCTCCGCTATACCGTTGGAATGAAGAATTTGTAAATCTTCGACGGTATTTTTAGTTCCGGGTAAAATAATAATATCCGCCCGCTGTATTTCCGACAGGCTGTCTGTAAAATACAAATGAAAACGCTCGTCATGTTCGAGCACATCAAAATCTGTAAAATTAGACATCCGCCGGAGTAATACCACAGCTACATTTATTTTACCTTCCACGGCAGTAGTAGCCCTTGTTTCCAATGCTACCGAATCTTCTTTTTCAATAAAAATATCCCTGAAATAAGGTATAACTCCGACGACCGGAACTCCGGTAAGTTTCCGGATCAGCTCTTTTCCATCCTCAAACAGAGAAGCATCTCCCCTGAACTTATTAATAATAATCCCTTTCAACAATTTTCGTTCATCTTCCGGCAAAAGCATCACCGAACCGTAAACCGAACCGAATACTCCACCCCGGTCGATATCAGCCACCAAATAAGTTGCAGCTCCGGCCTCCTGTGCCATCCGCATGTTTGTTATATCCCGGTCTCTTAAATTCAATTCAGAAATACTTCCGGCACCCTCCAGAACAATCGGTTCATACCGGGCTTCCAAACGCCGGAAAGCACGTACTACATCTCCCCATAATTCCCGTGTATTTCCCGTGCGGAAATATTCACGGGCAGACATACTCCCGACAGGCTTTCCATTGAGAATTACCTGGGACGTCTGATCGGAAGAAGGCTTCAGCAACACCGGATTCATATCCGTATGAGGCAATAAGCCACATGCTTCTGCTTGTACAGCCTGTGCCCGGCCAATCTCTCCCCCCTCCGGTGTCGCATACGAATTCAATGACATATTTTGAGCCTTAAAAGGAGCAGGCCGGTAACCGTCTTGCCGGAATATCCGGCAAAAAGCCGTATTTAACACACTTTTCCCGGCATCTGAACAGGTACCCACAAACATAATCGGACGAAGAGACATGATTTCAAATTAAATCCTTTAGACAAACTTTTACAATTGCAATCGGATAACCGAAGTATTCTTCATAATCGGCATATCCATCATTTCCGTTACTGTTTTCCCTTCCAGATAAGCAACAATAGCCCGGTCTATCGCCCCATGACCGACAGCCAGAACAACCTGATCCCGGTATTCGGCACACAGCCAGTCGATAAAAGCCCTGGCCCGCACCATCAAACTCTCCAGACTCTCACATCCTTCCGGCAGATGTTTCCAATCGATAGAAGACAAATGTCCCCCGGTATGTTTTCCCCAATCGATCTCCCGTAACAATATTGTTTGCCGGGGCTCCAATCCTTTCCGTTCGCCGACAATCTTTGCCGTATCGTAACTACGGGCCAAATCACTGGAGACAATCGCATCCACCTTCTCGTCTTCCAGCATACCGGCCAACTGTTCGGCCTGACGGATACCCAAAGGAGATAAGGTCCCGGGCATATGCCCCTGCATGATGTCCCTTTTATTTTCCAGCGTCTCACCGTGACGCGTCAACAACAATTCAATCATTTTTCTTCATTCTTAACGCCTGCAAAGTTAACAGAAAATGAATATACCCCGAATATTTCTTATTTCCCATTTCCCTTTCTATCTTTACCCATCGAAAAAACCGATTATGGAAAAAAGAATTATTCTGATCACCGGAGGACAACGTTCCGGTAAGAGTAGTTACGCACAAAGTCTGGCATTGCAATTATCAGACCATCCGGTATACCTGGCCACCTCCCGGATCTGGGACGAAGAATACCGGGAGCGTATCCGCCGCCATCAACAAGACCGGGGGCCTCAATGGACAAATATCGAAGAAGAAAAACAACTGAGCCGTCATGCGTTGCAAGGCCGGGTTATTGTAATCGACTGCCTGACCCTATGGGCCACTAATTTCTTTTTTGACAACAACTCCGATGTCGGGCAATCATTACAGGAATTAAAACAGGAATTCGATAAATTTACCACTCCAAAGGCTACGTTTATTTTTGTGACCAATGAAATCGGTCTGGGAGGAGTATCCGAAAATCTTATTCAACGACGCTTTACCGACTTGCAAGGCTGGATGAACCAATATGTTGCCGGGAAAGCAGATGAAGTCATATTAATGGTATCGGGAATTGCAACGAAAATCAAACCGGTACAATTTTAAAACAGAAAACGTCCGAAAAGACAGAATGAAAGATAAAAATCAAACTTTTTAAAATAACAGCAACACCCCAGCATATCGGTTTATAACATAATAAAACATGTATACATTCAACATTAAAACTCCGGATAAAAAAATTATTCCGGCTTTGCAGGATAAAATCGACAACCTGACCAAACCCAAAGGCTCTTTAGGGCGCCTGGAGGAACTTGCCGTACAAATCGGCACCATCCAACAAACTCTCTGTCCGGTTTTGAAAAATCCCCAGAATATTGTTTTTGCCGCCGACCATGGCGTCATTGTCGAAGGAGTCAGCTTTTCCGCCCCGGAAGTGACGGCCCAACAAATCTATAATTTTCTGAAAGGCGGAGCCGGCATCAACATGTTCGCCCGGCAGCATCATTTCATGTTGAAAGTGGTCGACTGCGGGGTAAACGCAGATTTCGGACATTTACCCGGACTTTTCGACCGGAAAATCCGGAAAAGTACGACCAATTATCTCCACCAGGCAGCCATGACAAAGGCTGAAATGAACCGGGCCATCGAAATCGGAATAGAAATGGTGGATTTAGCCTGGCAAGACGGCACCAATATTATCAGCTTCGGAGAACTGGGCATGGCGAACACCTCTGCCTCTTCGATCTGGATGTCTTACTTTACAGAAATACCTTTAAAAGAATGCGTCGGTGCAGGCAGCGGCCTCGACAACAAAGGAATTGCTCACAAATACAATGTCCTGCGTCAGGCTATGGCAAACTACAAAGGAGACGGCAGCACGGAAGATATCTTACGCTGGTTCGGCGGTTTCGAAATGGTAGCGGCAGTAGGAGGCATGCTACGGGCAGCGGAACGGGGCATGATCATCATTATCGACGGTTTTATCATGACAAACTGTGTTTTAGCTGCCAGCAAACTATATCCGGAAGTTCTGGAATACTGCATTTTCGGACACCAGGGAGATGAAGCCGGTCATAAACTGGTTCTGGATGTATTGCAAGCCCGGCCTTTACTGAACTTAGGACTGCGGCTGGGCGAAGGCACCGGTGCCATTTGTGCTTATCCCATTATCGAATCGGCCGTACACATGATCAACGAAATCAACTCATTTCAAAAAGCGGCTATCACCAAATATTTCTAAATAAAACACAATGAGAGGATTCCTTGCTGCACTCATGACGCTGACCCGTCTTCCCTTATGGCGTGTCATCACCTTAGACAAAAAATACTTCTGTGATACGTTGCTATATTGGCCCTTAGTCGGCTTCATCACGGGCGGGACAACGGCAGGCGTATTTTGGGCTGCCTCCTATTTTATGCCGGGACTGCCGGCCTGCATACTCGCCATAATAGCCCGGCTTTTATTAACCGGTGCTATGCACGAAGACGGTTTAGCGGATTTTTTCGACGGATTCGGCGGAGGTAGCACAAAAGAAAAAATACTGGCGATCATGAAAGATTCACACATCGGCAGTTACGGAACAATCGGATTGATCGTCTATTTCCTGCTTTACGCCTCCTTTCTTTACAACATAGATCGTACAACCCTGCTACCGCTTATATTCCTGGCCGATGTATCTTCCAAGCTGTGCAGCTCTATTCTTATCAACAGCCTGCCTTATGCAAGAAAAGAAGAAGAAAGTAAAACAAAGTTGGTTTACAGGAAAAATCATTTTTTCAAAATTCTCACGATAAGCATTATCGCCCTTGTTCCCTTTTTGCATATTACAGAAATCATATATATCTTAGCCATCATTCCGGCAATATTGACCGCCATCCTACTCCGGTATTATTTAAAAAAGAAGATAGGCGGATATACCGGAGATTGCTGCGGCGCCTGCGTTCTAATCATCGAGCAGGTTATTTACTGCGGATACTGTATCATTTATTTTTTACCTTAGACGACGAAATACAATGGAGATTACGCTCATTCGCCATACCCGTGTCGCTATTCCGCCGGGTATCGTTTACGGGGCGACGGATGTCAACGTCGCTTCAACTTTTGAGGAAGAAGCACAAATCGTTGCTTCGCATATAAGAGACAAAAAATTCGATGCTGTATTCTGTAGTCCACTTACACGCTGCCGGAAATTAGCCGCATTTTGTGGCTATCCCGCCCCCATCATCGACGAGCGGCTTAAAGAATTAAATTTCGGGAAATGGGAAATGCAAGCCTGGAATAAAATAGAAGATCCGCTCATTGAGAAATGGTATGCCGACTGGGTTAATATCCCCGCCGGCGGGGGAGAATCTTTTCATCAGCAATATCTGCGTGTCGCCGGCTTTTTAAGCGAAATCAAACGGGAAACATTCGACAAGGTATGCCTGTTCGCTCACAGTGGAACAATCCGTTGTGCAAGGATCTATATCGGGAAAACCGATTTCAAAAGCGCCTTTTCCGACGAGATTCCTTTCAGCGATATATTGACAATACATATATAATCGCAGATTTACGATTTTAAATCAGGGACACAATCACATCTCCCGCAAAAGAGAGAAGTCTAAAATCGTAAATATTAAGATTCCATAGCAGGCAGAACGAAAGACAGCCATTTTTCGATACGGGCATCCGTTTTACCCGTCTCGTTATCTTCATCCAGCGGTAATCCGGCAAACACCCCGTCTTTCACCGCCCTCGACATATTAAAAATATAACCGTCGGCCTCCGTTTTTCCGATTAAAACCCCGCCAAGTTCTTCTATCAAATCCGCCAAATCCGCCAAGCCGTCGACAAAATTATTCGGATATAACACATGATTTCCCAAACCTACTAATGCAACACGCCTGCCGTCTAAATCCAATTTTCTCAACTCAGGCAGAAAAGCAGCCCATTCATCCGTTTCATTATTATTCCATGCATCTTTCCCCAACGTAGAAGACACCAATATAATATTCCGGTAATTTAAAAACTGCTGTGGCCGGATATTCCGGATATACAACATATCAATTTTACGACCTTTCACCTTTTGTTTTATCCGTTTAGCAACTTTATGCACACTTCCCCCCGAAGGAGCATAAAACAATCCGATCGCTCTTTCTCCGACACTTTCCTTATCAATCAGATAATTACCTTCCAAATCTGCCGTAAGCTGAGGTTGTTCCTTATTTTCCATAAACCGTATTTTTTATATTGTATACCTCATTCATACGGCAAATAAAAGAAAAAGTTAAAGAAGGAAATATAAAAAGGATATCCACATCAAAACGGATAATCTGACAATACCGGCTTTTTTACGACCCGGTATTTTTTTCCCCCATCCGGGCCCCGACCGCCAACAATACCCCCAACACCACTCCGAGTAAAGCGGCAAACAACACCCGCATATTTCCAGGCAGCAGGAAAGTAATCGTATGGGCAGGATACCAAAACAAAGGAATCGTCTTTTTAAAAACAAATCCCCACAATACCCCCCAATTCAGATTTATTAATATCTCACGTATATGTATCGGAGTAAAAAAACCGCGAAGAGTACCCCCCTGCGTTAAAATATGGATATCCGTTACCTTGTGTAAAGTCATAAATACCGGAGCAAACAGAGTGTTCATACTGACCGATACGGCGAAGGCAACACCGGCCTTTTTCCAGGATAGCGTTTCATGCATAACCTGTACCGCATCCTGCATTCCCAAATATTGCAACACCACCGGAGTACCGTTGGAAAAGATAATCATAGCGATATTGATTCCCATTCCCAAAACACCCCACACCAACATCCGGGGCAAAATACCGAACCCCCGGCGATTATATACCCCGGAACTGATACGCAATCCGATCATTTCTCCCAACGTTGACAAAACAGCAAATTTCAGAAAACTCATTATCATGCCATGGGAAGCATTAAAAGCATAATACCATTCGGACACCGGCTTGCAGATGAAGAAAGGGAGCAACAAAACGGTTACTCCCAAAATAAAAATCAAATCCTGTTTTTTCATTCGTACCAGCCTGAATTATTTCTCCTGAACGGTATCCGCCGGGGTGGAAAAGAAATGACTGAAACCATTGCGTACACCTTGATTAACCCGGCCAAAAGTCAATACGATCAATATGACCAAGACCCCGAGAACAATAATCATTCGTTTTTCCGAACCGCTAAACTCATTCCATTTCTTCATAAACAAACATGAAATTAATTTCAGATTTACGATTTTAGATTTTAGATTAAACCAACGCTCCTCCCCTGTAAAAAAGAAAAATCGTAAATCTACAATTCAAAATCTTTCCAGCCCTTATTTTTCTATTCTGATACGGGCATCCACAGCGACCACATTTTCCTTATTTCCCAACAAGGGATTGAGGTCCATCTCAAAAATTTCCGGAGCAACTTTAACTAAAACAGATACCCGGGCAACAGCCTCCGCAAATTTAATTTCATTTACAGGTTCCTGTCCTCTTACACCCTGAATAATTTTATACGATTTCAAACCCTTTATCATGTCCAGAGCTTCATGACAGGACACAGGAGCCAATCCGGCTTTTACATCCTTCAACACTTCGATAAAAATACCGCCTAAACCGCACAGCACCATATGCCCGAATTTATCTTCCCGTTTAGCTCCGATAAATACTTCAGTTCCTTTTAACTGCTGAGCCAACATGACGGCATAGGTATCTTTGATTTGCATCATTCTGCGGAATTCCTTACGCACAGTTTCTTCGTCCGATACATTCAACACTACGCCCCCGACATCTGATTTATGAACAGGACCGACGACTTTCATAACCAAGGGATAGCCGATTTCATTTGCCAGAGACACGATCCGGTCCTCTGTATCTGCAACGCCTTCCTTAGCACGGGCAATTCCTGCAGCATCCAGCAATTCATGAATCTGCACAGGTGTCAGATAACCGTTCTCTGCTCCGTTGATAACTTTCCGGATCCGGGCCTCATCCACCGCGGGCAATTCCGGTTTTTCCGGCTGAGGCTGCGGTGTACTGCAAACCTTAACCAGTGCATTTCCGAAAATCACTTCATCCGGAAAATATACCCGCCCTTTGTTTACGAAATCAGCAATTTCCTCTTTAACAATCGTATAAGAAGGGAAGATCGGGAAAATCGGCTTATGCACTTCCCGCATTTTACGATCCAGCATGTCATAAACATCGAAAACGGGGAATAATCCGGGATTTCCAAAAATCACAGCAATACCGTCGATTTTATCGAAATCTTTATCACAAGCATCCAAAATGAACCCCAAATGTTCAGCCGTACCGGTAGCCAGAAAATCAATCGGATTTCCGACCGATGAACCGTTGAACAGTTTAGCCAACAACTCCTCTGCCTTCGGACCCTCCAAATGAGGTACTTCCATTCCCCCGTTTGACAACGCATCCGTCAGCATAACGGCAGGTCCGCCGGCATGAGTTACTACCGCCATATTTTTGCCTTTTAAAGCCGGATACATAAAAATACCGGCAACCGTCGCTAATTCATCCCGTCCATGACATCTTACTATACCCGCCTTCCGAAACAAAGCTTCCACTGCAATGTCGGGACTTGCCAAAGCTCCGGTATGCGAAGAAGCAGCCCGGCTTCCTGCCGCAGAACCTCCCGATTTGATCGCAGCAATCCGGCAACCTTTGCGGATCAAAGAAGAAGCATGCTTCAATAATTTCGCCGGCTTCGCTATACTCTCTACATACAATAATTTCACCCGGGAACTTTTTTCGGGATCAAAAGATTCGTCCAAATATTCCAACACTTCTTCCACGCCCAATTGAGCCGAATTACCGACAGAAAAAACACTGGAAAATTTCACTCCCTTCTGCATGCCGGTATCCATAATAAACAAGGCCGTAGCCCCCGATCCGGAAATCAAATCCACCCCATGAGCATCCAACTCGGGTATCGGTGTCGTAAACACACCCTGATAATGAGTCGTCAACACGCCGATGCAATTCGGTCCGATCAATGCCCCGCCCACTTCATTCACGACATCTACAATCTGTTTCTCCAAAGCAGCCCCTTCCGCATTTTCTTCACTGAATCCAGCCGAAAGGATAATAAAAGCACGGGTTCCTTTCTGCCGTGCCAACACCTCTACTGCTGCCGGACAATATTTAGCCGCAATTGCCAAAATAGCACAATCAACTTGAGGCAATTGCTCTACCTGTTGAAAAGTTTTCACCCCCTGAACAGCCTCTGCTTTCGGATTTACAACATATAAACTCCCGGAAAACCGACCGTCAATCAGATTTTTCAACACCTTCCCTCCCGGTTTCTGAATATCGTCCGAACCTCCGACAACCACAATGCCGGATGGATTCAATAATTGATCGTTAATCATATTCTTGTTAGATAAGGTTTTATTTTATTAGAAAAAGCAAATATATAATTACGAATTATAATCTGCAAACGTTTGTTACTAAAAGAATGATAGATTTACTTGTAGCTTTACGAATTTTAATTTACACATTTACCGTTCCCCGAAAGAAAAGCACTTACCTGTCAGATAAATCTAACATAAAAAATGTCCGTAAAGACGGATCAAGAGGCAAAATACAACGTCTAAAATAATTTCCGTCGTTACTCCTTTCATCTGAAAAATACAATCGTCCGGTCGAATATACCCATTTTCCTTCCGGCTTATATCAGAATTTAAAAACTACGATCTGAAATTTACAATTTAATCCTTATTTTTGTCGGCAAATTTTGAACAATATGAACATTTTCAAGTTCGGTGGTGCCTCTGTATGTAATGCGGAAAGCATCAGAAATTTACTTAAGATTCTCAATACACAAAAGACGAATCTGATCATTGTCGTTTCCGCCATGGGAAAAATGACCGACGCACTGGAGCAGGTGTGCAATGATTATTTCCACAAAACCGAAAGTTTCGGACAGTCATTCGACAAGGTCAGAGTATTTCACCAAAACATCGTACACGATCTGTTCGGAGACAACGATGAGGAAGTAAACGGCAAAATCAATGCTCTATTCGAAGAATTGCAGGAAATTCTGGACAGCGAACCGTCTTTGTGTTACGATTATGAATACGACCGTATTGTATCTTTCGGAGAATTGCTTTCCACAACGATTGTATCCGCTTATCTGAATAAGCAAGGACGTAAAATTAAACTGATCGACATCCGGAAATGTCTGAAAACCGACGAAACCTACCGGGATGCCAACATAGATGTGGATTTATCGACACAACTGTGCCGGAAAATTTTCACATTCCAGGATACATTTATGTATCTTACACAAGGCTTTATAGCCGGAACCCCGACCAACCAAACCACGACATTAGGCCGGGAAGGCTCGGATTATACGGCGGCAATCCTTGCTAATTTACTGGAAGCCGAAAATGTAACGATCTGGAAAGACGTTCCCGGTATTATGAGCGCCGATCCGAAATTATACGACGATCTGGAGATCATACCCAAACTATCCTATCGGGAAGCGATCGAATTATCGAATTTCGGGGCGAAAGTCATTCATCCCAAAACAATAAAACCGTTACAAAATAAAAGAATACCTTTATTTGTCAAGTCGTTCCTCCATCCGGAAGAACACGGGTCGGTCATCCGGGATCTGGAAGAAAAACTGAAACTACCGCCGATATACATCAATAAAGACAATCAGTTATTACTGACCCTGACACCCCGGGACTTCTCGTTTATTGCAGAAGCCAAGCTAAGCCAGATTTTCGGAACTTTGGCCAAATACCGCCTACGCCTCAATCTCATGCAGAATTCGGCAATCAGCTTTTCATTCTGTATCGACAACAACGAAGCGGTTTTTGACAGCTTCATTCTCGAAATGAAAGACGATTTCGAGGTATTATATAATAAAGATGTCCGTTTGATTACGATCCGTCATTATACGGAAGCAATCATCGATAAACTGATCGGAGACACCGAAGCTTTGGTCGAACAACGTAGCCGGCTAACGGCCAGGTTTGTCGTAAGAAAAAGCTAAGTCGTTATCTATCTTCAATTAAAAATCATATATTTGCACCTTAGTTTTTGAAAATAAAATATAACTTAGGTTTTAATTTTAGATTTACGATTTTAGATTTTAGATTAAAAGGATCTGATAACGAAGCAGATTGCCAAACAATTTAAAATTTAAAATCTAAAATTTACAATTTTAAAGTATTATAACAATGGACAAAAAATTCCCTGAATACAAAGGTTTAAATCTTTCACAAGTAAACAAAGACATTTTAAAAATCTGGGAAGAAAATAATACATTCGAGATGAGTCTGAAAACACGGGAAGGCCATCCTTCTTTTGTTTTTTATGAAGGCCCTCCCTCTGCCAATGGTATGCCTGGTATTCACCATGTCATGGCCAGAACTCTTAAAGATGTCATCTGCCGGTACAAAACGCTTCAGGGATTTTATGTCGAACGTAAAGCCGGTTGGGATACCCACGGACTTCCTGTCGAACTGGGTGTTGAAAAAAAATTAGGAATAACCAAAGAAGCCATCGGTAAAACAATCAGTGTTGTCGATTATAACAAAGAATGCCGGGCTGATGTGATGAAATTCACAAAAGAATGGGAAGACCTGACAAAAAAAATGGGGTATTGGGTGGATATGGAAAACCCATATATCACCTATGACAACCGTTATATCGAAACGTTATGGTATTTATTGAAAAAATTATACGATAAAGGTTTTTTATACAAGGGATATACGATTCAGCCGTATTCTCCTGCTGCCGGAACCGGACTGAGTACCCACGAGCTGAATCAGCCGGGATGCTACCGGGACGTAAAAGACACGACTTGTGTGGCGCAATTTAAAGTTATCCGGGACGAAAAATCGGAAAAACTATTTGCAAACAACGATGTCGTTTATTTCCTGGCCTGGACCACAACACCGTGGACATTGCCCTCGAATACGGCTTTAGCAGTCGGTCCCAACATATCTTATTATGTGGTTAAAACCTATAACCCTTATACCTATTTGCCGATAACCGTTGTATTGGCAAAGGACCGTTTCAACGCTTATTTCAATCCGAAAGCCGAAGGCCTGGCTTTAGAAGATTACAAAGAAGGCGATAAACTGATTCCTTACCAAAAGGTAGGTGAATTTAAAGGCGCCGAATTGGAAGGTATCCGTTACGAACAACTGATGCCCTGGATGCGCCCCGAAGGTGATGCTTTCCGGGTAATCACCGGTGATTTTGTAACGACCGAAGATGGTACCGGCATCGTGCATATCGCCCCGACCTTCGGTGCTGACGACGACCGGGTAGCCAAAACAGCGGGCATAGCACCGATGTTGCTTGTCGATAAGGACGGCAACAAACAGCCGATGGTCGACAAACGCGGCCGGCTTTTCGTGATCGGAGAAATCGATCCGCAATTTGTAGAAAACAATGTAAATACAGAATTATACGGCGAATATGCCGGCCGTTTTGTAAAAAACGCCTATGATCCGAGCCTAACCGAAAACGATGCGACACTGGACATTGACATTGCCGTCATGTTGAAAAAAGAAAACAAAGCGTTTAAAGTTGAAAAGCACGAACACAGTTACCCGCATTGCTGGCGCACCGACAAACCGGTATTGTACTATCCGCTGGATTCCTGGTTTATCAAGACAACAGCCGTACGCGAACGCATGATCGAACTGAATAAAACGATCAACTGGAAACCGGCCAGCACCGGAGAAGGACGTTTCGGAAAATGGTTGGAAAATCTGGTAGATTGGAACCTGTCCCGTTCCCGTTATTGGGGAACTCCGTTACCGATCTGGATCAGCGAAGACGGCAATGAACAAAAATGCATCGGTTCTGTCGAAGAATTAATCCAAGAGATCGAAGCTTCCATCAAAGCCGGATTCATGACTGAAAATCCCTACGCAGGATTCGTTGCAGGAGATAATTCCAAGGCAAACTATGACAAAATAGATTTACATCGTCCCTATGTAGACGACATTATCCTGGTGTCTTCCAGCGGTCAAAAAATGTTCCGTGAAAAAGACCTGATCGACGTATGGTTTGACTCGGGTGCCATGCCTTATGCTCAACTGCATTATCCGTTCGAACACAAAGAGGATATCGACAAGCATTTGCGCTTTCCGGCAGATTTCATTGCAGAAGGAGTCGATCAAACACGCGGCTGGTTTTTCACATTACATGCCATCGCTACAATGGCTTTCGACTCTGTTGCCTTTAAAAATATCATCTCGAACGGTTTGGTGCTGGATGCCAAAGGCAACAAAATGTCTAAACGTCTGGGGAATGCAGTCGATCCGTTCGAAACCATCGAAACATTCGGTTCCGACCCATTGCGCTGGTATATGATCACAAACGCTCAGCCCTGGGATAATCTGAAATTTGATATAGCGGGAGTCGACGAAGTAAAACGTAAATTTTTCGGAACATTATACAACACTTACGGGTTCTTTGCTTTATACGCAAATGTCGATAAATTTTCATACAACGAACCGGAAGTACCGGTACAGGAACGACCGGAAATCGACCGGTGGATACTTTCTCTGCTCAATTCTTTGATAAAAGAAGTAACAGAAGCTTATGAGAAATATGAACCCACACGAGCAGGCCGGGCCATACAAGATTTCGTAATTGAAAATCTGTCCAACTGGTATGTACGGTTATCCCGGAAAAGATATTGGGGCGGAGAATATTCCACCGACAAAATCTCTGCTTATCAGACATTGTACACATGTCTTGAAACAGTAGCACTTTTGGCCGCTCCGATCGCTCCGTTTTATACGGAACAAATATTCCACGATTTAAATACCGTTACCGGAAGATTTGCTGGCAGCGTACATTTAGCCAAATTCCCGACAGCAGATGAGACACTGATCAACAAGCAGCTGGAAGAACGTATGCAATTGGCTCAACAAATTTCATCCATGGTGTTGGGATTGAGACGCAAAGTGCAGATCAGGGTTCGCCAACCGTTATCTAAACTGATGATTCCGATCCTGAACGAAGACATGAAACTCCAACTGGAAGCGGTAAAAAATATCATATTATCGGAAGTCAATGTCAAAGAGATCGAATACATCACCGATACCACAGGCGTATTGATCAAAAAAATCAAGCCGAATTTCAAAACCCTGGGACCGAAATACGGTAAATACATGAAACAGATTTCAGCAACTGTCGCAGCAATGACTCAAAGCGATATCTTTGAATTTGAGAAAAAAAGCGAATATCGGTTGCAAATCGGCGACGAAATACTAACTTTGGGATTGGAAGATGTGGAAATTCTTTCAGAAGATATTCCCGGCTGGCTGGTGGCCAACGAAGGACGTGTTACAGTCGCTTTGGATATCAACATCACCAAAGAACTGAAAGAAGAAGGTATAGCACGTGAATTTATCAACCGGATCCAAAACTTACGCAAAGAGAGCGATTTCGATGTCACTGATAAAATCCGTTTATACATAAAGAAAAACGAACAGATCAACGAGGCTGTAGAAAATTTTTCAACTTATATTGCCAGTCAGGTTCTGGCCGAAAGCATTGAATTGGTTGATTCTATCCCGGGTGAAGCAAAAGAAGTTGAAATCGACGACATGAGCACAAGTATTAAGATCGAAAAAAATGTAACCTCCGAATAATAAGAAAAGTATAAGATCACATTTTAGACTACTTTTTTATTATCTTGGATAAAAATTAAAAGCTATGGCAGAAAAAACCAGATATTCGGACGCGGAGCTACAGGAATTCAAAGAAATTATTCTTGAAAAGCTCGAAAAAGCAAAGAGAGATTATGAGACTTTAAAAGCCGTTATCTCGGGAAGTGACGGGAATGATATTGCAGACACCTCACCTACGTTCAAAGTACTTGAGGAAGGGGCTTCTGTATTATCCAAAGAAGAAGCAGGCAGACTGGCGCAAAGACAGGCCAAATTTATTGCACACCTGGAAGCAGCCCTAATCAGAATTGAGAACAAGACATACGGCATTTGCCGGGTTACGGGCAAGTTGATTTCCAAGGAAAGACTGCGTGCCGTACCTCATGCCACTTTAAGTATTGAAGCAAAAGAAGGACAGGAGTCCTGATAAAAACGAAAAACTAAGGACCTGTAAAAACGGTTCTTAGTTTTATTTTTCGATAATATACATGAGTCTGAAAAATAAGCTTTTCATTTTTGTAATCGCTTTGCTGGTCATAGATCAGGCCGCAAAAATATGGATAAAAACCCATTTTATGATCGGGGATGAATTCAATGTGCTGGGTGACTGGTTCAAAATTCATTTCATCGAAAATAACGGTATGGCTTTCGGCATGGCATCGGAAAGCGGGAAAACCGGCAAAACCATCCTCAGCCTTTTCCGCATTGTCGCTGTCGTTGGAATTGCCTGGTATACGTTGAGATTACTCAAAGAAAAAGCCCCCATAGGCGTTATCTTTTCTTTCGGGATGATTTTTTGCGGAGCTTTGGGAAACATCATCGACAGTATGTTTTACGGACTCATTTTCAACGATAGTTATAGCCAGGTGGCCACATTTTTACCGGAAAGCGGAGGTTATGCTCCGTTTCTACACGGGCGGGTGGTAGACATGCTCTATTTCCCTATTTATGAAGATTTTCTACCTTCCTGGATTCCGATCTGGGGCGGAGATTATCTGGTCTTCTTCCGGCCTGTATTCAATCTGGCGGATTCCTATATTACAATAGGAGTTTTAATATTGATCCTGTTCCACCGAAAATTTTTTTCCGGGAAAAACAACAAGAAAAATGAGGTAAAAACAGATAAAGGCAACACAGCTAAAGTATAAAACTTTTTATTTTCAAAATTCTACTTTCAATTTTCCATTATTTTTTCGTAGGTTTGCAGCCGAATTAAAATTTATAACTTCGGCACAGTCCATATGCAATTATTTTAAGTCCATCGACTTATTTAATGTTAGTTTCTTTTAGAGACTAGCAAAGTTTTTGTGTCATTAATTATTTTAGATTAGGTATATAAGGCATGATTGAGAATTTGGTTATAGTGGAGTCCCCGGCAAAAGCCAAAACCATAGAACGATTTTTAGGTAGTAATTATACGGTAAAATCCAGCTTCGGTCACATTAGAGACCTAGAGAAAAAAGATCTCGGAATTGACATTGAGCACAATTTCCAACCGAAATACGAAATATCAGCAGATAAAAAAGCTGTTGTAAAAGAATTAAAGGCATTGGCCAAAGAAGCGAAAACGGTATGGCTCGCTTCCGATGAGGACCGTGAAGGAGAAGCAATTGCCTGGCATCTTTTCGAAGTGTTGAAATTAAAACCGGAAAATACCAAGCGGATCGTTTTCCATGAAATTACAAAAGATGCCATTTTACATGCCATTCAAAATCCGCGGGATATAGACCGCAACCTGGTAAATGCCCAGCAAGCCAGAAGGGTATTGGATCGTTTAGTCGGTTTCGAGGTATCTCCTGTATTATGGAAAAAAGTAAAACCTTCACTTTCTGCCGGACGTGTACAATCTGTTGCAGTCAAACTGATCGTTGAACGGGAAAGGGAAATAAATGCCTTCCGGGAACAACGGTATTTCAAAATCACCGGAACCTTTGAAACCACAGAAAAAGCTGAACTGAAAGCTGAAGTATCGGAACGCTTTGAAACGCCCGAACTCACGGTTCAGTTTCTGGAAGCCTGCAAACAATCGGTATTTAAGGTCTCCGACATAGAAACCAAACCTTCTATCCGGAAGCCCGCACCTCCTTTCACGACATCGACATTGCAACAGGAAGCCTCCCGTAAACTCGGTTTCTCTGTTTCACAAACCATGGCCGTAGCCCAAAAGCTTTATGAACACGGATGGATCACCTATATGAGAACAGACTCAGTCAACCTATCCGATCTTGCTATTCGTAGTGCAAAAGCCGTCATTTGTCAAACTTTAGGAGAACGGTATTCCCACAGTAGAAAATACACCACCCACAGCAAAGGAGCACAGGAAGCGCATGAGGCTATTCGTCCGACCTATATGGACAAACCCCATATCGAGGGAGATCATAACGAGCAATCTCTATACGAATTGATATATAAAAGAACGATTGCTTCACAGATGGCTGACGCCGAACTGGAAAAAACCAATATTACGATCGAAGCTTCAGAAAGCAAAATTCCCTTTGTAGCTTCCGGGGAAGTCATCATATTCGACGGTTTTCTACGTGTTTACCGGGAGTCCAATGACGATGAACACGATGACGAAAAATCGGCACTCTTACCTCCGATTAACGAAGGTGACAAACTCGGCCGGAAACAAATTATCGCTACGGAACAATATACATTACATCCGCCCCGTTACACGGAAGCCAGCCTTGTAAAAAAGATGGAGGCTCTGGGAATCGGACGCCCGTCAACCTATGCACCGACCATAACAACCATACAAAACAGGGGATATATCATCAAAGAATCCCGGGAAGGAGCTGAAAGAGAAATTATCCAGTATGAGCTGAAAAAAGACGATATCACAACGACGAAATCCAAAAAGAATTTCGGGGCGGAAAAGAAAAAACTCTTTCCTTCCGACATGGGAATGGTGGTAACGGATTTTCTGGCTGCCAATTTCCCCAATATTATGAATTACAACTTCACTGCCCAGGCAGAAGAAGCCTTGGATAATATTGCAGAAGGAGATATTGAATGGCAAAAAATGATCGGACAATTTTACAGTCCTTTTCACGAAAATGTCGAAAAAACACTTAAAAATTCCGAACGGAACACCGGGGCCAGAGTATTGGGCAGCGACCCCACTACAGGGGAAACGGTCAGTGTGAGGATCGGCAGATTCGGACCGATGGCACAAATCGGAGAAGGTGATACAGTTCGTTATGCCGGTCTGCGCAAAGGACAGTTGATGGAAACCATTTCACTGGAAGAAGCCTTGGAACTTTTCAAATTTCCAAGGAAGCTCGGCAACTTTGAAGACAAAGAAATCAGTATCGGCATCGGCAGATTCGGACCCTATATCAAACACAACAACAACTTTGTATCCCTGAAAAAAGGAGAAGATGATCCCGGAACCATCACATTGGATACGGCTATTCAACGCATCCTGGAAAAACGGGAGAGTGACAAAAACAAACAAATCAAGGTATTTGATAACGGTGTGATGATATTAAACGGAAGATTCGGACCCTATATCAACTACGAAAAGAAAAATTTCAAGATTCCCAAAAGTCGGAATGCGGCCGAATTAACACTGGAGGAATGTATGGAAATCATTGAAAAAGAAGGTTCAAAAAAAGCAACCGGAAAAAAGAGCACTGCAAAAAAAACTTCCGGAAGTACGAAAAAAACAAAGAAGTAACGACAAAATCATCACAAAATAAGCCGGAAGAGAGAGGAATACAAAAATCCGCCGGCACAGAGAATTTGGATTAAATATTTGCACAACAGTAGGCTTTTATCTATATTCGTAGCTTCAAAAAAACGAGATAAACGATAAGAAAATTTAAAAATTCGAAAATAAATGGCAACATTACAAAACATCAGAAATCGTGGTGGACTCCTTGTAAGTATTATCATCGGTCTGGCACTCGTTGCATTCATCGTCGGTGATGCTTTAAGCTCGGGCGCAAGTGTGTTCAACCGTTCCCGCAACCAAATCGGAGAAATTGCAGGAAAAGGTATTTCCATTCAGGAATACCAAAACAAAGTAACAAAGAATGAAGAGGTAGTGAAAATGATGAACGGTCTTACCGCTTTAAATGATGAACAACAAACCATGTTACGGGAAAATACCTGGCAACAGATGGTGATGCAGGACATCATGAACCGGGAATACGAAGAACTGGGAATCAATGTAAGCGGAGACGAACTGTACGACATGCTGTTGGGTGAAAATATTAGTCCGATCATCCGTCAGATGTTTACTGATCCGAATACCGGGATACTGGATTTAAATCAAGCCCGCACAGTCATTAAAAATTTGATTGATTCTCCGGGAAATTCACAACAGAAAGCGTATTGGCTGAACATAGAAGAACAAGTTTCAGATACCCGTAAACAATCAAAATACAACAATCTCCTGGCGAAAGCATTGTTTACAACAGATGCTCAGGCAGAGGAAGCAGTTGAAGGCAATGCCGTAAAATCGGACATCAGTTACATCGTAAAAAATTATTCCAGCATTGACGATTCCACAATACAGGTTTCTGACAGTGAAATCAAAGCTTATTACGATTCCAGAAAGAAACTGTTCGAACAGCCGGAATCCCGGAAAATCGTATATGTAAATTTTGATATCGAAGCTTCTTCTGACGACTATAATGAAACAGAAAAACTGGTTGCCGATCTCGTTGATGAATTTACAGAAGCTCAAAATCCGGCTGAATTCGTTAGCTTATCTTCCGATAAAAAGTTCGACGGAACCTATTACAAAAAAAGCGAAATCACCAATGATAGTCTGGCCGAATTCCTTTTCAAGAATCCGAAAGCCGTTTTCGGCCCCTATCTGGAAAACAATTCATTTCGGATCAGCCGCGTAGCAGACCGCCGGATGCTTCCGGACTCTGTCAGAGCACGCCACATCCTGATCACTCCCCAGAACAATGATTATGCTCATGCGAAGAATATGGCAGACAGCTTGGCTAATGTATTGAAAAAAGGAGGAGATTTTGAAACAATAGCACGCCAATATTCGACAGATCAGAATTCTGCAGTAAACGGAGGAGATTTGGGATGGTTTGGACAGAAAGATATGATACAGCCTTTCAGCGATACCGTATTTTTCGCTAAACCGAAAGATATAAAAGTCGTACTGACACAATACGGTGCTCATATCGTACAAGTTACAGCTCAAGCGAAGCCGGTGGAAAAAATCCAGATTGCAACCGTAGAAAAAGAAATTGTAGCTTCACCTAAAACAACGAACAAAATTTATAACGAAGCACGTAACTTTGCCAATGCTGTCAACACACTGGAAGACTTCAACAAAAAAGTAGAAGAAACAGGAATGACCAAACGTATCGCAACTTTGAGCAAAAATGACAAAGGCATTGCAGGTATGGAAAATGCCAGAGACCTGGTACGTCAGAGTTATTTGTCCGACAAATTAAACGGAGTTGTACTCACCGGAGAAGGTGCCAATATTTTCGAGTCGGACAATAAATTTACAATTGCAATTCTGACCGAAATCAATGAAGAAGGCATTGCTCCTCTTCAATCCGTTGCTTCTAATATAAAAAGAGAATTGATCCGCAAAAAGAAAGCGGAAATATTGTCAAAAGAATTAGCAAATGCGACCAGCGGAAGTGAAAGTTTATTGTCTGTAGCACAAAAAGCCGGACTTGAAGTAAAAGAGGCTCCGGAAGTTACTTTCAATTCATTCCAAATCGCGGGAGCCGGCATTGAACCCAAGGTTATCGCAACGGCAACCTTATTGGAACAAGGAAAAATCTCCGCTCCGATTGAAGGAAACCAGGGCGTATACGTAATCATGGTAAACAACCGCACCGAGGAAGAAGTAACTCCGGATATGGTTGAACAAACCAAAAACGGTTTGACACAGTCCAACATGTACCGTGCCAACTACCAGGCCATGCAGGCTTTGATCAAAAACGCTGAAGTAAAAGACACTCGTTACAAATTTTACTAATATCCCAACCCACAAACTTATGTTTGAACAGGAGGGTTAATTCCCTCCTGTTTTTTTTAACATAATCCTTGTGTAATTTGTATATCTAGTAATTTTGTAATACGTTTGTACAATCATTTGTTTGCCAAGGGCAAAAGCATCAAGGGGAAGATGAATTTTGTATGAAAAAACGTATTTTAGTTACAGGCGGTGCCGGATTTATAGGCTCTCATTTATGTAAAAGGCTTTTAGCTGAAAACAACAGAGTCATATGTCTGGACAATTTTTTTACGGGAAATAAAGCGAACATCTCTCCGTTTTTATCCAATCCTGATTTCCAATTAATTGAACACGATATTACGGTTCCTTTTGAAGTCGAAGTCGACGAGATATACAATCTAGCCTGCCCTGCCTCTCCCATTCATTACCAATACGATCCGGTCAAGACCATAAAAGCTTCCGTTTTGGGAGCAAACAATGTACTGGAATTGGCCCAGCGTACCAAAGCAAAAGTACTCCAGGCTTCAACGAGTGAAGTTTACGGCGACCCCATCATACATCCGCAACAGGAAAATTATTGGGGTAATGTCAATCCCATCGGCCTCCGCTCATGCTATGACGAAGGAAAAAGATGTGCGGAGACCCTATTTATGGATTTTCACCGATATTACGGCGTAAATATTAAAATCATCCGCATTTTCAATACATACGGTCCCAACATGCAAAAACACGACGGACGCGTAATTTCGAACTTTATCGTACAGGCATTACAAGGCAGAGACATCACGATTTACGGCGTCGGAGGACAAACACGAAGCTTTCAATACATCAGCGATCTGCTGGACGGAATGATTAAAATGATGGCAACGGAATCTTCTTTTACCGGTCCGATAAATCTGGGAAACCCCTGTGAGATAACCATAACGGATATTGCCAAAACAATACTGAAACTCACCGGCTCTCAATCCCAGCTTATACATGCAGCGCTACCTCCCGATGATCCGGCACAACGGCGACCGGATATCTCTCTGGCCAAAACAAAATTGAATTGGGAACCCCACATTTCATTAGAAGAGGGCCTGAAGGAAACAATTGCCTATTTCCGGACAATTCTATAAATCGTCACTGATCAGCCAAAAACTGGAGGTACAAAAAAAGTTTCTCAAATAAGGGATAGCCACAATTACCTTTGATAACTTACGCGGTTTGAGCTTGAATTTCACTTCATAATGAGGATTTATAAAATAAAATTCCCGTTTGTGAATCTTATAATTAAAGCGGTTAATATACTTTTTACAGCCTTCAATCGTAAGTCCGCAATCTTTTATAGACAGTAATTCGTCTATTGTATTTTCAGCTTCGCCGAAAAGCTTCAACATCCCTTTATACATAAAACGAGGCAACAAATGATAAAAAGGCAGATGTGACAAAAATTTACTCTTACAAATCTGTTGGTGTCCGCCAAAAGGCATTTGCCAGGCCGGAAAAGCTAAAAATACCAATCCCTGCGGACGAAGAAATTCCCGGATCAACCGGAAAAACCGGACTTTATCCGGAATATGCTCAATGACATCATGCACAATAATCAAATCGAAACAGCCTTTCAAATGTTCTACGGTAAAAATATCCGCGCTGATCAGCTCAATACCGGGCCGGTGAGCGGCGTCCAACATGCGGGCAGCATTCTCTATACGGTCTTGGCCCAGATCGACTCCGGTCACCCGGCATCCTCTCTGTACAAAAGGCTGTAAATTTCCTCCCATTCCACATCCGATTTCCAATACCTGCATACCGGAAGTCACCTCCTTCACCGATTCAATAAAAGGAAGCAAATATTTTTCAGAAGTATATGCCAATTCATTGAAATAGCGTTCCCCGTCGGCATGTCTTTCTTGCATATTCTCAATTATTTTTCAATTCGTCATAAATTTCAAAAATATTCCGGGTCAAATTCGTCCAGGAAAATTTCTGTTTCAACTTCCGGGTCTCCGTACGATAACTCTCTGCCCGTTCATTCACATAAAAATCGATAATCGCATCGGCAATCGCCCGACTTTGCGGCTCCACGACATATCCGGATTTTCCATCCGCGACAATCTCTGCCAGTCCACCCACATTACTGACCAACATCGGTTTATCAAAATGATAACCGACTTGAGTCACGCCGCTCTGAGTCGCAGAGCGATAAGGCTGTACAACCAGGTCTGCCCCACAAAAATAATCATTCATTACCTCGGATGGAATATAATCGGTATGCATAACCAACAAATCTTCTATCCCGTATTGTTCAATCAGCTTCTGATAAAAATCGGCATTTCCATAAAATTCTCCCGCCACAATCAATCTGATATGCTGCTCTCTGATCCGCTGATCCGCCATCGCCTCCAATAAAATATCCAGCCCTTTATATTCCCGGATGAAACCGAAAAACAATAAATAGCGGAATTTTGCATCCAGCTTGAGATGCGCCAGAGCAGCCTCCCGGGGAATGATCTCGCCATAATGATCGTAAACCGGATGGGGGGCAAAACGCCGGACCGGATGAGGCACAAATTTTTCCAAATCTTTAAACACTTCCTGTGACATGGCGATAAATCCGTCAACTCCTTTCACAAAGTAAGAAGTAAAAGGGACGTCCCCGATCCGCTTTTCATGAGGAATGATATTGTCTGCAATACAGATAACTTTGGTATACTTATTCCGGCGGGCAATCCGGCAAACCGTTCCCAAAGCCGGTCCCATAAAAGGCAACCAAAAACGGACGATAATCAACTCCGGGCGTAAACGCCGCAATTCCCGCCCGACTTTCCACCAGTTAAGAGGGTTTACCGCATTGACCTTGCGAAGAATAGTAACATTTCGGGGAGCCGGATCATCCGTATACTGCGTTTTACCGGGAAAAAGGAACTTCGGATACTGCAAACTGAAATTGAATACCGTCACCTCATGCCCCTCTTTTATTAACTCTACTGCCAGACGATCATTCAAAGCTGCAATTCCTCCCCGATAAGGATGTGCCGGACCTAAAATTACAATTTTCATAAAATAGTCGATAAATCTTTCAAAATTATGAAATAATCCGGATTATCCATACCAAACCAGTCCTTAAGAATGCTATTTTTGTAAAGATAAAATATGCTGGAAATGAAAACACAAATTTCAATCATCGTCTGTACTTATAACCGGGACAAATACATATATAAAACCCTGGAACATATTGCACAAAATGATTTTCCCAAACAGCATTATGAAATCATTCTGGTCGATAACAACAGCACAGACCGGACCGTTCCGGAGTGTGCACGATTTCGCCAAAATTATCCGGACATTCCTTTTTTCTATTTTCTTGAAGCCAATCAAGGGCTTTCCTTTGCACGTAACCGGGGAATTGCAGAAGCCCGAGGGGATATTCTGGTCTTTTTAGACGACGATGCTTTTATGCATAAAAACTATTTACACAACCTGAAAAACAACCTGAAAAATCATCCGGCTTCGGCTTTCGGAGGAAAAATCATCCCGGAATACGAAACCGGACAACCACCCGTCTGGATGAGTAAATGGAGTTACATCTGGGTATCGGCTCTCGATAAAGGAGATAAAATATGTCTGTTCGAAGGCAAATCTTTCCCCATCGGCGCCAATATGGGATTCCGACGGACAGAAATACCTGCCGACGGATTTAACACCACCTTAGGGAGAAAAAAAGGCAATCTGATGGGAGGGGAAGAAAAAGATATTTTCAACCGGATGAAAGCCCGGGAAGCCAAAATATATTATTTTCCCGATGTCGAGGTACGGCATATTATCCCGGAAAAACGTACAACCCGGGCATACATCCGTCAGCTCGCTCTGGGAGTCGGCATGAGCGAACGCCTCAGAACCCGGAAAATATCCGGAACGGCTTACCTGAAACGTATCCTGTCTGAAATCATCAAATGGGGCGCTTCCTGTACATTATGCTTAGGCTATCTGTTAAAATGCACCCCGCAAAAAGGGACCATCCTGATTTATTTCCGGTGGTACGTCACCCGCGGACTATTATCTGCCGACAGTAAAATTCCCCGTTAAATCCGGTATCCGGATATATCTTTCCTTATTTTACAGTCGTTTTCTTCCAATAACCGAAATAAAAGGCAACTCCCGCCAACAAAATCAACAGTACGGAAGAAATCAGGGAGACCATCATGGATGTCGATACCACCGAAGGCTCGAAACGGAACTCAACTTCATACCGGCCGGCCTTCAACGGCATGGCACGCAACAGATAGTTCGCCCGGAAATAGGGTACTTTCTGCCCGTTCACATAAGCATTCCAACCATCCTTATAATAAATTTCCGAAAATACGGCAACCTGATCACTTTGAGTATTTACATCATATACCAACCGGTTCGGGGCATAACTTTTTAAAAGAATCGTAGCTGTCGTATCCCGGTCCTGAATCGACGGGATTTCTGCAGCAAATTGCTTATCGGCAACAAATTCACGTTTAGTGTCGATCTCTCCCAACACTTGTATCTCCTCATCGGCATTATCGGCTAAACGATAGCTATCCACAAACCAGGCATTCCCATTCGCCTCAGGATTGACCAAAGGCTGGGCATTGGGATTGTAAATCAGATATTTCATATTCAGCATATCCAAAACCCCCAACTGCTTCATCAAAGCAGGAAATTCCTCAAACTTTCCGTTTTTCAGACTTGCCAGCAACATCTGAATTTCCCCCTCCAGATGATAATCGATCAGCTCCTGATAACGGCTCAATTTAGCCGCATGATATCCCCCGATGCTTTTATGAAAATAAGCAGGACGGGCATCATTGAAAATATTCACGGTCGCATCCAATACCCGGTAATACGATTTATCGTTTAAAATATACTGATCGGCAGCAGAAGGCTGAACCTGTTGCCGGGTCTTTTTTTGTATTGTAAAATCCTTATCACTCAAATAACGTTTATTGATCGCCCACATATCCGCCAAAACCAAAACAAAGAGCAAAGCATAAACCATATTCAGTTTCAGTTTCGAAACCAGATACATCCAGAGTACACCGAATGTCAAAACGATAAAAATCAAAGACCGTAAGGCATCATGCCGCAACAAAGCCATACGGTCAGCCGGCAATGTATCCCTCAAAAAACTATACTCTCCTCCCAACTGACGATCGCTCTGCGCGACGAAACTACCGGATAAGGAAGGTACAATCCAAAACACTAAAGCCAGACCACCCGTAATATATAAAGCATACTTCAAACTCCTCTTCGCCTTCTCCCGACTCAATTCCGGATCGAAAAAAGCTTTCAACCCCAGCATTCCCAATAATCCCATACACAAACAGGTAGCCACTAAAATCATAGATACCGTCCGGAATTTATTGTACATCGGTACATAATCGATAAAGAAATCCGTCAAAGGCATAAAATTATGTCCCCAAGCCAGCACCAATGTCAAAACGGTAACCGACACCAACCACCATTTCGTCCGTTTCTCCACCAAAAACAGGCCCAGCACAAAAAGGAAACAGACAATAGCACCCAAATATACCGGTCCCGAAGTAAACGGTTGGGTACCCCAATATAATGGCAATTGAAAATCTTTCATCGTCTCCTCAATGTTGGGAACCCCCATCGCTTTTAATTTTTGCGCCGTCTCGCTATTTGCCGATAGAGTACCGCCACTGGCACCGCCCTTAAAATCGGGAACCAAGAGAGTCATCGACTCGTCCACCCCATAACTCCAGGCCGTAATATAATCTTTATCCAAACCGTGTCCGGCTGCACTCTTATTTTCGTTTGACAAACCGTTGGATTCTCCGCGCATCGTCGCTTTGCTGTACTGATACGTCGACGCCAGCCCCGGAGCATTCAATCCTACTGCAATCAATAGAGCACATATCCCCAGTCCCACCGAAGTCATATAATTCCGCAATTGTTTTCCCCGGATGGCATAAACCAATTCGATAAGGCCGAATATCAATACGATAAAAAGCGTATAATACAAAATCTGAACATGGTTGGCCATAATAGCCAATGCCAGAAAAAGAGCCGTCAGTATAGCACCGGCCCATTTATTGCCCCGGAAAAGCAAATATACACTCCCCACCAAAGGCATCATATAACCGATAACATTTGCTTTTGTGACATGCCCTGCCACCAGAATAATAAAATTATAAGACACGAAACCCAAAGCAACTGCCCCGATAGCCGCAATCCATTTATTGATCCGGAAACAAAGCAACAGGATGTAAGCACCCAGCAAATACATGAAAATCGTACTTACAGGAAAAGGAAAGGCCCCCAAAGCATTCCGCACATACGACAACACATTATATTGTCCCATCGGAGCCGCAATCTGATAATTAGGCATTCCACCGAACATGCTGTTGGTCCAAAAAGTCTGACCTTCTCCCCTGGCATTATAATCCATGGTCTCTTTAGCCATATAATTCCAACTTTCCAGGTCATGGCCTAACAAAGTCTTGCCTTGCATAACCGGAGCACAATAGATAAATGCCAAAGCTAAAAAAGACAATACAATTATCACCTGTACACCGACAGCACGTTTATTCATCTTCATTTCCATAAAATACGTTGTGTTCTCATTTAACCTTGCAAAAATAATGTATTTTTGTGAAATTAAAGGCTGAAAGTCAAAACAAAACGGAATACAGTCAAAACCACTCAAATATATATTATGCAAGCAATCATATTGGCGGCAGGTATGGGAAAACGCCTGAAAGAACTCACCCGTGATAATACAAAGTGTATGATTAAAGTGAACGGTGTCACTCTGATCGAAAGGATGTTGCAACAAATCGACACCCATCACCTGGAACGCATTATCATTGTTGTCGGATATGAAGGAGAAAAATTAAAAGAATACATAAATACCTTATCCATAGCCACTCCGATTGTATTTGTAGAGAACCCGTATTTTGACCAAACCAACAATATCTATTCGTTATATTTAGCCAAAGACTATCTGACAGAAAAAGACACACTTCTATTCGAATCCGATTTGATTTTTGAAGATGCCGTTATCGACAGGCTGATCGAAAACCCTTACCCCAGTCTGGCGCTGGTTGCTAAATTCGAAAGCTGGATGGACGGAACTGTCGTTACATTGGATGAAAATAACAACATCAAACGTTTCATCTCACCGAAACAATTCTCGTTTGAAGAAATTCCGGGTTATTACAAAACAGTAAACATTTACAAATTCAGTAAAAAATTTTCTTCTTCACATTACGTTCCCTTCCTGGAAGCCTACTGCAAAGCATTGGGAAATAATGAATACTACGAACAGGTACTGCGTGTCATTACCTTATTGGAAAAACCGGAATTAAAGGCCCTGCCTCTCCATCACGAGTTGTGGTACGAAATCGACGACATCCAGGACCTTGACATTGCAGAATCCATTTTTGCAGAAGACACAATAACCCCCATTGCTTCCCGCTATGGCGGTTATTGGCGTTACCCTCATATTTTGGATTATTGTTATCTGGTAAACCCTTACTTTCCTAATTCAAGACTATTAGCGGAAATAAAAGCCAACTTCGAACGTTTGATCTGTCAGTATCCTTCAGGGGTAAGGGTAAACAGCCTGCTGGCCGGAAAAAATTTCAATATAAAACCGGAATACGTTGTCGTGGGAAACGGTGCCGCCGAATTGATTAAAAGCATCATGGAAAATATGGAAGGAAAGATAGGCATTACCTTACCGACCTTCGAGGAATACCCCAATCGCCGGGACAAAACAACTGTCGTCTCATTTATCCCTTCCAATCCCGATTTTTCATACACGGCACAGGATTTAAAAACACATTTTGCCGATAAGGACATTTCCGCCTTATTACTGATCAATCCTGATAATCCTTCGGGAAACTTTATCGGTTTCAACGAGGTTCTGGATCTATGTGAATGGACACAAAAAAAAGGTATCCGGTTTATATTAGACGAATCATTCGTTGATTTTACAGATGAATCCGTCCACAACACGTTGTTAAGAAACGACATTTTGGAAAAATACAACCACCTGATCATTCTAAAGTCCATTTCCAAATCGTATGGTGTTCCGGGACTACGTTTAGGCATTCTGGCCACATCCGACCCGCTTGTTATCGGCCGGACAAAACAGGACATCGCCATCTGGAATATCAATTCCTTTGCTGAATTTTATATGCAGATATACGGTAAATACGAAACCGATTACCAAAAAGCATGTCTGCGTTTTATCGAAGAAAGGGACTATTTAAAAAAACAATTAGAAGCGATTCCATGGCTTCGGGTAATCCCTTCTCAAGCCAATTACTTCCTGTGCGAGATAACCTCAAAATATACGGCTACAGAATTAACGCAGGCCTTATTGAAACACAATATCTTAATCAAAGACTGTTCCCGTAAAGCAGCATTTAAAGGTAGAAATTACATCCGGATTGCCATACGGGATACGGCAGACAACAATCAACTCGTTCAAACGCTGAAACAATTATGAATACCTCCCCTCTGACCATTTGCATCTGCGGAGGCGGCAATCTCGGCCATACGGTTGCAGGATATGTCGCTGCCAAAAAACAATTTTCGGTGAATTTGCTGACCAGCCACCCCGAAAGATGGCAACGGGAAATCACCGTAAAAGATGGCAACGGACATACTTTTTGCGGGGAACTGGCCGTCGTATCCAATCAAGCGGAACTGACCGTTCCTCAAAGTGATATTATTTTACTTTGTTTACCCGGCTTTGCCATACAGGATGAATTATTAAAAATCAAACCTTTTTTAAAAGAAGGACAGATTATCGGTTCTATTGTTTCAAGTACCGGTTTTTTCTTTATTGCCAAACAACTTCTTTCACCCGGGATAGGCTTATTCGGATTCCAGCGGGTTCCTTTTATCTCCCGGATAAATGAATACGGCCGGTCGGCCTCACTTCTGGGATATAAGAAACAATTGAAAATTGCCATTGAAAATTATCCGGAAAAAGAAAAATTGCAACAGATGCTGTTTCAATTATTGGATACTCCTATCGAGGTTGTGCCCCATTACCTTGAAGTGTCTTTATCCAATAGCAACCCACTATTACACACCAGCCGTCTATATAATTTATTTCAAAATTACCGGGAAGGGATTTATTACGAAAAAGTACCTCTTTTCTATGAAGACTGGACAGACGAAGATGCAGAATTACTTATCCGGTGCGACAATGAATTTTTCCGGATACTGGATCGATTACCGGTCAATATCCGGGAAATACAGCCCATACTCAAATATTATGAGAGCCGGGATGCCCACTCTCTGGCATTGAAAATCCGCAGTATAGAAGCCTTCAAAGGCCTGCCCAGCCCTATGAAAAAAATAGCAGAAAACAAATATATACCTGATTTTACAAACCGGTATTTTCAGGAGGATTTCTCATTCGGATTGTCGTTTATCAAAAATATCGGAGATCAATTGGAAGTCGACATGCCCCATATCACGAAAATTTACAACTGGGCTTCCCGGTTTATATCGATAAAACAACCCGATTTTAAAATCGAATTCTAAATCCTTAAACATGGTCAGACAATTTTTTATCTTATCGGCCGGCATCCTGCTGTTCCCTTTTGTCTTTCTACTTTACATCCTCATAGGCAGAAAGAAAAAATTGTGGATTTTCGGATCGTGGAGAGGACAAAAATATTCGGACAACAGCAAAGCCCTGTTTGAATATGTATTGCAAAACGAAAAAGATATAAAAGCAGTCTGGATAACGAAAAACAAAACGGTCTATCATGAATTAAAATCCAAACAGTTCCCGGTGGTGATGAATCATTCTCCCAAGGCCGTGTACTACATGCTCCGGGCAGGATTCTCCACAGGTTCGTTAAGTGCCACAACAGATACCTTTGGATCCAAATGGTTTCTCGCTTATAAAATCACTTGCCTGTATCTCACACATGGCATGCCATCCAAATACGCCGGATATGATGAACCCAAACTGGCACATAAAAAGAAACTCATCACAGAGAAAAAATCCATAGGACTCAAACTCTATTTTTCCGTATTTCCTCAAAAAAATCCCCGCAATCTATATTCTGTCAGTACATCCGATTTTTTTGTACCCTTTTTGGAATCTGCTTTACTGATTCCTTCAAACCGGATATTCGTTACAGGCACTCCCCGGTTAGACACATTATTCTCAACAAAAAAGAACGATTATATCACCGATATCCGGAAAAAATTTCCGACAGCCAAAATTATTATTTATATGCCCACCTTCCGGGCTTCCTTTGACGGCGGACCTTCATTCAAACCATTCGGGCAATTCGGATTCAATGCTGAAAAATTCATCCGGATTCTGGAAAAACACGACTATGTTTTCCTGAACAAAGGCCATTTTTGGGATGGAAGACTGTCAGAACGGGAATTTTCCGAACGTTTCATCAATGTCATCGATAACCCGCTGCTGGATGTCTATGATTTAATCAAAGACACAGACATACTCATGACAGATTATTCCAGTATTTATTTTGACTTCCTGCCCCTTTTGAAACCGGTTATCCTAACTCCTTTTGATTTTGATTCCTATACTCAAAATTACCGGGGACAATATTATGACTACCGGCAAGAACTACCCAGTATCAAAGCCTTCAACTGGAATGAAGTCTGTGATATACTGGAGAAAAAAAGCTATTTCCCCCTCACCGAAGCACAGACCCTAAAATACCACAAATACATCGACGGTAACAGTTCCGCCAGATTGACTGAAGAAATCCGGAAAATCCTGTCTATCTGACTTTATTCCGGGGCATATAAAACCAACGGAGAAAAAGAAAGAAACACCTCATCGGAAAAGAAATCCCGGACTTATGTTTCTGAAAATTCTGTAAAGCCTTTTGTAAGACGGTGCTATGTTTTATTCCACCCAAAATCCGGCAGGCATAACACAAAGATTTATAACGAATCTCCGGTAAAAAACTATAATACAATCTTTTTACAACCTCCCGGCTATAATCCGCCTCATACTTATCTGCATATTCAGGATATTGTTCAAAAAAACGAGCGACATACTCCAAATGACCGATCATCGGTTGTAAACTTTTAAATTTATAACTGTGCTGTGTACTTCCGGGATATAATACATGGTACAAATAGACACCGGAAGAATAAACGACTTTCCGGGCATAATGATATGCATAAAGATTAAAACCCCGATCCTCCAAACTGATTTTCCGGGTATCCGCAAAAACCAGCCGATGCGTCATCAAAAACTCCCGCCTGTACAAATGATTTAAAACAGAAAAATAAAAACCTTCTCCTTTCAAAAGCCCCGATAACATGGAATCCCGGGCCGATTTTACTGCCGTAGGAAAATAATTCTTCCTTTTCAACTCTCCATTGAAGGCCACCTGATACATATCAGAAAATACGATATCGGCATCGTTCCCGACAGCTATGTTATACAAAGCTTCATACATATTCTCCTCACAATAATCGTCGTGATCAGCAAAAGCGACATACTCCCCGCCGGCCACCGACAATCCGGCATTACGGCTCTCTCCCACATGACAATTTTCTTTATTGCGGATAATCATTATACGCCCGTCGGCCGCAGCATATTTCTCAGCCAATTGCCCGCTTCCGTCCGTCGGACAATCCAATACCAGAATAATCTCGATATCGGACAGCGTCTGGGCAATCAAAGATTCCATACGTTTTTCAAAATACGGACCGGCATTATAAACCGGGACAATAACAGACACCTTGGCCATAACCTATAATTATTTAATAATCAACTATTTTTAAGACAGAATAAACGTCCTTTAAAATTAGCCACTCCATGATCTCCGGTTTTCGAAAACCGGAAAAGGTAATATTTTGAGACAGAATATTTTGTATATATAAATGATTGGCTACTTTTGCAGAAAAGAACAAAATAATACACTTAATTTTAAGGGACGATTTAATTGTAGATTTACAATTTTAGATTAAATGAATCTGCCAACCGCCAGCTTGTTAAATAATTTAAAATTTACGTAAACGATCAATTCAACAGTTACCGCAAATTTTATTCAGTACCGCAATATGAATATCCTATATTTTGCAGACTCGGATATCACAATTAACAAGGGAGGAGTCAACCGGGTAACTCATTTTCTATCCAGAGAATTTATGAACATGCCCGGTTGGAAATGTTACCTGGCTTATCTCAACGAAAGCAAAGTGTTACCGGTAAGTGAATTTAACGGGAAAATACACGTCTCCGCCGATAAAGCAAACGAACAAATCAAGGAATTCATTGAAACCCGGCAAATCACGCAAATCATTGTCAATCTGACCACTAAAAAAAATATCTATTTTTCGCTCCCGATTCTTTATGCATTAAAATCAGAATTTCCCAACCTGCATATCATTTTTTGTTATCACACCTATCCGGGATGTGAGCTTTTTGGCATTCCCCCCGGGATCGGCTTACGACGCCTGCTTCACCTACCGGACCGGATGAACACCCTAAAGTCTATAATACAGTATATCGTCGGTAAAACACCGTTCAGCGGCATATCGAAAGCCTGCATACGACACAAATACCGCTTTATATACGATCATTGTGACCGCCTTGTCCTTTTATCTCCTCATTATATTCCCCGTTATGCCGAACTGGCGGATATTAAAGGTGCCAACCACATCATTGCCATTCCCAATCCATTGTCGCTGCCTGAAATTCTCTCCCCGGATCAACTAATCCGGAAACACAAAGAAGTACTGATCGTCGCACGCCTTACAGAGCCGGTCAAACGCCTCTCATTGGCCCTTAAAATCTGGCAGATCATTGAAAAAACAGAATCATACAACGACTGGAAATTGGTTATCTTAGGGAATGGTGAAGACGAGCTATATTATAAAACTCTGGCCCATAAGCTGGGTTTAAAAAATATTTCGTTCGAAGGCAGAAAGGAACCCTTGGAATACTACCGCCGCGCATCCATTTTTATGATGACTTCCCTTTATGAAGGTTGGGGACTGACCTTAGTCGAAGCACAGCAAATGGGGGTAGTCCCGATTGCTTTTGAATCTTACGAAGCTCTACAGGACATGATCCGGAATCACGACAACGGCATCCTGATTCCCGACCGGCATATCCACGAATATGCCGCCCAATTAAAAGAACTTATGACAGACTTCTGCAAACGGGAGGAAATAGCCGTAAATGCTTTAGCCAGTTGCCGGCAATTCAGCATCGGTCACATTGTTCAAAAGTGGTGCCGTTTATTTAGTAATCTCTAAAAGTCCGGTATCCGGATTTGGAAATGACGATTCAAATAAATATCTTTTTTATATATATATTTGTCGGCACAATATATAAACAAAAAGATATCCTTATAAAATGCATACGCCTAAAATCAGTGTTATTATACCGGTTTATAATGCAGGTATCTATCTTCCCGAAAGAATAGAATCCATATTAAATCAAACGTTAAAGGATATTGAAATTATCATCGTACTGGACTGTCCGACGGACGGAAGCGATAAAGTAGCAGAATCCTATTCCCGGAAAGATGAACGGATCAAGCTGATTTATAACCCTGCCAATTTACACATCGGACTCAGCCGGAATCAAGGCTTGAAAGCAGCCACCGGAGAATACATCAGCCTGGTGGACCACGACGACTATTGTACTCCGGATATGTACGAAAAAATGTACTCCAAAGCACAGCAAAACCAGGCCGACATCGTTGTCAGCAATTTTTACGGTATAACAAGCACAGGAAAAACCCAGCGTTTCGGTTTCCCTCAAAACTATTCCGACGAAGTATTTCAAAAAAAATCATTCGCATTTTTAATCAGCGGCCCCTGTAATCACAATCCGGCCTGCTCCATTACATCGAATTTCAGTGTCTGGACACAACTCTTCAAACGACAATTTCTCGAAAAGCATCACATCGTTTTTCAGGATAACCGGGAAATAACATTCGAAGATCGTTTGTTTTTGATAGAGGCTTATTTCTTCGCACAAAAGGTAAATGTCATTCACGAAGCTTTCACCTATCATCGCTATCACCAGAGTAATTCCGGCTCAAATTACAGTTACAGATCCATCGAACTGATCACCAATTACCTGATGTACGTCCACGACTTCTTAAACAGGCAGCATATTTTGAAAAAAGAGTACATCCATTTTGCAGACAACATTCTCCTTTCACTGTACTCGGGTTTCCGCAATGAAGTGAAACACAAATCGCTGTTCAAAGCCTTACGGACTTTAACACCCATTCGCAAAAACCCGGCCTTCCAGCAGGCTCTCCGGTATCTGTACAAAAAAGAGAACCTGAAATACCTGAAAAAATACCCGGTAACCAAACTCTCATTCTTACTGCTGATAACACTATTCGGAAAAAAGACAGATTAATTTTTGATTTACGATTTATGATTTACGATTTACGATTTACGATTCTTCTTTGAGGGTGGGGAGGATTACGGATATTATCTAAAATCATAAACCTACAATTTTAAATCCAGATTAATCCGGCGCCAAATCCCTTGGTCAACCAATCTAAAATCTAAAATTTAAAATCTACAATCTACAATTTATACGTAGCATGCAACAGCCCTTTCCGGAAATCATAGGGTGGTTGTGCCTGGTAGCCCTCTGTTAAAAACAGCATATATCCCTGTGAAAAAGCGATTGTGTAATTGAAGCATTCCAATTTTGCAGACAGACGTTCAGGATCTCCTTTTTTGTGATAAGTACACACCAACAAATCAGAAATACGTCCCTCCTTCAAAAAAGCTGCCGCACCTTCCAGAACAGCAACTTCCGCACCCTCCACATCCAATTTCAAGATGTGGGGAACACTTTTATCTCTGAAAAAATCGTCCAATCGGACTGTATCGGACGAAGTCGTATCCGAAACGAAACGATTGACAATATGCACTTTATCCTTCCAGGGCTCAAAAGTGGCCTCCAAAGCCTCGATCCATCCGGCATCACATTCGAACAAATACAACTCCTTAACCCGGTCCACAATCTTCAATCCGAAATTCCCTTCCGCCACACCGATATCGGCAACGACACTATTTTCGGAAAGAGTCAGCCCATCGAAAAAATAATAATGCGGAGAATGCAAATCCTGCTCCTCTTCCAGAGAACGATAAGTCCGGACGGCTTCCTTACGGCTCATTCCTCTTTTGAAATACAATTTCTTTCCTTCCGGGGTATATACAAACCACAAATCCTTTTCCCGGTCCCGCAACACATTATACCCTCTGAAATTATACAAATGCACGAACGGATCATTAAAAACACCGACCAAATTCCAGCGAAGAAATTTCCGGATTCTTTCTGCCTCACCGACAGGCATATTCAAATCTCTACCCTGTTCCAGAAATAATCTCACACGTTGTGTCAACAAATACCTCGGACTACGCATGATTCTTTGCTTATTGTATTTACAAAAGCTCAACCATTTTCCTTTTATCTTTCTCAAACATTGACACGCCATTACTTCTCGTTTTTATTTCCAAAAAAATGAAACACATATTTATCCGCCAATGCACAAAACTCTGCGGATATTTTAAAATAATAAGTCAGGAAAAACCAAATGGAAACGATAATGACCATCCGATACACTCCGTCTGCATAAGGATTACCGGCATACGGCAGCAACTCATTCAATCCCCACAAAAACAGAATCAAGCCTATCTGCTTAAAGATACCTGCCGAATAGGGATTCCCTTTTATTTTTTTCAAAACAATCCATTGCTGAAATGAATAACTCAACAAACAAGTAATCAAAGTTGCCATAGCAGCTCCGTTTATACCAAAATGAGGGATCAATAAATAATTAAAACCGATCGTCAGGGCCGTCAGGAAAAAAGTAAAATACAACCCCCAGTAATAATAACGCGAAAATGAAATCAATGAACCTCCGAAACTCAATGTCAAACTCACCAAACGGGACATTGCCAGAAAAAAAACGACCCATTTACCCGCCCGATAAACCTCTCCGTTCGGAATAACAGAAAAAATAGTATCGATATTGATCCAAATCAGTAAAAACAACGTACTTCCGGCGATAAACTGATGCAAAGCCACTTTTTTATACAATAGGTTCGCTTCATTCAGATGCCCGTCTTTCAATGCGGAAGCAGCTAAAGGAGAAGCGATAGCCGTAATCGAACGCGCCGGTATTTCAATCACCGTCGCCATATAAAAAGAAATGGTATATATACCGGCATAATTCAATCCCAATTCTGAACTCACCATAAAAAGATCCAACTGACCTATTATATTCCCACTTAAGGCAGCCGCCACCAGAAACAACGTGTATTTGCCGATCTTAACCAATAAATCCCTATCAATGTATGTCGTATCGTGCTTCAAAGAAACAGAAGCAATACGGGAAACATAAACGAGACTTGCTACCATAGCCATGCCGTAAGCCAGGACAACACCGGTTACCAAACCGCTCAAATTCAAAAATTGAAAAGCATAGAGCAAATACACAGTCAGTAAAACGACACGTACTCCGATTTCCCGGATAAATTTAGGAATGACGATACGCAACAAAACATTGGCGTAAGTTTCCAGAACCGCCCAAAACACCAGAAAAATAACCAAAGGAATAATCCAATTGTAATAATCCACCAGTAGGGCAGATTTACTCTCGAAAAACTCAATCACCGGTGCTTTAAGAAGCCAAAACAGCGTAACAAATATCAAAGAACCGATGCAGGGCATAAGCATCAGATAAAAGAAAAAACCATTGTGATTTTTCTCCGGATTTTTGAAATAAGGGAAAAAACGCATCGCAGAAGCCGATGTCCCCAATTGCGCAAACCCTGCCACAAGAGCCGCAACCTCATAAATGACCTTCGTCAAGCCTATTTCTTCCGGTTTCAAAAAACGTGTCATGACAAACACTGTCGTTACAAACCCCAAAAAAGCCCCGACATAATTTACAATAGTCGCTTTTATACTCTGTCGGATAACAATACCCATAAGTTATCTCTTATTGCATCAAATCAGGTGTAGTTTCAACCCATTTATAGATTTTATCTCCTCTCCGGACTTTTTCCGGTACCGGCATCGAAAAAAGAATACCCTTTTTAACCTTCTCCACAGGCTGCAAATCGACCCGGATTTCCGGCACCCTCATTTCAATAACACCCGTCGTCTCCCCGACAATCAATACTTCATCTCCTACAGAAAGATCGAAAGATTCCAGCTTAAATTCCCCAACCTGAAGATTCGAAAAATAGTTCGTCACCTTGCCCAATGCTATCTTCTTCCGGGTCGCTTTCGAACCGTACACTTCACTCCACTCTCCCAAACGCTGTCCCAGGTAATAACCGTCCCAAAAGCCCCGGTTAAACACAGTCGCTAACCGTTGTTTCCAAATTTCAATTTTTTCAGCAGAATACGTACGATCCAAAATGGCTTTTAAAGCCTCATCGTAACAACGACAGACAGTCAATACATATTCAGCGGGACGGGCACGTCCTTCCAATTTAAACACCCTCACTCCGGCATCGATCATCTTATTCAGAAAACCGATCGTACAAAGATCTTTGGGAGACATGATATATTCGTTTTCAATATCCAGTTCGACCTCACCTTCCCGGTCCTTTACCGTATAGGCCCGCCGGCAGATCTGAAAGCAGGCTCCCCGGTTAGCCGACGCATTTTTTTCATGTAAACTAAGATAGCATTTCCCCGACACAGCCATACACAAAGCTCCGTGGGCAAACATTTCAATACGTATCAATTCTCCTTTCGGTCCACGTAATTGCTCTTCCTGTATCCGGCGGTAAATATCAGCCACCTGATTCATATCCATTTCCCTGGCCAATACCATCACATCCGCGTATTGGGCATAAAAACGTACCGTCTCGTAATTCGTAATATTACACTGCGTACTGATATGTATCTCAACTCCCCGGGAATGTGCATACAGAATAGCAGCCAAATCAGATGCAATAATGGCGGATACCCCGGCTTCTTTCGCACAATCGATCACCTCATGCATCTTCTGTAACTCATTGTTGTAAATAATGGTATTTACAGTCAAATAAGTCTTTACTCCTTTTTCCTCACAAATCCCCACTATATTTCTAAGATCGTCCAAAGTAAAATTAGCCGACGAACGGGCCCGCATATTTAAACCCTCCACGCCGAAATACACCGAATCCGCTCCCCCTTGCAAGGCCGCCGACAAAGATTCGTAAGACCCGACCGGTGCCATTATTTCAAAATCTTTTCTCTCCATACCGTAAATCAATTCATTTCCTGTTTTATCCTTCCCTTAAACCCAAAGAATTAAAACCTCCAATGCATCTTTAACTATTTCAAATTACATATTTCAGAACCCTGATTATTTTACTGACCTACAAAGGTATACTTTAATCGGTAATAAAAAAACAACTTCAAATTTTGAACCTGTACTTCCTATTTATCAATCCGGCAAATACAACTATAATAATGTATCTGTTTTATCATTATCAATGGAAAAAATTAGACAACAACAATTCGTTTTATTCAAATTCCGATTTTAAACGACTATTTTTTACTAAATTAGACTCGCTAAAAAGCATTGTAAGTTTTAACCTTAACACAAAATAGCTTTCTTTGGAGGCGTCGGTCCCGCCAAAAATCAGTCCAAACAATAAAACTATTTCTGAAAACGGACAACACAAGTTCATTGATATGCTGAAAACAAACACCTTAACCCAAGTCGTCAAAGGTCAGGGAAAATAAAAGAACGAAAGGTCGACTGCAAACAATCCTAAAAACAAAACACACACAACCAATAAATATCTATATATCATATATATACCACAAACCACTTAACGGATTTTAATAGAACTGGAGTAGAATTGAAATATAACCCCGCAAAACCTGGGATAATAAAAATGGGTAATTTTAATAGAACTGGAGTAGAATTGAAATAGTCCGGACGGTTAAGAAGAAGTATACGGGCGACTTATTTTAATAGAACTGGAGTAGAATTGAAATCAGATAGCTGTGGGGATTTTATTCAGGTCAATTTGTTTTTTAATAGAACTAAATAGAATTTCCGTCCGTTTTTATAGACAGCCGGAGAAAATCCATACCCGGGAATCCATTTTCCGGTCTGACGATTTTTAAACAAATACTAAAAAATACACAATCCGGGAAATCTGTATATTTTTGATTATCGAATCATTAGCGTTAGTATTTCTTTTATTTTTGTATCCTCATTGAGTCGAAACGACAAAAGCTGTAAGTAAAACACATCGGTCTGGCAACTCCAGGCTCAAACAAAAATAAATAACGACAGCAGCCGGAGGATTGATGTATAAAAACATATCCCGGTAAACTTTCGGCCAGATTTATCGGTACAATAATGTTATAATTTAATTTGTTTATCCATGACTGAAAGTAAAAGCCCTTCGTTTATACAATCCCTGCTTCCCGTGCTGATTTTGATTGTTCTGCTATTTCTTAATGTAAAATACTTTGAAGATCCGATCGGTGGAGCCAACCAAATTGCCTTGTTTATTGCAGCTATAATAGGAGGACTGATCGGATGGCACAATAAAGTGAAATGGGAAAACATGCAACGCAAAATCGTTCAGACCATTCATTCGGCTATGACATCTATTCTGATCCTGCTGCTGATCGGGGCATTAAGCGGCGCCTGGATGATCAGTGGAGTGATCCCGATGATGATATATTATGGCGTCGATATTATGCATCCTTCCTACTTTCTATTGGCAACAGTCATCCTATGCAGCATTGTTTCTCTGGCAACGGGAAGTTCCTGGTCTACGATTGCAACCGTCGGGGTCGCCATCATCGGTATCGGGAATGCTTTCGGGCTCAATCCGGGACTAGTTGCCGGAGCGATCATATCCGGCGCATATTTCGGAGACAAAATGTCTCCGCTTTCCGACACCACCAACCTGGCTCCGGCAATCGCCGGTACCGATCTGTTCACGCACATCCGCTATATGATCTACACGACCGGTCCTACTATGATTCTGACCCTCGTTATTTTTGCCGTCATCGGCCTCTTTCATTGGAGCGACAACACAACCGTCAGCACAGAATTTATTAAGGAAGGAATAGCTCAAACCTTCCACATTTCGCCTTTCCTGCTTATCGTTCCCCTGGCTTTAATCATCATCATCATCAAAAAAGTACCCCCCATTCCGGCAATGATCTGTGGAACGACATTCGGCATACTCTTTGCCCTTCTGTTTCAAGGCGAACTACTGAACCAACTGATCACGGCGGAAGGATTAGAAAACAAATATCAACTATTGACCCAATCGGTATTTCAGGGAGTCTCGTTAACGACAGGAGTTACCGAAGTGGACAACCTCCTGACGACAAACGGGATGGCAGGCATGCTGAACACCGTATGGCTGATTATGGCAGCCCTTACATTCGGAGGAGTTATGGAAGCCTGCGGTTTTTTGAAAAAAGTAACCCAAACCTTCCTTCTATTCATTACCAACCAAACTTCACTGGTCGGTACAACTATCGGCACGTGCATATTTTTCAATATCACGGCCTGTGACCAATATCTGGCTATTGTCATTCCCGGAAAAATGCTTCAAAAATCTTATCAGGAAAAAAAGCTGAAACCCGAAGTACTCAGCCGGGCCCTCGAAGATTCGGCTACCATGACTTCGGTGCTCGTTCCCTGGAATAGTTGCGGAGCAACACACTCCAAAGTATTGGGAGTCGCCACGCTGGAATACCTCCCTTTTTGTTTTTTCAACCTGATTTCTCCGCTCATGAATATCTTTATCACCGCTATCAATTATAAAATCCGGAAATTAAAATAAAAAACGTCAGTAAAGATTAACGTCAGTAAAGATTAACATCCCTAATACCGGGACGAAAAGTGGAAAATAGAGCCTGGAAATAAAAAAAACTAAGGAATTAGTTTTGTAACTAAAAAATTAGTTATATATTTGTCCTATAAATAAGGGAGAAAATGAAAGAACTGACAAAAGCTGAAGAACAAATCATGCAAGTGCTATGGGAACTGAACCGGGCATTCGTAAAAGAAATTGTAGACAAGCTACCGGAACCCAAACCGGCTTATAACACGGTTTCAACAATCGTGCGCATATTACAGGACAAAGGGTTCGTAAGTCACGAAAGTTTTGGCAAAAGCCATTGTTACTATCCTTTAATGGATAAAGAAACATATACCCGTAAATTTCTCCGGCATTTTATTGGCAATTATTTCAATAATTCATTTCCGCAAATGGTATCTTTTTTTGCCCGCCAGGAAAAAATCGACATTCGGGAACTGGAAGAAATTCTCAAACAACTGAAAGCCAACCAAAACTAAAACGATATGTTATTTTTGACCTACATATTGAAATCCGCAACCATTTTAGGAATAATGCTTTTGTATTATCAAATGGTATTGAAAAAACAAACTTTTTTCAACCTCAACCGGATTTATTTGTTGGGATCAGTCATTTTTGCGGTTTGCATACCCTTTATACAAATTACTTTAACGGTGAACGAAAACGTTTCCCCAGTTCCGGTATTACCGGCAAACTTCTTACAGGAAATCGAAACCGCCTCCCAACCGGAGCATATCCAGGCCCATGGAAATAGTCTTTACGACTATCTAAAATACATCTATTGGGCGGGCGTATTTTTATTCGGTTTACATTATCTGTCTTTTTGGAATAAATTATTCTGGTTAAGCCACGAACACCCGCATAAAAAATTCAGAGGCTTGTATTTTATATTATTACAAAACAAAAACCATTCAACCTTCTCGGTATTCAACCGTCTTTATATAAACACCCAAGGACTTGACAAAGAAAACAAACACAAGATATTCGAACACGAAAAGATTCATATCCGGCAATTACACAGTCTGGACCTTCATCTTCTCAGTATCCTTTGTATTTTCAATTGGTTCAATCCTCTCATCTGGATATTCAAAAAGGCTATAGTCCAAAACCATGAATATATAGCAGATCGGCAAGTTGTCAGGAGATTTCAAACCGGTAGTTATCTTCGGCTGCTCGTCAATCAGACACTGAAAGGAGACCTTTCTTTCAGCAATGGTTTTTCATGTTCAAATCTTAAAAAACGTATGATTATGATGACACAAAAACAAACACCCAGGTATAGGATATGGTATTACATTCCTGCTTTTATTCTTAGCGGAGTATTATTCCTATCTTTCAGTTGCATCGTTACCGGTAAACCGGCAATTGCCAAACCGGCAGAATTTTTTTCCGAAACAATTAAAACTCTGGCTGTCCAATCCCAGGATACGGCAAAATCAGAAGTTTTCCAAGTGGTAGAAGAGATGCCTCAATTCAGCGAAGGCAGCCCCACAGCATGGATAAACAAACATATTAAATACCCGGTCGAAGCTATCGAAAAAGGTATCGGTGGTAAAGTTTATGTCAGCTTTATTATCACCAAAACCGGAAAAATCAGGGATGCGAAAATAGCCAAAGGTGCTAATCCGCTATTGGATGCAGAAGCGCTTCGGGTAATCAGATCTATGCCAGCATGGACTCCCGGAAAGCAAAAAGGACAAGCGGTAGATGTCCAGTATACATTACCTATCAATTTTGGAATAAGCAAACCGGCAGCACCCAAGCAGCAAACGGATACACCGGCTCCGAAAGCGGATGACATTTTTCAGGTAGTAGAAACAATGCCCCGGTTTAACGGCAATCAAAAAGCATGGTTGCAGGAAAACCTCCGGATTCCGGCAGGAGTAGATGTAAAAGCGCCAGTCAGAACTTACGTGCAATACGTTATTTTTGAAGACGGAACAATCCACAATGCAAAAATTTCCAAAAGCAGCGGCAATACGGCTCTTGATAACGAAGCTTTACGGGTCATCAACGCCATGCCGGCATGGACACCCGGAAAACAAAGGGGACAAGCTGTAAAAGTAGCTTATACGCTTCCAATCGTATTCGAGCCGACAACAGCAAAATAAGTCAACATATAAATTGCAGATTTTTGATTTACGAATTTTTAATTATACGCACAAATCAATCCCATCTTTGGGGGAAAATCAAAAATTAATGCAGGTTCAGGTATTTTTATCCGAATAATATAATACCGTATAATTATCCACAGCACTTACGATTGCAAAGTGCTGTGGATTTTTTAAATCCTGAAAAATTTTTCTACCTTTGTTTTATCCGATATTCGATACTGTTTTATTTAACTGTTACAGATGTAATTTATTTAAAGGCAGTGACAATATAGAGGAGGTCCGTTTAAATCATTCAAAAAATAAAATATGAACGAGGAAGTAAAATTATTTATGGACGATGCTAAAGAGCAAATGCAAAATGCCCTGACCCATCTCGAAAATGAACTGGCAAAAATCAGAGCCGGGAGAGCCAATCCTAAAATTTTAAACGATGTACTGGTAGATTACTACGGTACACCGACCCCGTTATCTCAGGTGGCCAATATCACAGCTCCCGATCCCCGTACAATTGCAGTACAGCCGTGGGAAAAAAATATGCTGGCCCCCATTCAAAAAGCAATCATGAACGCCAACTTAGGTTTCAATCCGGACAACAACGGAGAAATCATCCGCATTAACGTACCGCCTTTGACAGAAGAACGCAGAAAAGAATTGGTGAAACAAGCAAAAGGCATAGGAGAAACAGCAAAGATCAGTATCCGGAATGCACGCCGCGATGCAATCGATGAATTCAAAAAACTGGTCAAGGAAGGCCTGCCGGAAGATGTAGCCAAAGATGCCGAAACCGAAGCTCAGAAAATGACAGATACCTTCAGCAAAAAAATAGAAGACATGCTGATCGCCAAAGAAAAAGATATTATGACGATATAAGAAAAGCCGCAAATGCGGCTTTCTTTATATCAATGCATTGGCTCTTTCCAAATCCTCGGGCGTATCAATACCGATAGATTCGTGATCGGTGATACGAACAGCTATTTGATAGCCGTTTTCCAACCACCTCAATTGCTCCAACGACTCTGCTTTTTCCAATCTGCCTTGAGACAAGGCCGTGATCTCTTTCAGTACTTCCGGACGATAAGCATACATCCCGATATGTTTATAAAAAACCGCTGTTTTTATCCATTCTTCCTGATCGACACCTCTGCAAAAAGGCATCGGAGAACGGGAAAAATAAAGAGCTTGTCCCAAAGCGGAAAAAACCACTTTTACTTTATTCGGATCAAAAACATCCGCATTACACTCGAACCTTTTAGCCAAAGTTGCAATTTGAACCGCCGGATTTTCAAAACAGGCAGCCAAAGCACGAATCTGTTCCGGAATTATAAAAGGCTCGTCCCCCTGAATATTCACGACGACATCGTATTCTTCCTGCCGTAAAGCCATCACATTACAATAAGCCTCATAACACCTGTCCGTACCGCTGCAATGTGTCGCAGCCGTCATGACGGCTTTTCCTCCGAATGCCACGACCCGGTCATAAATCCGCCGATCATCCGTAGCCACATAAACACAATCGGAAACAGCAACGGCCTTTTCCACCACATGCTGTATCACCGGTTTTCCGCCGATTTCCGCTAACGGCTTGCCGGGGAAACGGGTAGAAGCATAACGCGCCGGAATAAGAATCAATACTCGCATCCGGAACCTATTTAATGACTTCCTTTGTTTCCTTCGGTTCCTTCTTGATCATCTGGCAATTTCCATTGAAGAATACCCCCTGATCTATCGACAACACCGAAGACACGATATTTCCGATCACCTTGGCCGGAGCTTTTAAAGAAACCGTATTACTGGCTGTTATATTGCCGAGTATCACTCCCATCACATCGACATTTACACAGTCGATATCCCCTTCAATCTTGGCCGTATTTCCGACAACAAGCCGTCCTGAAGTGACAATCTTACCTTTGATGATGCCATCTATCCGGATATCATTCTTTGTTTTTATATCTCCGACAATAACAGTTCCTTCACACAACAAATTGACAGCATTACTATTCGTTTCTTTGCCCATACGCTTATTTATTTATTTTATCTTGCAATCTTAATCCTTTCTCTATCACTGACGATGTATACAACTTCAGACAGGAGGTAATCAGATGCCCCTTTATTACGGCATGTTCTTCTAAAAAAGCTTTATGTACAACCTCCACATTTCCTTTTATCACACCGCTGATATATAAATTATCACAATACACATCTCCGTCAACTTCTGCACCCTCCGCAAGTATCAAATCCGATTTACAATGGATATCGCCCGATACCCGTCCCTCCAGATAAATACTGTTCTCCGAGCGGATATTCCCATTTACCACAGTATCTTTCAATACCCGTGACCCTTTATTATTTACATCCCAATTATAAGACTCCATATTCACATGTAAAATCAAAGACGAATATAGATAAAAATGTTGGTCGAGCCAAATAAAAAACTGGTGACATCCTTCCGGATATCACCAGTTTTCCCCTTGGAATCACATTCCTACTATTTCGTATCGTATGCCCATTTTAAATAAACAGATCCCCATGTAAAACCGGCCCCAAAAGCCGAAAGAATCAGATTATCTCCTTTGTGCAATTGTTTTTCCCATTCATAAAGGCAAAGCGGAATTGTCGCAGAAGTGGTATTCCCGTACCTTTGAATATTGATCATCACTTTAGAGGGATCGAGTCCCATCCGATGACCTGTCGCATCGATAATTCGCAGATTAGCCTGGTGAGGCACCAACCAAGCGACATCTTCTGCCTTCAGATTATTTCTTTCCATAATCTCAACGGATACGTCCGCCATCTTGGATACCGCATGTTTAAATACATATTGCCCATCCTGAATGATATAATGTTCGCGGTTCGTTACTGTCTCTAATGAAGGCGGATTTAAAGAGCCGCCGGATTTCATATATAAATGAGACCGTCCACTTCCGTCAGAACGTAAAATATGATCGATCACACCCAAATTCTCCGTCGTCGGTTCAAGCAAAACAGCGGCAGATGCATCCCCAAACAACGGACAGGTTTTCCGATCCGTATAATCGGTAATAACAGACATTTTTTCTGCTCCGACAAAAACAACCTTTTTATAGCGACCGCTCTCCACATATTGTGTAGCCGTCACCAATCCGTATATAAATCCGGAACAACCGGCATTCAAATCAAATCCGAAAGCATTTCGGATTCCGACCATGTCTGCGATAATCTGGGCGTTAGCCGGAAAATGCATATCCGGAGTAACTGTCGCACAAATCAATAAATCCACCTCATCCGGACTTGTTCCTGTCTTTTTCAACAAATTTTCTACGGCCCGGGCTCCCAGATAAGCACTTCCTTTGTCTTTATCCTTCAGGATATGCCGTTCTTTGATACCGACTCTGGTCATAATCCATTCGTCAGTAGTATCTACCATCCGACTCAACTCCTCATTATTCAGAATATAATCGGGAATATAGGCTCCAACTCCTGTTATTATTGCTTTTGGTCTTTCCATAACATGTATTTAATATACTTTGATTTATTTCTTCCCTGGCTTTTGTTCGAAAATTCCGGTCATCTGACAACAATTTCCGACATAAAAAGTCAGAAGTACACTAACGGGATTTAAATAAACAGGCATAGCCCCCTATACTATAGGAGGCTGTGTATGATAAGAACAATCCCGTATAGTATAAATCAGGCAACTACTGTTTTCTCAATAGCTAATTTTCCCCTGTAATATCCACATTCAGGACATACGGTATGATACTGTACAGCAGCACCACAATTAGAACACTTTGCAATTGCCTTCACGGTAAGTGCATCGTGAGTTCTTCTTTTATTCCTTCTCTGCTTAGAGATTTTGTGTTTAGGATGTGCCATTTCTCTTTACTTTATTTAGTTATTAATTAATTTTTTCAATTCATCCCATCTGGGATCCGTAGGTTTATCTTTTTCTTCCTTTAAATACTTACCCAACATTTTCTCCATCTCACCGTCACACTCACCGTCTTCATGCACAACCCGAATCGGATAATTCAACATATAAACCTCATACAAGCAAGTGCTCAAATCCAGGAAGTCATCTTCCGGTGCCAAAACGATAAAATCGTCATCATTTCCGGACTCCCGCTCACTCTGTTTTACATACATCTCCATTTCTCCCTCCACCTTCAAATCCAATTCTCCCAGACAACGATCGCATGCCGATTTTACAGAGCCGTCAATTTTTATTCTTACTTCCATAAGTAACGAACTCTTCAAAATCTCGACCCTGGCATTCACAGCACCCTGGGTTCCTTTTGTCGCATCAAAACAATTAAAAAAATTGTCATCCAAAACAAAATCGAACACGTGACGTCCCTCTCCCAAACCCCGGTGAGCTATTTTATATTCTGCCAGTCTGTCCACAATTCTAGAAGTAAAACGGCGCAAAGATAGAACAAAAAGTAAAAAGTAAAAAACAAACAATGAAAAAAATGATTAATGACAGACGATTTACCTCCGTTTCCTTTAGCAACTTAAATCCGCAGAACAACAACAGAGCTTATTTCCGGCCAAGTTCCGGATTCAAAAAACTAACGTTTTAATTTTAGATTTCAGATTGACTATTTTCGATTATACCCACAGTCCTTCCTTGCAAAATGAAGAATCGTAAATCAAAAATAAACGGATGATTTATCACCGGGCGGCATCCGGAAGGCAATGAACCGCCCGGTTCCCGGAAGCATCGGCTACGATTCTTAAGAACCAAATCCTTTGATTATAAGAATATTTTATATACCTTTGTCCCTCATTTTGAAGTGGTCTGTGCTTTAAACTGTAAGGCTGAACCTTAGCCATTTACCTTACAGGCACATTCTGGGATAAAGGATTTATCAGTCTGCCCGGCTGTCGCGTTTCCCTTAATCCAAAGAACTGCAAGCACTTATCTTTTCAAAATACAAACAGATGTTTAATATTAAATTAAAAACAAGTGGATCAAATTAGTTACAAAACGACTTACGTCAACAAAGCCACGGTAAAAAAAGAATGGCTCTTGATTGACGCAGAAAACGAAGTTTTGGGACGTCTTGCCGCTAAAGTTGCGAAACTCCTGAGAGGCAAATACAAACCGTCCTACACTCCTCACGTAGACTGCGGTGATAATATTGTTATCATCAATGCCGAAAAAATCGTGTTAACCGGAAATAAGTTAACCGAAAAACAGTATACCCGTCACACCGGTTATCCGGGTGGACAGAGACACACCAATCCGGCCGCCGTATTAGCGACACATCCGGAAAGAGTTATCGAACATGCTGTTAAAGGAATGCTTCCCAAAAGCCGTCTTGGAAGAGCCGTGCTGAAAAACCTTTTTGTATATGCCGGTTCAGAGCACAAACAAGAGGCTCAACAACCGAAAAAAATCGATTTAAATTTATTTAAATAATAAGGTATGGAAGTAATTAACGCTATCGGTAGAAGAAAAGCAGCAGTAGCTCGCGTTTATGTAAACGAAGGAAAAGGTAATATCACGATCAATAAAAAGAATCTGGAAGAATACTTCACATTACCGACACTTCAGTATGTTGTAAAACAACCTCTTGAATTATTAGGCGTAACCGGTCAGTATGATATCCGGGTAAACCTTGACGGAGGTGGTTTCAAAGGGCAGGCAGAAGCATTACGCTTAGGTATTGCCAGAGCCTTGGTAGAAATTAATGCAGAGAACAAACCTCAGTTGAAAGCCGCCGGCTTCCTGACCCGTGACCCACGTGAAGTTGAACGTAAAAAACCGGGTCAACCGAAAGCTCGTAAGAGATTCCAGTTCTCTAAACGTTAATAGCAGTTTAGTATCTAAATTGACGGGACTTCTGATCAGGACTACCCGACAATTGCTTAAATTAAGAATGTAAACTTTTAGAAAAATTATTTATGTCTGTAAATTTTGACGAATTATTAAATGCAGGTTGTCACTTCGGACACCTCACCCGTAAATGGAATCCTAAAATGGCTCCGTATATTTTCATGGAGCGTAATGATATCCACATCATCGACCTGAACAAAACAGCTATCCAGTTAGACAAAGCTACTGCAGCTTTAAAACAGATCGCTAAATCAGGACGGAAAATTCTGTTTGTTGCAACAAAGAAACAGGCTAAGGACATTGTTGCAGAAAAAATTTCTAATATCAATATGCCGTATGTAACGGAAAGATGGCCGGGCGGTATGCTTACCAACTTCCCGACAATCCGTAAGGCTGTTAAAAAAATGACTACCATCGATAAGATGGAAAAAGACGGTACATTCGATCACCTTTCTAAGAGAGAAAAACTCCAGATTGCCCGCCAACGTGCAAAACTGGACAAGAACTTAGGAAGTATCGCTGATTTGACCCGTCTTCCTGCAGCCCTTTTCATTGTTGATGTTATGAAAGAATACATCGCAGTAAAAGAAGCCCGGGCATTGGGAATTCCGGTGTTTGCTATGGTTGATACCAACTCTGATCCGGACACGGTAGATTTCGTTATTCCGTGCAACGACGATGCATCTACTTCTATCTCTTTGATCATGGACACGGTTTGTGACGCTATCAAAGAAGGCTTGAACGAAAGAAAAGCTGAAAAAGATAAAGAAGGAGACAAAAAGCCTGTCGGCAAAAAAGCTGAAAAGGTAAACGCTGAAGCAGGAGCCGAAGAAACCGTTGAAGTAGAAGAGGTTGAAGAAACCCAAGAAGCAACAGAAGAATAAATCGATTTCAGATTTACGATTTCAGATTTACGATTATAATACTCTGAGTAAAACAATCTGAATCCGGAATCGTAAATCGTAAATCTTAAATCAAAAATCAAGTTATGGAAATAAAAGCAGCTGAAGTAATGAAGTTGCGTCATGCAACGAATGCAGGGATGATGGACTGTAAAAATGCGCTTATCGAAGCCGAAGGAGACTTTGATAAAGCAGTAGACATTATCCGTAAAAAAGGTCTTGTAGTTGCCAGCAAACGTGCCGACAGAGAAGCCAAAGAAGGCTGTGTATTGGCTGTTGCCGAAGGCAAAAAAGGCGTTATGGTTAGCTTGAATTGCGAAACCGACTTCGTAGCTAAAAACGAAAACTTCATCAACTTCACCCGTCAAATCCTCGACTGTGCATTAGCAAATATGCCGGCTGATAAAGAAGCTCTGCTGGCTTTGAATATCGAAGGTCGTTCTATCGCTGATCAGATTGCAGAACAGACCGGTGTTATCGGTGAAAAACTGGAGTTGGCATACTACGGCAAAGTAGAAGCTGAAGCTACAGTCGCTTATATCCACCCGGGTAATAAACTGGCCACGGTCATCGGATTCAATAAAGAAGCCGACAACCAGGTCAAGAGAGATGTTGCTATGCAAGCAGCAGCTATGGCTCCGGTATCAATCGATAAAGACGATGTTCCGGCAGATATCGTAGCTCACGAGTTGGAAATCGGTAAAGAAAAAGCCCGCGAAGAAGGTAAACCTGAAAACATGCTTGAGAAAATTGCTCAAGGACGTTTGAACAAATTCTTCCAGGAAGCAACTTTATTGAACCAGGCATTCGTAAAAGAACCGAAAGAAACAGTTAAAACTTACATACAAAGTCATGATAAGGATTTAACCGTTACCTCTTTCATCAGATTTACACTGAATGACTAAAAATAAAAGCGCCTTTCGGGGCGCTTTTTTTATAATCAGACCAACTTATCTCTCTTTCTCTTTTACCAATGTCACGTATTTGATAAAAATATCGGAATACCAGCGGGAACCTTTAGGACGATGATTATCATCATATACATCTATCAACTCCAATTCCACTTTATCCAGAACACTTTCCGGTAATGTCTCCTCCGCATTCCGGGTGGAAACCAATACAAAAGGCAATCCAGCGGGTAAAGAATCTTTCTGCATATCCCAGGGCAATATTCTGCGCCCGGCCTCATACACCAATTCAATACGCAAATTTTCCCCTTCGGGATAATAAAACGGGACCCCTGACAATTTTTCTATTTTCCGGACACCGTGTATGCTTTTCCATTCCACATTATTGAATAAATTAGCCACAGAGGGCATCAGGAATATCTCAACAATAAAAAACAGAAATACCACTCCCCAAAGCATTAAATAAGGCCGGATTCTGACAATAGAACGAACCAGCAACCAGAATACAAGCAAAAATAAACAGGCAATAAAAATAAAACGCCCCAATCCCATCTTATCTTCTGCATAGAAAAGTACATACACAGCCACCGGTAAAACCAATCCCACCAAAGCAATTACCCCGGCATTGATACGGAATATAATTTTATCCGGATTCAGCAAACCTTTTCTACGGATCTGATGTGACCAATAAACAAACAAATGAGCGACAACCAAAGCTGCCGGAATCAGTATCGGCAATAAATAACGCGTTTTTTTCTCCGGAAGCAGAGACAACAGGATCAGGACGGCAAAAGTCCAGGCTACAGTCAGCAAATATTCCTTTTTTAAAGTCACCCTCTTTTTCCAGTAAGGCCAGATCAAAGCTGTAATCAGAAATAGCGACCAGATACCTGACTCCAGGAAAAATTTCCAATAATAATACCAGGGCCGGACATTATGTGACAACCAGGCCGTAGATTCCTTATCAGCCGCAAAAAGTGCCATATCCCGATGATACAAAAGAAGGTATACGGGCCACCAGCAACTGATAGCCAGGCAAATCAACACCATGACCAGCAAAGGAAAACCTTTCTTTTTAAACGACGGCCGGTAAAGGATAAAATAAGACAACAGGAAAGGCAACAATAAAGCATAAAAGGATACAGGACCTTTCCCTAAAAAAGAGAGGCCCATCAAGATCCCGGCCATACCGAAATTCTTCCACTGCCGGCCCTCCTGTTCAAAAGCTTTATAAAAGAAATAAATGGCCCCGAGCATAAAACTGTGGCAATAAATATCCCAGGTCGCCGTTCGTCCCATCAATATAATATTGAAGGAAGTACACAACACCAGGGCCGCAACCAAACCGTAACGCCGGTTATTCGTCAGTCTGGAGGCAAAAGCATATAAAAAAAACACCAGCAATGTCGCTGCAATCCCGGCAACAGCCCTTTGCAGGGAAAGATTATCCGGAGATATCAACTCAACTCCGGCCGCCAGCCAGGTGGGGAGAGGCGGTTTTTCCAGGCGAAGCACACCATTCATTGTCGGCACCAGCCAATTGTCGTACTCAACCATTTCATGGGCCGTAATCAGGTTACGGGACTCCATTATATCCGGATAAACTACCTTATTATGAATAAAAAAGGTAAAAAAGCAGACAATCCCTAACAATAAAAAATGGAAATTCTTTTTGTCATACATAGCCGAAAAATTAGAATTTATCACCAATCATCAGACAAATGTAATATTTTAATTGTAGGATTTAAATTTTAGATTTTAGATTTACAGACCGAATAAGTGATCACGTATCCGCTTGAGACAGCATCCAAAATCGTAAATACATAAAAATCAATAAGGCGAATTGTATCCGTCTTTAACACATCTTACACTTCGGGGAATTTCCAAATTGGCATGTTCTGAACTCAAACTGGAAGCATTGATCAGCCAAATCGACGCCGTACCGTCGCCATTTACCGGAGAACCGGACCACCATCCACCTCCCACAGAAGCCGATCCGAATGCAGAAACATCGAAATTATCGTTCAGATTACTCCAATCCTCGTTTGTAGGAATACGCCATCCCTGGGGACATATATTCGTCAATTCATTGTAAGTATACCCGTTTGCTTTCGTATATTTCAGATCTTCCGTCATCCACAATTTATTATCGAAACGATAAATCGTATACGTACGCTCATCCCGGGTGTCAACAAACGGATCTCCCAAAACCCAAGTCGTCTCTACCGTCAGAGAAGAAGTCCACACCCGTCCTTTTTGATCTGTCAATAACAGCACAACTTTATTATGATCCCATGCCCCGGGCGCTTGAATCGTCAACGTACCGGAACCAACGGCTTCGTCATAATACTGCAATACCTTCCAATTACCACCGACAATTGTCGTCAATGATAAATTCTTAGCATAGGAACCACTGACCGAAAAATTGACATTTTCACTGGAATTCTTCCGTACGGAAAGTGTACCGCTGACATTAAACGCAATAGTTATCTCTATGTATTTGGCTACTTTGAAAGTAGTGCCGTCAGCCATGCTAAACAGGACATATTCGTCAGAAGATACGGCATCCACACTTTCAATCAGAGAATCCCCTTTATCGCCCTTTTCTCCGCTCACCTTATACCACAATGTCCCTCCATCGACAGACAAATAATACGCAGACATAACAATCGCATTCCCCGCAGCATCTTGAGTTACCGTTACCGGTAATGTCGCACCGGCAGCAACCTGAGGCGTCGGAGCATCTTTTCCGGATACCGGAACATAACTACCGTCCGGAGTTGTCATAAACGCATCGTTCACCGTCCAATATAAGGTTTCATCTCCAGGTGTCGCGGGGTCTTTTTTCATTCCGATCACCGGAGAACTGCCTTCCGGGCCTTCCGCTCCGGGATCGCCTTTTTGCCCGTCCACTCCGTTATAAATCTTGTACGAAGGAGATATTTCCTGTCCGGCAATATCCATCAGCTTAATCTCCCAGCCGGTTTTTCCCCCCTCAGCAACCGGATCCAAAACGTCGATGCTCTTGATATATTTCGTTTTATCCAATACGTTTTTTAAAGCTTCAAAATTAGTATTCAAAGCATCCAGTTTATCTTTGATCTCCGTTACCCATTTTTTCGTCGGCACATCCACGACAGTACCATCCGTAAACGTAAAACGGATCCAATATTCATCGGGTTTTACCAACTCTGCCGTAAAACCGGCATCGGCAGGGTCCCCCGGTTTACCATCCTCACCCGGCGTACCCTTCTCACCGGATACCCGTACCCATGCAATACCTCCATCCACCGACAGATAAACCGCCGCAATATCGATGGCATTTCCGGAAGCGTCTTGAGTAATGTGCAAATCATTCTGCAACTCTTGTCCGCTCTTCAATTGCGGCAGAGGCGCATCCTTACCGTCCTGTCCCGGATCTCCCGGAGTCCCGCTGTCGCCTTTATCCCCCTTGGCCGGGAAACGGTTCCCCCCTTCATCCATGATATATTCCCCATCCTTCGTCCAATAATAACCGCCGTCCGCCGGATCCTGCTTTATGGAAATTACCGGAGTTGCAGCATTTTGCCCATTGTAAATCTTTATCGTTTCACGAACACCGTTTTTCGTATAAATCAATTCATAACCGCTTTTTCCATCCTCATCGAAAGGAGTTACAGAGGTTATGATAATCCCGTTATTGAGAATCTGATCGATAGCATCGATACGGTCATTCATATCCTGAATAGTCTGCTGAATCGTATTCATCCATTTTTGAGTCGGGACAACAACAGGATCCGCCACATTTTTCAACGTAAGGGTCAACCAATATCCGTCCGCCGATAAAGACACATTCTCAAAAAAGGAATCGCCGGTATTACCATCTTCTCCCGGTTTTCCGGGTTGACCTTCCGGACCGGACACTTTTGCCCATGTCACACCGTCATCGACAGAAAGGTAAAAGGCAAAACCGTCGATCGGATTGCCCTCCATATCGGTAGCGACAGACAACATACTCCCTAGTTTCAACTGCGGAGCCGGTGCACTCTGTCCGGGAACACCGGCCTCTCCCTGCTGACCGTTGACCGGAATCGGATTGCCGGATGCATCTTTCAAAAGCTCGCCGTTGACGACCCAATAATAATTTTTATCGTCGCCCGTACCTGCCTGAACGCTAATTGTCGGAGTCAATCCTGCCAATCCGTCTGCACCGTCCCGGATGATAATCGTCCGGTCTCTTCCGCCGAATGTGCGGCATAACAATTCATAAACCTTCTTTCCGTTCTCCGTTTTTTCCGTTACACTCCTTATAATCATTCCCCCTTGTAAAAACTCTTTGACGGCGAGTACGTCCGCACTTAAACGAGTCAATTGCTCGGCCATATTATCGATATACAACTTCGTCGGGACAACAATATCCTCACTTCCGTCACCTAATTTAAACGTCACATAAAAACCGTCGGGATCTCTCACAACTTCTACAATCAGCCCACTTTGCCCCGGATCTCCCTGTTCCCCTTTATCCCCGGGGATACCCTGATCTCCGGTAAGCCTTACCCATTGAGAACCGCCGTCCACAGAAAGGTAATTGGCAGCCGGAATAATATTCTCTCCACCGATTGCCGTTGAAATGCCGGCATTTATCAGCTCCGTACCGGTTTTTATCTGCGGAGCTCCCAGTGCATCCTGCGCATTCGCTTTAATCGGCTGCCCGTTATACAATAAATCGACACCGTTGATCGTCCAGTAAAGATCGGACTGGTCCCCTCCATCTGCCGGGGTTGCGCTCCGTATACCAATCACCGTATTACCGAGCAATATTTCTGTACCGTCACTAAATGCAATTTTATATTGCTGCACATATCTGCCGTCCTCACTCCGTATTTCCGTTACTGCAGTTATATATTTGCGGTCCGCAACCTGATTCAGTAAATTCCACACATCCGTAAACTCCGTATTGATCTCATCAAACTTCGACTTTACCCAATCATACAAAGCGACCTTTATTTCTGTACCATCGCTCAAAGTAAAAATCACCCAACCGTTCGTCGCATCTATCTCAGGCGCCTTTTTAAAAAAAGCATCTCCGGTATCTCCCTTATCTCCGCTATCGCCTTTCTCTCCCGAAACCCGGGCCCACGTCACTCCGTCCACAGACAAATACCACACCCCGGCAACAACAGGTTGCCCCTGAACATCCGCCGGCACCGACAATGCTTCCCCCAATTGCAACTGAGGCGTAATTGCACTCGCTTTTACAGGTTGTCCGTCAATCAATAACTTCTCTCCGTCGACTGTCCAATAATAATCATCGCCTTCTTTTACCACACGTATCTCCGGAGTAGCTCCGGCAGGACCGGTAACCCCATCCTTACCGTTATAAACATCGGAATAAGTCGCATCATTATAACTGATCCGCCAGCCGATCTCCTTTCCCTCTGCATCTTTCAAAGGAGCAACGTCCGTAATGTATTTGGCATTCGTAATCCAGGTATTCAATGTGATAGCTAAATCATTTACCTGCTGCACCAAAGTTTCCGCCCAAGCCCAGCTCGGCACCCGGATCTCCTGACCGTTAGACAACAGAATAATCACCGTCATTCCATCCGCAGATAAGCTTATCGATTCGATCAGACAGCCGTCTCCTCCGGTATTTCCACCACTTCCTCCCGTATTCTCTCCATCTTTCCCCGATACACGTACCCATGTCTGACCTCCATCAACCGACAGATACCATGCAGTATTCACAATCGTTGCTCCGGTCTTATCCTGCAAAACAGCATTATCGATCAAATCGGCCCCTATCTTCAGAGCAGGCTCTGTCACAGAAGCCTTTATCGCCGTAACCTCCCCGTTAATAACCCAATATCCGTCAGCATTGATCTCGACAGTAGGTGTAGAGCCGGATGCTTTTATATTCGTCACAACCCCATCGATTACCCAATACCCATCGGCATTGATCGTAGGAGTTATACCGTCTTTTCCATTCATCCGGAGCGGATTTCCTGCTGCATCCGTTAACTTCTCTCCATTCAAAGTCCAGTACCATTCTTCATTCTCCTGTACGACACTGATGACGGGAGTCTCCCCGTCTTTTCCATTATATACCCGGAAAGAGGTATTATCCGTAAAAACAATTTCCCAACCGGATGCCCCGGTCTCTGCATCCTCGAAAGGACGGGTCTCCTTAATCATCGAACCGTTGATCAAGGTCTGCAACAACTCAACCGTCTTATTGATCTGTTCACATCGCTCCTGCAACTCCAAAATCATCGCCTCTAATTTCGTCTGTTCGGAATATAAGCGATCGATATCTTCCTTATAGCATCCGGCAAAAAATAAAACCGACAACAATAACACACAAAGCTTCTTCATAATCTTCTCTTTTGAACACACTATCTTTTCTCAACCTTAGCAGGAGTTGCCGAATAATCCAATATCAAGGCGTTCTTTATCATGTAATCGTCAAATTCACGAATAAAAGCATCCCAATATTTTTTCTGTACTTCCGGCAAAAAAGCCCGCGCTTCTTCCTTACTGTCGTAAACGGCATACAGGTAACGGTAAAGCCTGTCCTTCACCAAACGCACCACCCGGATGCCGGGTGTATCTTTGAAGAAAGCAACAGGAAAAGGATTCGTCATGGCATAAATCTGTATCGCATACTTAGGCGTTGCATTCTGCCGAATTTCCGCCGGGACATTATCATCCGTAAAATATCCGGCATATTCCTCCCGGGCCTGAATAGCCTGACGTACCAGCGTATCGAACCCTACTTCCTCGATAATATCGGGTTGCTCCGTACGGATCTTATTCATCAGGCGCATCACCCATTCTTCATGGTCATCCGGACTGCCGGAGGGCAGCACCGGAGGGGCTTCTTTCTGTACAATATACAATGTATCGACAACCCGCTCGACTTTGACAACCGTCGTCGTGTCCCGGTTTTGTTTCTCCAGCAGAACAATCAACCGGGCCATCAATTCCTTCTCATTCTTTTCCCGTTCTTCTGCTTTTGCCAACAACGCGGAAAGCTCTGCCGAAGCAACGGCAGAACGACGAACCGGAGCATAAAGAATATTATCTTTTTCCCGTTTCGACTTCCGGTTGATTTTATAAATCAATGAAATTTTCGTACTCCATAAGAAATCATCTTTGGCCTTCGACAGATTATCGACACCGTCAAAAGTATTGTTCGTCGTCCAGATAATACCTGAACTCAACTGCATATCGAAACGGGAATTGATCCGTCCCCGCAAAGCCAAATCCGCTCCCAAACCAAAATCCGGACCTCCGTTCAAAGAACCGTCGGTTACTTTTCGTTTCTGCTGATTGTAAACCGTCGCACGAAAATGCTGCATATAAACAGCCGGCTGCAACAATACTGTAAACCGTTGTGGATTCTCCGGCTGAAAAAGGATACGATTCAAATTAAAAGCCGTCTGGATTCCGATATTGAAAAAACGAACCTGAGAATAAATTTCCGAAAAAGGCGTCCCGGGTAACGTCGGCAAATAATAGGTCGTACCGTCCGGTCCCAATTTACGGTCCAAGGCGTAAGAATGAGCCCCCGCTTTATTCATACCGTAATCTAAAGAAAGAGAAATTCCCAAAACCGGATTGAACTGGTAACCGCCGAATGCTCCGAAAGAAACGCCCCAATAGGTTTTACGGGCTGCAAATGAAGTTAAATTACAAAATACAAAAGGCTCTCCTATAGAAATCCCTGCAGTCCAGTGTGAATATTTATCGGCACCATCTTCTTCTCCGGATTTCTCAACAGACTGAGCATAACCGACAGAACACACCTCTAGCAGTACCCAAAATAGGATTAATACATACTTGCACATTACAACTTACAACTATTGAGAGTTTTAGTAGTGCAAGTTTTATAAAATTATAATCATTTGCAAATTTTAATTAATTTTATTTACAATTCAACAATAAAACACCTGTATTCCGAATGCTTCGCCCATACTTCCCACATACAGAAATATCCCCCATCTTACCATCCGAATGATAAGAAACAGATCATAAAAAGGTGTAACTCATCCCTGCGGATTTCGTTAAGATTCAATAAAACAAAACCGAATTACGATGAAAGCCTGGAAATACGTTCTGCTCCTCATTGCTTTTATACCTCTCCTCTATTTCAGGGATTTCACCCCGAACAACGAACTAAAATACCTGAGTATTGCCGACGAAGCAATCCAAAACAAAACCTTTCTGACATTTTACAACCACGGACAGATCTATGCGGATAAACCACCCTTGTATTTTTGGATCATCATGGCAGGCAAATCACTACTCGGTTTTCACAGTATGTTATTCATCAGTCTATTTTCCCTGCTTCCCGCATTGTTAATCCTTTATATACTCAACCGGTGGCTCTCACCGTATACCGATAAAAAAAATTTACAGACATGCAATCTCATGCTGATCACCTCCGGCCTTTTCATGGGATCGGCCATGGTATTACGTATGGATATGCTGATGTGCCTTTTTATATTGCTCGCACTCCATACATTCTACAAAATTTACATCGGCCAGGCATCCCCCCGGGATAAGACGCTATTACCCGTATACATATTCATGGCCTTGTTTACGAAAGGCCCTGTCGGTTTATTGCTGCCTCTGGTTTCCATATCGGTCTTTTTACTTTTACAAAAAAAAATCGGCACATTCGGACATTATCTGGGCTGGAAACAATGGGGTATATTATGTATGCTATGTCTGATCTGGTTTTTAGGGGTATACGCCGAAGGAGGAAAAACCTATTTGAATAACCTTCTGTTCAGGCAAACCGTCCACCGCGCAGTCGATGCCTTTCACCACAAACAACCTTTCTGGTATTATTTCAAAACCATCTGGCATTCACTGGCCCCTTGGGTACTATTTTACCTCACCGTCATTCTGATCGGTTTCCGGGATAAGCTATACCGCAGAGACATCGAAAAATTTTTTCTCACAGTTATCGTTTCTGCATTCGTCATGCTATCGCTGTTCAGCAGTAAACTGGATATCTATCTGCTTCCGGTATTTCCCTTAATTGCCGGACTCTCTTTCTTACTATTACCACGCATTCCGCTGAAAACAATCAATTTCAGCATCATCGTACCGGCCATTCTGCTGATACTGGCTTTTCCAGCCTCCTACCTTCTTTCCGATAAAACCGGCTATACCTACCCTTTCCTGCTTCAATGCAGTTTATTTCTTTTTGCCGGTGGAGCCGCATTTTGCCTTTATGCCTTGCATCAAAAAAAATTCTACCAAGCCGTAAACGGCTTGGCCGTCGGTTTGCTCTGCGGCCTATTTGTCATGGGATTTGCCATTCCTCAACTTAACAAACACATCGGATTCAGAGAATTATGCGAAAAAGCGGTACAAATTGCCAGTGATCAACACATCTGTCAATACTACTATTACAACATCAGAAGCGGGGAAAACATGGATATTTACCTGCAACAGAAAATCCGGAAAATAGATATAAAACAACTCGAGCAATCAGACGGACAAGAAGACTTCGTATTATTTATCCGCCGAAAAGACATACTGCGGACACCCGGACTAAAAGAACTGATCAGTAATAAAATCAGATATCCGTTCACAAAATACGACATCGTCATCTTCCAAAGAAAATGACGATGTCCCGATAGCTCTTGCAGTAAAACAAGGAAATCTCAATACATATCCGTAATGTCCCAGACAAAAGCACGGATACCGTTTTCTTTATTTACCTCATCTAACTTTTTAACGTATTTCAGGATCAAAGGAACCATCTCTTCTTCTACGATTGTAATCGTAGCAGAATTCATTTCCGGCCAGGTATGGGATCCCATTCTGGGCTCTCCGCCCTCTGTCCCGGCGCCGTTTACCATAGGCCATTGGGTAAAGCCTTTTATCCGTAATTGCTCCAGGATATACGCGACACGCTCGGTCAAAGCCTGATTGTATGTAATAAATACCGCTTTCTTCATCTGATTCTTGATTTTAGATTTACAATTTGCGATTTCAGTTACCTACTGTAATCCAAAACCGCAAATCCAAATCGTACATTATTTTTTAGGTAAATCTCTTTCGGGATCGAAATCACTCATAAACTTAAACTGTTTGCTAAGCATCTTTTTCTTGTCCCGGCTACCGCTCTTATCCATAGAAGCATATACCGCCGGAACGATAATCATTGTGATAATAGTCGAAAAAACCATACCACCGATAACCGCAACACCCATCGGACGCCATGTTTCAGACCCCTCACCGATACTCATTGCCATCGGCACCATACCCAGAATTGTCGTCAACGAAGTCATCAACACCGGGCGTAAACGTGAACGGCAAGCCAATGCAATAGCATCGTACAGGCGAATACCGCGCTCCCGCATCAAATTGATAAAGTCGATCAACACAATACCGTTTTTGGTTACGATACCCACCAACATAATAGCACCCAAGGCCGCTACGATACTTAACGTCGTATTGGTTATCAACAAGGCTAAAATTACACCGGTAAAAGCAAACGGAATAGCAAGCATGATAATGAAAGGCATCTTAAACGATTCAAACTGTGCCGCCATCACAATATATACCAACATCAACGACAACAACAACAACAATATCAACGAACTGAAAGATTCCTGCTGATCTTCATAGCTACCCCCGATATACATGGACACATCCTGAGGGATATTTTCCAGATTGTCAATAATTTGTTGTGAAGCCAAAGCAATATCTCCTAAAGCGACTCCGGCAGCCGGCGTAATGGATACCTTCAGAATACGCTGTTTACTCTTACGTTCGATATTCGGCGGAGAGAAATACTCTTTAATTTCCCCTAATTCTTTCAACCGGACTCTTTCTCCGTGTCCGTCCGTAATCAATATATTCTCTATTTCCGTAATGGAAGAACGATATTTCTCATCAAGACGTACAATAATATCGTATTCTTCTCCGTTTTCTTTGAATTTACTGTTCCTAAAACCATAAACACGGTTACGTAAAAAAGAACCAACCTCGGAAGTTGTCAACCCATGACGGGCCAGCTTATCCTGGTCCAGAATCACCTGTAACTCGGATTTGTCATCGTCACGGCTGATCTTGATATCCTCTGCTCCCGGAATCTGACGGGCTTTCACTGCAATCTCATTTGCCAGTCTGGTAGTGGTATTAAAATCATGTCCCATAATTTCGATATCCACAGAGTTACCTCCCATTGAACCACCGCTACTTGAGGTACTTACCGTATATTGCAACACATCCGGGAATCGCTTCAAAATATTACGGACCTGATCGGCAATAACAAAAATATCCCGGTCCCTGTCCTTAATGTCCACCGTACGCAAACGCATATTCAGAATATTGTTACCGGTACTGTTCATCATGGAGGCAAACGAAGCTTCTTCCTCGCTACCGTAAGATAAGTTGATAATTGTTATCTCCGGTATTTCCGCACGAATGACAGAGTCGATCTGTAAAGCCACTTCCTTGGTAACCTCTACCCGCTGCCCGGACTGCATCTTCACATATACACTCATCGAACTTTGGTCATTCTGCGGCATAAAGTCGGTTTTAATAAAACGTGTTAAACTACACGAACCGAGGAAAATAGCAAACATCGATGAAATAATAAAGGTCTTATGACAAAGCACCCACCGTATGAGTTTCTCATAGCCGGCATCCAACCGGTCCAACTGCTTAGAAACGAAATGATAGAAACTAAAGCGGCTTTTTTCCGTTTTATCCTGTATCTTCATCAACTGGGAACAAAGCATCGGCGTCAAGGAGATTGCCGTAACAGTAGAAGTACATACCGTAATACAAACGATCCATCCCAATTGCTTGAATAAGATACCGGTCATACCGCTTACCAATGTCAAAGGGAAGAACACGGCTACCGTTACCAGAGTTGTCACGATGACCGACAGCCACACCTCATTCGTCCCGTATTTAGCAGCTTCACGCGGACGGCTCCCCCTGTCGATGTGCTTTGTTACATTTTCCAATACCACAATCGCATCATCCACAACCATACCGATGGCGATCGAAAGCGAAGACAGGGAAATGACATTCAAAGACTCTCCGGTGGCAAACAAATAGATAAAAGCAACAATCAATGAAATAGGGATGGTCAATGCAATGATAAAAGTCGCCCGCCACCGGCCCAAAAACAAGAACACCACCAAAACCACAAAAATCAATGCATACATCAACGAACTCTGCAAATTGTTGATCGATTTTACAATGAAATCCGAGTTATCCGAAATAATCTGGAACTTGATATCGGAAGGCAATTCCTTTTGTGCTATCTCCAATTGCTTTTTAGCTTCCTTTGCAACCGCCACGGCATTTGCATCCGTCTGTTTCGTTATCAGCAAAACACCGCCCCGTCCCCGGTTAATCGTCTGCTCCAGGGTAATATCCTTAATCGTATCCCGAACAGAAGCCACGTCGTGCATATAAATGGTCTTATCGTTTTGGGTACCCAAAACAATATTCTTGATTTGATCGCTTTCTTCAAACTCCCCTTCAACGCGCAACGTATAATCCATATCCCCCATCTTCACATTTCCCGAAGAAATATCTTTATTTTCCGCCAGAATCTTATTAGCAATCTGTTCCAGTGTCAGATTATAGGCTTCCAACTGATTGGGATTGAGATCGACATAAACGACACGTTCAGGAGCACCGGCAACGATAACCGAAGCCACTCCATCCACCCGGTTTAAACGGGTAATCAATTTATCATCCAAAATTTTGTCGATACCCGGATAAGATTCATTTGCCGTAACAGCATAAATCAAAATCGGCATCATAGATGTATTGAATCGCATAATTGTCGGACGGTCGATATCATCGGGCAGATTCTGCATCGATTTATCCACTGCATCACGCACATCGTTTGACGCTTCATCCAGATTCACTTCCCACTCAAACTCCAATGAAATAACAGCCAGGTTATCATACGAAGTAGAAGTCATCTCTTTCAGATTATCTACCGAGTTCAACTGGTCCTCCAAAATCTTAGTTACATTTTCCTCAATATCCGAGGCATTAGCTCCCGGATAAGTCGCCATAACCGTAATATAGGGTGGATCCATCTTCGGATACTGATCTACAGGCAACTGTATATAAGAGGCAATACCCAACACCATAATAGCCACAAAAACCATCAAGGTAGAAATAGGTTTATTTACCGCTGAATTATATATACTCATCTTCTTAAAATTTAATACTTAAAATTTAGCGTAAAGTCAAAGGTCAAACCGTCGAAAGTCTGTACACAAAAAGACCTCTGACTTTAAACATGCTATCTTATGGCTATTATTTTGCAACATTCAAAGGCGAGCCGTCTACAAGACGTCCCTGGCCCACAATGATGATTTCATCCCCCTCATGGATTTCACTACTGATGATTTCCAGCTGATCCTCAAAACGGCGTCCCATCCGGACATCCACCCGTTTGGCTTTTCCATCCTTATTCAAAAAAACGTAGCGGTCGTTTGCTCCCTGCAACTTCAATACGGCAATAGCCGGAACAACCAAAGTTTCTGTTTCACCGATAAAGAAATTAACCGTTCCGTACATACCGGGACGCAAGGCCTCGTCCTGATTCGGAATACGTAACTCCACGGTAAATGTACGTGAAGCCGGATCTATCGTCGGATATACTATATTTACAGTACCTTCAAATACTCTGTCCGGGAAAATATTGCTTCTAAGTTCCACTTTCGTACCTTTTTTCACAGACAAGAAATACTGCTCCGAAAGATTTACATAGGCTTTTAAAGGATTGATCTTTTCGATGGCGATAACCGAAGGTTTTGAAGCGCCACCCATTGCAGCTCCGGTATAAACCTCTCCGTTTTCAAAAAACTTTCCGGTCACAATACCGTCGAAAGGAGCCAGCATTTTCGTATTTTCATTCAAAAAATCATAATTCGACTTCGCAACCTCATAATTCGTAACCGCTGCATCATAAGCCTGTTTCGAAATACTTCCCGTTTCATTCAATTTTACAGCCCGGTTATACTCCGTTTCCAAGTTCTTCAACTGAACCTCTGCCTGCCGCAAATTTGTCGGATCCATTTCCACCAACAACTGTCCCTTTTTAATGCGATCTCCGACTTCCACATATATTTTACCGATACGACCGGTTGCCGCCGGAGCATAATACACTTGCTCATCAGCCTGTAACGTAGCCGTATAGTCCAATGTTTTGGCAATATTCTGCTTCTGCAGTTTCAAAACCTTCACCGGAATAGCTTCAGTCTCCGTACTTTTAGTATCTTCTTTTTTCGACGAACAACCGATAAGAAGAGCGATTGTCAGCACCGTTAAAACGATATTCTTTATCATAACTGTATTAAATTGTTTTTAATAGGATAATTCATTATATAATCTCTCCAACTGGAGTTCTGCCTGCAATAAAGTCAGACAAGCGTTCGTATAATTATTTTCCGCTTCCAGATAATTGTTATTCGCCTGTGTCAAATCCAGACTGGAAACGGCACCGTATTCGTATTTACGCTGCATATTTTCCAATACCCGCTTAGCCACCTGAATATTGTCCCTTTGCAGAAAAAAATTGTCGGTAGCATTTTTCAACTCATATTTATATTGCTTCTCATTCACATACAACTGATCTTCCAGTAAACTTTTATTCAGACTCGATTGCTCCAGTTCGATTTTTGCCTGCTCCAGCAAAGCTTTACGCTGTAAACCGGAAAAAATGGGAATATCCATCGTCAAACCCGCAGAATGTTTCGGACTCATATCGAAATCCGGCTTCAAAAGCTTATAATTATAAGAATAGGTTCCGGAAATCGTCGGGGCATACGTCCATTTCTGCAAACCGACCATTTTCTTACTCAGATCTTCCTGGGTCTGGCTCAACTGATATTCAGGATTATTATCGATTTCAAATTTCTTTACTCCCAGCTTGACAAAATCTTCCTGTTTCAGAAAATAATCCAAACTTTCGGTCAGCTTCACCGGGCTTTCAGCTTGTAACCCCAACTGCAAACGCAAAAGATTATAACTGACTTCCACATTACGTTCTATGGAAGACAGACTGTTCTTTAACTGGCCCACCGTAATCCGGATCTGATCGACATCGGTAATTTCCACCGTACCCGCATTATACATATTCTGTGTATGCTCATATATCTGATCCATATTTTCCAGATTCTGCCGGACGATATCCCTCAGACGTTCACTCACCAATATCGCATAATACGTATTACATATATTTTCCTTTATATCCAACTCCGTAATCCCTACCTGCTGGCTCGCCAGTCTTTCAGCGATCTTGCTGGTCTGAATACCCAATATCCACTGTCCACTGAAAATCAATTGGGAAGCCGTCACCTTGGCATTGGACTGATCCTTCATTTTGATCGTCCCTCCCTGACCGAAACTCATCTTATACCCGAAATTCGTACTGTAATCCAACTTACCGTTAATCTGCGGCAATCCTTGAGACACCGACTCACGCACTTTCTGCCTGTAAAGATCAATGTCCTTTCGGGAAGACTGCAACTGCTTATTATGCTCCACTGCATACTCGATTGCTTTTTTCAATGACAACTCCTGTACATCCTGCGCTCGGACAAACAAAGGAAGAGTCACCGTCAGCAATATCAACACTACAATTTTTCTCATCACTTTTACTTTATTTTCGTCAAATCCACACAATAAAAACATTCAAAAAACGTTACAAAATTCATGCCAACCTTAATAAGACAGGGATTCGGCACAATCGGCACGCCCGATCCGTTCCAACTCTTCTATGCCTTTAGGAGTAGCAATTGCCCGAATAAAATTATCGACAATCTCGGATACCAATAAGGGTACCGGGTATTTTAAATCGTCCGGCATCTCTTGTTCTTCAAGAAAACTCATCTGCCGTGAAAAAATATAAACCTGCAATTCCATATCCACATCTTGCCGAAAAACACCTTTCTCAACACCCATCGACAAAATTTCATTCAACACCGATTTCATAATCTGATCTTTTTCCGCCTCAATCCGTCTGTTTACTTCCGGATGATATTTTTTCAAATCAAAATAATTAGCCGGTAAACGGGTATTTAAATTATCGATAATATGCCTCTTGATTTCATACAAAAAACGAACCGGCCCGATTTTCTGTAATTCCTCCGGACTCGTTTCTTTCCGTAAATTCTCGAGCCGGTAATACATAACCTGCTCCACCACATCTTCTTTATTCTCGAAAATCTGGTATAACGTCTTTTTAGACACTTTCAGATGATTGGCCATATCATCCATAGAAGTACTACGCAAACCGTATTTCAGAAACAAATCCGAAATACAGCCGACCAATTCCTCCTTCAAATGATTTCCCTCACATGCCATAACTTTTATCGAAAACGTTTTACACATGGAAACGTTTCTCTTTTATTTCGTTTCCATCGTGCCGCAAAGATATACAAAAGAAATAAAATGCAAAAACAATGACAGGAAAATTTCTCCCACTTCAGAATTACCCCGTAAAACACTCGACATCAAAAAATTCAGATTACTTTATACGGTATTTCAAGTTATCGAATAATCTCTCAATCAGCCTGCGCTCCTTTACTATAATATCAGCAGAACCTCCAATCTCATATTTAAAATCTAAAATTTCACCATAATTAGTAGTTAAACCGTCAGGTAAACTAACAATAACCAAATAAGTCTCTATATTCGACGTTTCTGTTTTCAGTTTTTTAGTCACAAGAGAAATTGATTTTACTTTTCCTTTAATCGATCCGAATTCAATATAAGGATAATTATCCAATTTAATTATAACATCATTCACGACATCAACCTTACCGGCACCAGAAGCAGGGAGTAAAACCTGCCCGATTATATCTTCCTGAAGTGGAACGATCGAAAAAACTTCTTCACTACGCTTATGTATCATTTTTACCTATAATATCATTGACTTCTTATTGAAAATTATATTCTGTTGGAATCAGAATCATATACAGCAACATTCCTGATTATAAAGCGACCAACATATAAATCACAGATTTACAATTAAATGAATTCGATAAAATTTCAGAATAACATTTTAGAATAAGGCCACACAACCGTCAATACTGCTATAAGAAAAGATATCGGTAAGTATAAAAATTTCTGTTTTAAAGAAACCTTAAAATAATCGAGAATGATTTTACGATTATATAAAATCGGAGCTATAATCATCAACACTAAAAAAGTCTGCCAATTAGCAATTAAATAATCAGGAAATGGTTTAGTTGTAAAGAAAAAGGAGTATACTAACTGACAAAATATATAAAATGGAACAATCATTGACAGAACATATCCTATATGCCCAAGCAAAAACAAGCCGATAGGATCCACTTAATAATACTACTAAATAAGCAAACATATTAAAATCATTCATCACGATTAAAGAGCTCCATTCAAAAGAAAAAATGTCCATATATTTACCCATATCAAAATAATTTCATTACATAATTGAGAAAAGAGTATCATACCCATAAAAAAACAAGATGATAAATACACATTCTTTTCTATGCTGTCGAATAGACAAAAAAAGAGTATAAATATAAAATAGCAATCCAATTAAAAACAGGACCAAATAAGAGTAAACGAACTCCTTCACTTCCGGATACGGATTTACTACATTACAAAATACATGAAAACATTGAAGCATCAATACACCTAAACTCACTGGATAAAAAACAATAAATTTCGGTTGCATAAAAATTGTCTTTTGTTTTAACGTATAAAATATTCATCTTCCCTAGCCAGGTTACCCTGAATACTACATGTAATATTTGTATATATTAATCCACACGACAGACACAAAGGTTAGCAGGAAGGCTGCTGCCGTAAAAAAGAGTTGTTGCCTGCATTTTTGTATGCCAAAATATGACAATACCTTCGGATGATTCAAAAAAATCGGTACAAGAAATACAAAAATAAATAGTACCGGCAGAGCGCCTTTTGCATAGTAATATATAAATTCTCTATCAAAAATAAATTCACGTACCAATAAGGAAAGCCACATAAGGGGATACAACATGGAAAGAAAATAACCGGATTTTCCCGGTATCCAGATGCCGATGCCACTTAAAAGCGCAGCAAGCGATACAGTAAAGCCATTCTCTTTAAACATGGTTAATAACGATGCCCAACCGGGACCGTACCAACCGTATATAAAAAATATCGAGGTTATTATTTCTACAAACAAACCGGAACCGAAGGCCAGTATCAATAACACCATCACCGGATGCGACCTAGACCTGAGAAATGCCGGTTTTTTTACAGGCAAAGAAAAAAAGCAAATACGAACAACCCAAATTATTCCCGAAATCAAAAACAAAGCATACAAAATTGCAGTTATCTTCCACAAAAGAAGCGGATGATAAAAATAATATTTCTTAACAATATAAATATACAATATCAAATATGCAAGAAGGCTGACAATAGTAATGATTGCTGATTTTATAGTTAAAGATGAAGTTTTCATTACAATGGATTCTATAGTCCGACAATATTAATAAGTTTCAAATAAGTGCTTTTACCCCAACACCTGATTCTGATTACAGCAGCATTACGCATCTCGATTACATACACCGGATTGGTTTCGGTTCCTTCATTCTTCACCGTAATGTATTCTAAATTGTTAATTGTCTTTTGTTTTAACGTACAAAATATTCATCTTCCCTAGCCAGGTTACCCTGAATACTACATGTAATATTTGTATATATTAATCCACACGACAGACACAAAGGTTAGCAGGAAGGCTGCTGCCGTAAAAAAGAGTTGTTGCCTGCATTTTTGTATGCCAAAATATGACAATACCTTCGGATGATTCAAAAAAATCGGTACAAGAAATACAAAAATAAATAGTACCGGCAGAGCGCCTTTTGCATAGTAATATATAAATTCTCTATCAAAAATAAATTCACGTACCAATAAGGAAAGCCACATAAGGGGATACAACATGGAAAGAAAATAACCGGATTTTCCCGGTATCCAGATGCCGATGCCACTTAAAAGCGCAGCAAGCGATACAGTAAAGCCATTCTCTTTAAACATGGTTAATAACGATGCCCAACCGGGACCGTACCAACCGTATATAAAAAATATCGAGGTTATTATTTCTACAAACAAACCGGAACCGAAGGCCAGTATCAATAACACCATCACCGGATGCGACCTAGACCTGAGAAATGCCGGTTTTTTTACAGGCAAAGAAAAAAAGCAAATACGAACAACCCAAATTATTCCCGAAATCAAAAACAAAGCATACAAAATTGCAGTTATCTTCCACAAAAGAAGCGGATGATAAAAATAATATTTCTTAACAATATAAATATACAATATCAAATATGCAAGAAGGCTGACAATAGTAATGATTGCTGATTTTATAGTTAAAGATGAAGTTTTCATTACAATGGATTCTATAGTCCGACAATATTAATAAGTTTCAAATAAGTGCTTTTACCCCAACACCTGATTCTGATTACAGCAGCATTACGCATCTCGATTACATACACCGGATTGGTTTCGGTTCCTTCATTCTTCGCCGTAATGTATTCTATTAACTTTTTCATACGATTTCAGAATAACATTTTACATCTAAATCTCCAGCATATGTATTCTCAAAATATTGTTCTATATTGATCAAAAATCTAGAATTTATCTTTTGGAAAATTCGCGCAGGAAGAAATTTTCCAGTCATATGTAAATAAAAATACAAACCTAAAGTTTCGCTAAACTTGTGACAACCAACATCATAATGTGAAATTACTTCTATGATTTTCTGATGAGACTTTCCAAATATTTCCAAATATTCAGCCTCAACTCGCTTTTTTTCAATAAGATATAACAATGTAAAACCAATTCCTGCAAGCCCATCTGAAAAATAAATTTTCTTTATTTTTGTAATCAAAGCTTCTTGTAAAAGTTTAAAGGCATGATATTCCAAATAATCATTTCGATAAAACAGGGCCAATTCAGATAAGATCAAAGATAAGCCTGCTTTCCCATAATACAAACCGGAAGCATTACAAGAACATCCATTAATCAAAATAAAATCAATCCACCTTAGATAATCAACATTTCAAATTATAAACAATGGAAAAATATACCAAAATTAAAGCAATTTAAACTACATCATAAGGAATTATTTACTTCATTATAACAAACAACATATCAAATATACAATTCTATTTCAAAAATCAAAACAATATTAAAAGTTATTATCAAATATAATATATGATTTTCACCACATATCATCATAATTACTTTATACTATATTTCATTTTTATGAAACATAGTACAAATAATGCAAATTTTAATAAAATACTGTACACGCAATTTCATTCAATGTATCTCAATATTCTCAATTAATAATAGATATATCTTTAGATTCACCTTCCGATATAGCATTTAGATACAAAGAAGTCCAAATATCGATTATAAGTACTTTCCCCCTTGTCGCAACAAGACCACCCTAAAAGACATGGTTTTACAAGCCATTTCATTTATTGTTAATAGCAGTCATATCATCCGTCGTAATTAATGATATAAACCAAATAATATATTCATTGTACATTTTAGGTTAATATATAAAACCAAATTACCGGAAATTTATATTTCAAAATTTCCGGTAATAACATTCCCCAAAAGTTCTATATAAAATATACGCTGATATCTACAATCAGTTTCCGGTAACCACCGTTATCCTCGTACCGTTGGCCTGGACTGCGTAGATTTTATCCATTTTATCCAGGACGGAAGAAGATACTTCGAAATTCAGGAAATTAGAAAACCAGATCAGTTTGTCTTGAGCATCCCGGAGTTCGAAAGCCACGGCTTCTTCTCCGTTCGTGATCCGAATGGCTGTACCCGATAATTTATAAGTTACGTTTTTCGTAATTCTCTGGTTATCCCGGAATTGCGTCCAATAACCGACATCCCCCACCTCATCAACATTACCGGTATCGTTTTGTTTACGGTCTTCGATATATTGAATGACATGCGCCGGTTTACGGTACCTTTTGGCGGCAATCCGGGCCTTGGTCTCTGCAATCATTGCCGGAGTCACATTCAATGTCCAGTTCCCATATTGTTCGTAAGGAACATTATCTACAGGAACAAAGAATCCCCACATCTCAAAAAAGTCCGTCAGGTCGAGATTGGCAGCTGCACACGCCTGTTCGGCAAAATTCAATTGTGACCAACCCGGATTGCTTTCAACCGGAGGAGTCTGGCGCAACAATTTGAAAAGACGGGGCCAAAATTGTTCGTCACCCAAAACCCGGTGAAAATAAACAAACAACTGCCAATTCATACGCATATGAAGCTCGGTGTTTTCACCCTGATGTGTCGCACCGCTTATCAATGTAAAAGGTTGATCCTGCACTACCCGGTAATTGTTCAATTCGGAAAGGGCTGTTCCCCGGGAACAGAATTTACCGAATTTGAAAATGACATAATTCGAAAACAAATTGTTTGAAGATTCCGAACATCCGGGCCAGTTGATGGCGAACTGGTTGATATGCCCGATTTCGTGCGCCGGCCCCCACATATTGTCCTTATCTTCCATCATTGTTTCGGGCACCAGTATTTTATACAGGGTATTCTCATGAAATCCGGTACGATAATTTGTCGCCCACATATACCCTTCACCTTCAAAAGAACTGGCAAACAAGCGGTTGTTCCAAAGCTGTCCCCGTTCATTCTCAATGCCCATCAAACTAAGTTGCCAGGCAATAACATTATCCCACATCTCGATTGTCGGAATAATGGAATTCGGCACATATTGCCGTAACCGGTTCGTATGGAACGTCATCATAATATTACGGCCTTTGATCGTAAAATACTTATAGGTCGATTTACTCAATAGTTCGGCATATTTGGCATCGGTTTTATGTTCTTCCAGGTCAAAATAACCGTTCACCAGGCCGCTTCCCATAGGAATATGTATACGTATCGGTAAAGCCCTGGGTGAAGAAAGGTCCGTATGATACATCACATAAAGCAAGCCGGTATTACGAATAGCCAATTTATTGACACCTTCCGACAGGAAATAGCTATCTCCTGAAACATCACCGTCGGCAATACTCAGCAACGAAATTTCCTGTCCATGGGTATCTCCGACCAGAACGATAATCTCATCCCCGGCATTTGCATAAATACCGGTCGTATTATCGAGTATACCGTATTCTTTGGTTAAAAGCCTGTCCGCCCAATCTTCGGCAACACTGTAAGCGGGATAATCATAAACACGGAATTCCGTTTCATATTCTCCCCTTTTCATCTTCAAAGCAATTTCCGAAAAATAACCGGGTAATGCGTCTATCTGAGCGTCAGTCACTCCGGTTTTCAATTGAGAACAAGTAATATCGGTAAATACCGTCAGCAACTGATCTTCCAAAGCTCCTCCCGCCTTCTTCGCATAAAATTCCATTTCGTCACAACTGGCAAAACCGCCGGCACCGGTCTTCACCACAAATTTAATTTTCTTAGGTCGTACCAAACCATCTGTGAAAACAACCTTTGAAGGACTGTTTTTCATCTGGAAATCGTAATCTCCGTATTTGGTATACTCCGGTTGTGCTTCTGTCGACACCCAGATTTCCACTTCCCCGAAATTACCGTTTCCGGAACGGGTATAATAAATCAAATAATCGATTTGTTCGGGTAAAGTTTCCCCGCCATCGAAAAAGTATTCCAACACAACCGGAAAAACCGTTTCGTCCCCATAGGGAGCACCCCAGGGCGAATGGTACGGAGCACCTCCGTCGGCAGCAAATTTACCGTCCCAGGTATTTTCGATATTTTGCCCGGGTTGATATTGATTAGCCAATCCTCCCGTCGGTATGATATGGGGGTCTCCCTCCACTTCAACTTCTCCGGGAGAAGAAGTCTTGGCTTTCTGCATCACCGGCAATTTCACTTCCAGCTGCGGTGCCGCCGCATCGGTCGAACGGAAAACAATCGTATCGAACCGGGCTTCATAACGGCTATTTTCGTCCATATTAAACGTATAGGTCGTTGTGGTTACCCTTCCCCGGGGAGCCTCTGTAATCCAACCGTTATCAGACAGTTTCACGTCATAAGTAATATTCGCCGTCGCGGTAATCTGACGCGTTGCTCCCGCAGCATCTACTAATAATGTATCTTTTGTTAGCAATATACCCGGAGCTGAGCCCAATTGCTCTACTTTTATTTCGTGCTTAAAGGAGCCGCCTTCAATAAAAACAGAAGCTTTACGAAGATCGGTATCTTTATTTTCACTGACATAAATCTGAACCCGGTTGCCGGAAGTCATTAACCTGGCAGCAATACACCATTTCTCATCGGTAGAAGTCACGTCCCAGTCGTCAATATTCGTATTGACATCAATTGTTGTTTGTTGGGTTTTCTCATCCAACTGCAACAAAGTCTCTTCAACGTTCAAATAAGGCTCTGCTTTTGTCTCATCGTCCTTGCAAGCCGAAAAAGAAAAAACGGAGATAAACAGGACTATTCCTAATAAATATCGTATCATCTTTATTTTTTAAAATTTGATTTTCATCTTTCATTCCGTCTTTACAGACATCTTCTATATTAAATCAAAAAGAGCATTACGGTCAGGTTGCCCATACCGTAATGCTCCCAAGAACTATTTTAGTTTAGCAATTACTCGACGGTTCCCCGAACATACATCTCACCCATTGCCACACTATCGTTATTTTTCTCCGTAATATTCATCTTCACATAACGAGCCTGCACCGGCTGCGCACCGACCACTTTTTGAGCCGTAATAACCGACTTAAAGTCCAGCGTTCCGAAAAGCTCGAATGTCACGCCGTCCATACTGGTCAGAATTTCCACGGTCTTCGGACCCGAAGCATTGTTCTGACGGGCATACAGTTCTATCTGACTAATCGTAGCCGTCTTCGCCAAATCGACCAATTTAATGGTAATCCAGCTCGGAAGCTGCGATCCGGTACTCCATTGCGCATGCCAATAGGTATCGATATTATCATCGATCAAAGCATCCGGTCCGTCTCCGTCACCGTCCTGAAAATCCCGGTAATCACTGACCGTCCAATTGGATTGAGCTATAATCGGATCGACATATTCAATGACAATGTACTGGATAGCTCTGTCCGGATTAATCTCAAATTTAGAAACAGCAGCCAATTGTACCGGCAATAAATATTTGGAACCGATCTTCAATTTGGATTTGTCGATGTTGTATTTCAAACTCAGGTTTTGTACTCCCGATTTCAGGACAGGACTTGCAGGATCCAATGTATACGAACCCGAAGGAAGAGCCAGATAATCGGTACCGTTACTTTCATTATAAGCAGTCACCAAATCGTCCGTATTGGAGATCGTCAGACTGATATCCCATTTATTCGGGAAATCGGCAGAAACCAGGATTTCATCCGTACTAAAAATCGTCTCACCTCCGGAAGCAACCGTCAAATCCTCAACAGTTCCGCTTCCCAGGGTAATCATCGCTTTTACAATCTCCGGTTTTAACATCGCAACCGATTTATCCGGATTAATTGTCGCAGAAGATGTCAGTACCATGGGTAATACATATTCCGAAGTCGCTAAATCAGTTAACTGAGCGATCGTTTCCGTCTCAAACGTAACATCGATATATTGGTTGTTTTGACCGGATCCGAAATTCACCTTACTTCCCGATACAGAATAGCAATTTTGCGGCAACATTTTATAAGAAGTACCGTTTTCCGCATTGTACAACTGCAAATTGGCAGCATCCATAACATTTACTTCTGCAGATGCTTTCGTATCATTGAAAGCACCGGCTTTATAAATACCCAGACGGTAAAGAGTAGATTCTCCCGTTCTATAAAGAGTGATATCCGATTCTCCGCTGTTGGTAATGTATAAGGTAGTGGCATAAGGATCCATATAATCTTCCCGTTTATCTTCACAGGCGATCAGACTACCCAGTAACAAAACACCGGCAATTATCTTATTTATTTTCATAATTCTATATTTAATCGTTTCTGTAAAAACTTACCATCCATAATTTTGAGTAAGCAGCTTATTGCGGTCCAGTTCCCGTTGAGAGAAAGGATACAGGTAGTGTTTAGAGGTAAAGATCCGGGTTTCGAAAGCCGTTCTTTTCCAGAAATCTTCAGGTGTTGTGCTTACATTCGGACAAACGGCACTGGTATTCATTCCCCACATCTGTCCGCCATCCGTCTCTTCTGCAATCATCCAGGTACGGGTATCGAAATAACGCTGTCCTTCAAATGCCAATTCTACCCGTCTCTCTTTTCTGATCAATTCACGCATCAGAGTCTGACTGGTTTTACAATCCGGATATACGATTTCCAGATCAGGCACTCCCGCTCTTTTCCGAATCTTATTGATATAAGTCAAAATATCGGGATGAGAAGGTCCGTAATATTCATTCAAGGCTTCCGCATAATTCAGATAGGTTTCAGCCAAACGATAGATCGGAAAAGTCAGATTACCCCAATATCCGGCATTGGTATTCTTTGTATGATCGTAAAAGCGATGACACATGTAACCGGATTTCGGATAGTCATGACTGGCTCCCGGGCCGGAGTTTCCGTTAAACCCAAATACAGGGTTCACCCAGTTCCCGGTACCATATCCCCACCAATCGGAACTCCAGAATACAGTTGCATAAAAACGGGGTTCCCGGTTTTTGAACATATTACGGTTAGATCCGTTAGGTACGTCATAACCATGTACCGGATTTACAAAAGCAGAAGTTCCCGTTTCAATATAACCGGAAGCGGCATCAACAACCGGAGTTCCGTCGGCATTGTAACCGGTAATCGGATAACGGCCGTTTGACATGGCATAAGCATCCACTAACTGCTGTGTCGGGGCTATACCACCGTAAGAAGTACCGCCGACAACACGCGGAGTGACATGTACCCGGTTGTAATAACCGCCTTCCCAACGGGCAAAGATAATTTCAGAATTCCATTCCACGAGTCCAACACCCCGGTAAGATTCTACAGGATCGCCGGTATCATATAGTTCATACTGCCCTAATTTGATCACCTCATAATTTGCATCGGCTGCTTCTTTCCACAATTCTTTGTCGTAAGCTACCGGAAAAAGATTCGTCCCGTCCGGATTTTTCACATTTTTATAAAGCTCATTTCCATTAAACAACGGACGTGCAGCATACAATTTCAATCGACCGATCACAGCATAACATACTCCTTTGGTAGGCATACCGTAATCATCATTTGTCGTAGGACTTGCCGGTAATTCTTTTGCACATTCAGCCAATTCACCGCACACATATTCCACACACTCTTCCCAGGTATTCCGGGGACGCTGCAAAGCCCCCATCGACTGGTTGAAATCTACCAACTCGTCCTTTACCAGAATAATCGGTCCATACATACGCATCAACAACCAATTGTAGTAAGCTCTGGCAAATCTGGCCTGCACTTTCCATAATTTCTTTTCCGTTTCATTCACATCTTTCGCAGAACAACGGTCGATATTCTGCATAAAAATATTAGCCTCACGGATAGCTTGATAATAATGCATATAACGGTTATAGGGCACTGTAGAAGGTCCCCATGAACCATTATTCATATACCGGTAATCCCGGTTATAGGTGCAGGTTGCTTCATCGGAAGCTCCGATCCACGGATTTTCATCCACCCAGTTCGATTCCGTAGGCATAAATCCCCATACATTATAAAAATATTGTAAGGTTGTCGCCCGTTTGGTCCAGATCTTGTCGAAGGTCATCGCTTCGTCTTCCTGTTTGTCCAGATAATCGTCACAGGAAACGGCAAGCAGGGCTATACTCGTCAGGAGTAACAGTATCGCTTTATTCATGAATTTCATAATATCCTCATTTAAAGATTACAAATTAATATTTACCCCAACGGTGAATACCCGGGATATGGGGTATTTAGCTCCGTTAGAAGAGTACAACTCCGGATCCCATAGTTTAAACTTACTGAATGTAAGCAGATTCTGTCCGGACACATAGAACCGCAATGACGTAATAAAGGTTTTATCTAAAATTCGTTTCGGCATGGAATAACCGATTTCCATATTTTTCAGTCGCAGGAAAGAACCGTCTCTCATACGCCAGGTGGAGTTTCGGTTATTATTCGGACTATTATCAGCCGACATACGCGGATAGCGGGCATTCGGATTCGGATTCTCTGCCGTCCAACGGTGTTTGTACACATCTTCATTGATAGCAGCACGTCCCAGGTTACCGGAACTAAATCCATACATGGCATCTCCGCCGATAAAGAATGAAGTATGGCTTACTCCCTGGAAAAATACATTCAGGTCAAAACCTTTCCAGGCAGCCGTTGCACCGAAACCATAGTTAATCTCCGGCAGGGAAGGATAACCGATGGCCACCTCGTCGTTAGCATCAATCTTTCCGTCGCCATCAATATCCTGGTATTTGATATCTCCAACCCTCACTGTTCCGTAAGTTTGTGTCGGGCTATTATCGATTTCTTCCTGACTTTGGAACAACCCTAAAGCTTTAAGTCCAAAGCTTTGTCCATAAGGCTTACCGATCCGGTTCTGGTATTTGTGCTTCCAATCCGGTTCGTCATTATCTATAATTTCACTTCTGGCATAGGTAAAGTTACCTCTGGCTGTCAATTGAACCTCACCGATTTGTTGTTCGTATTCAATGGTACCGTCAAAACCCTGATTATTCATCTTACCGACATTCACCCAAGGCATTGTACTCAAACCGACAATTCCGGGAAGAGCCGAACGCTGCATAAAGATTCCGCTACGTTCTTCTTTGAAATAATCGCCCTGGATTTTTACAGCATTGAAGAAAGAAATCTCAAAACCGACATTCAGTTTTTTAGCTTCCTCCCAACCCACATTCGGGTTAGCTACTTCTCCCATACGAATTCCGTTTCCTCCCATATTACCGGTAGATCCCCAAGTATAACCTGGCAGATTATTACCGTTAGCATCCTTATATTGTATTGTAGCTTCATAAATAAAACGACGTCCTCCGCCAATCTGATCATTACCTACAATACCGTAAGAACCTTTCAGTTTCAACATATCGATGATATGGGTAACCGGCTGGAAAAATTTTTCGTTAGACACCATCCATCCCAAAGCAAATGCAGGAAATACACCGAAACGTTTACCCGGACTGAAATTTTCAGAACCGTTATATCCGACATTTCCTTCGATAAAATAACGATCGTCGAAAGAATAGGTCAAACGTCCGGCAATACCCATATTTTTATAAGGCAAACTACTCAACATATTACCGGATGCGGTATAAGTTTTCTTCTTCTGATTATATAAAAACAACGCCCCAACCCGGTGTTTTCCGAATACCCGGTCATAGGTTAAAGAAGCTTCCAGATAAGTCGTTTTATAACCGCCTACCGTGTTGGTATACGTCAAAGATTCCGAACCTTTGTAAATTTCCTGATAATTCAATGTACCGTCTTCGTTCCGGCCGGTAGCGAAATATTGATTCACTTCTTTGGAACGTACCTCTTTATTATTGTGATAAGCATCCCAGGAAAGTTTAATATTAGCTTTCAAACCCGGAGTTACAATTTCACTGAAATCCTGTGTCAATCCGACCAAAGACTGTGCAGAGTTCCAATATTCTTCCGTATAACCGGATTGTGTCAATAAGTTATAAGGATTGTAACCGGAACTTCCGCCTGGAGCTGAAAATGTTCCATCCGAATAACGAACCGGGAAAGCATTGGGAGAAGTCATAAAAGCATATCCCCAAATATCGTCCAAACTGGCACCAGGACTGAATTTCTTCTCATACACGTTGGCCAAATTCACATTCAATATGGTACTTTGCGTCAGATTGATATCCAGGTTGGCCCTAAAGTTAATTTTATTGTAATTGATAGAAGAAGTATAATCATTCGATTTATCTTCTTTAAAAATAGACCCTTCGTTATAATAAGAACCGGCTACGTAATAACGGGCGATGCTACCACCACCGGAAACATTCGCATTTACCCGTTGGTTGGAAGCGAAATTTTTATACAAAGCATCAATCCAGTTTACATTCGGATAAAGGTCCGGATCACTGCCGTCCCGATACTTCTGAATCGTCTCGTCTGAATAATATTTACGCCCTATCGCTTCGTTGTACAATTGAGCCCATTGTACGGCATCTACCATCTTCGGCATTTTATTCGGACCGGTCAATCCGGCTTCTGCACGCACATTGATACGGGGCTTACCGTCAGAACCTTTCCGGGTAGTTACCAGGATAACACCGTTAGCACCGCGCACACCGTACACAGCCGTTGCCGTAGCATCCTTCAATATGGAAAAAGTAGCAATATCTTCAGGGTCTACCAGGTCAAGATCACGTTCGATTCCATCGACCAAAACCAATGGCCGCTGGCTGTCCGAATTAAAAGTACTGATACCCCGGATATAAAAATTAGAACCTTTTCCCGGTTCTCCGGAACGTTGTACGGAAACAACACCGGCCAACTGACCGGCCAGCGTATTGGACACCGAACTTCCCGGTACTTTCAATTTATCGACTTCCACCGAAGAAATCGCACCGATCACACTCTCCTTCTTCTGGGTACCGTAAGCAACCACAACGGCCTCTTCCAGTTTCTCCGAATCGGGTACCATTGTCACATCAATTGTTGACTGATTACCGATTACAATTTCCTGTGTTTTATAACCGATAAAAGAAATCACCAAAATCTGATAATTTCCTTCGTAGGTTAAAGTATATTCTCCGTTGATGTCTGTTGCAACACCGACGGTAGATTCCTTCAACCAGACGTTAGCACCGACAATCGTTTCTCCTTTTTCATCGAACACTTTTCCTTTGATTGTTTTTTTCTGAGCCTGTTGGGCAGTAACTTCCTCCGTCAGACCCGAAGGCTGTGTTTTTCGCAACGTCGTCCGCTCGTTATTCCGGGCAAAAACCGCAACCGTTGTGAAAAAGCAAAGCAGCAATACTACCGCTTTTCTACATTTGTTTGCTTTTAAACATTTGTTCATAACATAACTGTGTTTGATTAATACTGTTACTTTTTAGATGGTAAACACATCCGCCTATTCCACACCGAATTAGACTGATTAGAACTGTTTTATTAAATAATAACTTTGGTTTTCTATCTATATAATTGATAACAAGCAAATTAACCCAAAATCGATACCTGCTTACCAGGCATGTATCCAATTTTTATATTTTTTTGCTTGCAATGTAAATTATCTTTAATTTTCACAATCGTGTTAAAATTCCTTACTTCGCATGCTTTTCACACAAAAAACGTTTGCATAACATTATTTTAATGCAAAAATCAGGGACAAATGTAAACAAATTAATATTAATACAAAATCTTTCATTAATTTTTAACTATGTTGAGATGAAAAAAAAATTCGTTTCGTTAAAAAATAGCTTTTTTATAACATTATCGACACAAATTTAACAGTACATTAACATTTGCATATGTATTTGATTATAAATATTTTAAATCTTCATAAATAGAGTTTAGCCTGGTAAGCATATCTGTATTTCTTTTTTTCCGATCAATAATCTAAAAATCTACAACTTATATTTTTTGAATATACTACTTTTTTCACGCATTGATATGTCACTGATTATCTGTTGATTGACAAACTAAATACCCTTACATGCCTGGTAAGCATGTAATAATATAGTTAATCAACTGATATTATGAATTTAACACTAAAATGTATGAGAAAAAACAGTGTATTTAAAGCTCTCAAAGCGGTTTTTTTGTCCTTAGGGATTATCACCGCGATGAATTTGGCCTTTGTAACACAAGCGTCTGCTGAAAATTTAAAAACAGAAGCTTTCCAACAGGAAAAAGTAACCATTACAGGAACAGTTTCCGATAATGCGGGAACTTTACCGGGTGTAACCATTCTGATAAAGGGTACATCCGAAGGAACCAGTACTGATATCGACGGTAATTATACCTTAATCGTTGACAAAGGTGCAGTTTTACAATTTTCCTTTGTGGGATATAAAACAAAGGAAATCGTAGTGAATAAACAAGCGGTAATCAATGTCACTTTGGAAGCTGATCAACAACAGTTAGATGAAGTTGTGGTTGTCGGTTACGGTACACAGAAAAAAGTAAATCTGACCGGATCAATTGCTGCCGTAGGACAGGAAGAATTAAAAGATCGTATCAACACAGACGTATTGAAAGCCATACAAGGAACGGTTCCGGGGGTAACGATTATTTCCCGTCCGGGTTCCGATGCCGCAATCAATTTTCGGGGACGTGGTAATTTAGGATCATCGACACCTTTATATGTTATTGACGGAGCAATTGCCGATGCTGAATTTTTTTCCAGTTTGGATCCGGCAACTATTGAAAGTATTTCTTTTTTGAAAGATGCCGCTTCTTCCGCCATCTACGGTTCGCGTGCTGCTTATGGAGTTGTATTGGTAAAAACCAAAGGAGGCAAGAAAGGAGAAATGAAAATAACTTACAACGGATATATGGGTTTTAAAATTCCGACCTATAAGCCGGAAGTTGTCAGTTCGGGTCAATATGCAGAATTATATAACGAGGCCATTTACAATGACAACCCGAACAATAAACCTCAATATACAGAAGATCAGATCAAGAAGTTTTACAATGGTTCAGAACCGGATTTATATCCCAATACCAATTGGTATGACATGGTGTTGAATGATATGGGAATCACCACGCAACATCAGTTGAATTTCAATGGCGGTAGTGATAATATTCGTTATTTTGTGGGTATGGGATATGTATATGATGAAAAACTGACCCCCGGTGTTCATGATGACCGTTTCAACTTGTCAGGAAATATCAGTGCCGATATTAAACCTTGGCTGACATTAAATACCAATGTAAAATACATTTATAAGCAATATAAAAGAAATACGGGTAGTGTTGCCCTGATGACTTGTTTAACTATTCCGGTCACCTATGTCGCCAAGCAATCGACTGGAGAATGGGGATCGATGCTGGGAGGCGAACAGGCTCCGGCGGAATATATCAAGAAAAACCCCTTGCGTAATTTGGAAGACGGAGGATGGCAGGAACAACACCGGAAAAATACATTAATTGATCTGGGATTTGATATCAAACCTGTAAAAGGGTTGGTATTAACTACACAGTTCGTGTATAAAGGCTGGGACTACCGTAACAAGTCTTACAGTGCTTCCTGGGATGAAGTACCGAACTTCAAGACGGGCAAAATGATCAGCGGTAGCGGTAAAGACGAAAGCAAAATGGAGTATGACTGGCAAAACAGCAGCCGTTTGCTTTATAACGGTCTGGCTAAATACAATTGGAACAATGACAACCATGACCTGGGAGTATTAGCAGGTGTTTCTTACGAACACTATAAATGGAACAAAAGCTATTCCTGGCGTAAAGGCTTTCCGAACAATTCAATGGAAGACATGAACGGCGGATCGAATGCAGACGAAAACACATATGCAGAAGGCGGATCAAATGAAAACAAAATGCTGTCTTACTTCGGCCGTATCAATTATTCACTATTCGGTAAATATCTGTTGGAAGCGAATTTGCGTGCGGATGCTTCATCCCGCTTTCACAAAGACGAGCGTTGGGGTATTTTCCCTTCGTTCTCTGCCGGTTGGAGAATCAGTCAGGAAAATTTCATGAGTCAGGTAAAATGGGTAGATAATTTAAAATTAAGAGCTTCCTGGGGACAATTAGGCAATATCAATAATGTAGGTGATTACGATTATTTACCGACATACGGAATGGGAAACAATTACAATTTTGAAAACCAAATTGTAAACGGTATGATTGAAATGAAACCGGCCAACCGGAGCTTGTCCTGGGAAACCGTAACAATCACGGATATCGGTGTTGATTTCGATATTTTCGGTGGTAAGTTAAGCTTGGTTGCTGATTGGTATTTGAAAAAAACCAAAGACATTCTGTTAGGTTATAACGTACCGGTAGAAGTCGGCATCAGTTCGGACTACAAACCGTCGCAGAATTTAGGGGAAGTAGAAAATAAAGGTATTGAATTTGCCGTTACTCATAGAAATACGATCGGAGATTTCTCTTATTCAGTAGGATTCAATTTCTCCAAAAACTGGAATAAGGTAACCAATTTGGGTGATTCTGATCCGATATATGAAGATCCCTGGATTAAAAAAGTAGGTAAACCTATTGGAACTTATTATGGATATAAAACAGCAGGTTTGTTGACACAGGACGATATCGACAAAGGCAATTATATTACGAACGGAATTACACCCCGTGCCGGTGACATCAAATACGTTGATGTGCACAAAGACGGAGTATTAAGCGGAGAGGACCGGACATTTATCGGTTGTGATGTACCGGACATTACTTATGGTGCCAATATCAATTTGAGATATAAAAACATTGAATTGAGTGTCATGGGACAAGGTGTTTCCGGAACCAAAGTGAAATTCTCTGAAGAGCAGGCCTGGGCTTTCTTTGAAGATGCCAGTCCCCGGAAATGGCATTTGAATCGTTGGACGGAAGCCAATCCTAATCCTAACGCGAATTATCCGAGAATATACTTGAAAGGGAATACGCATCAGAATTACAATCAATTATTTTCTGATTTCTGGTTGTTTGATTCCGACTATTTCCGTATCAAAAATATCACGTTGGGGTATTCTTTCCCCAAAGCCTGGATGAACAAATGTTTCCTGGATAGTGCAAAAATATTTTTTACAGCGGAAAATCCTTTTACGATACGTGCGGATCACCGTATGAAAGACTTTGATCCGGAAGCTTCGTCCGGACGCGGAGTCGGAGCACTGGGATTGAGAACCTTTGCCTTTGGTATTAATGTGTCATTTTAATCAATGAAATCGGAAGTTATGAATAAGATGAAATTAAATATAAAAAGCTTGCTTTTAAGTGCCTTATTGAGTACAACAATAGCAGGATGTGTGGACTTGGATGTAAATCCACCCGCCGCAATCGGACCTGATGCGTTCTGGAGAACGGAAAAAGACGCTTGGTATGGATTGAATGCTTGTTATGCCTGGATGCCGGGTTGCGATGTCTTTCAGGATGCTTATGCCGATAATGCTTTTAATCACCACGGGCATGAAAGTAACGGTCAGAATATTCAAACAGCAGCGATGAACCCATCGAATGATATGGGATATGGCTATACGGATGTCCGTGCTTTCAATGTGTTTATCAACAACGTAGACAATTGTGATATGCCGGCTGATTTGAAAAGACGGATGAAAGCAGAAGCCCGCTTTTTAAGAGCAAATTCCTACGTAAGCATGAATCTGTTTTTTGGGAAAGCCTCTATCATTACCGATGTAATGGCTTATGATGCACCTAACATCAGGCGCAATAGTGAGGAAGAAGTCCGGAAATTTGTGATGGAAGAATTAGATTCAATTATTAAAATTCTGCCCCCAAGTTATTCCGGAGGTTATTTAAATGAAAAAGGACGGATTACCAAATGGGCAGCTTTGGCCTTAAAAGCAAGGGCTGCGCTGTATTGGAAAGATTATCCGACAGCAGAAGCTGCTGCCTATGAGATTATAAGAGATGGTGGATTTTCTCTGTTTAAAGTGTCTTCTTTGACAGAAGCACAACAAAAAGAAGCGGCAGAATTAGAACAATACATCGACTTTGCAGCAATGGGTATTGATAAAGATGCTTTTATAAAAGGGGTTTTCAGCTATGAAGGAATATGGCATACTGAAAATGCATCTCCGGATAATCCTGAATATATCCTGACTCGTCAGTACATGAGTGGGAATCCGGACTACGGTGATTTTTTAAGATATACCCAATTACGTCCCGATCAAATGAAAGGCGGTTGGGCTTCAGTAGAACCAATCCAAAGCCTGGTCGATGCTTATTGGGATGCAACGGGAAAAATCAAACCGACTCCTTTGACTCCGCAGGAAAGAGCATCACGTTTCGAAGACATCCTCGACATACGCAATGGGTACGAATCAGCTTCAGCTTTTGTAGAAGCTAAAATCGGAGAATTTAAAAATTATTCGTACAATCAGGAGTTCAGAAACCGGGATAGTCGTTTATATGCCTCGATTCTTTTCCCTTTCAAAGGGTGGTATGAAACAGATATGGGGACAGACTTCGTGTATGAATGGGCTCATAGCAATAATGACCCAAAAGGCGGATATATTTTTAGAAAAATGATGCCGTTAGCTTCAAATACGATGATTTGGGGAAGTAACTATGTCGGAGAAGGTGACTATCCGGTGTATCGCTACGCTGAAATCCTTTTGATTTTTGCAGAAGCCCGTGTACGTAATACCGGTTGGGATGCTCAGGTAGAAGCAGCATTGAATGAAATCCGCGATCGTTGCGGCATGCCTCATGTCGTAGCTCATGCCGGAGAAGATGCCCTCGAATTTATACGAAATGAAAGACGGATCGAACTGGCCGGAGAAGGACATCGTTATTTCGATATTCGGCGTTATGGTAAAGAGTATGCCCGAAAATGTATGTCAATGACCATGAATTCGATCGACAATAATTATCACTTTGAAATGAGCTGGGACGACAAGTTAATGTTAATGCCTATTCCTCAAACGGCAATAGACCTGAATCCCTTATTAAAGGACGATCAAAATCCAGGATATTATTAATTGTCGTCATAAATGACACTGAAAAGCGGAGTATCAACTCCGCTTTTTTATTGCCCGGTTAAAAGCAATTTTAACCGGGATTTTTTATACAACACCATAAACTTCCGTTCAAATTTTTTATATCAATTTATATTAAAATTTCCCAATCTGTGTTTCGGTTTATTTTCATCTAATCAGATTTATATTGATGATTATCAGGTTGTTGACTTATTGTCAAATATACCATGCCTGGTAAGCAGGTATCATTTTTAAACTAAAACACAAATTATCAAACTATTACAATTAAATCACCCTAAAAAAAGGGGGGGGGATAAACGAAAGAATTTATTCACACAAACAATATAATCATTATCAAAAACAGAAATTGGAAAGAAGTTGTTAGGTGCTATTCATTAATTAACATTTTAAGTCACATTATGAAATTACCAAATTTAATCTCGAAGCCCTCACACCGTTTCGCTGTTCTTAGCAAAATAAGTGTGTGTTGTTTGCTTTTCCTCCTTTCGGGAATAGCGGCAAATGCTCAGACACAGAAAGTAAGGGGTATCGTTCAGGACTCCAAAGGAGAGTCGATCCCCGGTGTTTCGGTCGTAGTTAAAGACAATCCGACCCTCGGTGCAGCAACAGACCTGGACGGTCTTTTTGAATTGGATGTACCCATCGATGCTACCTTAAAAATTTCTTTTGTCGGAATGAAGACACAGGAAGTAAAAGTAGGCGGCCAAAAATTCTTGACCATTGTTTTGTATGAAGATTCAGAAGCATTGGAAGAAGTTGTCGTTGTCGGTTACGGTACACAGAAGAAAGAGTCGGTGGTCGGTTCTGTACAAACGATCCAGCCTTCCGAACTGAAGGTTCCTTCCGCTAATTTATCTACCAGTTTTGCCGGACGTATGGCAGGTGTAATTGCCGTACAACGTAGCGGTGAACCGGGAGCTGACGGTGCTAATTTCTGGATCCGGGGTATCTCTACATTCGGTGGCTCTACAACACCTTTGATTGTCGTAGACGGAGTTGAAGTTTCCACCGGCGACCTGAATGCCATCGATCCGGAAGTCATCGAAAGCTTTTCTATCCTGAAAGACGCTACCGCAACAGCTCTTTACGGTTCCCGAGGAGCTAACGGTGTCATGATTGTAACGACGAAATCCGGTCGTGACCTGGATAAACCGATCATTAATTTCCGTGTCGAAACTTCATTCGCAACTCCGACCAAAATTCCGAAATTCGTAAGCGGGAGCAGATACATGCAAATGTACAACGAAGCCGTAACAAACCGGAATACCGGTGAGGTGCTTTATTCCGATGATAAAATTGCCGGTACCCTGGAAGGACGTGATTCTTATGTTTATCCCAATGTCAATTGGTATAACGAAATGTTCAAAGACCTGGCAATCAATGAAAAAGTCAATTTCAACATCCGGGGCGGTAGCAAACGCCTGGACTATTTCATGAGTGTTTCAGTCGATCACGAAACCGGTATGATCAAAGACCGTTGTAAAGATTACGGTTTTTCATTCGATAATAACATCGACATCTGGCGTTACGTATTCCAAAACAACCTGAATGTAAACGTATCTCCGACAACGAAAATATCATTGAAATTAAATACTCAATTGCGCGACTATCACGGTCCGAATGCAAATACAAACGACATCTTCGGCATCGTTATGGAAGCGAATCCGGTAGATTTCCCGATTACATTCCCGAATGATCCGACGGTAGACCATATTCGCTGGGGAGGTAGAAGCGGAGGACGTTACAATTCAGGTATCCGTAACCCCATGGCGATGATGACCAGCGGCTACAAGGACAATTTCCAAAGTACCGTATTGGCAACCCTTGCTGTTGATCAAAAGTTAGACTTTGTAACCAAAGGATTAAAAGCCAGTGCTATGATTTCCTTTAAAAACTGGTCTTCGACCACCTCCTACCGTGGAGCCGGTTATAACCAATACCAGATTAAAAACTACTGGAAAAATACAGACGGCACCTATGATTATGATCTGGAAATGGTCGGCACGGAACAGAATACGACCTTAGAATACGGCTGGGGAACCAGCGGAGATCGCAAATGGTATATTCAGGGGATGGTCAACTACGACCGGACTTTCGGAGGAGTACACAATGTTTCCGGTATGATCCTTTACAATCAGGAAGAATACAACACCAATGCACCCGATACATTTATCAACTCCCTTCCCAAAAGGAAACAAGGTATTGCGGGACGTGCTACTTATGCGTTCGACAACCGCTACCTGGTGGAATTCAACTTCGGTTACAACGGTTCCGAGAATTTTGCCAAAGGCCATCGTTTCGGTTTCTTCCCTTCGGTTGCATTGGGCTATGTAATCAGTGAAGAAAGTTTCTGGAACCCCAAAGTAATTTCTCACCTGAAATTAAGAGGTTCCTACGGTAAAGTGGGTAACGACCAAACCTATGACGATGCGGGTAACCCTGTGCGCTTTATGTATCAATCTCAGGTCAATTTATACGGTGCGGGATATGCTACCGGTTACGACGGAGGCTATGCATTATCCGGTCCGGTATACAGCCGCTACGGCAACAAAGACATCACCTGGGAAACAGGATATAAAACCAATATCGGAGTCGACATCCAATTATTCGGAAAAGTAAACCTGGTTCTCGATGTATTCCGGGAAAACCGGGAAGGTATCTTTATGAAGCTGCAAACCGTTCCGACCTTCTTGGGAACAGGAAATACGGACATTTACGGTAACCTGGGTAAAGTAAATAATGAAGGTCTTGATTTTTCTATCGACTATCAGCATGCATTTGCCAACGGTCTTTCAATGCAATTAAAAGGTACGTTCACATACGCACACAATACCGTAAAAGTATACAACGAGGCTCCCTATAAGCAATATCCGAACTTATCCAGAGTCGGACATTCGATAAACAGTCTGCGGGGATATGTTGCCGACCGTTTATTTATCGACGATGCAGAAGTTGCCCGCAGCCCGAAACAATTGATTTCTGGAAATGTACGCGGCGGTGACATCAAATACATCGACCAGGCTGATGCAAACGGAAGATATGACAACCAGATTACCAGTAACGACCAACAATTTATGGGAAATCCCTCTATTCCGGAAATTGTTTACGGTTTCGGACCTTCTTTCCAATACAAAGGATTCGATTTCTCATTTTTCTTCCAGGGAGTTGCCAAAACCTCTTTCTTTATGTCGGGCTTCCATCCGTTCGGAACTTCAGACAGCCGGAACGTGCTCAAATTCGTTGCCGACGATTACTGGAGCGAAAACAACCAGAATATCTATGCCAAATATCCGCGTTTAAGTAAACAGGAACACGCCAACAATACGGTAAACTCCAACTATTGGCTACGTAACGGTAATTTCCTTAAACTGAAAAGTGTCGAAATCGGATATACTTACAAATCAATGCGTATTTATGCCAGCGGCAACAACCTGTTGACATTTTCCAAATTTAAACATTGGGATCCTGAAATGGGAGGCGGTTCCGGATTGAAATATCCGACACAACGGGTGTTCAACGTCGGTTTCCAGATGACTATTAATAACAAATAAAGAGATTGACCTATGAAATCTATTAAATTCATTATCATATTATCGGTTCTGTTCTCTTTCGGCGCCTGTAATTATCTGGACATTATGCCGGATGAAGTTGCTACCGAAGAGGATGCATTCGAGAACTCCAAAGCAGCCGAACGTTATTTATATTCGTGCTACTCCTACATCCCGAAACTCAATTCCGGAGTTGAAAGTTTGGACTTTATGACGGCCGACGAAGTAATTACGGCCTTTGACCACGAAACATTTGCCAACTTTCCGAAGGGCAACTATACAGCCAGTAATCCGGTTATTTCCTATTGGGACAAACTGTATTTAGGCATTCGCCAATGTTACCTGTTATTGGAGAACATCGACGGAGTACCCCGCATGACAGCAGAAAACCTGAAATCCTACAAAGCCGAAGCTAAATTCTTGATTGCTTATTATCACCATCTGCTGATGAAATGTTACGGTCCGACCACTTTGATGGAACGGAATTATGCCATTACCTCCAGTGCCAGTGAATGGCCGGAACGTGCTACTTACGACAGATGCGTGGAATGGGTAGACAGCATGTACCTCGAAGCAGCCAAAGATCTGCCTCCCCTGCGTTACAGTACAGCCTACGGACGGGCAACCAGTGTTGCAGCTAAGGCATTACGTTCCAGACTGCGTTTGTATGCAGCATCTCCTTTATTTAACGGAGACCAGAGAGGCTTTTACGCCAATTTGAAAAACTCTAAAGGGGAAAACCTGATCAGCCAGACGTACGACGGTAAGAAATGGGAAGCAGCAGCAAAAGCGGCAAAAGAAGCCATCGATTGGGCCGAAGGAGAAGGATACATACTGTATGAAGATGCATCCAGCACCAGTGTATATCAAAAACCGACGGATCACACCGAGCGCAGTCTGCGTCTGAATTTCATCAATGCACAGAATTCCAACGAAGTATTATGGGCCGATACCCGGATGGAAGGCTATTACGATTTACAAAACAAATCAACCCCCTGGTATACAGAGGCTGAAGCCAGTTTTAACGGCATATGTCCCACATTACGGATGGTCGAATATTTCTATACCGAAAACGGACTCCCGATCGACCAGGATAAAAACTACGATTACAACAACCGTTACGGTTACAAAGAATATCATATCACGAACAAAGTAGACGGTGTAACGATGAACCTGAATGTCAGCCGGGAACCCCGATTCTATTCCTGGATTTCTTTCCACAACGGATATTATGAAATCGCCCGTGCCGAAGGGGGACAGATGATCACTCAATATCGCTCACAAGACAATTGCGGTATACAGGGACGTCCCAACAACTATTCTCCCGGTGGTTATCTGAATAAAAAAGGAGTATCTCCGGCTTACAGCAATACATCATTAGCCATTCCGACAGGTTATCCCTGGCCGGTTATCCGTTTGGCCGAGCTGTATTTGAACTATGCCGAGGCATTGATCGAACAACCCAATCCGGATCTTGCTACCGCCCGTATTTATATCGACAAAGTACGCAACCGGGCAGGTCTGGATAAAATCGAGGTATCCTGGGCTGCGGATAAAATCAACAGTAACGGTTGGAATTACAATACTGTGGACGGTATGCGTGAAATTGTACGCCGTGAACGTACCATCGAGCTATATCTGGAAAATCAACGTTTCTGGGATCTGCGCCGTTGGGGTATTGCCGACCAATTCCTGAATGAAAGTCCCAAAGGACTGAATGTTTCAGAATCGACAGATGCCGGCTTCTTCCAGGTAAAAACATTATCTTTTGCGCGTAACTTTGAAATTCCGGCTCATTTCCTGATGCCGATTCCGAGTACCGAAATCGACAAAGTAGAAGGTGTAATCGTACAGAATCCGGGATATTAATAGTCGGTACGGGTTGATAACAACTCTTATCGCAAAAGCAGAATCAAAATCTAAAATTTAATGAGTCATAGACTTAATTAAAAGTTGGAACAAACAAATAACAGAAATACAGGATATTATGAAAAAACTGTTTATAATTTCATTACTCGCTTGTGTTTTCGGCTTCTACAGTTGTTCGGACGATGATACCTCCATCCCGACACCCTCGGAAATCGCAAACATAGAAGCAGTTCCGGGAGCGGGCTCCGTAACGCTCTACTGGGACTTACCTGCCGATACAAACTTAATGTATGTCAAGGTAACTTACGTCAATCCGGAATCAAAAGAACATTTTGCCAAACTGATAAGTCGGTATAACGATTCGTTGGTTATCGACAACCTGTTGAAAAGATACGGAAATATAACTTACACGCTGCAAACGTTCAATGAAAAAGAAACGGCAGGTACGGTTTACACGGTAGATGCACAATCCGATGCAGCATCGAAAATAGCCGTATTAAACGGAAACTCAGAAGCTGTAAACTTAACCATAGACCAATTATTTACCAATGCCCAGGAGTCCAGCGAAGGAGCTTTGACAAATCTGCTCGACGGAGTTGTTGCCAGTAACAACTTTTTCCATTCTTCCTGGAGCGGCGGATGCATAGACAAAAACGGAGGTTATTTTTACGATCCGGGACAGCCGCATTATCTGGTGATTGACCTGGGTAAAGAAGTATATGGTTGTAACTTCGCCTATGCCACCCGTAATGCCGGTGACGTACCCCTGAACTTCGACGTATACGGCAGTATATCTTTCGACTACTCGAATTGGTTAAGCAGCGATCCAACAGGAGCTACCTGGGGAAGCATAAATACGGATTATTCGCCCGAATCGGAAAATGCCGTAAAAATTACAAGCTTAAGTAATATGGTATCGACGGCAACGACATGGTACACTTCTCCCAACTTTATTTCGCAAACACCTTTCCGGTACTTGTGGCTTGTCCATACCGGAAGAGCCTTTTTTGCCATATCGGAAATTAAAGCGACCATATTGGGAGCCGATATTTACGATCCGGAAACCGGGGAAACAACTGCACTGTAATTTCTATTCGGTTTAAAATTTAAATACAGGAACAGGGGTGTACCGGGAAAATTTTCCCGACACTCCTGTTCTTTTTAAAATCAAAATCCATTGGCTGCATCTAAACAAATTAAAAATTTGAATTATATTTTTAATTCGATACACACAACCTGTAATTTTCATTTATCCTTTTGCCTTATGAAGCAATTTCTATTCATCATTTTCGCACTCGCTCTATTTGCCTGTAAAGACGATAAAGTAGACAAAGAACCTTATTTCGAAATAAAATGGACCTCCGATACGGTCAGATTCAATACCGGAGGAGGTAACACCGTTATTCCGGTATCTACCAATCAGGATATAGAACTGGAATATACGGCCGAATGGTTTACCGCAACCTGGAATGCCAAACAAAACAACATTTATATCACAACCGAAACGAATAAAAACAGTGATCCGAACACAGACCAACTGATCATACATGCCGGAACCTTTCAAAAAACATTACGGATTATCCAATTGGGACAGACTCCGGCCTTAATCCCGGAACAAACCTCCTACCGCGTTTCGGAAGATACGTCGACACTTTACATACCCGTAACGGCCAATGTACCTTTCACCACAGAAATCACATTCGAAGATAACGAGGAAGAAGAATGGCTGACTTCCATCGAACGCCGGGATACTCTTACAAACGGAAACATCCGTTTGGCTTTCCACGTTACGGCCTATACAGCCCTGACACCCCGGGAGGCCATTATAACCCTCAATGGAGAAAAAAACCAGAATGCGGTTATCACTGTGACACAATCCGCTTTAGACAGCGTATATTCTCCCTCTGATCCGGAAGACATCGGATCGGATCTAAAAATAACGGTCAACGCGGGAAAAGCTTCCAGCTTCCAACCCGGAGAAGAAATAGAACGAAGCTTCGACGGTAACACATCAACCCTCTACCATTCGGCTTATGACAACTCAAAACCAAACTATTTCCCGATCGATTTGGAGTATTTCTTCACCGACGCAGAACAAATAGATTACCTGATTTATTACCCGCGCAGCGACGGCAGTAAAAACGGTCCGATAAAAGAATTCCGGTTTTACATTAAAACCGAGGGAGACACAGACTATAAACCTTATCAGGGGACATTCGATTTTAACGGTAAAGGTTCACCGAGCCGCATTACGTTCACCGAGCCGCTTATCCATCCCCGGGCTATCAAATTTCAAGTATTATCGGGAGACGGCGACGGTAACGGATTCGTATCCTGTGCCGAAATGGAGTTTTATCGAAAAAATCCGAACAATTCCATTACCGATATTTTCACCGACGCTTCCTGCTCGGAGTTGAAAGCCGGAGTTACTTATGAACAAATTTGTACGATGGAAAACGAATTCTACCGGAACATTGCCAAATATATGTTTGCCGGAGAATACCCGAAAGAATTCCGTATCGCCAGCTATAAACCTTATCCTTATCCCAGCCAGGATGAAGATTTAAAAACCAATACATTTACCTTACTCGATAATCCGACGGGAATCTCGGTCAAATCCGGTGAAGAACTGGTCGTCCTGGTCGGAGACACCCACGGCAGCGATCTTTCCGTCCGGGTAATCGACTGGAACAACGGATACGGATCGAGTTCCGACTACATGCTTACCGAAGGAGCCAACAAACTGAAAATGAATAAAAGCGGATTGGTATATTTGATGTATCACAACAACGGTACCCAACCGGTAAACGTGCACTTCGCTACCGGTAAGGTAAACGGTTTCTTCGATGCCACCCGCCATTCCGACACAGATTACAGAACACTGATAAACAATGCGCAGGACAAACATTTCGACGTTTTGGGTAAATACACCCACATGTGTTTTCCGGTAAGCAAATTCCGCTCGGCCTGTCCTGAAAAAGGACAACGTCTGGTTGAACTTTACGATTCGCTCGTACTATTAGAACATCAATTACTCGGATTATACAAATACAACCGGATACAAAAAAACCGCATTTCTTTCGTCGTCGACTATGAGGAAAGTACTTATATGTATGCTACAAATTTCCGGACAGCCTATGCACCGGGAACTCTCGACGAAATTTTGAATCCTGCGAAATTCAGAAGTACGGCCATCTGGGGACCGGCCCATGAAGTAGGCCACGTACATCAAACCGGTATCGGGATGAAATGGATCGGCATGACGGAAGTGACAAACAACATCATGTCCCTGCACGTACAAACGACATTCGGCAACAGGTCCCGGCAGATTGAAGACGACCGGTATGCAACCGGTTTCAGAACCCTGTTATGCCACGATTATCCTTTCTGTACATCTGACGGTGACGGAGGAAACGACGTATTCGTACAATTGATCCCATTCTGGCAATTGCAATTATACAATGCAAAGGTATTAGGGAAAAGCGGATTTTATCCCGACATGTATGAACAGGTACGGATAGACGAAGCCGCAGTTACACCGACAGACGGTGAAGCTCAAATTAACTTCGTCAAAATGGCTTGCCAAAAATCGGGATACAACCTATTGAAATTTTTTGAGCGTTGGGGCTTTCTGACACCGGTCGATAAAACCATCGACGACTATGCGCAACGGCAACTGACCGTGACGCCGGAAATGATCGACCGGGTGAAAGCGGAAATCGAAGCCATGAATCTGAAAACGCCACTGGCCATCGAATACCTGCGTGATGATAACATCGCTTTATACAAAAATCCTCAACCCGTTAAAACAGGTACCGCCTCCCTAAACGGTTCTACCATTACCTTAACAGGTTGGAGTAATATCGTCGCTTACGAGATTTACAATACCAGCACCAACGGAGACCGTTATCTCGACCAGATACTTCTTCCTTCCGGACAATTGAAATTAAATCTTATCAACGACAAAACCGAAGTTTATGCCATAGCAGCTGATGGTAAGCAAACCGCAGTCAGTTGGTAAACCGAATAACAGGAGCCGGAATAATTAAAAACAATTCCGGTTCCTGTCTTAAATACCGGAATAGCCAAAACCAGAAAAGCAACACCTATGAAACGATTTTCCATTGTTTTCTTTATTTTACTATCCTCCATCTGTCAGGGACAAACGGATAATGCATTCGAAGAAAAGCTGCAACACTGTTTCACCCGGTACAATGAACAGTCAGCTCAAGAAAAAATCTATCTGCATACGGACAAATCGGTTTATACACCGGGTGAGCAAATCTGGTTGAGAGCTTATCTGGCAGATGCCGTTACCCACGTACCCAGCCGGCTTAGCCGATATGTATATGTAGAACTCATCGACCAGGGAAATAAAGTATGTAAACGAATACAGATAAGACTCGCCGATTCCTGCTTTTTCGGCAATATCGAGCTCCCCCTCGATTTAAACCCAGGGAATTACGCTTTACAGGCTTACTCCCGTTGGATGCAAAACAGCAGTGAAGACTTTTTCTTCCGGAAATACATACGTATTTTACCTGCCGCAGACCATCTGCACATACATACAAACCAGCAAACAGACAGTAACGACAGGATTACAACGACATTAACATTGATGAACGGCAACGGAACCCTCTGTTCCGGCCAACACTTTCAAACGACTCTCTTCCACGGCAGTAAAATAGTAAAAAACCCTTTTATCCGCAGTAATGACAAAGGAGAATTAAAATTCGACTATGCCGGCCGGGACAGTATCGACCGGATAGAACTTTCTTTTGCCAACGATAAACCCCGCAAATATAAAACAGAAGTATATCTACCCTTGCAATCTCCGGATTTTAGCCTGCAATTCTTTCCGGAAGGAGGAAGCCTGCTGGCAGGAATACGGCAAGTTATCGCTTTTAAAGCTGTCGGCAACAACGGAATATCCGTTGAAACCGGAGGATTTATATACAACAGTAAAAATAAACCGGTAGGAGCTTTCAACACGACACATCTGGGAATGGGAATTTTTTCCCTGTTTCCCAAAAACGGAGAAAGATACTATGCCCTGGCAACGGGTCCCGGGGGACAGGAGAAAAAAATCGACCTTCCGGTTCCCCAGGCAAAAGGTTATACCTTATCTTTAAAACACCAGGACGAACATACCATCCGGTTATCGGTAGAGAAAGCCATCGATTCAGATACACTCCCTCTTTATCTGGTGTTACACCTACGGGGACAACTGATTACCACTTTCCCGGTAAAACCGGGATTCATCGGTACTATGGATACCCAAAGCCTGCCGGGAGGCATCCTGCATTGTTTACTGATGAATACGGAAGGCAGGGTTTTCAGTCAGCGCCTTTGTTTTATAAAACCGAAAGCTGCCAATCGTTTGACGATTCTCTCCGATAAAAAAATATACGAACAGAGGGAAAAAGTACAACTTTCCCTGCAATTGGTTCCCTCGGCAGCAACATTTACCGAAAGCAGTTTCTCGATCTCTGTCACCAATGACAGTCAGGTTGCCCGGGACAGTAGTTCGGAAAATATCGTCAGCTATCTGTTATTGCATTCCGACCTGAAAGGCTATATCGAATCACCCGGTAGCTATGCTTATGCAAGGCCGGAAGAAACCGACCTGTTGATGCTTACCCACGGCTGGACACGTTTCGATGTGGAAGAACTCATACAACAAAAAGGAAAAGTGTTACCTCCCGAATACCCGGTCGAACTGGAACAGCAAATCCGGGGACAAATCACCAATACAAACGACAAGCCGATGCCCAATGCTTTATTGCGCGTATTCGTTCCTTCTTTAATGACATTCGGAGATGTCAAAGCAGATGAGAACGGAAAATTTCTGATCCGGGGATTCGAATATCCGGACACGACATTATTTCTGGTACGCGGCTATAAGGAATCCGGCGGTAAATCCGTAAAAGTAACAGTCGAAGAGCCTGTCTTTCCGGAATCACACATCTTCTTTCCCCGGAAATATGCCTTCGAATCCACTTCTAAAGATAACTTTCTGGACAATTTCAAAGACAACTATTATATGCAAGACGGCATCAAAGTCTATATGCTTGAGGAAGCTGTCGTGAAAGGATCCCGTAAAAAACAGGAAGAATGGCAGGAAACGGGTAATTACACGGAATTAGCAGATTACCTGTTGAAAGAAGAAGATTTACCCAAAGAAAGCATGAATAATATCTACCAAATGCTTATGCGGCTTCCCGGAGTATTTGTCAGTAATCAAAAAGTTTCCATACGGGGTGGCGGGAGCCCTTTATTTATTGTCGACGGCATAGAAATGGACGAAGCCTTTATTGCCAATATCATTCCTGAAAATGTCAATAACATCGGAGTGATCAAAGACGGAGGACGACTCAGCATGTGGGGCATGAGCGGGATAAACGGAGTCATCCTTATCAACACCAAATTCGGGACCACCGGTCAAAGTGCAGGACCCGGCTATTGTCGTTTCCGACCAATCGGTTGCCTTATCCCGGCAGAGTTTTACATGCCGGATTACGACGATCCGGCTGTCCTGGCTTCCTCTGAAACCGATTACCGGTCGACCGTTTACTGGCAACCGATCGTTATTCCGGACAGTACCGGCAAAGCTATCGTTTCATTTTTTACGGCCGACCTGCCTTCAACTTATACCATAACCGTAGAAGGATTACTGGATAATGGGGAAGCTATTCATCAGGAAATCCGGATCGAAAGGAACTGATCAACTTATCAACAGTTACCTGTGAGATTGTTGACAAACCCCTAAAGCGGAGTCTCCGACTCCGTTTTTTTATTAAAAAAGACTTATACCAGCTTTCATTCTGCCTATATAAACGTTTTATATTTTATCTTTGCGCCATGATCGATCAGGCCACCATACAAAAGATTTTCGATGCTGCCGACATTTACGAGGTTGTTTCCGACTTCGTCAGCCTCAAAAAAAGAGGTGTAAACTATGTCGGTTGTTGTCCCTTTCATAACGAAAAAACCGGTTCATTTACCGTTTCTCCCTCCAAAGGGATATACAAATGTTTCGGATGCGGGAAAGGCGGAAATGCCGTTAATTTCATCATGGAACACGAACAGATGTCTTATGTGGAAGCCCTTCGTTACCTGGCAGCCCGCTATAATATCACCATTGAAGAAAAAGAGCTCAGCGAAGAGGAAAAGAAAGAAAAAAGTGAACGGGAGAGTATGCTTATCGTCACAAACTTTGCTGAAGAATTTTTTGTCGATCAATTATTACATACAGACGAAGGTAAATCGGTAGGTTTGGGGTATCTGCACAAAAGAGGCCTGGACGCACAGACAATCGAGAAATTCGGCCTAGGTTATTGTCCCGAAAAGTGGGATGGTCTTACCCAAGCAGCCCTCGCCAAAGGTTACAAAAAAGAGTACCTGGTCAAAACCGGTTTGACTATCGAATCCGAAAAAGGACTATTCGACCGGTTCCGGGCACGTGTTATCTTTCCGATACGGGATATCGCCGGAAAAATCATCGCTTTCGGCGGCCGTATCATGACGAACGACAAAAAAAGCGCCAAATACCTCAATTCGCCCGAATCGGAAATATATCACAAAAGCCGCACTTTATACGGTATCTATTTTGCCAAAAAAAGTATTGTTCAACACAATCGTTGTTACCTGGTAGAAGGCTATCTGGACGTTATTTCTTTTCATAAAAAAGGCATCGAGAACACGGTAGCCTCTTCCGGAACATCTCTGACAGTCGAACAAATACGGCTGATCCGCCGTCTTACCCCAAACGTTACGATCATTTACGACGGGGACGCTGCCGGTATAAAAGCTTCTCTCCGGGGAATCGATCTCGTTCTTGAAGAAGGATTAAATGTAAGGGTATTGTTACTACCTGACGGCGAAGACCCCGATTCTTTCTCCCAATCGCGTACCCCCCAGGAATTATCGGAATACATCACAAATCATGAAACGGATTTCATCAGCTTCAAAACAAAGCTGTTGCTGGATCAGGCCGGTAATGATCCTATCGAAAAAGCCCGTCTGATTACGGAAATCGTGCGCAGCATATCGCTCATACCCGACAGCATCACCCGCTCGGTATATGTACGTGAAACGGCGACCCTCATGCAGGTGGAAGAGACCGTTTTATACAATGAAATCGCCCGTATACGTACAGGTAAAAACGCAGATGCCGCACACCAACATATTGTCCGGCATCAGCAAACACATCCGGTTCAATCCCAGGAAAAAACACCTCCGGTATACAGTACGGAAAAACTTTGCGAAACCGAAGAAAGTGTACTGATACGTTACCTGCTGTTATTCGGCAACCAGGAGTTATACGAAGAAAAACGGGATAACGGCACCTACTCTGTCAGTGTCGGCGAATACATCATCGAAGAACTCGGAGAAGACGAACTCGAAATGTTTAATCCGGGCTTCTGTGAAATTCAAAAAGAATATCGGGCTCATTATAAGACACCCGGCTTTATTCCGGCTAAATTTTTCATCGGTCATACTGATCCTGCCATCAGCAGCATCGCTGCCAACATCCTCAGCGAACCTTACGAATTAAGCAAAATGTGGACGGAGAAGGAAAGCAGCGTTGTCAAAGAAGAACGTCTTTTTTCCGAGTTACTCCCTAAGATCGTAGATAATTACAAAATGCGACGGGTAGAAATAATGACCCGGCAAGCCGACAATAAAATCTTAGAACTCCAAAACAGCGGTAACGGAGAGGAAATTCTGACCTGGATTAAAAAGAAAAATGCCATCAACCGCATCCGGGCCCGTCTGAACGAAAAGCTCGGTCGTACCGGAGTTAAATAATCAAATAAATCGTTCCCGGTTTTGTGTTTGGTAAAGTCCTGTCAACAGACATATTACAGAAGCTATCAACAAAATAATACGGTTACTCAACACAATACTGTAAAAAACAGCAGGATTTTTATCCAAAGGCAGATCGAAAGGATTCAGAAAAACATTCCATTTACTGGCTCCTAAGGTATTGCGCATAATAAAAAATATCAAGCCGATAATAATAATAACGACCGCCGTACCGTTTCCGTTTTTAATAATCGTACTAAGCATAAAACAAAGTGTACCGATAAAAAAAGCCGGTACTAAAACCTGAAGCGTAAGCTCTACCGGTGCTACTTCCACCAACAGCCAATCCGTAAGCAGCGACAACCCCAGTGTAATGGCGAAACAAATGACATAAGCGATCAGCAAACGGAACAACCACACTTTATAGCGATAATTCGGTATTCCGAAAATAATTTCGATAATCTTGGCATCCTGATCATTCTGAATCCCGAAACACATCGGATAAAATATCAACAAGACAGAAGGCACCAGCAACATATTATACCCCGTACTCTCCGTAATTTCGGAATCGGAAACCAGATTGAGGATCACCGTCAGGATAAAAAAAGCGACAGCACTCAATACAAAATAAATAAACTTATTCCCAAATACGATCTTTACATTGTAATGCGACAAGCGTAATAAGGTATCGAAAAATTGTTTCATATCAATGTCTAAAGTCTAAAAAGCCAAAGGCCACCGGAAAGCGCCTTTAGCTTCAATCGTTTATTGTGTAATAATCTGTTCATTATTTGCCAGCTTTACCCCTCTCAACAGCCACAAATAAGAATCTTCCAATACAGGGTTTGTCCGGACAGCGTTCGGGACAGGCTGGGTTTCTGAAAGACATCTTACCCGGATACTTTCGCCCATACGGATATGATGTACGATCAACAATTCCGGTGGTAATTGAGCAAATTCTTCCAGCGAAACTTCAAATACCCAGGTCACGTCTTTGGCAATACCGACCATTTCCGAAGGTGTCCCGTGATATTTCAACGATCCCTTGTTAATAACGCCGACCTGATTACAGGAACTGGCAATATCCTCAATAATATGAGTAGAGAATATTACAATCCGGTTGCGGGACAGTTCTACCAACAAATTCCGGAAACGGATACGTTCTCTCGGGTCCAGGCCGGCTGTCGGTTCATCGACGACTAAAATACGTGGCAGATTAAGCAGTGTCTGTGCTATACCGATACGCTGTTTCATACCGCCGGAGAAGCCCCCGATTTTTTTGTCCTTATTTTCATACATGTGTACCGCCTCAAGTACTTCCCTGATCCGTCGTACCCGTGTTTCCTTTTCATAAATACCTTTCAACAATGCCTGGTATTCCAGAAATTGCCAGGAAGTCAGATTTTCATAGGTACCGAACTCCTGTGGCAGATACCCGATCAATCCCTGTAATTCTTCCCGTTTCTCCTGTGTATCTATGCCGTTGATAAATATTTTACCGTAACTCTGCTCGAATACACCGCAAATAATACGCATCAACGTCGTCTTGCCGGCCCCATTCGGACCCAACAACCCGAACATACCGGTGTGAATATCCAAAGACACGGCATTCAAAGCCTTAAAAGGTTTTTTGCGGTAACCGATCACTGGCACCTTGGTAGCCATACGGTAAAAACTTTTCCGCAAAACCCGGAAACTCCCGTCTATCAAATCGATATTGATATTATACTTATGAATACGATCTGAGAGATATTTCACCAGAATACCGGCATACCACAACATGCCCAGCATAACCGGACCGCCTCCGCTATGGAATCTGAATATAGCCCATATAACGGTCACAAAAGGAGAAAAATAATACAATACAAATCTGGTCACCCGCACAATCCGTCCCAGAAAACGCCGGTTACGGAACATCAGGAATTCTTGTCCTATCCTGAGAAGGCGAATAAACAACAGCCATGTCAGAATAGCAAACAGCATTCCCCAGAATGTATTTTCCTGGTAATAATACACAAAATAAAAAAAGAATACTGCCAACGGCACAAGCCAGAACAAAAGCCGTAAATCTTTCCAATTCCGGTATTCTTCTTTCAGCCCAAGCCGTTCCCGAATCCGCTGCCCGGATAGCCATTCACGCTTAAATTCAGAGGGACGTCCATAAATTTTTACCAGATTCCGTACCTGAATTGTAATTTCCCGGTCTTCCGGAATAATATGGCTGTTGGCCCGGCGCAGACTCCCTTCCATAAACCAGGTCACTCCCGGCACCAGAATGACAGCCCCTATCAGATAAGCAATCCGCCACAGCAACGAATCGGAGAACACCATAATACATATCACAGCAACCAACAATAATGTCAATTGCAGAATTTTCATGGTAAGACTCTGGGTGCGGAGACGTCTTAACGCATCCTCCAACCCGGAATATAAGGTAGGAATAATTACCAATGTCAACAAAGTACTCATTGTCAATCCGCCGATCACCGTAATAGCAAAAGGAGCACCTAACCCGGCGACAAACTCACCTTTCCCCATCGCTAACGGCACCATAGCCACAATCGTCGTAATTGCCGTTATTAAAATCGGCCTCAAACGGGAAATACCCGCCAGCAACAACGCCCGTAATTTCCGGTTTCCTTGCCGCCTCAGTAAAGAGGTATAATCGATCAGAATAATACTGTTGTTTACCACAATACCGATCAGGATAATAAAACCGATCATTACATTCGCATTCATCAGCGAATTATTGGTAAACAATAACGCCAGTAACGAACCGATAGCCGCCAAGGGTATGGCAAACATCAATACGACAGGGGCACTCAACGATTCGAAAACAGAAGCCAGAATCATAAAAATGATAACGAAAGCGGCCAAAATCAGGAATGTGAATTCCTCCGTCTCGTTTTCCTCATGCACGACTTCGACAGCCAAACCGGACGGGATATCCAATTTCTGCACCATCTCATCAATCTCGGTCCGGGCGGCCTCCAAAAACTCTTTCGACTCATTGACATCCGAAACGAAACTATACCTGACCTCGATCTCTTTATCCTGATTTACCCGGGTAATGTTGCCTTGTCCGCGTGTAAGATTAATCGTGCTGAAACTCCGTAAATCAATCAGGGAACTGTTCTGATTCGTGACTTTCATTTCCCGCAGCTCATCCAAATTACGCTGCTTTTGTTTATCATCCTCATCCGCCTCTGCAAATTCTTTGTCTTTAATGATGATATCATATTCCTCATCTCCGGCCTTATATTTGATTTGAGTCGTATTCTCAGGAGCAAAATTCACCAATTCCGTCACCACATTATTGGGTGTCACGTCATAGATCCCCATCAGATACTGGTCGAACTGAATACGGGCTTCCGGCTTCCCCCGTGAAGTATTTACCCAGGCATAATTAATATTTTCCAGATCCTGCAATTGATATTCCACATATTCAGCAAGATTCTCCATTTTCTCAAAATCCTGTCCTTTGATGATAATCTTCTCCGTCTGATTTCCCATTCCCATCAATTTGAGCAGTTCTTCCCCACCACCCATAATGGCACTTCCTCCACCACCCTGGAAATTCTGGCTGCTACTCCGGGCTTCCAGACTGATGTTCCAGATCCGTAATCGCCGGGCCTTATCCAACACCATACTCTTGACCTCATTCAGCGATTTCTGATCGATATTTTTAAAATCCTTTTTCAGCTTAATACTGACATTGGCATCTTCTGCATATATTTTGGAAGTAATCTGTTCAATTTCAGGCACTCCGAGCAATTCCTCCTCATAACGGCGGATCATATCGTCGGTACGGCCAAGCGTATACCCCGTCGGAGAAGTAATATACACCTCGAAAGTATCCGACTCCACTTCTTTCAATGTATTGAGCGTCAATGTCAGTGACAACACAATTGTTATGATCAATGCAAGAATCGACCCGATAACGATCTGCGCCGGTTTACGCAGACAATATTTTAAAATAGCGATATAAACCTGCACCGGCCGGCTGTAAATAGAAAGGGAACTGAAATTAACGGGATGATCCTTTCTGGTCATAAAATAATTCACTGCCATAGGAACCAGCAACAAAGCCACGACCAGAGAAATAGTCAGTGTCGCCACAATAGATACACCCACATGCTCACCGATCAGCTTGATCATGTAATTGTCGGCAAACACAAAAGGCAGAAAAACGGTAATTGTCGTCAAAGTCGCCGCCAGAATTGCCTTCCATACTTCTTTCGTCCCCCTCACTGATGCTTCCTCAGCAGACACACCAATCCCCCGCAAACGGAATATATTCTCCATGACGACGACAGAGTTATCGAGTAACATCCCGACCGCCAGAGCAATTCCCGTCAACGTAAGCGTATTGATCGTTATCCCGCTCAAATAAAAGAAATAGAAAGAAGAAAAAACCGAAATCGGGATCGCGAAAGCAATAATCGTTACAATCCTCAAATTCCGCAAGAAAAGATAAAGAATAAAAATCGCCAGGATTGCACCCGTCAAACCCAGATTGACAATCGTATCGATATTCTCATTCATGGTCTCCGCCACATCCGTATCGATCTTTATGCTGACTCCTTTCGTCTCTAATTCCGCATTTAGTTTACCGATCTCCGCTCTGACCCGCTCCGACAACTCGATAACATTGACTTGTGGAGATTTCGCGACAATACAGGTTATCACCTCCTTGCCGTTCACCCGGGAGTAAGATTCTTCCTCTTTAATTCCGAAGCGGATTTCAGCGATATCCTTCAGCAACACCGGTCCCTGAGCAACAACAATATTCCCCAGGTCTTCCGTTTTCAAATACTCTGCCGTTACATTGACAAAATAACGCCTGTTATTTTCATAAGCCGGACCGGCAAAGGTTTTTTCTGCCATATTCCGGCTAATGAGCGAACTGATTTGAGAAGTAGTCAACTTTAAAGCATCACACTTGTCCTGATCGATAATAATTTCGATGCTTTTCTGGCGTCCTCCCATAACCGACACGGCGGCCACCCCATCGATATTTTCCAATATCGGAGCAATATCTGCGTCAGTGACACTGCGTACATAGTCGACATCCTCATCACTTAAGACAAATAAAGTCATAAACTGAGAATTCACCATCCCGGTCGGAGCTTTGTTTACCGAAATTCTGAATTCGTCAGGTATATTTGCCGTAATCGCCTTGATCTTTTCTTCCAATTTCAGGTAAGCATACTTGATATCAGTACTTTTCACGAACGTAACCGTAATCCGGGCATTCCGGGTGGAAATTTGGGTTTCGATCTTCTCAACCCCTTCCAGGGCACTTATCACACCTTCTACCGGAATAGCAGCCTGACTCTCGATATACTTCGGATCAAGTTCATTCGTTGTCGTAATATTTACACTCAGCATCGGCAATTCAGCATTCGGATAGAGTTCCATAGGCAGATAGCTATAGGAAAAATACCCCATCAGCGTTAAACCGATGAAAAGCATTGAAATCAAAACACGACGTTTAATCAGTTTATCCATTTCATTAAAGTCAAAAATCAAAAATTATTTTTTGACTTTCCGGTCAAAAATATAATACACACAAGGAATAACGATCAATGTCAATATGGTCGCCGTAACCAAACCACCGATAACAGCCAACGCCATCGGAGAACGCAAAGAAGCTCCCTCCCCGAATCCGAAACACATCGGCAACAGAGCTAAAATCGTCGTAAGACCCGTCATGATAATCGGTCGTATACGCTGCTGGGCTGCGGCCATAATTGCCTCTGTCAGCTCCATTCCCTGCTCTTTCAACTGATTTATCCGGTCGACCAGAATAATAGAACTGTTTACCGCTATTCCCGCCAGCATGATGATTCCGATAAAAGCCATCATATTCAATGTCTGTCCTGTCAGCAGGAACGCCAGGATACTTCCGACCCCGGCTAAAGGAATAGTCAGTAAAATCGTAAAAGGATGCCGCAACGATTCAAATTGCGAGGCCATTACCATATATACCAAAATAATGGATAAAAGCAAAGCGAAACCCAATCCATTGAAAGATTCAGCTCTCTTTTCCTCCTCTCCCGTAATCTTTGCCGAATATTTCGCCGGGAATTCCACCTCATCCAAACGGGCATTCACCTCCGGAGTGACCCTTCCCAACGAATAGTCCTTCGCCAGCAAAGCCGTTACTCTTCCGATCCGATTCTGATTATTACGGGCAATTTCTTTGGGAGCCGTCGTCACACTCACTTCGGCAATTTCTCCCAAACGGTATTTTTTATCTCCCTGACGAATTTCTACGTTCTGTAAATCTGCCAATGAAATTTCAGGTACCCGGATTTCGATATCTACCGGTTCTCCCTGCGATTCATAGTTACCGGCAGCTTTTCCATTCAGTTTTTCCTGCACCTGTTGGGAAACAGAGGCAACATCCACCCCATAAATACCACTCCGCAAGCGGTCGATATTGACATTGACTTCCGGCGCCCCCTTTTCCATCGAAGTTTCGATATCATAAAGCCCTGCTATATCCGAAATCCGTGCCTTTACATCCGCACACAGTTGCTCCAGCACTTCTATCTCCTCTCCTTTTATCTCAATGACCAAAGGAGCCCCTTCTGTCCCCAAAGCACTCTGCAAAGCAGACTGTTCCTTTTCATAAGTCAATTCGACATCTTCCGGCATATCGGCATTTTGTCCGAGAGCCGTTATCAGATAATCCGCATCGATGGTTGAATTTTTCCGGAGCATAACTTTGATTTCCGCCTGATGCTCTTCTTTGGCTTTGGTTCCGGCTTCGATATCCGTATTCGAAGGTCCGACCAGCGTATACATCCATTCCAGATTCTCTCCGCCCAGGTCCCGGATCATCTCCTCAATAGAAGAAGCTGCATAGTCCGTACTTTTTAAACGGGTACCCGTCTCCAAGGTCAATTTTACATTGAACTCCCTCGACTCGGCTTTCGGCATAAATTCCATACCGATCAAAGGCAATGTCATATATGCCGCAATCATCAATATCAAGGCCCCCAATACAACGGCATAACGATGCTTCAGCAATTTACCGATAAAAATTCCGAATCCTTTGATTTTTACCGATTTTATATCCTTACTTCCCTGTTTGATAAACCGGGAAGACAACATCGGAATAAACAATATGGCTACAAATAAAGACGACAACAATGAAAAAGTAACCGTCCAGGCCTGCTCTTTAAACAATTCTCCCGCTGCCCCCTGAATATATACGATCGGCAAAAAAACGACGATTGTCGTCAAGGTAGAAGAAGTAATCGCTCCCGATACCTCTGAAGTACCTTTAACGGCAGCTTCCTTCACCGACAAACCATTTTCCAGATTCCGGATGATATTTTCCATGACGACAATCGCATTATCCACCAGCATTCCAGCCCCCAATGCCAATCCTCCCAACGTCATAATATTCATTGTCAGGCCATTGAAATACATAAGATTAAAGGTTGCAATAATGGAAATCGGAATAGACAGACTGACAATCAAAGTCGTATTGATACGCCTCAAAAAGACGTACAATACAATCACCGCCAACAATATTCCCAATACGGCAGAATCCTTTACTTCTCCGATAGATGCGCCGATAAAATCACCCTGATTGGTAATGATATTGAACTCATAACCGGGCATACTCTTCCGCAATTCCTCCAGCTTATTCTGAATATTTTCAACGACCTTAACCGTATTGAATTTATTTTCTTTGTAAATACTGATTCCCAGACAACGTTCTCCGTTAAAACGGGCGATATTATCAGGATCCTTATTTACAGTCTGCACGACAGCTACATCTTTCAAATAAACCGGAGCCTTCACATTTGTTGCAGAAGAGGACGCACCGTTTTCGTCTGCAGCCGGTTCTTTAAACGCCACAATGATGTTACTGATATCCTCTATATCCCGAATCAGGTTAACCCCTTTCACTGTATATTGAATATCCTCATTTACAATCGTCCCCCCGGAAACATTCCGGTTAACGCTTTCTATTTTAGAAGCAATGTCGTCTGCCGTCAAATTAAAAGCTTCCAGCATATACGGATCGGTCTTCACCTCGACATAGACATTCTCCTGTCCGTTCAACTGTATATCGGCCACGCCGTCCAAACGCACCAACTCACTGCGCATATAGTTTTCGGCTATTTTGCGCAATTCGTTCATATCCTTGATCTCGTTATGAGTAAGCGCCAGTGTCATTACCGGCTTTGCATTGGCATCATAACGGGATACATTCAAAGAAGTAACTTCGGAATTCTGGGCTATTTGTGAAACACTTCGTTGTAAATCGAGAAAAGCCGCATCCATATCCTGATCCCAGTCATACTCTACAGTAATCAAAGCCGAACCGGCCATACAACTGCTTTTTACACTCTTCACCCCATCCTGACGGGCCGCCAATGACTCGATATTCTCGACGAACTGTTTTTCCACTTCTTCAGGCGGACGTTCCCCCACCTGCAAATCAATATATAATGCCGGATTCTTTAAATCCGGGAATAAATCGGTTCCCAGTTTATTGTAAGAAATAATCCCGAGCAGGCAGATAGCCAATGTAATCATCAGCACACTCACGGGATATTTAACTGCGAACTTGGTTATTTGATTCATCTTATTTTACTTTTATTACCTACAATCAAATTGTAAATTATCCGGAAGATTGATTCGTTATCAGATTCACAGAATCTAAAATTTAAAACCTATATCCGTTTTGAATTTACGCTTCTCCCCATCCGCCGGAAAGCTTGGTGGGACAACCTAAAACCCAAATCCAGAATCTACAATAAATACCTACCGGTACAAACCGTTATTTCATCACTTTTACCTTACTTCTGTCACGCAACCACTCGTATCCTTTCACAACCACCTTTTCTCCTTTTTCCAATCCCTTTTCCACTTCCACATATTTATCGTCACTGATACCGACCGTAATTACTTTTTGCTGTGCGGCAGAGCGATCTACCGTAAAGACAATCTTATTTCCCCGGCGACTCGTCACGATTTCTTTCGGAATAGAAAGTACCGAATCCTTACGTACCGTAATAACGTCTGCTTTGGCAAACATTCCCGGACGAAGCTTCAATTCAGGATTATCGATCTGGATATAGCCCGAAAATGTCCGGGTATCTTCATTGATCGCCGGTGACAATTGAGTCAGCAATCCTTTTAATGTATCCGATTTGATATTGTAATTGGTAACATACACTCTTTGACCCACTTTCAGTTTCGGCATTACATTTTCCGGAAATTGCGTTTCCAGGTACATTTTACTGTAATCCATAATACCGACAACCGGCTGGGCAGAAGCCACCTCAACATTGGGAGTATAATAAGGCAAACTGACTATGACCCCTTTAAACGGTGCCTTTACACTCATCTTGCCTAAAGTAATATAAGCATTTTCCAATTCCAGCTTTGCATTGATATATGCCGTCTCTGCATTATTCACATCTTTCTGTGTCGCTCCTCCTTTTTCAAGTAAAGTCTTCTGTCCTTCCCATTCCTTCTCCGTGATCTGGATGTTCAGCTTTTTACTTTCCAACTGCACATTATTCTCGTATTCTTTATTTTCCAAACGAACGATTACAGCACCGGCCTCCACGATGTCTCCCAACTGATACGGCTTACCGGTCTTCGGGTTTGTCTGTAAAACATAATCCCCGTTCGTTTCCGATTTCAGTTCTACGGTACGGGTTGCTTTAGCCGTACCTGTCGTCGTTATAAATTCTTCTATCGTACGCTGACGAACATCATCTACCCACACGGGCGTCGTCGTTTCTCCCGACTGATTATTCCGATCTCCGCCACAACTATACAATGCCATCCCCAAGGTCAGAACACCGATTAGCTTAAAGTAATTATTCATAGTATTGAGATTTTATTTATATCGTATTAAATTAATTTATTTTTTTGCTTCCAAAGGCAAATACGATTTATTCGTCGTATAATCCCACAATGTCTGTACTTTCAGATTCAATAACTCCAGCTTATAACTGATAATCGCATTGGTATATTCCTGTTTAGCACTCGTCAGCTGGGTTTGGTATTGTTGCAACTCCATACCGGTTAAATTTCCGTTCCTGTATTTTTCCAGATTGATCTCATAAGTACGTTCCGCATTTTCTATACTCTTTTTCTTTATGTTGATCTGATTGATCAGGGTCGGTAAATTCCGGCAAATCTGCCGTATATTTATCGTAATCTCTTTCTTCTGCTCGCTCATATCCACTTCGTCCGATTCCATGGCCAGCTTACTTGACTGTACTCTTGCCTTTTTAGCTCCCCAGTCGAAAATCGGAATAGTCAAACTTACCCCGATTTGTTCATTATCCGTCGGATTATCATACATATTTCCCACCTTATCTCCCAGAGCATTGAGGCCGACACGGGCAGAAATATTTCCTTTAAACTCATTTTCTGCCTTTGCCCGGATAATAGAAAAAACATCCCGCTCCAATGTAATCTGTTTTTGACGCAATTCCATCCGTTGGTCCAATCCATGCTTTACAGCTTCTTCCGTATTCACGGTGATGGATTCTACTTCCGTATTCGGCAATACGGCGATGTCCTCGTCCAGAGAAACCCCCAGCAACAACTTAAAATTATCCTTCGCATTTTCATAATTTATTTCAGCCGTATATACGGACGATTCACTGGTAGCCAGATTCACCTCAGCCTGAAAAAGTTCTTCCCGGGCAACCAATCCGGCTTCCACCTTATTTTTTATAATATCGTAATTCTGTTTCTGGTTGGCATACTCATCCCGGGCAATCGATAAATCTTTAAACCGCTGATATACCGAATAGAAATTATCCGTCACATTCTTCTCGATATTCAGTTGCTGCATAGCATAACTCAATCGGGCATTTTCAAGACTTAATTCCAATTCCTTCAATTGCATCTTCGTCCGGTTATAAGTAAAAATAGGCTGCTCTATCCGCAAAGAAATATTGTGATTGAAAGCGGTACTCTTTCCCCCGGAAGAACGATTGGAAGCATCCTGCCAGGACACGTCGTTCACCAAAGAAACCGTACCGTCCGTCCATTTAATCGGCTGTACAATTCCCAGAGAAGCCGAGGAACTCATAGTCTTACTGTCAAACCATTTGCTGTTATAACTGTCATACTGACTGCTACGGGAATAATTAAACGGACTGACATCTAAGGAAAACTGTGACTTCAAAGAAGCTTGCTGAGCCTGTAAATTCAGCTCATTCTGCTGAAGGCTCAACTTACTTTGTATCAAAGCCGGACTGTTCTGAAAAGCAATGCTCAAGGCCTTGTCCAATGTCAGTACTTGCTGTGCGAAACAGATACTCCCGCAAAGCAGAAAAAACGAAACGAATAAAGCGTGTCTGTACATACTTATTGCCTTAGTTATATTATTTAATCAATGTAAACTTCACTGCATCCGCTGAGACAAAAACAGAAGAAACCTTATCCGTCAATGTCACAGTCACTCTGCCTGCCGGCAAATAATAGCTTCCCAACGACACCCATCCGTTTTCTTCCTGTGCAAAATCAACGGATGCCGTCTCTTTCTCTTCATCGTAAGCAATCGTATAGGTTTGGGTCTGGTCGTTACGGGTGCGGTTGTGTCTTCCCCAAAACCAAATCTCGAATTTAGGATTCCATACAAATATCTCATAATAATTATCCTTCGGGATTTCAGCCGTCCATTCAACCTTATTGGCACCGGTACCTTTACTTTTATAAACAGCCGAATGTACCGACTCTCCAAAACAAGAGCTCTTAACAACGGCAGTCCATTTCGACGGATAACGCCAAGGCATAAAATTCTGGTATTTATCCTCCTCTTCTTTCCGGAATAAATCTTTCAGCTTATGTCGTGTATTTCCCTCGATTGTGCGGAAACCGGGGTCTTCATTATCTATGATAATCTCGCCGGGAACAGCAGCAAAAACAGCCGTATCTATCGGAAAAGCTCCCGTCAATGTATCGGAAACCTCGGTATCTACTTTGGAGAAATTGAAATCGAACTCATTCGGTAAATTCCGGGATACCATCGTATTTACAGTTATACGTCCGGGACGATCGTCGTTAATGATCTTGATTTCCCGGGCACTGCCTGCCGGTATATAATAATGATGAATATTATCTTCATCCTCACCCGATCCGGGTCTACGGGGACCTCTTCCCCGCATACCTCCGCCGCCACTCTCGACATTGACATTGATCATACCATCCACATCCGAAGGATTATAAGCCTTCAGGCTGATCCGGTATTTGGTAAAATCATCCAGAATAACCTGATTCACATCAACATCTTTTAACTTTATCTCAGGGGCATGGTCCGTCGTATACCATTGATGAATAAAATCAGCAAGATCGATATGAAACTCTTCTTTAAATTTTTCCGAAAATTCCTCCAAGTCCGTTTCTTTAAACAGATGGCTTTCATTGAAATTTCTCAAAAAAGAATGAAATGTTTTCATTGGTATCTGCGAAACGACAAAGCTTTTCAAAAAATTACTTTTCAACTTCAGCACCTCATAAAACACCTGAGGCTTGATGTTTTTATCTTTCATAGCAGCCTCAAAACTGTGATCCTGCAAATAAACATTCGCCCGTTGATTATCAGACAATTCAGTACTAAAAAACCATCTTCTCTGGTTGGATTCACTTGTATTCTGCATTGTATTCAAAGCAACATCGATAATCGGATAATCGGCAGAATACATAAAACCCGTAAATCCGAAAAACATAGCTCCGATATTCAGCTTATTGACCTCCGGAGAAGAACTCCAACGCATACTCCCATCGGAAGAAGTCTCTGCAACAAAAGTATTATTAATGTAATTCTTTAACATCTGCACCTGAATTTCCTTATCTTCAGGTATATCATTCTGATTACGCCAATCCCTGATCCGATGTTGTTCTGCCCTGAAATCGACCTGTGTCCGTAAGCCTCGTTCCGGCAAAAAAACAATTTCCGGCATCACCTGCTCGGTATATCCTTTCCAATTACGAATATATCCGGTAAAAGGAAGCGGAGTCTCAGCCATAACAAACTTTGAAAAAGGATAACTTCTGTTTTTACCGACTTCCAGATCGGCCCGGATTTCCCGTATAATTGCCGGCAAAGTATCCTGTATCTCTTCAAAATACTTTGAAAAAAAGTCATGCCCTTTGAAATAATACAACTCATAATCCGTAGAATCCACAGAAATGGCTTTTTTCTCGTAATCACCGATTGCTACACTGATGCAAGGCAGAGGTGTGGCATTGGAAAATACGGTTTTTCCCTCTTTCCGGACAGCATCTCCCTGAGATATGGCCGTTCTATTCTCCGGATGTTCGACAGTAAGCGTATAACGGGTAAATTCCTTCTTAATATTGTAAGGCATAGCCGGATAAGCAGGCGATTCCGCTACCGGATACCACAAACATTCAGGAGTAAGAATGGTGTAACGGTCTTCCAGGTAAACATAGCGTTTTCCATACCGGAAAGAAAATGTGTTCCCCGTCGGATTAGCCAAAAAATCTTTCTCGTCTATATCCGTATAACAAACATTCTCATCCAGCGGCCCGGCATAACGGATGGTAATCTGTTTTTCTTCGCCGGGCTGCAACGCCTGATCAATCAATAAGACCTGCTTTTCCCGCTCATATGTAACCGCCTGACCGGCAACTTCCAAGCCTAGAATTTCTACCCCCGGATTCAAATAAAGAATAACCTGCGGAATCATTTCCCCGCGGCTATTTTTTACCAGCATCCGGCTTTCGGCTTCCAGGCTGTTTCCACTCTGCTTTATAGTTATGTCATTCGAAGAAATGTCCGCTTTCGGCAAAACAGCATACTTATCAAACAATGCAATATATTCCTTCCGAACCTCGGCAATATGCCGGAAATGCCGGACATACAGAAAACCCGTTCCCACACTGACCAACAGCAATACAAAAGCACAGATATTTATAATAACCGTTTTCCAGGGACGGTGAGGCAAACGCTTGACCAATGTTATCGTAAAACACAAAAGAGCGATCCCCCCCAAGAAATAAACGGTACGCTGTAATAAAAACAAAGCCAGATCCGGATGCCCCGTTACATCAGAAAAAATAGCCGGAATATTGACGCCGAAAAAGTCAAACACTCCGTACAAATTATCCCCGACATAGAAAAAAAGCGTACCGATAATACCCAACATTACAATAAACGTTACGGCTTGATTTTTCAATATACACATCAATGTAAACGACAATCCCAGCACAAACCACAAGGAAGGCAACGAAATCGTAAAAAGATAAAACAAATAAGGGAAAATACTGAAAGGGGAACCTCCCACTACTAAATTGACAAACATCCCGACCAGTAAGGTAATTATATTCAATCCGAGAAATACCCGGGTAATCCCCCATACTTTTCCGACAATATAATCCGCATTACTCATCGGACGTACATAAATAACTTCGGCTGTATCCAATTTCTTATCCCGCTTCAAAAAACTACCGGCCAGAAAAACAACAATTACCGATTGAGCAATATTGTAGAGGTAGGTCGTAAAAAAAGGGATCAAAGAAGTCACTCCGACATAATTCCAGGTCTCGCTATATTTCCAGAAAACCGGAGAAAGATTGCTCAATTGAGTCAATGTCAGAATCAACAGTACCAATATTGCAAAAATACGAAACAACCAACTCCTTTTCAGTAGCTTCACTTCGTACCGCGCAATAACGTTTATCGTATGAATATTCATATTAAACTCTATTTAAATAACTCTCCACCTTCTTCCTTATCGGCATACATATCCATCCTATCCTGTAAAAGATAGTCCATAAAATAGACATAAGCGTGTTCTATATTAGGCGTGATCATCTTTCCGCCGAAACCGTCCAGATTATCGGCAACGACCTGTATATCCCAACCTCCGTTAGAAGGAATCGTCGAAATAATCGGATATTTTTCCTTGATATCCTTGAACTCCTGATCGGTAACAAATATTTCCCATACCTTTCCCTGCGCCAACTCGATCATATCGTCGGGCGAACCTTCAAATTTCAATTCCCCTTTATTCAATAAAGCCAGTTTCTTACACGTACTGGAAATATCTCCCACGATATGAGTGGAAAGAATAATAATGACATCCTGATCACTGACCTCCGACAAAATATTCCGGAAACGGATACGTTCTTCCGGATCCAGTCCGGTAGTCGGCTCATCGACAATGATCACTCTCGGATTTCCGATAATAGCCTGTGCAATACCTAAACGACGCTTCATACCTCCCGACAAACGATTCGCCCAACGATCGCGCACCTCGAACAAACCCACCTTGCGCAACATTTCGTCTACAATTTCTGCCCTTTTCTTCACCCCTTTGATTCCAGCCAACCCGGCTCCGTAATCCAGGAATTCCCAGGTCTTCAATTTTTCAAAAAAACGGAAATCCTGAGGTAAATAGCCTAATACAGAACGGATAGCTTTACGATCTTTGGCAATGTCATAATCATCGAAAAAAATCGTTCCCGACGTAGCACTTTGCAACAACGTCATGATTCGCATCAATGTCGTTTTACCCGCACCGTTAGGCCCCAACAAACCGAACATACCCGGCTCGATGACCAGATTCAATTCATTTAAAGCCTTATGTCCGTCAGGATATATTTTACTGAGATTCTTGATTTGTATTTTCATCGTTTACCACCACGTCTTTGAAGGCTTAAAAGTAACAAATTCACGCCTACAATAACTATTTTTACACACTTTTAATATTTTAATAACAGTATGACAAAAATTTACCTCAAAGGTTTAGTCTTCCGGCCATAAATATTCCGCGAAGAATATTACTTTTGCCTTCAAGAAAAATAAGAGATGGAAAAAGGTATCGTAATAAAGTCTACCGGGAGTTGGTACTTGGTAAAAAGGACGAACGGAGAAATAATCGAAGCCCGTATCCGGGGAAAATTACGTACGAAGGGATTGCGTACAACCAATCCCGTAGCCGTCGGCGATATAGTCAGCCTGGAAAAAAACGAAGACAACTTTGTTATCACAGAAATCGGTGAACGGCGCAATTATATTATCCGGAAATCTACAAACCTCTCCAAAGAAGCACACATTATTGCCTCCAATGTAGATCAGACATTACTCATTGCCACAATCAACCATCCGGTAACCTCTGCAGTATTCATCGACCGGATTTTAGCAACGACGGAAGCATACAATATTCCGGCCATTCTGGTCTTCAACAAAAGCGACCTATACGATAATACCGACCGGGAAAAAGCGACAGAACTAATAACAATATATTCAGAAATCGGTTACCGGTGCTTGCAGGTGTCTGCGGTAACAGGTCAGAATATCACAGAACTCCGGGAATTATTAAAAGACAAAGTTACTGTTTTGTCCGGCATGTCGGGGGTTGGTAAATCCACACTGATCAATTGTATCGAACCCCAACTTCAACTAAAAACCGCAAGCATATCAGACAGCCACGATACCGGAAAACATACGACGACTTTTGCCGAAATGTTCCCGTTGAACGAAGGAGGATACATTGTCGATACCCCGGGAGTCAGAAGTTTCGGGATCATCGATATGGAAAAGGAAGAAATTTCTCACTTTTTCCCCGAAATATTCCGGGTTTCCGAACATTGCCGCTTTTACAACTGTACCCATATTCACGAACCCGGTTGTGCTGTCATAGAAGCCGTCCAAAACGGAAGAATCAGTGAAAGCCGGTATTGGAGCTATCTCAGCATGATGGAAGAAAGCAAAGAAAAGTACAGATAATCAATCTTCGAACACTTCCCGTATAACGCGAATACTCTTAACGTTGAGATCCGTATTTAAATGAATACTGTAGAAAAGCAAAATAATGTCCAAAAGAATACTCCGGCTCTTGCGGTCTAAAGCTATTTGCTTTAAATCTTCAACCTGACAAGTACACAACGTAAAAATTGTTTTGGCAGCATTCGGTCCGGAAATATAGGGTTCATTTGTATCCGGAGAAACAAAAGTACCATCATTTACATTGAAAACACAACCTTGCGAATAGGTGGATGAATCGATTTTAAATCCAATCAGCGCCGCTATCCTGTATAGAAAAAATAAATTAAAATTCGCGGTATCATTTTGAGTCGTATTCAGATAGTCAACCGATTTCAAAATAAACTCAAAAAGATTTATATTTTTCTGTTCATTTTTCAAAATTGAATTCAAAATTTCACTCCATAATACAATAATATTCATTTTGTAAATATCGAGATAAATATTTGAAAGACTCAAAAGCGGAGAAACAGATTTCAGTTTTTGAAAATTTCCCTTTTCATTGGGAAAAAATTCAACTTCACAAACCTGAAAAAGATTAACAGTGCAACTCTTTTTCCGGAACAAAGAAGAAGGAGAAATAAAAGAAAGATAACCGCTCTCCTTCGAAAAAGCATGTACTATTTTCTGTGTATCTGAAAAATTTAATATTTTAAGAACAACTATATTAGCTACTTCCATATAAAGTATAACTTAAAAATAGTAACACGACCTAAAATAAGCTTAAACACCCTCTCCCACAAACTCAAAATATACGATTTCTGATTTTAGATTCCGCTTCAAGCTGATTTGTACTTCCGATCAAAAATCCTTTACAGTTTTATTCAAAAACTCCGTCAATTTTTCCACAGCCCGTCCCCGGTGGCTGATTCCGTTTTTCTGTTTCATTTCCATCTGGGCAAAGCTCTCTGTAAAACCCGACGGACGGAATATGGGATCATAGCCGAAACCCGCGGTACCCTGTTGCTCCGTCAATATTTCCCCCAAAACCTTTCCTTCAAAACAATATTCCTTTCCATTCATAACCAATGCAATAACTGTACGAAACTGTGCTTTTCTATTGGTTTTTCCTTCCATTTCTTTCAACACTTTACGCACATTATCTTCCGAACGCTTAGCCGGACCGGCATAACGGGCAGAATAAACCCCCGGACGATTCTCCAGAACTTCTATTTCCAACCCGGTATCATCGGCAAAACAATCATAGCCATAACGCTCTTTCACGAAACGCGCCTTTTGTAAAGCATTTTCCTGTAAAGTCTCATGATCCTCAGGTATATCTTCATGACAACCGATCTGGCTCAAAGACACGATTTCAAAACGATCTCCTAAAATATCCCGGATTTCTTCCAGTTTATGCCGGTTATTGGTAGCAAATACTAATTTCATCACATCAAATAATCATTCAAAATTAACAGCAGATTTTCAATTATATGTCTATCAGCGTACTACAAACAAAAAAAATACACCGACGAACTCCATACGAAATAATTCATATCCTACATTCAAACGTTCTGACACCCTGTTATAAAGAGAACTCAGCATAAATCCGTTTCATCCCGGCGTACAATACGCCGCTTACAAAGGTATTAAATAAGTCCATGAATTATAAAGTCGAATAAACAAAAAAACTCGTTTTTTTCGGGTTGGCAGGAAAAATAAACGTTTCCCGATGTACATTATCTGAGGTAAAAAAATTAGCAGAAACCTGATTTTCGGAAGACTGTAAAGGAATCCTCACATACGAAACGGAATAAGGCAAGGTTTGCCAGTTCCGGGTATCGGCTTTCTCCGTCATGGCATTGGCCAAACCGACAGCAAATCCCAGCCACTCATTCTGTTTGGAAGCGGCATATTGCAATCCCTGCTTAGCCGCAACCCGCAACAAAGAGGTCGAAAATTCCCGCAACATTCTATCGTGCAATGTTTTAAAAGCGATCTGATTAATATCTTCAGCCAACTCCAAAGGATAAGACTTATTCTCATACTGCAGTGTAGCCCTGGAATAAAGAGGAGGACGCTCTTCATATTTCGGAAAAACAGCCCGTACAATCTTCAGATTGGCTAAAGAATTACGTTCATGATCACTATAGCCGCTTCCCCAGAAAAAAGGGAAAGTTAACCCATACTCGGCATTATGAAATACAATAGCCCCGTCTCCCCTTTGTTCTTTTACAAAATTGATTCCCCATTCCGATTTCACTGGTCCTAAGCCGTTTAGCCAGAAAAATATCAATTGCCCGTCAGCCGGAGGCGACGAATAAACGTATTTTTGCCCGAACTCTTCTTCATACCTTTTCAATTCCTCCTTAAATCCGCACAAATAGGCGGTTCGAAGTATATCTTGCCTCAATTGTACGGGTGCTTCTATTCCGAAATTTTTCTTATAATCGGTTTGATAAGTTTCAAAAGCATTTCGATAAGCGATAAAAGCATCATTGAAATTTCCGGAAGCATCATAAATCAACCCCATCAATAAATGAGCAAAAGCATCCCTCTGATATCTGTTTTTATGGTCAGGATATTTGTCATTTAACTGATTGAGCTTGATATTGATTTGACGAACTTCGACCAATGCACCCTCCATATCTCCCAAACGTAAATAGTTCATGGCTTTGTAGAAATTAACCATGATAACTTCAAAATCTTCAGGCTTATAAGGTAATATCTCAGGATTACTTAAGAGTACAGCAGCCTGTAAGGCAGGATTACCGGACTGTTCGTCAATCATCTTCTCTGCCGTTTCGAAAGCAGCATTACTTTCCTTCGGATGATCCAGCATAAATTCAACATACCCCAAATTCAGATAAAAAAGAAGTCTGTTTTTCCCCTTTTCCATCTTTTTGTTCTTATGCAACAATTTATCAGCCTGCTCGAAATTCCCTTCTTCCACGGTACGTTGAAATTCTGCTGTACGCTCATACCAGGTGGCACAAGAGGACAACAACAAACAGAAAACAACCGGAAACAAAGTAATTCTCATCCGAATATAAATTTATACAGCTTAACGGCCGGTCAGACCGGATAATCCCCCACTGCTTAGGGATTAATGAAACCGATATTATGATTTACGACCGAACTCAATAAGATCAGTTATCATTTATTTCAATCTAAAATCGGTCAGATACCGTTTTCTTGATTTTTTTATCTCCCATCCAGACAACCTCATTGGTCTCCAGATTTGTCAACTCGAGATCGATCTGGTAAGCTACGACTTTATTCTTTTTATAAGAATCGACAATACTATTGATCGTTCCTTGTAACATAAAATCAGCCCCCAATTCAAGTCCCCATCTTTTAGCCGTCTCCGCAGAAACAAATCCTTTATTCTGATCTTCCCGCTCTGCTCTTAACTCTTCTCTTTTAGCACCGGCCTGTACCAAACGTACGCTTCCGTTGTTTATAATTGCTTTTTCAATATCCTTGATAAACATCTCGGCATCGATGTGTTCATGACTTTTATTCAGAATTGTACCGACAACAACAACCGGGCGCTTATTGTTATGCTGATTTTCATAAATAGGAATCCATTTTGCCCCGAGCAAATCTTTGATCATCTCATTGGAAACCAAACGGGAGTCTGTATCATTCCACCGACCGCTCAGATCGATCACCTCCCCGCTGTCAACACGAGTCACTTTCCGGCTCGCACAGGCAGAAACACTAACAATAAGAGTGAGAACTGCAAATACCTGAACTAATTTTTTCATATGATTTCGTTTTATGGTTGATTTTATTATTTTACAATTTGTATGCCAAACCCCGCCTAAGGAAATACGATCCAAGCCTCGCCCGGAACCAGATTGACCCGGCCCACCATGATTCCCGTCTGTGACGGGATATCCGCCATATAATCGGGCAGAGGGTGTTCCGAACAAACAATTTTTTTCGCCGTACTCGAGGCATGCAGCAAATAAACCCGTCCTTCCTTTTTCACGGCAATCCCCAAATGAGAAGTATCCAAACCCTTTATATTCGTCGTTATCAAAACAATATCTCCGGTCATTATCTGTTTTTCCGCAATCCTAATATTATGCTTCGGAATATAATAATACGACCTTTTATTGATCGCTGTTTCAATTTTTTTCATTTCCGGTACTAAAAGCGTATCCCGTGACAATATGGGATACTTCCGGTAGTTTTTCGTCATAAAATAAACCTCGAGAGGATATTCGATCCCTCCGATTTTATGAGTCACATCAGAAAGAATATGTTGCCGCTCCATCTCGTACAACCAGTCACTGGAATAGTGAAGACGGGAAATGTAACTTTCGATTTTTCCTTTCCGATAACGAATCCGGATCAGATTATCCACAAACTGAGCCGTCTCACTTTTATCATAACGATTTAAAAAAGTCAGTGCCAACGTATTCTCGACAAATGTCACACAATCGAATTCCCGTAAATTTATAACAGGCATTTCTTCCATAGGCACATTCAAGGTGCCCGCTTTATAAGGCTTATTTATAAAAAACCGGCCGATCAAAACGACACGCTGCCCATAGGGTAAATCAGCCAGCTTATTCGTCCGGGCATATACCCAGAATTTTTCGAGAACCAAACTATCGGCAGAAGAAAAAACAACCGCTTCAGCAGTCAAACACCACCCTGTCAGAAAGCACAACAATATCCATCTTTTCATTTTTCAATACAATTAGTCCATTCTTTATACGGATACCTTATCAAAGAAGAATTATAATAACGTTTATCTCCCGTTACTTCTTCTCCCAACCAATCCGGCTTGACAAAAGCCTCATCCTCGGCACCAAGCTCAATTTCAGCAACAACCAATCCCTCATTTTCCCCGTGAAATTCGTCCACCTCATAAATATGCTTACCGGCCCGTACCAAATAACGCACTTTATCAATGATTCCCGGCTCACAAAGCTTTATCAACTCCCGGGCATCTTCCGTATTGATTTCTTTTTCCCATTCAAAACGGCTCAAACCGTCCGCAGTAGCAGGTCCTTTAATTGTCAGACAAGCCTTTGACCCACATAATCGGACCCTCACATTCCGTTCCGGAACGGAAGAAAGATACCCTTGTAAAATGGGTACTGCCTGAAAAGCCTCAGATTTAAATGCCCCTTTTACCAAAAATTTCCGCTCAATTTCACGATGCACATTTTTTTCCATAATTCAATCCAAACATTATCGGACAACAAATATAAGGTAAAAGAGCTGAATGTACTGATTTTAGACTGTAGATTGTAAATTGATTTCAGCATTATTCATATATGAGCCCAAAGACGGCAACGGATAGAATGCCTTTTCAAACAAGCTTGAAATACAAAGCCGGATTATTTATCCGTATTTTACAGACAAAGTCTAATAAAAGAACAGACCGGTATTTAAGCAAAAACCGATACTCCCAAAAACGAATAAAATTCAAAACGGGATTCACTACATACTGAAAAAATATAATAAATATCTCAAGCTATACCATATTCATATGCTTGATCTGAAAATAAATTTCAGCTATATAAAAGATATCTTCCTGCTTTTTGTCCGCATCTTTCGTTAAAATTATTGCCAATGTGTGATATTTTGATAAATTTGTCAATCAATACTTCTTAAAATACAAGCTATGAAAATATTAATGTTATTATTACTCTCCGTTTTTTTCTCTTCTTGTGCTTTTTGGCGGGGAGTTTTCCACGGAGCTCCGAACATTGACGATTACAAAATTTTTCCACAAGCGACGATAAAAAAAAGCAGTAATCCGTTTCATTTTACAGAACTTCCTCCTGAAAGAAAAATATTAGATACGGCAAAAATATTCCGTCAGAAAATGGTACATATCACTCTTGAGGAGTATTTTGGCCAAGCCGGTGGGAACGGATCTTTTTTACTCATATATAACGATACCATTGTATATGAAAAGTATTTCGGTGAATTCAACCGCTCCTCAATCTCTACGGTATTTTCCATATCGAAGTCCTTAACCTCCCTTTTATGCGGAATAGCTATCGACGAAGGATATATCAAAAGCATCAATGATCCGGTAACAGATTATCTGCCGGAATTAAACAAAAAAAATGCTAAATTCAAATCATTGACAATTGAACATCTGCTTGATATGCGTACAGGCATTAAATTTAAAGAGCAATATAACTGGATTGTCACAACCGGAATCGCCCGCCTTTATTACGGAAACAATCAATTACAACAAATTAAATCCCTGAAATTTGAAAACGAACCGGGTTCCACACACTATTATCACAGCATTGCTACCGCCATTCTCGGCATCATTATCGAACGTGCAACAGGTAAAGGATTCGCCGAATATATGGAAGAAAAAGTATGGCAACCCCTGAACATGGAGTATGACGCATCTATAAGTCTGGATGGCAAGCGTAACCATTTTGCAAGGGCGGCAGTAGGTTTTTCGACAAATGCCATTGATCTTGCCAAAATCGGCCGTTTATACATGAATAAAGGAAATTGGAACGGAAAACAAATTGTTAGTTCTGAATGGATAGAACGTTCCGTAAAAGGCAATGTAAATAATAAAGGATATCAAAACTGCTGGTATTCTATCCCCAAACTGTTAAGAAAGGAAGACGGGAACGGCATTTTTCCGGACTCGTTATCTGTCGTTAAACGTTTTGACGAGCTAAACATTCCACACAGCGAGAGATGTATATATGAACCGGAAAAGGGCGAATGGATAGGAGAAACTTATACTCCAAACTTCTATGCTCTGGGGATTTTCGGACAGGTTTTATATGTAAACCCTGAGAAAAAAATTATAGCCGTCAGACTCGGAGAAAAGCAACATGAAGATTATTACATCATAATACATAAACTGGCCGAAGCACTTAAAGTGAAAAGTACAACCGATGAAAATAACACAAACTAGATATTCCATAAAATAACCGGATAACAACAAATATCGCCTCAACACCTCCGCAAAGTGTTCCGGAGTTTGCGGAATACCCGAAAAAGACTTGCAATACCTGATGAAAATAAAAAAGGAGTACCGAAAATTTCGATACTCCTTTTATTATCATAAACATCCGGTCAGATTGCCGTTGTAAATTGCTCCAGAAACCGGAGATCGTTTTCAAAAAACAAACGCAGGTCCTTGATGCCGTATTTCAACATGGTGATACGTTCGATACCCATCCCCAAAGCAAAGCCGGTATATTTTTCTTTATCGATACCGTTCAATTCCAAAACATTCGGATCGACCATTCCGCACCCCAGGATTTCCAGCCATCCCGTTCCTTTACATACATTACAACCTTTTCCGTGGCAAAGCGTACAGGACACATCCATCTCGGCAGAAGGCTCGGTAAAAGGGAAATAAGACGGACGAAGGCGAATCTGCGTATCGGCTCCGAAAAGTTCTTTCGCAAAATAAGTCAATGTCTGTTTCAAATCGGCAAAAGAGACGTTTTCATCTATATACAAAGCCTCGATCTGATGGAAAATACAATGTGCCCGCGCAGAAATTGCTTCATTCCGGAAAACCCGGCCGGGAGTCACCAGACGTATCGGCAGCTCATGTGTTTCCATATCCCGTACCTGTACGGAAGAAGTATGTGTATGCAATACGATATCCGGATGTTTCTCTATAAAGAAAGTATCCTGCATATCCCGTGCCGGATGTTCTTCCGGGAAGTTCAGTGCTGAAAAATTATGCCAGTCATCCTCGATTTCAGGACCTTCCGACACCGTAAAACCCAATTTATCAAAAATTGAAAGGATTTCATTCCGAACAATGGCCAAAGGATGACGAGTCCCCGTTTTCAGGACATCCCCGGGTAAAGTCAGGTCAACCCCGGATTTACCGGTATCCTGATCACAAAGTTGTTCTTTCAACTCATTGACCTTAGCCGTTGCTACCGTTTTCAGTTCATTCAGAGCCTTACCGATCTCTTTTTTCTGCTCAACAGGAACATTTTTAAAATCTTCGAATAACAAAGCGATCGTCCCTTTTTTACTCAAATGCTTGATTCTGAACTGTTCTATTTCTTCGGGAATCTGAGCCGAAAAAGCGGAAATCTCAGTAATTAACTGATTGATTTTTTCTAACATCTTCTCGTCTTTTAAGTACTCTATAATAAATAATTAATGATACATTTAAGTATTTAACAACCTTTGTTTCAGAAGATTGCAAAACAAAACTGTAACCTAAAGTCTAATAAACCCACAGGCTTAATTAGCAAAGGACAAAGTTAGAAAAATATATTTGAGTTTTCCATGGAAAAGCAAATTGCTCAAAAAAGATTTTTAATTATGTTTGCAGCGAAATTTCAAAAATAAAATATCTCTTATTTACCGGTGCCTCAAAATAACATACGATGAAAAAAACGATAACTATATTCTTTTTTATACTTATCTGTTCCCTCTTCCTCTATGCCCAGGAAAGTGAAACAAAAATTCCCAGCCTGCAAAATGAAAAATGGTGGGGCGCTTTCGTTGCAAAGGGATCAGTTATGCCCTGGAAAGATACTCCGACTCTGTTGGATTTACACAATCAGAACTTTAACAATCAAACCGTGCCTTTATTCCTTTCCGACAAAGGGAGATACATCTGGTGCGAAAAACCGTTTCAGTTTACCGTAAAAGACGGCGATATATACATAAAAACCGCTCCGCAAAATATCGAGATTGTAAACGGAGGCTCGACTTTGCGGGAAGCTTATCTGGCAGCTTCCCGTTCCCATTTCCCGCCTTCCGGGAAGCTTCCGGACACCCTTTTCTTTTCTATGCCGCAATACAATACCTGGATCGAACTTATGTACAATCAAAATCAGCAGGACATTCTCGACTATGCCGCAAATATCCTCCGGAACGATTTTCCGACCGGTGTACTGATGATCGACGATAACTGGCAAAAGTATTACGGAAATTTTGACTTCAAACCCGAAAAATTTCCTAATCCCCAGGCCATGGTCGCTCAACTGCACAAGCAAGGCTTTAAAGTGATGCTGTGGGTATGCCCGTTTGTCAGTCCGGATAGCCCTGAATTCCGGGAACTTGAAAGCAAAGGCTATCTGTTAAAAAAGAAAGGGTCGCACGAAACAGCCCTTATACATTGGTGGAACGGATTCAGTGCCTGCTATGACCTGACCCATCCCCAGGCTTTCGATCATTTTATCAAGCAATTGAAAACAGTTCAGGAAAAATACGGTATTGACGGTTTCAAATTAGATGCAGGAGATGTTGCTTATTTAAGCGGAACTTCTTTCGACAGCTATCAAAAAGACGCGCTCTGCGTGGACCATTCTCAAAAATGGGCTGAAGTCGGCTTACACTTTCCCTTCAACGAATACCGGGCATGCTGGAAAATGGGAAATCAGCCTTTGGTACAACGCCTGGGCGACAAAGACTATTCCTGGAATGCCTTGAAGCTGTTGATTCCGGATATGTTGACCGCCGGACTACTGGGATATTCCTTTACCTGTCCGGATATGATCGGCGGCGGACAAAATTCAGCTTTTCTCAATGTCGGGAAATTCGACGAGCTATTGATCGTACGCTCAACCCAGGTACATACCCTCATGCCTATGATGCAATTTTCTGTTGCTCCCTGGCGGATCCTCAACGAATCGAATCTTGCCATTTGCCGGAATATGGCCAAACTACATGTAAAAATGGGACCTTATCTGTTGAAATATGCCAGGCATTCGGCTCAAACCGGAGAACCGATAGTAAGGCATATGGAATATGAATTCCCGCATCAGGGGTTCAGTGATTGTAAAGATCAGTTTATGCTGGGAGAAAAATATCTGGTAGCACCCATGCTCACTCCTGATGCCGGGCGGACAGTAAGATTACCCAAAGGGAAATGGAAAGACGATTCCGGAAAAATAATCCATGGCGGTAAAACAATCGACATCACGGTTGCCCCCGACAGACTTCCTTATTTTGAAAAAATCAAATAAGGCCGGGCTATTTCCAGATTTTATTTTTCCAGCGCATCAAAACCGGATAAAGCAAACAACCGACAATAGCACCTAAAACATCTGCCAGGAGATCCAGTATATCTCCGCTTCGATTGAAAAAGTATTGTTGTAAAATCTCTATAACCCCGCCATATATTAAAGAAATAGTTACGGTAATTAAATATATCTTTCTTTGCGTCAGATTTGTCTGATATCCCAATTCACTACACAACAATACTGCCATTATAAAAAACATACCGAAGTGAACCACTTTGTCCAAATGAGGTATATCCCAATGGGGATTCGGAATGTCCTCCGACGGCATCGCACATAACACAAAAATGACCAATGCCCAAATAATATTGCGGAACAGCAACAACTGCTTTCTCTTTTTCTGTATCATTTCCAAATGCTTTATCCCATCTTAATTCAGTACTTTCACCTTGATTTTTACGTCTTTAAAAGGACGATTGTTCTCGTCGGTCGGTAAAGCTGCAATTTTATCGATAACCTCCAACCCTTCGACCACCTCTCCGAAGACAGTATATTCCTTATCCAAATGGTGCATACCACCGGAATTCATATAAGCCTCTTTTTTATCTTCCGGCATATATATTTTATCCGTATTGGTATTCCAGTCGAACTCGATATTTTCCTTGATTTTTCCGGCAATCCGGCGGAATTCATCAACCTTCTTCAACGCTCGCAAAGAATCAAGTATGACTTTTTTCTCCGGAGTATAATATTTTCGGCGAATGGCATTTTTGATCGGTATATTTACAGACTTTTCAATCATTTCCAATTCTTTCTCCGTATATTTTCTCCCTTGTACGATATAAAATTGAGAAATATCGGATTCTTTGTAAAAATTTTCCCGGTTCGGTTGGCGGGGGGCTGCCAAAGCCCCTTTCTTGTGATAATGCTCTTCTTTTATCTCGGCATCTATCGTCATCGGTTTACCGAAACCGATAGACTGTCCGGCTATAGCCCCACGGCTATCAGAAGATCCACCCTGAATGACAAAATCTTTTATCACCCGGTAAAACAAGGTTCCGTCATAATGCCCTTCCCTGGCCAAACGAATAAAATTATCCCGGTGTTTGGGAGTATCGTTGTATAACTTCACTTTCATATTCCCCAGGTTCGTTTCAATCAAAACCATTCTTTCTTTTTCCTGGGCAAAAAGCGAAAAAGAAAAAATCAAAAATAAGGCTGTAACTAATTTCTTCATCTTCCGGATCATGAATAGAATGAATAAACACTTATCACTTTATGAGTTTTCTCACCAGATATTTTACCGGAAAATAAGAGGCAACATATCCGATACATAAAACCGTAAATATAATCAAAACAATATCTCCGAAAATCAGTTTCACCGGATAAGCTTCCAGCAAATACCCTCCTTCTCTCAATTTTATCAATCCGTAATTCTCCTGTAACAAACAAATCGCGACACCCAGCACCACCCCGATAAAAGCACCTATACAGGTAATCAGATTTCCTTCCGTCTTAAATACAGAGACAATTCGGTTCAAAGGCATACCCAAAGCTTTATATACCACTAAATCTTCTTTCTTATCCAGTATCAGCATAGATATCGAGCCGACAATATTAAAAGAAGCGATCAGCAATATAAAAAGTAATATCAAAAATACGACCAACTTTTCGGAACGCATCATTGCATAGAAAGACCGGTTCAATTCATATTTATCTTCGACCCGGTAATGAGAACCGACAAGTTGCTGCAACTGCTCTTTCACTCGTCCGATGTATTTTTCGCCTTTCAATTTCAGCTCTACCTTAGATATCTCGTCATCCAGAAGAAATAATTTCCGGGCAAAATCAATATCAGTAATTACCAGTTTTCCATCGATTTCCTGTTGGGAAGAAAAAATACCCGCAGGGAAAAGATATTCGGTATTCAATGCCGAATTTAAAGAAGACGCCCGTTTATCCGGATAATAAAACATCATCGGTGTCAGGAAATTCAAGCCGAGTCCGACCTCGACAGCTACCCCGGCCCCGACAACCGCTTCATATACATCCCGGTCTTTCAGCCGGAATCCACCCTCCACAATACTGTTGGCAAAACCTGTCACCTCCGGAAAATCTTCAGTCACTCCTTTTACGACAACGGGACGTAAACGCTCTCCGTATTTTAACAAAGCATTTTCTTCAATCACCGGATTATAGTAAGCAATTTCCGGTATCGCATCCATACGGTCGTAAAAAGTAGAATCGAAATGCATGAATTTACCTTCTGCAGGAAATATGACGATATCCGGCGTCAGGCTATCCGTACTCTTCTGCAGAAATAAATCGATGCCGTTGAAAACCGAAAGAATAACGATCAATGCCGTCGTTCCTATAGCCACCCCTACCGTGCTGATAGCAGAAATAATATTGATGGCGTTTTGCTTTTTCCGGGAAAACAAATAACGCCGCGCTATAAAATAGGATAACCGCATTGTCTCTGATTTACGATTTCAAATTTACGATTTCAGATCAAAACGGCAAATCTGAAATCTACATCAGGAGTTTATTTTAACAAATTATCTATTTTCTCAATATAATCTAAGCTATCGTCCACAAAAAAACGCAATTCGGGAATAATCCGCATCTGCTTTCCAACCTTTTTCCCCAATACAAAACGAATCGATTTATTTTTCTCTTCCAGACTATTCATGGTTACTTCAATCCGGTCCGAAGGGAAAATACTCAAATAAATCTTGGCATAAGAAAGATCCGGACTCACCCTTACCGTCGTTACAGAAACCATAGCGCCGGCTATAATTTCCTTACATTCATTCTGAAACATTCCACTTAACTCTCTTTGAATCAAGCGAGAAACTTTATTTTGTCTGATAGAATCCATTCTCCGATAAATTATTGAATAAATTTTTTTACAAATATACTATATTAAATTCATTATTTTATTACATTTGCATCCGCAAACAAAGCAATCGAGATGTAGCGCAGTTGGTAGCGCGCCACGTTCGGGACGTGGAGGCCGCTGGTTCGAGTCCAGTCATCTCGACAAAACAGAGGCAATTGACCGGTATAGGTTGATTGCCTCTTTTATTTATATTAAAATTTTGGGAAATTAGGACGGCCCGGTTGAACTGTTTTTTTAAATTTGTAGTATTAATACCGACCGGAAATGTACAAGATCCCCATGTTACCTTTAAATCAAGAAATTGAGACAAAGGCTATTTTGAAACAAGTGAGCAATGCAAATAAACGATTAGCAGAATTAAAAGGGATTGCACGAACCATTCCTAATGAGAACATTTTAATTAATAGTTTAGTACTACAAGAAGCAAAAGACAGTTCTGCCGTTGAAAATATTGTTACAACTCACGATGAATTATATAAGGCAGAGGCAGATAGAACTTCTTTGGTAATTAGTAGTTCAACAAAAGAAGTTCTTCATTATTCCGAAGCATTAAAACATGGTTTTGCATTAGTACGTAACAAGAAATTACTTACCAATAATATTATTCGGGAAATTCAAGAATGTTTGGAACAAAATAAAGCAGGTTTTAGAAGTACTCCAGGTACAACTTTAAAAAGCCAACAAACCGGAGATATCGTCTTCCTCCACAAGATCGGCAGGAAATAGAAAATTATATGAAGAATTTGGAGGAGTTTATCAATGATGATTCCATCATCGATGCTGATTCCTTGATTAAATTAGCAATAATTCATCATCAATTTGAGAGTATACATCCTTTCTATGATGGTAATGGCCGGACCGGCCGTATTATAAATATACTGTATTTAGTAATAAAAGATTTATTGGATTTGCCAATATTATATTTAAGTAGATATATCATTTCCAATAAATCAGAATATTATAAATTATTACAAGAAGTCAGAGATCAGGATGCCTGGGAACCCTGGATTTTATTTATTTTAAAGGGAATCGAGATAACAGCGCAAGAAACAATAGGTTTAGTACAAAAAATTGGTTATCTGATGCAAACATATAAGGTAGGCATCAAGAAAAAGCTACCCAATATTTATAGACATGAGTTATTGAATAATTTATTTAGTCACCCTTATACAAAAATTGAATTTGTTCAGCAGGAATTAAATGTGAACAGGCAAACTGCATCAAAATATTTGCAAAAATTGGCAGAGCAAGATTTTATACAATCAGTAAAAATCGGCCGGAACAAGTATTACTTGAATCTTCCTTTAATAAAATTATTTATAGATGCCGGAAAACAGATCGGATTATCACAAGATAGTATTGAGTCTGTCAATCAATAAGGGGTAAAACATATAGTCGTAGCTAAAAGAGAGATTAATTTACAAACATATCACCGGCAATATGTCGAAGAATACATGAATCTTTAAACATATCACCGGTAATATGTCGAAAAATACACGAATCTTTAAACCCATTCATTGTATTGAGAATAGTTGATCGACAAAAATGTCAAAACTCCAGTCATCTCGACAAGACAGCAATTTTCGTTTGAAAATTGCTGTTTTTTTCTCACCAAATGTGAAGTTTTCGTAAATAATACAAAAGCTTTCAGCCAGATCCGGAAGAAACTCCTACTTTTACGTATTGAATGGAAGCGCCGCCTGAAAGAGGGAATAAGCCTGTCAATCCGGACAAGGGCAGGATCAGGTAATCCGTTAAATTTCGGGCCAGATGAATCATGAAAAAAATAATTCTGATTGCAGGAGGCTTTCTGTTTTTATACCTGACCGTATTTGCGGCCAGAATTGAAAAAGCATTGCTATACAAACAGCATACGTTGCAAGATACATACAAATACCAGGAAAAAGAGCGGAATTTTCAGTGGAAGAAAATTTCGGGGAAAATAGATACACTGATTATGCTGGAAGAAATGGCACCGGAATTCGGAGCGCTGAATAATTACAAAAACCGGAATGGAGTTGCTCCCTTAGCGGACAGCGTAAAGCAGGATGCCTATAAAGCGATTACCGACAAACATGGAGTACGAAGGGACCAAGCCATACCGTTTTACCGTTTTAATAATCTATCCGTGCCGGAATGTTACGGCCGTGACGGTGCGCTGGTATGGATTTTAAGGGATACGGCCGATTATCTGGTTATCGTAGCAGCCCCTTTCAGGGGAATCTGGCTGGTACCGGCAAAATATGTAGACCGTTTACCCGAAAGGTATTTCCGGAAATTACTGTTTGTCGACCGTACAAATCAAAATATAACCACATTAGAACAAAGTGACACGGCCTGGCTGGTCAGGAGTATGAACCCTGTAACGACAGGAGTGGAAAGACCGCCGCATCGTTTTGAAACACCGGCCGGAATATATGTCATACGTTCCAAGCAAACAGCTATGCTGTACCTGAAAGACGGGAAGAACGAACTCGATGGATTTGCCCCCTGGGCCAGTCGTTTTTCGGGAGGAGCATATACACATGGCGTACCGGTAAAATATCCGAATAAAAAAACCATTGAGTACAGTTGGTCGTTAGGAACAACCAAACGTTCGCATATGTGTGTGAGAAATGCGACCTCACACGCTAAATTTATTTATGATTGGGCACCTGTCGATGTGTCGTTAGTATATGTATTCGATTGAGAAAATGAGAAAAACGTGGCTTTTATTAATCCTTGTGTGTTGTTGTCATATTTCTATCGGAGAGGCAGTTCTGCCCAGAACAGAGGGGTCAAACTGCCGCCGCCTGTACCAAGAACTTGGTATCGGACAAACAATCGGATTTCCGGCTTTTTACAAAGCCTTGGAAAACTACCACAAATACCGTTCTGAAAAACAGGACAAACTGGTTGTGATAGACTTTACCAAGCCTTCTACGGAAAAAAGATTTTGCGTCATAGATATGCAACAGAAACAGGTCCTATTTGAAACTTATGTATCACACGGAAAAAATAGCGGAGGAAATTATGCGACATCCTTCTCTAACCAACCCGGTTCTTTTAAAAGCTCGCTGGGACTTTTCCGGACAGGGGAAACCTATTACGGAAAAAACGGATATTCTTTAGTTTTAGAAGGCTTGGAAAAGGGGATAAATGATAAGGCCAAAGAACGGGCCATTGTCATTCACGGAGCCTCTTATGCCGATCCGGCCCTCATCCCGGCCCAAGGGCGTTTAGGACGCAGTCTGGGTTGTCCGGCATTGCCGCCCGTCGTCAGCCAGAAAGTGATCGACACGATCAAAGAAGGCATGCTTTTATATATCTACGGAAACAACAAGGTCTGAAAATACCTGACCGCACGATATCCTTTTGCCGCTTTTCATTTCTTTTATTCGTATATTTGCTAATAAGTTCATTGACTCCTTCCTTATTTTCGCAGTCCTGTTTAAACAAAAAACAGGATATTTGAAAATATACAACGAATCAGGACCGGTTATTTAAATAAAAAAGAAATGATAGATATCAAAGTCCGGGTGCACGACCGTTTTTCCGTGGAATTTAAAATCGGCTATCTGGTCCAAAAAAGCCTGAAAGCCAACGACTTTATGATGAACACCTGGATATTTATACCCAATAGTCTGGATATAAATTCGTTTACTTATGGTAAAACGGAATTCTATCGCCATGCCAAATCGAATATCCGGTATATTACACCGATATACACGTTAAGTGAACTCAGAAACGAAGAAGCCTTGCCTTTCAGATTCCTGGAAGTAGCTTTCCATGAATTATCAGCCGATCATTCACAGGAGAATCTGGCCGAAACAGAATACCAGATTAAAATGTTCTGCTCCATCGTTAAAAGTGCCCTGCGAAAAGAAGCGGACCAGATAATAAAATATACACCCGAACCTGACCGGGAAAAGGCAATAGACCTTTATATTGAACAAATAAACGATATTACAGGCAAATACCGCAAACTGAAAGACATTCTACAGGATTCCGGTTTATACGAAGAAGTAGTAACCCTTCATTCATTCGGAGACGAATTCTTATCCAATCTGATCGAATTCCAAACCTATCGCTTACTTGAACTGATAAAACAAAAAGACATCGAATGTTACAACCGGATAGAAGACAGATTAATGCTATTGATCCGGCACGAAAGAAAATACAAAAAACAACATCAATACCAGACCATAGAGAAAAACAGTCCGGACCATAACCGTGCCGTCTTTTTCCGGATGCGGCTATTGAAAAAATTCGTGGAGAGCCATCTGTTTTTAAATGCTTACAAGAAAAAAGACGGACAAATGGCAGAGCAGGTTTATTACAGCATTGCCGCAGGTATTTCGATGATATTCGCTACCGCTATCGCATTCTCATTCCAGCAAAAATACGGAAACTTTACGATGCCTTTGTTTGTCGCTCTGGTCATCAGTTATATGTTGAAAGACCGGATCAAAGAGCTGGCCCGTTTTTATTTTGTACATCGGTTAGCTAAAAAATATTTCGACAACAAAACGGTTATCAGTATAAAAGACATCCCGGTAGGATGGATAAAAGAAGGCGTCGACTATATCACAGAAGACCGGGTTCCGGATGAGGTCATGGCCATGCGTGACCGTTCGGATTTGTTGGAAGCAAATAACCGGCACACGGCTGAAAAAATAATTCTTTACCGTAAACTGGTCAGAATTAACGGACAGGTATTAGACGAAAATAACCAATACGACATATCGGGAATAAACGATATTCTGAGCTTCAACATATCCGGATTTATTTTAAAAATGGACAACCCTGAAGTGCCGTTAGCCGTACCGAAAAAAGACAAAGGATATGAAATCATACGAGGAGAACGGATCTATTATCTGAACTTTTTAATTCAGCTTCGGTATGAAGACAAAATCGATTACAAACGCTTCCGGTTAGTCATGTCGAGAAACGGAATCGAAGGCATTGAAAAATTTTAAATACGCCGGGAGAGACAAAAGCCCGAAAAGAGTCTGTTTTACAACAAATCTCATAATCGATAGTCGCCCACGCATCTATCGGGTAACTTCCTGAAACTGAAATATTAATAAATTTCGGATTCCACTTTCAATTTTCAATTAATTCCCGTAGATTTGCACCGATTTATAAACACAAATATTATCGATTTCAACACACAGAAATGAGAAAATGGAGTATTGACGATTCAGCGGAACTGTACAATATCAACGGTTGGGGGCTGAACTATTTTTCTATCAATGAAAAAGGGCATGTTGCAGTTACCCCGAAAAGTGACGGACCTTCTATCGATTTGAAAGAATTGATGGAAGAGTTACAGGTTCGTGACGTAGAAGCCCCGGTATTATTACGTTTTCCGGACATCTTGGACAATCGTATCGAAAAGATTTCCAATTGTTTTGAATTTGCAGCCCGTGAATACGGTTATACGGCAAAAAATTTCATTATCTATCCTATAAAAGTCAATCAAATGCGACCTGTGGTTGAGGAAATCGTCAGCCACGGCAATAAATTCAATATCGGACTCGAAGCCGGCTCGAAACCGGAACTCCATGCCGTGCTTTCCATTGACATCGACGATGATGCAATGATCATTTGCAACGGCTATAAAGATGAAAGCTACCTTGAGTTAGCCCTTCTGGCCCAAAAAATGGGAAAACGCATTTTTCTGGTGGTGGAAAAACTGATGGAACTGCGGACAATCGCCAAATTATCCAAAAAAATGAATATCCGTCCCAACATCGGTATCCGTATCAAATTAGCCAGTTCAGGCAGCGGAAAATGGGAAGAGTCAGGGGGGGATGTCAGCAAATTCGGTGTCAATTCGAGTGAACTTCTCGAAGCTCTGGATATTCTCGACAAACATAAAATGAGAGATTGCCTCCAACTGATACATTTCCATATCGGTAGCCAGGTAACCAACATACGCCGCATCAAAACAGCCTTGAAAGAAGCTTCCCAATTCTATGTACAGTTACAAAATATGGGATTCAATATCAGCTTTGTAGACATCGGCGGCGGACTCGGAGTAGACTATGACGGTACCCGTTCGGCAACCTCAGGAAACAGCATGAACTATTCCATACAGGAATATGTAAATGATGCCGTATCTTCCATTGTCGATGCCTGTGAGAAAAACGAGCTTCAGCAACCCAATATCATTACGGAATCCGGTCGTTCATTGACGGCACATCACTCGGTATTGATATTCGAAGCATTGGCCAGTACACATCTTCCGGTTTTCGATGAAAATGAAGAGATCTCCGAAGACGCTCATGAATTGGTCAAAGAATTGTACGACTTATGGGAAAATTTAAACCAACCCCGTTTGCTGGAGACCTGGCACGATGCCGTACAATGCCGGGAAGACGCTTTAGGCTTATTCAATCTCGGACTGATAGACCTTCATACCCGCGCACAGGTAGAACGGTTGTTCTGGTCGGTAGCACGGGAAGTATACAACATGGCCGAAGCCACGAAACATGCACCCGATGAATTAAAAAAGATTTCCAAGATGTTACCGGATAAATATTTCTGTAACTTCTCATTATTTCAATCTCTTCCGGATTCATGGGCCATCGATCAGATATTTCCGATCATACCGATCAGCCGGTTAAATGAACAACCGACGAAATCTGCAACAATTCAGGACATTACCTGTGATTCCGACGGAAAAATCGACAATTTTATCTCTACCCGCAATTTTTCATACCATTTGCCGGTACATGAACTGTCAGGGAAAGACCCCTACTACTTCGGTGTATTCCTGGTGGGTGCCTATCAGGAAATCCTGGGCGATTTGCACAACCTTTTCGGAGATACGAATGCCGTACACATCAAGGTAAAAGGAAACGAATACGTCATTGATAAAATCATCGAAGGGGAAACCGTTGCCGATGTCTTGGAATATGTACAATTTACGCCTAAAAAGATGGCCCGTACTGTCGAAGTATGGGTAACCAGTTCTGTTAAGAAAGGCATCATTTCAGCAGAAGAGGGCCGCGAATTCCTTTCCAACTATCGTTCAGGCCTATACGGTTACACTTATTTGGAACAATAACCTCATATCACACTACCGCTGCGATTTTTGCAGCGAGCGAATAAAAACAAAGTCGTTGATTTGAAAAGTACAAAGTTACTTCCAGATCAACGACTTGTTACTACAAGGATACCCGTTTTAACTTTCTATAGGAATATAAAGTTCTGTCTTTAGTTTCCCGGGCTCTGTCTTATCCGGATGATTCAGGTATTTTTCAAATCCGGGAGTCATTCCCAGGGTATATCCGCTTTCAGGCAACCATTTCCCATATATCGTATCATACACAACCCCCAAATCAGCATAAGGTCCCTGATAAGAGAAAACGGCATATTTACCACCTTCGATACATTTTACGCCGACTTCTCCTTTGGCTACAGCCGGTTTCCGGACAACCAGGCATACATCTGTTCTCAACTTATCCGCTTCCGTCACTTTGGGATCGTCATGATACACACAAAGATGCTCTATACCGGCAGAAAACAATTTGTGCTCTTTTACAAAAGCCCATAAACGGGTCCAGGCACCGGCATAGTCGATATTCATATAAGCACCGGTCAACCGGAGATAGATCACACTTTTCGGCTCCATCTCTATGATCTTGGGAGCTTTTAATTTTAAATCGGGATTCAATAAAACAGGTCTCATAATCGTATAATTTTTATTGTTACGGTAATCATTCGGCGTAATGGCATAATATTGCCGGAAAACTTTCGATAAAGAGGATGGTGCATCGTAACCAACCCGCCAGGCAATTTCCTGAACCGGGAGTTCCGTATACCGCAATAAACGGGCAGCGGTCTCCAACCTCATCCGTACAATAAAGGCACCGATCGGCTCACCCAAAAAAGCTTTTAATATACGATGAAAATGGCAGGGGGAAAAATGAGACATTTCTGCCAAGAATCCCAAATCAATCGTTTCATCCAAATGATTGTTGATGTATTCAACGATTATATTGATTCGTCTTTGATATTCTTCTCTGGTAGATTGTTTAGGTTGCATACACTCTCTTTTTATTTCGAAACAAAAATACAGGATGTAACCTATCCTCTCTTTTCCGATCTTGCTATCTTAAAAAAACGATATGATATTTTTATCTCTGGAAATGATTTAAAAAAACAGAAAACAACCCGGGGTTCATAAAAAGCGGAAAGATAAAGCCGTAAACGGCTCCGTAAAAGTGGGCATTATGATTGATGTTGTCCCCACCCCGCTTAGCCATATACTGACAATAAATCAGATAAACCACCCCGAAAAGAATTCCCGGAACAGGTATTACCGCAAACAATAGTATCTTATCCCACGGATTCAGGAATATGGAGGTAAACAAAATGGCCGAAACAGCACCCGACGCCCCGATAGAACGATACCAGGAAGCATTGCGATAGCGTATCAAATCCGGAACGGATGCTATCACCATCGCACCGAAGTAAAGCAACAGATAATATCCCGTTCCCCAATCTGCGACCTCAAATACCTTCTCAATATAAGTACCGAATGACCAATACGTAAACATATTCACGAAGAGATGTGTTCCGTCGGCATGCACGAAGCCATGCGTAATAACACGGTACCATTCGTGAGCGTGGACAACCCGGTAAGGATTAAGCGCCAATTTCTCAAACAACTGCCGGTTATTGAAGCACAGGAAAGATACCACAACCGTAATGGCAATAATAGCATAAGTTACCATCGTTTCAAATTTTGTATTTCTACAAAGTTTATAAAAATTATCCTGGCAAAAAAATCTGCCGTAAACAAAAGTGCATTATTCCGCATTCATCCGGTCTAACGCATCTTTCAAACGCTTATGCGTTTCTGCATCTCCCCCATACAAAACGAAACGCACAATTCCCTTTTTATCGATGATTAAATCGACAGGAAATGCCGTAAGGTGATTGTCATCTAAAAACTGTTTTCCTTCCGTCAACTGCGTAAAATGAAAAGGTGTATTTTCTACAATCTCTTTTATTTCCCGGGAAGTATTGGGAGAAATAGCCCAAAACTGGTAATCGGGATAGTTTTTCATCAATTCATTTAAAGCCGGCATCTCCTTTTTACAAGGTTTGCAAGAGATTTTCCAGGTATTGATCAATGTCACCTTCCCTTTCAGATCTGAATTTTTCCAGACTTTTCCCGAAGGATCCGGCAAAGCAAAATCCGGAAATGGCTTCCCGACGAAAAAAGCAGAGAGCTGTTGTTCATACTGAGCTTTATACGTCCGTGCAGCTTGCTTAAATTGAGCCGTATCTATCACCGTGCGCCCCTGCGCATCCTTTTTCACCTCTATCTTTATGTTAGGCATCCGAAAAGTATCAGCAACAAACAAATCCGCAGGCATATCGACGGTTTGTCTTATTCCGTTCATCCCGGAAATCATTTCATCCGGTAAACGATTCCCGGTCACCCGGGTCACAAATACGAATCCACAAAATACCGGCAATAAAAAACATATCCCGCTTTTCATAAATCTGGTTATTACGGTTAAACAATATAAACTACCTTAAAGAAATTTTTCAAATCCTTCGGCATATTTGGTCAATGTAACATCTATCACCTGATAATCGGCTATCCCTTTATAATAAAAAGGATCCTCTTTTATGATTTCATTCACTTCTGCCTCACTAACCGCATTGCAAAGAATACAACCTCCGGTACGCGGGTTTCTCCTTCCTGAGAAAATAAATTTACGAAGAGCATAATATTTATCCAAATACGCCCTGTGCGCGTCCAGATTTTCCTCCACATCCCGAAGAGTTTTTTTATAATTGACTAACAATACAAACATCACACAATAATATAAACCACAGAATTAACTCATATACACAAACAAAAAAAGGGCTTTATAAAGCCCTTTTTCATCATTTCTTCTCGTACAACTTCGCCCAGTTTTTATATTCCCGGTCTTTCCAGGCGTTACTGTGATATACATAACTGGCGATCAGCGGAATAACCGTCGTACCTTCTGCATATACCATCTGTTCGTAAGTTACGTCTACCTTACCCCAGGAACAAGCTTCTTTCAAAGTAGAAGAAGAACAGGCTCCGTCACGCACATCTGCTACCGTAATCTGTACGGCATATTTGTGCATCGGTACTTCGTGACCTAAAATTTCAGCACATACAACTGTATCCTGAGCAAAATTTTTCGGCGTACCGCCACCGATCATAAACAAACCGGTTGTCGGGGCATTCATTTTAATCATCGTCAATTCGATAAAATCTTTTACAGAATCGATCGACAAATGTTTATCCGGATGTTCCCATTGGTGTTTGCCGATACCGAAACCGGCACTGCAATCTGAAAATGCCGGACAGAAAATGGGCACTCCGCATTCGTAGCATGTCTGAATCAGGCTATCCTTTTTCTTGGAATGTTTGGTCAGCCATTTACCGATTTCCCATATAAACTCACGGGAAGAATACGGACGCGGCTCTAAATTATTAGCAATCTCATAAGTCGTATGATCGCAAACCTGCAATTCTTCTTCATCGATAAATGTATCGTAGATACGGTCGATATACAAATCTCTCAACTGCATGTCAGGAACATCCTGATGTCCCTTGTAGTGCTTAAAGCCCAAAGCTTCAAACAAATCCATATCGATGATGGAAGCTCCGGTAGCCACCACAACATCTATCATCTTGTTGCGGACCATATCCACATAAACCTGCATACATCCGGCTGCACTCGTACTACCGGCAATGGTAAGAATATTAGTACACTCTTTTTCCTTCACCATTTTCATCAGGATATCGGCAGCACGGGCCGTATCGCGGGAGGTGAATGACATATCGCGCATAGCGTCAATCAACTGGGTTGAGTCGTAAGACTTAATGTCGATGTGCTTAATCGTGTCTTTTAATAAATCTTTCTTTTCCATTTTTATATTTAAACAATGTAAGGTACAGATATGAGGACCTTACTGACTCAATCAGATTAATGTATAGCATCCGGCAACAACGTCACCCCTTCCGGATGAGACTGGATTTACAGATCATCGATTATTGAATTTCATACTCAAAATCTGATAAATCAATTTAGATGCCAGAAAATCCGGGGCTTTATTCGTTTCATTCGGACACAATTCCACAACATCCAGACCGATGATATTGTGACGTTCATTGATCAGTTTCAAAAAATTCATCACTTCCCGATAGGTCAAACCGTCCGGTTCAGGCGTACCGGTCGAAGGCATGTACGCCGGATCAAAAACATCCAGGTCTATCGTCACATAAACATTATCACTCAACTTTTCAGATACATCGTACATCCAGTTCGAAGACTCTTTAATTTCATGTGCATAAAAAATCCGGTCCGGATCGATGTTGTGTTTTTCTTCAATACAGGAACTGCGGATTCCCACCTGAGCCACAGACGCCATTTCTTTAGCACGTGCCATAATACAGGCATGATTGTGATCGGACCCTTCGTATGAGTCACGCATATCCGAATGTGCATCCAGTTGTAACACCGAAAAATCTTCATAATGCTTGGCAAAAGCACGGATAGAACCGATACTGACAGAATGTTCCCCACCCAACAAAACCGGAAATTTCTTATCTTTCAGAAGGGTATCCACCTGCATTTCGACGGCATCCGACATGGCTTCCGGAGAAGAGGACTCGGTTACCGGGTCCAGAGTAGCTATTCCCTGCGTATAAACTTCCGAATCCGTTTCAATATCATACAATTCCATGTTAGCAGAAGCTTCCAAAATAGCGTCCGGACCCTTATCAGCACCCTTCAACCAAGTACTGGTACCGTCATAAGGAACAGGCAACACTACAATTTTAGCATCTTTGTAGCTTGTAAATTCATTATCCAATCCTCCGTAATTCTGTTTTTCCATATCCATTACTTTTATAAATAAAGTCTGACAATCGCTAACCATCAAAATCTCTACGACTTACAGACCAAATAACGATACAAAACTACGCTATTTAATTGAATTTAAAAACGACTGTGTAAAAAAATTCAGAATAGATACGCTATCCCCCGAAATATTTCGGTAAAAATACCGGTCGAATCTTAGAAATTCACTTGAAAACCGACACCCAAAACCTCCTTGAACTGGAGGCGTGGTCCCTTGGAACCGTCTTTTTGTACGATTTTCGTATCGTTATCATAAATCATATTTGTGGAAATATTGGCAGAGAACCATTTATTCACTTTCATATTTAACAACACATCCCAACGGACATCCACATTTTTTGTATCTTCCAGATAATTTGAGAAAAAATCAACCCGGGAATAAATTGTCATATTTTTCATGAATTCATAATTTACCTCTAGCTTCAAATTACCTCCCATCTCCGAGAACAAATGCTCTCCGGGCTTTACCCCATAAGCTCCTTGTTCAGAAAGCACATCGCTGGTAACAAACGTTCCTCTCCACGATATCGCCGATAAAGTTGCCGTAAAATAAACCTTCGGATTCCAGGTCAGACCAAGACCTCCCATCAAATAACCGGGTGCCATAAAGCGGGAAATCAATACTCTCGGGTCCGGCTTATAGTCATAACCTTTTGCAAACTGCGAATTAAAACTCACCATACTGCTGACATACAAACTTTTTGTCAGCCCATAACCATAGGTTGAAGAAATATAAATTTTATCATTCGTCTTTTTCGATCCGTCTGTTTCTGTCCGGTTCAACCCGTAAGCCAGCTCCAGACGATTTTGCCAAAGATGTTTTGCTTTTTTATAGTCTGCATTGTATGCAAACTGTACATTAAAACCGATAGCGTCCTCACCTCCCGCCGACCAATTGCTGAGACTGACCTGCGATAAAGTCAAAGCCGACATTCCGGAGAGGGACCAACTGGAATCTTTTTTGACAGTCTCTTCTCCCCGAAGAGACAAACACACCGTATTCAACACCAAACAAACGATTATTAATTTTCTCATAACTGATTTATTTATAAGATTTAACTAAAAAACTGCCTATGCAGCTTAATCATTTATGAGACAAAATTAAGGTTTATTTGTTATTTTTTACAATAATATTTTTTAAATCTTCGATAGCCTCGTCTTTATCAATACGCAGAACGACACGGTCCAACATGATCCATTCTCCATGTACCATGGAAGAACGAATATTTTTACTGTTCATGGCATAAACGACAGCCGAGTAATCGTTATATACCGGTATCATATTACTGGCAGCTATATTCACCGTTATCAGGTCGGCACTTTTTCCGACTTCCAAAGAACCGGTTACATCCTCCAAACCCAATGCCCGGGCTCCGTTTATAGTTGCCATTCGTAAAGCCTGCGCAGCATTTACTGCTTCCGGGTCATAATGCATGGCTTTAGGAAGTAAAGCTGCAAAACGCATTTCTTCCACCATATCCAACGTATTGTTACTGGCCGTACCGTCAGTACCGATACCGACCGTTATACCTGCTTTCAAATAAGTATCCGTATCGGCAATTCCACTGGCCAGCTTCAAATTACTTTTCGGACAATGGCCGATAGAAGTCCCACATTCTGCCATCAGTCGCACCTCACGGGCATTCAACCATACACAATGCGCAGCAATAACGTTCCGGTCGAGCAGGCCGATCGAATACAAGTATTCGGCAGGAGGCATTCCGGTACGGGCAGTAATATCTTCGACTTCTTTCCGGGTCTCCGCAACATGAATTTGCAGCAAAGTAGCATAACGATCGGCCAGACATTTAGCTTTCTGTAAAGTTTCTTTCGAACAGGTATAGGGAGCATGCACCGTAACAGAAGGATGAATAAGAGGATCTCCCTGCCATTCCCGAATCAGTTTCTCGGATATTGCCAGTCCCTCATCTACAGACTTAAAACTGGAGGTCGGGAAATCGATAACCGACTCGTTCATAACACCCCGTATTCCAGCCTTTCTAGCCTCGTCCGCAATCACATCCTCAAAAAAATACATATCGTTAAAACAAGTCGTTCCCGACTTGATCATTTCCACAAAAGCCAAACGGGTAGCGATCCTTACATTTTCAGGCGTCACCAATCTGGCTTCCGCCGGAAAAATATGTTCCGTCAACCAGGTATGCAAAGGCAAATCGTCTGCGTATCCCCGCAACATCGTCATCGGCACATGTGTATGTGTATTCACAAATCCCGGCATTACCAACATGCCTCGAACATCCTTTATTTCTCCCGGAAAATTCTCTACATGACATTCTTCCATCGGGCCGATAGCCTCAATCTTTCCGTCTTTAATCCGGATATATCCGTCGGCAATAACATCCATGCCGGCATTCATCGTCAGTATCCGGGCATTACAGATTAATTTTTCCATTCAGTCTTTCTTTTGATACCTTAACAAAGATACATAAATTACAGACATTCCCCCGCCATTTCCCTACTTTTGGTTTAAATTTATAACTTTGCCCGCCAAACTAAAAGACCATGAAAAGACCGTATCTGAAGCCCCTTTACATTCTCATATTATTACCCTTATTGGGGTATGGTTGCAAAACCGCAAAAAAAGAATACCAACCTGCTTACGCCTTGAACATCGTATATTTTTTACCCAAAGACAAACTACCGATAGAAAACTACCGGCAACGGTTAAGCGATATCCTGCTTTATACACAGGATTTCTACCGCCAAGGGATGAAAAATAACGGTTTCGGAGATAAAACCTTCGGACTTCGAAAAGATTCCGACGGGAAAGTAAAGATATCGGTCATTCCGGCACAGCAGAATGCAGACTATTACCCATATGAAGGAGGTGGATGGAAAGCGGTCCGGGAAATCGACGCCTGGTTCGCAGAACACCCGGAAGAAAAAAGCAGCGAACATACTCTTGTTTTTATGCCGACCATCACGGAAGATACAAATCCGGGCGGGGTTCCTTTTTACGGACTGGGTAAAATTTGTTTTGCCTTGGATTATAAATATTTTGATTTAAAACACCTGGGAGAGCCGCTGTTAGCCAAATGGTTGGGCGGGATGGCCCATGAACTCGGGCATGGCCTGAATTTACCCCACAACAGCGAAACAGTATCCACGCGGCAAAGTCACGGTACAGCCCTCATGGGGAACGGTAACTACACATTAAGTATAAAACCGACCTTCCTGACAAAAGCCAGTTGTGGGATTCTCAACAATTGTCAGGTATTTTCTTCCGTTAAGCAAGACTTTTATTCCCAACCGGATACGGCGGGCCCTGTCATCCGGAACTTACACATCGAATTCAAGGAACATACCATAGATATTCGTAGCGGATTCAATATACCGCTTCCGTTTAACGGCATCAATATTTATTACGACAATGCACCCTACGGGGAAGTAAACACGGACTACGATGCAGAATCATTCTTTGTAAAACCACAGCAACAAGACAGCCTCGCTTTCCGTATTCCGAAAAACGAACTTTTTAACTTTGCAGGAGCGGATTTTCAAATCAGAATTATTTTTCTTTGCACCAATGGCTCCACATATTACATCACAGTTCCTTTCAACAAAAACTCCCCGGCAGATTTTCATTTTATCAAAAAAACAGAACTAAATAAATCAAAATGGTCTGTAACGGCATCAGATATGCAACCCGACTCCCCAGTTTCAAATATTTTAGATGGAAATATCCAAACCTTTTGGCATTCATCCTGGTTTCCTTATAAAAAAGATTTTCCGCACAACCTGACCATTACGCTGGACAAAACACAAAAAATCCGGGGTCTAACCTTTACGCAACGAAATAATTTACACGGAGCGATAAAAGAAATCCTTATTCGTATCCGTACAAAAGGAAAATGGAAAAAGATCGGGTTATATACCCTCAAAGCCGAACACTTCCAGGAAATTGATTTTCCACAACCCGAAAACGTAGAAGCATTTTCGATAGATATTCTATCCAATCATACAGAAAATGATCCGAAAATTGCAACGTTGGCTGAAATCGGAGCATACTAAAACGCAACAACATGAGAAATACACAGCAACAGGACCTGCAACTGAAACAGGAACGACTTCAGAAAGCCATACGAAATGCAAAAGCAGACGGCTGTTTAGTAAGTACAAATATCAACCTGTACTACCTCTGCGGTTGTGTATATAACGGCTATTTTTATATGCCGGCAGAAGGAGAACCTCACTTTTTTGTCAAACGTCCGAACGATTTTTCCGGTAAAAATATCCACAATATCCGAAAACCCGAACAACTGCCGGACTTATTCAAAGCCGCCGGTATACCCCTGCCGGAACATCTCCTGCTGGAAGCCGATGAGTTAAGTTATACCGAATATATACGGCTTCAATACATCTTCAATCCCCGGATAACAAGTAATGCCACCCGTTTGCTCCGGGAATTGAGAACCATCAAAACACCATGGGAAATCGGACAAATGCGGATAACGGCAAAAGCCCATGCTTTGACATACAGTCAGATCCCCGAATGCTACCGACCGGGCATGACTGATTTGGAATTACAATACGAAATTGAATACCGGATGCGAAAAAACGGCTCGGTCGGTTTTTTCAGGGCATTCGGGAACAACATGGAAATCTTTATGGGGAGTCTTTTGGCCGGAGAAAATGCAGAAATGCCTTCTCCTTTCGATTTTGCGCTCGGAGGAGCAGGTATACATCCCTCTTCACCTCTGGGAGCCAACGGAACGCTTTTAACTCCGGGAACTTCTGTCATGATCGATATGTCCGGAAACTACACGGCTTATCAAACAGACATGACCCGGGTATATGCCATCGGGAAACTACCGGAAAAAGCTTATAAGGCCCATGAAACATCCCGGCAGATACAAGAGAAAATAATCGGTATGGCCCGCCCCGGAACCCCCTGTAGCCAAATATATAAAATAGCAGAAGAAATTGCTGTCCAAGCCGGTCTCTCGGCAAATTTTATGGGAACCCGGCAAAAAGCCAAATTCGTAGGCCACGGTGTCGGATTACAAATCAATGAACCGCCGGTATTGACTCCGCGATCTGTGGAAATACTGTCCCCCGGCATGACATTCGCATTGGAGCCTAAATTCGTCATTCCGGGAACCGGAGCCGTAGGAATCGAAAATACATTCTTGGTCACAGAAAACGGATTAGAAAAAATAACCCGGTTTCCGGAAGATATTGTAGAACTGACAAAATAAAATTAACCTTTTTTTTTATTTCCCGTTTATATCTGAAAAAAAGATATGAAACGGACATTTATAATTCTATGCATTTTTCTATCCATAGCATGGTACGGATATTCCAGTGATAGTCTAAAATTTACGGCTATTCCGGAAAAACTGGAATTATTCGTCAATCAAAAAACCGATCCCTATACAATTCACGTCGAATATACATTGAATATTCCTCAGGGATTTATCGGGGACAAACAACGTTTAATCTATATTCCCCGTTTTACAACGCCTGAACACGAATATTTGCTTCAACCCCTTGTAATCACCGGAGAAAAATTCCGGGAAAAAGACAGCCGGACTCAATTACCGGAAGAAGATCAGACAGCCCTCGCTAAAGCACGGAAAATTCAATATACAAGAAAAGCTATGCAGATCAAGATCAATGAAGATGTTCCTTTTCAACTCTGGATGCCGCAGGCCCGTTTGACCGCAACCAGTGTGTTACAAAGCCGGAAAAGCGAACAGACTTTCACTCAAATACTGGCTGAAGGAGTCGTTTATTTGCCTTTAGGCCCCGGTCCGGTAAAAGTCAAATATGTAAAAAAAGAAGTCTCCATAGAGAAAAATACCGATTTCCGTTTTTTATACCCGGCAAATGTATCTTATCTGCGTCCGGAGTTCTCGGACAATTCCTCTCAATTGAAAAAAATGAACAATTTCCTACAACAGATTTCAAACAATCCGGATTATAAAATAGAGCAAATCGTCATTACCAGCTATTGTTCTCCTGACGGTTCCTATGCTTACAACCAACGGTTAGCCAATAAAAGAGTACTCAATTTCATCCACGATTTGGGATTTCCGGACATGAAAATTGAATTCAAAACAGTTCCTTACGATTGGCAAGGCCTGGCAGCAGCAGTTGAAAAATCAAATCTTTCCGACAAAACGACCGTTCTTTCCATCATCCGGAGCAACCGTAACGATATACAACGGATTAGCGCACTCCGGCAATCCCACAATTACCACTATCTCCTTACTCACATATATCCCCGGCTACAACGTACTGTTTGTGACATACAGTATACAATCAAAGAAATGCAAACTGTACCTGTCCCGGAATAAACACATGAATCAACTGTAATTCAAAATATCCCTATCAGCATTTATGGTAACCACACAAATACCTGACGGACTCCCCAAGCCCCAACGTAAATGGGCGATGACAGCAATTGCCATCGGTATCTCTGTCGCCGTACTGGACGGTGCCATTGCCAATGTAGCTCTGCCGACCATCGCCCAGGACCTGAATGTGAACCCGGCCAGTTCGATATGGGTGGTCAATGCCTTTCAACTAGCGGTTACAATTTCCTTATTGGCTTTCTCTTCATTGGGCGACCTCTGGGGATATAAAAAAGTATACGTCGGCGGCCTGTTACTATTCAGCATCACTTCACTGATCTGCGCCCTGTCCGACTCTTTCTGGACACTCGTCCTTGCCCGTGGCCTGCAAGGATTCGGTGCTGCAGCCATCACCAGCGTAAATACGGCCTTATTGCGCATCATTTATCCGGGCCGGCTTCTTCCCCGGGGAATGGGTACCAACGCCCTCATCATCGCCGTTGCTGCAGCAGCCGGCCCGACCGTTGCAGCAGGAATCCTCTCGGTAGCACCCTGGCCCTGGCTATTTGCCATTAACGTCCCTATCGGATTGACGGCCTTTATTCTAAGTGCCAAGTTTTTACCCCACAATCCGGTAAAAGTCGAAGGACAACGTTTCGACGTTCCGAGTGCCATTCTCAACGCATTGACTTTCGGCCTCCTGATTTCATGCATTGACGGATTCGCTCACGATATCCGTCTGTATATCCTGATTCCCGGAATTCTAGTTATGCTCTCTTTCGGATACTTCTTCATCCGGAGACAATTGCATCATCCGTTTCCCCTGCTTCCGGTCGATCTCATGAAAAACCGGACATTCTCGCTTTCAGTCGTCACTTCCGTCGTTGCTTTCATCGCTCAAATGCTGGCTCTGGTATCCGTACCTTTCTTCTTTCAACGGATATTACACCTCAATGAAGTGGAAACCGGACTTTTACTGACCCCCTGGCCCATTGCCACTATGATTTCCGCTCCATTGGCAGGCCGGCTCATGAGTCGTATGAATGCAGGGCTATTGGGAGGCATCGGTCTCGCCATTTTCGGTGCAGCCCTCTTTCTGCTGGGAAACATCCCGGATCATCCCACCAACTTCGACATTATATGGCGGATGGTATTGGGAGGCATTGGTTTCGGAACTTTCTTAACACCCAACAACAGTACTATCATCGCCTCGGCTCCCCCTAACCGCAGTGGAGGAGCCAGCGGTATGCTGGGCATGGCCAGGCTCTTAGGACAAACCATAGGAGCAGCGGCAGCAGCCATTATGTTTGCCGTTTTCCCTACAAACGGAATGCGGATTTCTTTGACTTTCGGAGCCGGATTTGCTATTCTGTCCGCCATTATTAGCAGCCTCCGAAGAAAAAAGACCTAAAATTATTTTGAGTTTTCAAAGTTTTTCACTTGCTTTGCTTCCACATTTCAGAAAAAAAGCATGAAACAGATGTTAAATATATGGTGGTGGCGTAATTCATTTGTCAAAACAGGTGGATGGGCGTAGCTATTGTATTTAATTAAATAGTCTAAAGACCGCAGGTAATCCGCCTGCGGTTTTTTATTTATCCGAATTTTTACACAAAAACAATAGAAACATTAAAATCACAGAATTATGGACACAAAAAACAAAAGATTTATCTTAACAGAAAGCGAAATTCCTACAACATGGTATAATATCGTGGCAGATATGAAAAACAAACCACGCCCGATTTTACACCCCGGAACCAAACAACCGATGAAAGCCGAAGATCTTTACCCGATTTTCGCCAAAGCCGTATCCGATCAGGAGATGAACCAGACCGCTGCCTTTATCGAAATACCGGAAGCTGTTCGCGAAGAGTACAAAAAATATCGGTGTACCCCCCTTGTTCGCGCCTATGGCCTGGAAAAAGCACTGGATACTCCGGCTCACATCTATTTCAAAAACGAAAGCGTTAGTCCCGTAGGCTCTCACAAACTGAACTCGGCATTGGCACAAGCCTACTACTGTAAACAAGAAGGTATTACGAATATTACAACAGAAACCGGAGCCGGTCAATGGGGGGCTGCCCTATCTTATGCAGCCAAAGCATTCGGCCTGGAACTGGCTGTATACATGGTAAAAATCAGCTACGAGCAAAAACCTTACCGCCGTTCCATCATGCAAACTTTCGGCGCACAGGTAATAGCCTCCCCGAGCATGTCCACCAAAGCAGGAAGACAGATACTGACCGAACATCCTTATCACCAGGGAAGTCTGGGAACAGCAATCTCGGAAGCCATCGAACTGGCGACACAAACCCCGAACTGTAAATACACCCTGGGAAGTGTACTCAACCATGTATCGCTCCACCAGACTGTCATCGGACTGGAAGCCGAAAAACAGATGGAAATGGCCGGCGAATACCCGGATATTGTCATCGGATGCTTCGGCGGAGGTTCTAATTTCTCCGGCATCTCTTTTCCTTTTATGCGGCACACCATTCTGGAAGGACGTCAAACCCGCTTTATCGCAGCAGAACCGGCTTCCTGTCCCAAACTCACCCGGGGTATACTCCAATACGATTTCGGGGATGAAGCCGGATATACCCCCCTGTTGCCGATGTTCACCCTCGGCCATGACTTTGCACCTGCCAACATTCATGCAGGCGGATTACGGTATCACGGAGCCGGAACCATCGTCAGCCAACTGAAAGAAGACGGATACATGGAAGCCGTAGACATTCCGCAATTGGAATCTTTCAAGGCAGGAACACTCTTTGCCCAGGCAGAAGGCATCATTCCCGCACCGGAATCCTGTCATGCCATTGCATCCACTATCCGTGAAGCTTTAAAAGCCAAAGAAGAAGGGGTAAGGAAAACGATACTTTTCAATCTCTCCGGCCACGGCCTGATTGACATGGCAGCGTACGACCAATACAATGCCGGCAATCTCGTCAACTACGAACTACCGGACTCTACCATTCATGAAAGTATCGACAAATTGGAAAAGTTAATCTGAAATTACAAAAATCAGAAAAGCAAAGGGGGCATAATAGAAACTGCCCCCTTTTTCATTCAACGCCCCGGGCTCCGCCCGAAGTAGATATCATTTACAGGAATCTATAAACTTACAAAATAAAGGTAACATTTCACCAGAAGCAACCAACATCATTTCCGGATGCCATTGTATGCCCAATACGAAAGATTTTTCATCCGATTGCACAGCCTCGACGATACCGTCAGAAGCAACGGCAACTACCCGCAATCCTTTTCCCAACTCTTTAATAGATTGATGATGAAAACTGTTCACCCACAACTGATGTCCGAACAAACTACCGGGGATAGAATCTTCCGTCAGGGCAACAGCATGAAACCGATCGCCCCGGGGAGCAATCTGACTATGCAACATGACCGGAAACGGCACCTCGCTCATGTCCTGGTACAAAGTACCTCCCAAAGCGACATTCAACAATTGAGCCCCGCGGCAAATCGCTAATAAAGGCTTATCCGTCTTCAATATCTCCGACACAAGTAACAATTGCAGCTGATCAAGCCCGGTATTGACAGCTTCCAGTTTAGGATGCGGCGTACATCCGTACAGAAGCGGATTAATATCCCCGCCACCCGAAAGAATAAACCCATGACACAAGCGGACATATTCCTGTATAGCCTCCAAACCGGATACCGGGGGTAAAAGCAGAGGAATTCCTCCGGACTTTTCAACCGCTTCGATATAGTCCTTATTGACATATACCTGTTCCATACCGATGAATTTACCTCCATCCACCGTCCGGAAATTCGTACTGATACCTATCAAAGGTTGCATACAATATATAAATAAAAACCTCTGAAATCAGGCTATCGGTCTGGTTTTGATAACCGTAATACCGTTCACCGTATAATCATTGATAATCTCCAGTAAAGCGGTCAAATGAGGAGCAACCATGTGGTCGTTCCAGGTCCCGACTGTTTTCCAGGTTTCGTGAAACATAAAATCCAACGGGTCTTCCTTGCTGATATGCAATTCATAATGTAAAGCCCCTTTCTCCGCCAGAGTCGGAGCAATCAAGTCTTCCAGTATCTTTTGCCACTTTTTTTCTACTCCCGGTAACGAGCGGTTATAGGCAAACAAAACCAACGAATCGGGCTCGATCACCGGATTCGGAGCCACAGAACGCTGCCAACGCTGAATAACCGGTTCTTCGGCGAACAGTTCACCGGCAGCAGCCAGTAAATGAGCGATATGTTCACTCTGCATATGCTTCTTCCACAGAGTCTCATTGGCCCAAATTTCATGGAAAATAAAACGATCCGCATCTTCACGGTCTTCATAAAGATGATAACTCACCGATCCTTCTTCAGCCCGGGTCTTATCGATCAAAGATATCAAAGCTTGTCTCAGGACATCCCTTTTACCCGGTTTGGCTTTAAAAACAGCCACCAGAGTCAATTGTTCCGCAGTTTCTTTATTGAAATATTCCATCATAAAAAGATTAAATTTATAGCGAATGGGTATTATCTATACTTCTCACCGGGCATTTCGATCGTCCGGTTGAGAAATAGTAATACCGTACAATGGTCTCCTCCGCTTGTTTCGATCTGCTGTATGCCCTCAAACCAACTCTTTATCCCGGACTTGCTGAATCAAAAAAGAAGCCTTCAGCATTTCCAAAGTATCATCTGTACATTCCGTATATGAAAAGGAACTTTAAAACATAATCACCTGCCCTCCCGGTCATCAACTTTCTTATCGTTTTTTCATACACGGCTTGTCAGAAATTATCATTAATCGAGTTTCAACACAGCCAGGAAAGCTTTTTGGGGAACCTCGACATTACCGATCTGTTTCATCCGTTTCTTTCCTTTCTTCTGTTTTTCAAGTAATTTACGCTTACGGGAAATATCACCTCCGTAACATTTGGCCGTCACATCCTTCCGGACAGCCTTTATCGTTTCACGGGCAATGACTTTTGCACCGATAGCCGCCTGTACCGCAATATCGAACTGCTGGCGGGGAATCAATTCTTTCAGTTTTTCACAAATCCGCCGGCCGAAATCATAAGCATTGTCGAAATGGATCAAAGCCGAAAGGGCATCGACCGATTCCCCATTCAGCAAAATATCCAGTTTGACCAGATTTGCCTTCCGGTAGCCGATCTGATAATAATCGAAAGAAGCATATCCTTTCGTTATACTTTTCAACTTATCGTAAAAATCGAATACGATCTCTCCCAACGGCATTTCATATGTAATCTCGATCCGGTTTCCGGTATGATATTGCTGATTGAGCAAAATACCCCGTTTTCCAAGGCAAAGGGTCATAATCGGGCCGATATACTCCGTAGGCGTAATGATCTGGGCCCGGATAAACGGCTCCTCAATAAAATCCAGGGCATTGGCTACCGGCATATCCGACGGATTGTGCATCTCATATACTTCTCCTTTAGTCGTATGAGCAATATACATTACGTTGGGAACCGTCGTAATGACATTCATATCGAATTCCCGGTCAAGACGCTCCTGTACAATTTCCATATGAAGCATACCCAAAAATCCGCAACGGAAACCGAAACCAAGAGCTGCCGACGATTCAGGCTCGAAAGTCAATGAAGCGTCATTCAACTGCAATTTCTCGATCGAAGCCCGTAAATCTTCATAATCTTCGGCATCTATCGGATAAATACCGGCGAAGACCATCGGCTTTACTTCCTCAAAACCGTCAATCGCCACATCACACGGTTCATTCACATGCGTAATCGTATCCCCGACTTTCACTTCCGAAGAAGTCTTGATACCGGAAATGATATAACCCACATCTCCGGTTTTTAACTCCTTGCGGGGCTCCGGCTTCAGACGAAGCACCCCGATTTCATCCGCTATATATTCTTTTCCGGTATTGACGAACTTTACCTTATCCCCGGTTTTCAAACTCCCGTTGACAATACGGCAATAGGTAATGATCCCCCGAAAAGAATTGAACTCCGAATCAAAGATCAGAGCTTGTAAAGGCTGGCTCGGAAAGCCCTCCGGATGCGGGACACGCTCCACAATTGCGTGCAAAATCTCTTCTACCCCCAATCCGGTCTTTCCGCTGGCTTCAATAATATCTTCCCGCTTGCATCCGATCAGTTCCACAATCTGATCCTTCACCTCCTCGGGCATGGCATTCGGCATATCCATTTTATTCAATATGGGAATAATCTCCAGGTTATTCTCTACTGCCAGATAGAGATTGGATATGGTCTGGGCCTGAATTCCCTGAGTAGCATCGACAATCAACAAGGCCCCTTCACAAGCAGCGATAGAACGGGAAACCTCATACGAGAAATCCACATGTCCCGGAGTATCAATCAGGTTCAATACATATTTTTGCCCCTTATACAGATAATCCATCTGTATGGCATGACTTTTAATCGTAATCCCTCTCTCTCTTTCCAGATCCATATCGTCCAGCACCTGCGCCTGCAAATCTTTTCCCGTCACAGTTCCCGTATACTCCAGCAAACGATCTGCCAGTGTACTCTTCCCATGATCGATATGTGCTATAATGCAAAAATTGCGGATATTTTCCATATATTCTATTTAAATTTTAAGCGACTCCTTTGTTCATGTGAATATCCCGGACAGCCATTTTCCATACCTATCCGGCTCTTTTTAACCGTAATCCTTTCTCCCTAAACGACAAAAGAATTTTCAGACCGTAAAGATAATGATTTTTATTTTACAGAAATATACCCCTAAAATCAACTTCCCTAACCGTTATCCGATATAGAAAATCATAAATTCAACCGAAAGCAGTTCCCCCGCACCCGTCAATAACATAATTTCCAATCTCCGGCGGTTTATCCGGCAAAAAAGTTATTTTTGTGTTTCGAAACAAGTCTATTGACTGATTCGGAAATTTTATAATCTTTTTAATCAAAAATTATAAAAGTCTTTAAACGGGAAACTAATTTAATAAAGCACATAGAAATCAATACATTATGATAAAATCCATGACTGGTTTCGGTAAAGCGACGGTTGAATACAATCAGAAAAAAGTCGTTATCGAAGTAAAAAGCCTGAATTCCAAACAATTGGATATCAACCTCCGGATGCCGAATCTTTATAGAGAAAAAGAAATGGACATCCGTAATCTTGCGAAAACTTACCTCGAACGGGGCAAAGTCGATGTGAGCATCTATTTCGATAATTCGGAAACCGACAAAACGGTTGCCCTCAATCGCCCGGTAATAGAACAATATTTCCGGCAAATGACAGAAATCGCTGGTACATTAGGCATAGATACCGATAACAACGAATTACTCCAAACCATTATGCGCTTTCCGGATACCTTAAAGCAACAAACTGAAGAGTTGAACGAGGAGGAATGGCTGGCTTTAAAAAGCGGTATCGAAAAAGCATTGAAAGCTCTCGATACTTTCCGGATTCAGGAAGGCGAAGTACTGATCCGGGATATTCTGCATCGTATCGATCTGATCAAAAGTTTTGCTGCCGAAGTGCCTCAATACGAAGGGCGCCGGATAGAGAGCGTACGTCAACGGCTTATGGAAAAAATGAAAGAATGGGAGGAAATCCGTAATGTCGATCAAAACCGCATGGAACAGGAAATCATTTATTACCTCGAGAAACTGGACATTACCGAAGAAAAAGTACGTTTGAATAACCATTGCAAATATTTTATCGAAACGGCAGAAAAAGAGGAAGCTCCCGGACGCAAGCTCGGATTTATTTCCCAGGAAATCGGAAGAGAAATCAATACGATGGGTTCAAAAGCCAACGATCACGACATACAGAAATTGGTTGTACGTATGAAAGACGAACTTGAAAAAATCAAAGAACAAAGCTTGAATATTTTATAAAAACACGGTTATTAATTTCAGATTTACGATCAGACATACAGAGCGGCCTGTTAAAGATTTTTGATTTACAATTTTTAATAGATATATAAAGTCGCTGAGTCATGGAATCACAAAAAGACGTTGAGCAAAAAATGAAAATGAATCAAGTTCGAACAGAATCGTAAATCAAAAATCAGAAATCGCAAGTCAAAATAAATGGGGGTCTATCTATGGGAAAAGTAATCATATTTTCAGCACCGAGCGGAGCCGGGAAAAGCACCATCGTCAAGTATTTATTGGATAAAAACCCGGAGCTGGAATTTTCAATATCGGCAACCAGCCGTCAACCGAGAGGCAAGGAACAACATGGAAAAGAATATTATTTCTTCACCCAGGACGATTTTAAAAAACGAATTGCTGCCCATGAATTCCTCGAATGGGAAGAAGTTTATCCCGGCTGTTTCTACGGTACCCTTCAACAGGAAGTCGAGCGTATCTGGGCAAAAGGGCACACAGTTCTCTTTGATGTCGATGTCAAAGGAGGTATCAATATCAAACAAAAATTCGGAAAAAATGCGCTCTCCATTTTTATACAGGCTCCTTCAATCGAATGCCTGCGCCAGCGGTTAATCGGACGGAATACCGACAGTCCTGAAAAAATTGAAGAACGGGTAAACAAAGCCGAATACGAAATGAGCTTTGCCGATCGGTTTGATACGATCATCGTTAATGACAATTTAGCGGAAGCACAAGCCGAAGCAGAAAAAAAAGTCAGAGATTTCCTGACAAACGCCTGAAACAAATCCGGCGTTTTAAATGCAGATTGTAGATTTTAAATTTCAGACGGACTACACAAGCCGGACTGAAAAGGATTTTTAATTTACGATTTTTGACCAATCACACAAATCGGCGGACTGTAAATAACGAATCGAGCTGAACCAGAATCGTAAATCTAAAATCGTAAATCCAAAATCTATTTACAGTCCCTTCAATACCGGTAAACTGATGTGATACTTTACAGCCAATACACGCGCCATAATCACACCTATCGCAGCAACCAATTGGGTAAATGCCGGCGGGAAACCGATATGCATGCATACATAATAGACGAAACCGCCGAAAATACAGGCAATAGCATATATTTCTTTGCGAAAGATCAAAGGTACTTCATTGATAAAGACATCCCGAATCACTCCTCCGGCAGCACCCGTCATTGTTCCCATAATGATGGCTACCCAAAAATCAAACCCGCAAGCCAGACTCTTCTCTATTCCGACGACAGCGAACAGCCCTAAGCCGATAGCATCGAAAATAAAAAACGTATTATTCAAACGAATAACGTATTTTCCAAATGCGATCACAAACAATACGGCTACTCCGGTAACGATCAGATAAGCCGGCTGGGTCATCCAAAAAGGAGTCACGCCGAGCAATATATCACGAATCGTTCCGCCGCCGATAGCTGTAGCCAAACCGACAACGTAGGCACCGAACCAATCGAACTGCTTGGCCGATGCCAGACGAATACCACTGATCGCAAAAGCGAATGTCCCGATATAATCGATAATTGTTATAAAATCCAACATATTATTTATGATTTGCCTTTTTTACTTTGTGATTCTATTGTCCTGCTTCTCTTTAAAATCAAAAATCATTCAATCTATGAAATCGGTAAAATCTACAGGCATAAAAAATCCTCTTTACACTTAAAATTTATACGTATCAATTTTTTTTTGCGGGCGCAAAAGTAATAATAAAATCATATATTTGACCGTTTATTCCAACATTGAATTTCATGACAGGACTTTTTTTCGGTTCATTCAACCCGATTCACAACGGGCACATCCAGATAGCAAAATATTTGCTGATAAATCATTTATGCGACGAAATCTGGTTCGTCATCAGTCCGCATAATCCATTGAAAAAAAATGATACCTTACTCACAGAAAACAAGCGTTTGGAAATTCTGGAAGCCGCTTTGACCGGAGAAAAAAATATGCAGGCATGTGACATCGAGTTCGGAATGCCCAAACCGTCCTATACAATTGACACATTAAACAAACTATCGGCAAATCATCCGGAGAAAACATTCGCCCTGATCATCGGAGCCGATAACTTACGTAATTTCCATTTGTGGAAAAAACACGAAGAAATCACCGCCCGGTGGCCGGTTTTTGTGTATCCACGTCCCGGTATTGACATTTCGGCCATTTCACACACACACATCACAAAAATAGATGCTCCTCTTTTCCCGCTGTCTTCCACCGAAATCCGGGAAAAGATCGAAAAAGGCGAAGACATAACCGATTTCGTTCCGGCACATGCAATAAAATCAATTTTAGAATATTACCGCCAATTTTTATGAAAATCATATTATCGATTCTGCTTTCTTTTTTATTTTATTCTCTTCCCGCACAAGAAAGCAAAGACGAAAATCAATGGCTGCAACGGAATATTTCGGGGAAAAGCAAAGGCCAGCCGGTTACTTCTTCCTGGCATACGGGAACAGCCGGAATCATCAAAAGCGATGGGGCAGAATTGAGTCTTTTCAATACCTCCCGCATCGGAATGACAAAATCGACGGAACTCTTGCTGCATATAGGCGAAGAGTGGATTATGCCCAATCTGGGAATCAAACATCGCTGGCTACACGGCAATCGCATTTCTTTCAGCAGCGAACATACGTTATACTGCCCCTGGCCGGGATTAAAAATTCTTCAATCGACAGGTTTTAAAGACCTCATTGCCGATTCTGTAAAATTGGATCCCGGTATAGCCATGCGTCACGAATTGATTCTCTCCTGGCTCATAAATCCGCAGGTATTGGGATGCCCTAATCCTGCACCGGAAAAGATTCTCAGCTTCCGTTTGGGAACTGAATTTTATTTAAGCAGCGGAAAAAATACAGTTCCCCCGTTCGATTACTTTCACTCACTTTATCATACGCAAATCCTGAACAAAAAAGTATTGTATTACGGAGGCCTGCAATTCGACTCGTATTTTTCCAACCGTTTCCATTATAGTTTAAACGCTCTCTTATACAGTATCGACCTGTCTTCGGACTATGCTCTGGAAGGCAATGTCAGACTCACTTACTACATCAGTCCCCGGGTCGGAATTTCAGCCGCCTGTAAAGCAGCCTATATCCGGATATCCGAATGGATCGGACAGACAACACAACCGGATGGTACCTTTGTAAATTCATACGATAAAGCCCCCCGTATCAGTATCCTTCCTTTTATCGACTTAACTTTACTCATCAATCCCGACCGGGGCCAAATCCGGCATGGATTATTCAAAAACCGAAGAAGACACCGCTGATATACTGTAACCGAATGTAATTATTTTTGATTTATGATCTTAGATTTACGATTCTGCCGCAACTTGATTCCTTATCTGCAATAAGCTGATTTGTGCAATCATAAATCCTCCTCAAGCCGGCTTATATACCCAATTTAAAATTTTTTCAAAACGATCCCGTTCCTCCGGATCATAGTCATAAATCATCAAATCCGCGAAATCTGGGGTACATAAAAATTATTAATCAAAAAATTCAATCGTTTTCAGATTGAAAAAAGGTTTTTGTATAAATATGCCGACAAGTGTATGAATATGCACACCCATAAACACATAAAACACTGATCATAAATAATATAACAATATTACCAAACGATCAGAAACGGAAATTAATGCTGAAAACAATTTATACATTTGCCATCGTCAAATTATAAGTTGTATGTTATGGCTTTCGTTACAAAAGAGAAACTATTTTCTAAAGATTTTTTTATTACTTATTCCTGGTTGATAGGAGGGTGTTTTATTTTCGCCCTGGGAGCGGTTCTATTTGCCGAACCCAATCGGTTCGCCCCGGGAGGTACTTATGGGTTGTCTATCGTATTACACCATCTATTAGGATGGCGTACCGAGTTAACGGCTTTGTGCATGGATATTCCATTACTGCTGATCGGCATTTATTTCCTAGGACCCAAATTCGGCATTAAAACGGTTATATGCACTTTTGCTATTCCGCTCTTTATGGGTCTTATCCACGAAATATACGGGTACAGAGCTTTACTGGGAGAAAACCAGGAACTACTCTCTGCTATTTTCGGAGGAATCGTATATGGAATCGGGATCGGGATGATTTTCAAATCCCGGGCAACTTCCGGTGGATCGGATATCATCGCTATGATTCTGAACAAATACACTCACATTTCCTTAGGGCAATTAGTCATATTAGTGGATTGTACCATCACATTGACTACCGTCCTCGCATTCGGAGAATGGACACTACCGATGTATTCCTGGATCGTTGTCTTTATCGAAGGAAAGGTTATCGACGTCGTACTGGAAGGAGGATCTGTCTACAAGACCATGATGATTGTAACCAAACAAGTCGATATGGTAAAACAAGTCATCATAAACGATATCAACCGGGGAGCCACTTTATTGCCTGCCGTCGGAATGTACCAGGGCGAAGAGCGGAATGTTATCTATACGGTTTTAACCCGTCGCGAAATGATGATACTGAGACACCGCATACAGGAAATCGATCCGGATGCCTTTATTAACGTAATCGATTCTAAAGAAATCCTGGGCCATGGATTCAAACCTTTGAAAGAGGAAAATTAATTCACCCGCAATCTTTTTTTGAGTATCTCCTGACAGGATGCTTTAGTGGTATACGGCTGCAATTACAGCAAGTGGAAACGGTAATATACTACAATAACCGGGAAGCGCTTCCCGGTTATTGTAGTGTATTACCCTTCCGGAAAAAGCAGATGATACCGAACGGGCTTTATTATTCTGGCAATTAATGCTGTTCCGCAAAATATTTATAGAACAGAGGAATTGTCTTGATACCGTTAAAAAATTGCTCCAACGGATAATTTTCATTCGGAGAATGAATGGCATCCGATTCCAAACCGAATCCCATCAATACAGATTTGATTCCTAAAATCCGTTCAAAAGCGGCAATAATAGGAATACTGCCTCCGGAACGGAAAGGTACCGGATTTTTTCCGTACACTTCTGCATACGCCTTCTCTGCTGCCTTATAAGCCGGTAAATCAATCGGACAAACATAAGCCGGTCCTCCATGCAAAGAAGTTACTTCTACCTTCACATAATCCGGTGCTATCGATTCAAAATACTCCTTAAACAATACCGCAATCTTCTCGTGATCCTGATTCGGTACCAAACGACAGCTTATTTTAGCGAATGCTTTAGAAGGCAATACGGTTTTTGAACCTTCGCCGGTATATCCTCCCCAAATTCCGCAAACATCGAATGTAGGACGAATTCCCGTTCTTTCATTGGTCGTATATCCCTCTTCGCCGAATACGTCGTCCACACCAAGTGCTTTTTTATAAGCCTCCGGATTGAAAGGCGCTTCTGCCATTTTTGCTCTTTCGGCAGCACTCACAACCAACACATCATCATAAAATCCGGGAATTGTAATATGACCTTTATCATCCACCATCCGGGCAATCATTTTAGCCAGAACATTGATCGGATTAGCCACAGCCCCACCGAACAATCCCGAATGCAAATCCCGGCAAGGTCCTGTCATTTCCACCTGCCAATAGGCCAATCCTCGCAAACCCGTTGTAATGGAAGGTATATCCGCAGCAATCATGCTCGTATCCGAAACCAAAATAACATCTGCCTTCAACATATCTTTATGCTCCTGACAAAATTTAGGCAGGCTGGGCGAACCGATCTCTTCTTCTCCCTCTATCATAAATTTCACATTACAAGGCAAATTTCCGGTTTGCACCATATATTCAAAAGCCTTGGCATGCATAAAACTCTGCCCTTTATCATCATCCGCTCCCCGGGCCCATATTTTACCATCTTTTACAACCGGCTCAAACGGCTTCGTATTCCATAAATCAAGCGGATCAACAGGCATCACATCCATATGTCCGTATACCAACACCGTCGGTAAAGCCGGATTTACAATTTTCTCTCCGTAAGCTACCGGATTACCTTCCGTTTCAAAAACTTCAGCTTTGTCTGCGCCGGCTTTTAACAATATATCACACCACTTCTCGGCACATTTATACATATCCGGTTTGTGTTCGGCTTCCGAAGATATCGAAGGAATTCGTATCAATTCAAATAATTCTTCCAAAAAACGTTCTTTGTTCTTCTCAATGTATCCTTGTAATTCTTTCATAAATTATGAGTTTAAATAGTTATTTGGGGTAAAGATAAAAAAAATCGTCCAGTTATCGGTAATTTAAAGAACAAAGCAAAAAACCAATCTTTTTCTGATTTACAATTTCTGATTTTTGATTTACGATTCCGTTTCAACCTGATTCGTTTTCATTTTTTGCTCAACATCTTTTTTGTGATTTAATGACTCTGCAATTTTATAATATCAATCAAAAACCCCTCTGAAAGCTGGTCTGCAACTCCAATCAAAAACCGTAAATTATAAATTTTTATCAGACCGACCTCTGTGCCACACTTAAAATTAAAATCTGAAATTTTCCTCCCGGCTTTATAGATTAAATCTTTCGGTATTTCCGATTAATTATATACTTTTGCAGTAGTGTAATCAAGAACAAAATTTATATGTCAGATCTTTCCGAAGTCAAGATTTTTACCGGAGAAAACAGCAGATATATTGCTGACAACATCGCTAAATCTCTCGATTTAGAATTAGGTAAAAAAACCTTATTGCATTTCAGCGACGGGGAATTTGCAACCGCTTACGACGAAACCGTGAGAGGGGACCATGTATTTATCATACAGTCCACATTTCCGCCCAGTGATAACCTTATGGAGTTGCTTATGATGATTGATGCCGCTAAACGGGCATCCGCCTACAAAGTCATAGCCGTAATTCCGTATTTCGGTTTTGCCCGTCAAGACCGCAAAGATCGGCCCCGTGTAGCCATCGGAGCAAAATTGGTTGCCAATATGCTCCATGCAGCAGGTGTTGACCGGATCATGACAATGGATTTACACGCCGACCAAATTCAGGGATTTTTTGACATTCCGGTAGATCATCTGTATGGCTCAACCGTACTGGCTCCTTATATCCAATCCTTAAAACTGGATAATCTGGCGATTGCTTCTCCGGACATCGGCGGTTCAAAACGGGCTAATTCATGGGCAAAATTCTTCAATTCAGGATTGGTTATCTGTCATAAAACACGGGAGAAACCGAATGAAGTGGCTGAAATGAAAGTGATCGGTAATGTCGAAGATAAAAATGTCGTTATCGTCGACGATATGATCGATACAGCCGGAACGATCTGTAAAGCAGCCGATATGCTGAAGAAAATGGGTGCAAAAACAGTAAGAGCTGTTGCAACACATGCCGTTCTTTCAGGTGAAGCCTATGAAAGGATCGAAAAATCGGCCTTAGAAGAAGTGATTTTCACCGATTCCATCCCATTGAAAAAACAAAGTTCCAAGATCAAAATCATCTCTGTAGCCGATATGTTTGCGGAAACCATCCGGAACGTTTTAGAACACAGATCCATCAGTGATCATTTTATTCTTTGATGAATAAAGTAACTTCACCATATTTCATGTCGTTAATCTAAACGACAGTGATTAAAAGAGGCCGTCAAAAGCCTCTTTTATTTTCATCTTAAATTTAATACACCATGTCTTCTGAAGAAATCAAACAACTTAAAACCTTTCAGGTAAATGAAATTACAGAATATCACATTTACAACCGTCTGTCACGGATACAAAAAAATGCACACAACCGGCAGATTCTTTCTGAACTAGCCGAAGAAGAGATGAAGCATTACCGCTTGCTCGAAAAATACACCGGCTGTACACCGGCTCCCGATCGTTGGAAAATCCGGCGTTGTGTCTGGGTTGCCCGTTTATTCGGCCTGACATTCGGAATCAAACTGATGGAAAAGGGGGAAGTCATCGCCCAACATGTATACAAAAACTGGGACAACGTTGATCTGCAGACGATGGCAACGGAAGAAGAAAAACACGAGATCAAGCTCATCGGTCTGATCGACGAGGAAGGGTTGAATTATATGAGTTCTGTGGTATTGGGGTTGAACGACGCCTTAGTCGAATTTACAGGAGCCCTGGCCGGTTACACATTTGCGCTGCAATCTCCCAGACTGGTTGCTCTTACAGGCGGAATCACCGGAATCGCTGCTGCACTCTCAATGGCAGCCTCGGAATACCTGTCTACCCGGGCAGAAAAAGACGGAAAAAATGCAATAAAAGCATCCATTTACACCGGAATTGCGTATATAATCACTGTTATTGTATTGATAGCACCGTTCGTATTTATGCCGAACGTATACGGAGCTTTGGGTGTTTGCCTCTCCGGAGCCTTGCTCATTATCGCTGTCTTCAACTATTATTATGCTGTTGTACGTAGCGAAAGCTTTAAACGGCGTTTCTCCGAAATGGCTATCATCAGTCTCGGCATTGCTGCGATCAGTTTCGGTATCGGTTATGCCTTACGAATATTTACCGGAATAGAATTATAAATCCGACAACGTATTTTTGGCATTCATTTTGCTGAATATTTTAATCTCGGACATAGACAAATTATAATTTAAATAAAATTTTATGCAAAAGCGTATTCTTTACTTTTTATTGACAGGATTGTTGGGGCTGGCTTCGTGTACGAAAGTCAATGATCTGAGTGACGATGCTGAAATTATTTCTTTTGCTATTACAAATATTTCTCCGGGTATAGAACTGGACCGGGAAAATATAATTATCAATGACAATGTGGTTTTAATTCCGCTGGAATTCGGAAGAAAAAATTTTCCCTTGACGATTTCTACAGATATCCGTCTTTCCAAAACGACGGATGACGCCATCAGTGCAAATGATCAAAAATTAAATCTCAAGGAATTTACTTTTGAGAATATATATGACTCACACAATTTTTACCTGATCTCCGAAAGCGGAAAACCACATCCGGCAGAGATCAAATTGGTAGATAAACTGAATGCCGAGATAGAATTAGAGTCCATAAATCTGACGGAAGAAGAAGCTTCGGTTTCCAAATGGCGGAACAACATCCGCATCATCTTGAAAAAGAACCTGAGCTGGCCCCTCATCATCACCCCTGTTTTCACTAAAACAGAAGATGCTGAATATGTGGATTATAATGACGGAGACTCTTTCACGTTTACCTCACCTTCGGATACTGAAAAACACATCACATTAAAAGCAGCAAACGGAGATGAAAGAACCTGGAACATCCAACTCGTTTCTTCCATTGAAAATTCTGATTTCGAATTGTGGATCAACGAAGGAAGCAAAAGTGTAAATATCGATCCTACTCCGGGAGAAGGCCTAGGCTGGGCAACAGCTAACAACAGTTTTGTACAAGGTACCAAACCGGTTTTGTACAATGGCGGAAAAGCAGCAGAAATGACAACCGGGTTGCAGAATCTGAACAGCTTGGGTATCGGAGAACTGATTACGGCAGGAACTATCTTTACCGGGAAATTCAAAATGAAAATTTCAGCCCTGAACAATCCGCCGGCTATGACTCATTTCGGAATTCCCTTCACGTTAAAACCGATATCCATCAGTGTCGACGCCAAATATATAGCAGGTAGTCAATTACAACAATCTGTAAAAGAAAGCGGGAAATATAAACTTCACAACCTGACCGGAACAGATTCCGGACGAATCTGGGTAAAAATTCTACATTGGGGTGGAAAAGGCGCACTGGAATACCACGAAAAACCGGTTCCGGATCTGACAATACTCGGGGAAGGGGAACTCATATTCGACGGAAAAAACCAAACGCTAAAAAACTGGCACACATACACGATTCCCATCGAATACAACAGTGCCTACAACCATATCGAACCGACACACATCGCTATCGTCATGACATCCAGCCGGAAAGGAGATATTTTTATCGGTGCTGTCGGAAGTAAGCTGACTGCTGACAATGTCGTCATAAACTATTAAATATTCTACAACTGATAATACACAAAAGGTTTTATAATCTTTATACAAAAAGAAACCCGAAACGTAAAATCAACTAAGCCGACAGACTTAAAAAGCACATTATGAAAATAGCATCCTATATCGTTATACTATTCTTATTGATCGGTTTATCAGTACAGGCTCAACAAGATACGATCCCTTCAACTCAAAATGTAGAATATCGTTTTGCTTTGGGAGTACAATTGGGAACGGATATCGGAGGGGCGATACCTTTTCCGTTCAGCAACGTCCCAAGCCCTTTTAATCCCTATCCTCAACTCTATCCCTCCCTGGGAGCAAAACTGAGCTTTCCGATTACCAATAGGTGGGGTATCGGCGCAGAAATTTCCTATAAAAAAGTATCTATCGATGCCGATGCCCGAATCGAAAACCAACGGTTCAACGACGAAAAAAACGACGTCATCGCCCGGTTTACAGGATCTGCCGAAATGGGAATGAATTTCACCATGCTGGAAATTCCGGTATATGCCAAGTATACGTTCAGGAATCAAAAAGACCGGTTGATATTCGGTGCCTATTTCGCTTATATCTTACAAGGGAAATTCGATATCAAGGTAAACAAAGGCTTTATGATGACCGATGAAGGTATTTACAACGGAGCCATAGATGACGAACCTCTGAATATCAACTTCAACGATATTCTGGATAACTGGGATGCAGGCATTATCCTGGGATACGAACGAAAATTATTTTCCCGCATCGAAATCGGACTGCGTTTCAGTTGCGGTATGAAAGATATTTTTAAACCGGATAACCAGTATTTCGATTATAAAATGCTCCACATGCGGGGAACGTTAGCTTTAAGTTACAACCTATTCGACATCAAACCACCGAAACTAAACCCTTTCCGTCATAAAAACGACTGAAAATAAAAATTGAAAAAAGAACACTTTGTTTTTCACAAAATGGCATTCTTTTTGCTTTTTTATATATTATAATCAAAAAATGGCGCCATTTTTTACACCTCAATAATAATAAATCAACACCGATTTATTTTGTCTAACAACTAATTAAAAACGAAAATGAAAAAAGGATTACTTTATTTATTCATGCTTGCCTTAAGCTGTGCAGCATTCACCTCTTGTAGTGACGATGACGACGATGTATCTCCGTTGGTAAACACCTGGAACACAGCAACCGGAGATGAGAACGACCCGATAATCAATGTTCGTTTGGAAAACGCCACCGACTCTGTTATGTTCATCGAAAATCACATTTCCAACAAAGACTTTGGAAATGTCATCAATGAATTAATGGGGGCTTATGTAAAAGAATACCTGTTCAATGTCACGTTCAAAGCTGACGGTGAACTGGTTGCTTCCATCAAAGGGGAGGACGGTCAACCCACCCAATCTCCTGCCGGAGCTGTTTCTTACAAAATCAAAGGGGACAAAGTTTACCTGATACCGCACTTAGACGTGATGTTTCCGGACGGATTGCCTTCACTGACATCCAGAGCCTCAGAGAATCCGGCCATCGACCTGGACAAAATTCTGAAAGAAGGCCTTCCTCTTAACTACAAAATTACAAACAACAAATTGGAAGCCTACGTGACCCGGGATATGATGCAGCCTTTTATGGGCCTGATTAACGAAATTGTTCAGGGTATGGACGCAAACGGCGATTTCATGATTATGATGATGAAAATGGCCATGGCCGATATGGTGGTTATCGTCAATGAAAGTACCAAATTCGAAATGGGATTGAATTTCAATTTAGCTCCTTCTACACAGAAATAAAAATTTGCGGACATATTAAAACGTGCAGGCGGTAAATCTGTCTGCACGTTTTTTATGTCTGTTTTTTTATTTCCTTCTCTCCGTTTCAGCTTTTGGTTTTTCCTTTATATCTTTGTGCCTCAAAATGAAATCATAAATAAATATCACATAGCGTTATGGAATATAATTTCAAGGAAGTCGAGAAAAAATGGCAAAGCTACTGGAAAGAACACAAAACCTATCAGGTAGACACAGATCCTGCCAAACCGAAATACTACGTATTGGACATGTTTCCTTATCCTTCGGGAGCAGGCTTGCATGTAGGACATCCGCTCGGTTATATCGCTTCCGACATATACTCCCGTTACAAACGCCTCAAAGGTTTTAATGTACTTCATCCCATGGGATACGATGCCTATGGCTTGCCGGCAGAACAATATGCCATTCAAACCGGCCAACATCCCGCTATCACGACGGATAAAAATATAGCCCGTTACCGGGAACAACTGGATAAAATCGGTTTTTCATTCGATTGGAACCGGGAAATCCGCACCTGCGATCCCCACTATTACAAGTGGACACAATGGGCTTTTATCCAGATGTTCAATAGTTTTTATTGCAACGACGAACAAAAGGCAATGCCTATTGCAGAATTAGTGAAAGCTTTTGAAAATACAGGAACTGAAGGATTAAATGTAGCTTGTGGGGAAAACCTTCAATTTACGGCAGAAGAATGGAAAACTAAAACTGAAAAGGAACAACAGGAGATTCTGTTGAATTATCGTTTGGCTTACCTGGCTGAAACCATGGTCAACTGGTGCCCCCAACTGGGTACCGTACTGGCAAACGACGAAGTGAAAGAAGGCCTGTCCGTGCGGGGCGGCTATCCGGTCGTACAGAAAAAAATGCGTCAATGGTCGCTACGCGTTTCTGCCTACGCACAGCGCCTGCTCGACGGATTGGACCGGATCAACTGGTCGGATTCCCTCAAAGACATCCAACGCAACTGGATCGGACGCTCACAAGGTGCCGATATCATTTTCGATGTGAAAAACAACGACTTGAAATTACAGGTATTCACCACCCGCCCCGATACGATTTTCGGTGTCAGCTTTATGGTACTGGCTCCGGAAAGTGATTACGTAAAGCAACTGACCACTCCGGCCCAGCAGCAAGCCGTGAATGAATACCTCGACTACGTAGCAAAACGTACCGAACGGGAACGTCAAAGTGAAGTCAAAAAAGTAACCGGAGTATTCACGGGTTCATATGCCGTCAATCCTTTTACACAACAGGCCATACCCGTATGGATCAGTGAATACGTGCTTGCCGGTTACGGAACAGGAGCTATTATGGCTGTTCCGGCCCACGATAGCCGGGACTATGCCTTTGCCCGTAAATTCAATCTGCCCATCGTACCGGTCATTGACAACGGCCAGCCGATCGACCTTTCTGAAAGTTCCTACGATGCCAAGGAAGGAAAAATGATCAACAGCGGTGTAATCAATGGCATGGAGGTCAAAGAAGCGATTAAATACATCGCCGAAGACGTAGAAAAGCGGGGGATCGGCAAAAGCAAAATCAATTACCGTTTGCGGGACGCTATTTTCAGCCGCCAACGCTATTGGGGAGAACCGTTTCCGGTTTATTACAAAGACGATATGCCTTATATGCTGGATGAATCGAAATTACCGCTTGAGCTACCGGAAATCGACAAATACCTACCGACGGAAACCGGAGAACCGCCATTGGGACGGGCCCAAAATTGGCAAACAGAAGAAGGTTATCCGCTGGAATTAAATACCATGCCCGGATTTGCAGGTTCTTCAGCTTACTACTTACGCTACATGGATCCGCACAACGACAAGGCATTGGTAAGCAAAGAAGCCAACGAATATTGGAAAAATGTCGATTTATATCTGGGAGGAGCCGAACATGCCACCGGCCACCTGATCTATTCCCGTTTCTGGAATCACTTTCTGTATGATCTGGGGTATGTATGCGAATCCGAACCGTTCAAGAAGCTGATCAATCAAGGGATGATACAAGGACGCTCCAACTTCGTTTACCGGATACAAGGCACCAATAAATTCGTTTCCTACGGGTTAAAAGACCAATACGAAACAACGGAAATCCATGTCAACGTCAATATCGTACACAATGACGTTCTCGACCAGGAAGCCTTCCGCAATTGGATGCCGGAATACGCCAACGCGGAATTTATCCTGGAAGACGGAAAATACATCTGCGGCTGGGCGGTGGAAAAAATGTCCAAATCCATGTACAACGTCGTTAATCCGGACGATATCATTGAGGAATTCGGAGCCGATACCCTTCGTCTTTACGAAATGTTCCTCGGACCGCTGGAAGCCCATAAACCGTGGGATACACAAGGTATAGACGGTGTTTTCAAATTCCTGAAAAAATTCTGGAGATTATACGTCAACGACGACAAACTGATCATTACAGATGAAGAACCGACCAAAGAAGAACTGAAGACATTGCATAAGACCATCAAGAAAATCGAATCCGATATCGAGAATTTTTCATTCAACACTTCGATTCCGGCTTTTATGATCTGTACCAACGAACTGACAGGCTTAAAATGCAGCAAACGGGCCATACTCGAACCTTTGGTTATCACCATCGCTCCTTTTGCTCCCCATATCGCCGAAGAATTATGGCATAAACTGGGACATGCCGATAGTGTTACGACGGCAGTATTCCCCGAATGGAACGAAAAATTCCTGGTGGAAGACAGTTTCGAATACCCGGTATCGTTCAACGGAAAAGTCCGTTTTAAACTGGCCTTGTCTCTGGCAGCAGATTATGCGGAAATCGAAGCCGCCGTAAAAGCTGCTCCGGAAACCGCCAAATACCTGGACGGAAAAGAAATCCGGAAAATGATTATCGTCCCCAAAAAGATCGTAAACATCGTTGTCTGATCCATCCGAATAAGGCTGTCCGATCAAGTCGGTTTCGACTCTTTCGGACAGCCCATCTATCAATACCCAGATGGAATATTTACAGCCTTTCGAATATGTCATTTATTCCACCATACCCGGGTATCGAAATTATCCGGCCCCTGTAAAGCGATAGCGGCCTCGTAATTTGCCATATTGGGAGTAAAATCGTCCGACGCATAATGACGGCGATAGGGAATATGGGTTACGTCCGCATTCGGACCCGGCTTCAGATCGGGAACGCCCAAACGTCTCCAGTCCGACCAGGCTTCGATTCCGTCCTGCATAAAATTAGCCAGCCAGCGCTGCATAGCGATTTTAGCAATTTTCTGTTCCTCCGTACCGGCAAATTCCACCTCCTGCTGCGCACAATAAGCATCCAGATCATATTCCAATTCATGCTGACTGAATGAAGCTTCTATACCGGCTTTATAAAGCGATTCTGCATCCGCACCAATCCATCCCCTTACAGCAGCTTCTGCGCACAATAACAGAGCGTGGGAAGGCGAGATAATTGTAATCGCCGCATCCTGTTTATAATATTTCGGATGAAAATTGCAATAACTTCCGGTCTGCCAGGAAGGCAGGTCGTCCTTCCGCAACCCGTAAGGCAATCCGATATACTCCCCGTTCTCATTCGGAACTGTATAAGCCTTTAAACGCGGATCGTGATAAGCTTTCAACTGATCGATAATTGTAGCTGAAGGAACAAAATCCCATCGCCCGTCTAAAATCATATTCTCCCACAAAGGATTGGCATTCGCATTTTCAGGCAGATAGGCATATTTGAACAAATCTGTATTTGCAGTAATTCCACCGTCGGCATAAGCCTTGGCAAAACGGGTTTTCCCGATGGCCGGAGCGACCTTCGACAATTTAATCGCCATCATCATACGCAAAGTTGCATTCAATCTTTTCCATTTATTCATATCCCCCTTGTAAAATATATCAAATGTCCCGTCCAGCCCCGCAGAAACATCGAATTGAGTAAAAGCTTCGTTCAGCTCTTTGTCAAGATCGGTATAAATAAATTCCTGGGTATCGTATTTAGGGGTATACAAACCTTCCAAAGCTTTATTGGCTTCCGAATAAGGAATCATTCCCAAAGCATCCGTCAGATGCATATAGGCATAGGCCCGCAATGTACGGGCTACAGCAATCTGGTTTTCAATCTTACCGAACGCCTGTACCCAGGTTGCTCCTTTCGTTTTTTCATCCGAACAAAGCTGGATAATATCGTCCAGATTACGGATCATCCGGCGGTAATAACCACTCGTATTGAATTCCGTCATAGCATAATTCGAATACTGGATATTCAACCGCTCGGCAATATACTGAGGATACAACTGATTCCAGGGATCGTAATTGCCCACCCAGGCAAAATTAGGAACATAGAGCGCAGTATACATAAAGAGATAACGGGTATCCGGAGTCGATACCTTATTGGGATCCACATTTACACTTCCAAAATCGTCGCAACGCGAAAGCAATATCATTCCGGCGATAATCAGTATCAATAATTTTATCGTTTTCATAATCCTGTTGTTTTAATTAAAATGTCATATCTATGGTAAAACCGAAACTCCGGGTACTTGCAACCTGTCCCTGCTCTATATAGCTGTTATAAGCATTACCGACCTCCGAAACATCTACATTGGGCATACCCGAATAAATCAACCAGGGATTCTGGGCTACAAATGACAAACTGGCTGATTTGATTCCTCCGCCCAAACGTTTGAGCAAACTCACCGGTACGGTATACGTCAGCGAAATTTCACGCAATTTCAGATAACTGGCATCATATACATAGTCTTCCCAGATACTCCCTTTTTTATCAAAATAATAATTGGCGGCAACATGAGTAGACACAGGTGAGTATGTCCCATCCGGATTTTTGACGACACCTTCCACTTTTATCCCTCCGTTCTGTTCCAACGGCATACGGATGTCCACTCCCCGGTCGTTTTTACCGACGGTTGTTTCCAATAAACCGGCCATTTCGCCGAACATATTACTGACGGAAGCCACATTTCCACCGATCTGATAATCGAAAGACGCCCCGAAAGCCAGATTTTTATACCGGAGCGAAGTCGAAAATCCTCCCGTAGCATCCGGCTGTACGTTACCCAGTTTTTCTTTCGCATTATTGACCGTATTCAAGGTATAGTCTCCGTAAGGATGGCCTTCATTCGACCGTTTACGCAAAATCTTATTACCCTGCCCGTCCTTTTCCCAGACAGATCCCTGAATCACACCGATCGGTTGACCTACCTCCGCTACCAGATACAAACGGGTACTATAACTCAGCCAGGCCCAATTGTATGTTTTCAAATTTCCATCCAATTCGATCAATGTATTTACATTCCGGGCGATATTGAAATTCAAATCCCAAATCCAATCCTTTGTTTTAACCACCGAACCGCCGATAGCCAGCTCAACTCCCCGGTTCCGGATTTTACCGGCATTTATCGTACGTGAAGAATACCCGGAAGCAGGAGTCAAACCGATATTAATGATCTGATTTTTAGCATCCCGGTTATAGAAATTAAAATCTCCCCAAATCCGGTCTTTAAACAAGCGGAATTCGGTACCGATCTCATAAGCCGTGGAAATCGTGGGTTTGATATTCGGGTCCTTCATCCGGTCGTCATGCCTCATCGCCGTCAATTGTCCGTATTTCGTCGTCGTATACACTTCCGAAATATTATAGGCACTCGTCGATTTACCCACCTGTGCAACGGAGGCACGCAATTTCCAGAAACTCAGCCACTCGGACTTAAGCCAATTGCTGGCAATAACAGAAGCAGAGACACCTCCGTACAAATAACTGTTTTTATCTTTGGGCAAGGTCGAACTCCAATCGTTTCGCAAGGAAAGATCCAAATAATAGGTATTGTCCCAACCGGCCGTTATCGTCCCATACACACTTCTCTCCTTCATGCGGGTTTTACTGTTCTCTCCTCCCGGAAGTCCGGAAGAAGCACTGACATTGAAAAATTTATCGATAATCAGTCCGTCCCGGGTAAAAGCACCCACCGATTCATACCGGTAATTCCGGTTTTCAAGGAAAAAAGCCGCATCCAAAGCCAACTTATTAGCGAAAAACTGATCGGACCAAGTTACACGTCCCTGTATCTGCATATCAATCAAACTATTCTGACTGGTTGAGTAACGCGATGTTTCTCCCAGCAGATTCATCGGGATAGCCGTATAACTGTTATAATTACGTAAATTACCGTTTACCCGTATACCGGCTTTCAGGTTACTAAGGATTTCATAGGAAGCATCCGCACTGAAGACATTCCACTGATAGACACTCTGCCAGTTTTCCTCGTAAAAAATAGCGAAAGGATTGTTATGATAAGTAGGCTTTAAATTTGTCGGAGAATTGATGTTCCAGGAACGGAACGTACCGTCCGGACGTTTGTAATCTTTCAAGTCCCGGACATCTACATTCCGGTGAAACCACTGGGTAAAGGTATAAAAAGCATTTCCCGTATTTCCGTATCCTTCCTGAGCATTATTGTGATTCCGCCGGTATGAATATTTATAATCCAAAGCAATATTCAACCGTTCGGAAGCTTTAAAATTCGTCTTGATGGACAGGAAACGGCGGGCCGCATCACTATTGGGCATAATCCCTTTCCGGGATATATTCGTAAAAGAAACACGCGACATGTAATTTTTCCCCGAATGAGCTACCGATACATTGGTTGTATTTATCATCCCGGTTTGGAACAATTCTTCCAGGTTATCTTTCGGAGGCGGACTGAACCGGGCCAACTGCCCGAATTTTGGATGAGTAGGATCCCAGGCATACCAGGGAGCATACATACGTCCGTCCATCCTGGGGCCCCAGCTTACGTCAGAAGCGTAATCATAATAAGGAGCTCCGTCCATGACACTCAAATAAGCCGGATGTTTCGACGGATCATACTTAAAAGTATACATCTCTGCCGTAGCACCCAAATTTCCACCTCCGTATTCATTCTGATAATCTCCATGCAGGTATACTTTTTCAAAAGCAAGTGTATGACTAAGATTTATAGCCATACGTTGCCCTTTCAACCCCTTCGTTTTAATAATAATCGCCCCGTCACCTCCACGGGAACCATACAAAGCGGTCGCAGCAGGTCCTTTCAGCACATTTACCGACTCCACATCATCCATGTTGATCGAATTCGCACTGGTAATCACCCCATCCACCACATAAATGGGCTCACTCCCTCCGGCATTCAATGAACTGGTTCCCCTTAAAACAATTTTTCCGGCATCGAAAGTAGCTCCCGAACTTCCCCAAAAACGTACCCCGGCTACTTTTCCGACTAAAGCATTATTCAAGTCCATCTGACGGGTTTGCATCAACTCTTCCGATTTCAGGTTCTGCACCGAATACCCCAAAGCCTTCTGCTGACGGGTCATCCCCTGAGCCGTCACCACCACTTCTTCCATTTTCAAGGAAACCGCTTTCATTTGCACGTCAATCACGTTTTTATCTCCGACAGGAACTTCCACCGTTTCCATCCCCACGAACGAAAATTCCAACACATCTTGCCGGTTCACAGGTAAAGTATATTTCCCGTCGATATCCGTTGCCACCCCGACCGAACTACCCTTTATTCTAACACTTACTCCGGGTAAAGGCGCATTATCCGCAACATCCGTTACCCTTCCGTTTATTGTAACGGTCTGGGCAAAAATCGTTTGCATTCCTATAAATGACAGGAATACGAAAAGTCCGATTCGTTTTTTCATAAATACTCAATTTTAGGTTAAACATTAAACGCCTTTATGGACTACAGCCAAAAAAAACGTTCGTTTTTTAATGTCAACTAAACTTGAAAATTCTGAAAACACAAAACATTGATTACCAATAATGTATCCTACGAAACAAAAACAGAAGAAAGTTAAGATTTTTTTAACAATCAAAAGGAAGGTATTTTTTCAGGTAAAAATCCTGAATATCAATATATTTAGCCCAAATATAGATCGTACACACAATTCTTTAAGAGACGGGAAATTTAAATAATATTTACATATTATCCAACAAATCAGCTCTCAAAAATTAAATAATTCTTAAAAAATAACGATTCAAAAGCCAAAGACTGACTTTATTTATTTCAGAAATTACCGGTCTTTTTTAGAAGTAGGAACAATAAAAATTACGCTTACCGTACCGATCAGCCCTAAAACAAGAAGCAGGATACGAAAATGCCAATTTTCCAGAACAACAAAAGCGGAAATAGAAATCATCGTCCACATACAGCCGATTGAAATCAGCTTTGAGGTCCAACTTACTCCCTGTTTCGATTCATAACGCCGGATATAATCCCCCAGCCACTTCGAACGGTGTAAAAAATCGTGCATTCGTTTAGAACTTTTGTAAAAAAGCCAGGAACTCAACAATAGAAAAGGGGTTGTCGGCAGTCCCGGGACAAATATCCCAATGATACCCAAACACACGGAAAGAATCCCGATACTGATATATAAAACTTTTCGCATCTTTTATAAAACCGGAGGTAATAAAGCCTCCTTTAATTTGTTGTGAACAGTTCTTTTATTACGATCTGATAGTCGTCCCGGCGACCGGCTTTGCGTATTCGTTTAAGCCATTTACGGTTGGTTTCAGGTAAAAAATAGTCCCATACCGATTTCATCTTTTGTAAAAGCAATCTTTCATCGTTAAAATAACTTTCATAAGCAGAAAAAAGGGCCTCATGAAAATCAAAAAAACGCTTTTTACGTAATTCTTCCGAAAAAGTTTCATTTCCTTGAAAATCGGCTGCCAATAAAGGCGAAGACAATAATCCACGTCCTACAAAAACACCCCTGAGCAGGGGGTATTGGGCCACGATATTCTGAATCTGCTCAACCGATATCAAATCTCCATTATAAAAAAGAGGACGGGTACATTGCCGGTAGAATGAAGCGAATCCTTCCTCGTCCACCGTACCCTTATATTGTTGTTTTCCTGTTCGTGCATGAACCGTTATCCAGCAAAGGCGAAGATTATTAATTACAGATAACAAATCCATACATTCGCCTGCCGATTCCCACCCCAAACGCATTTTTAATGAAAAATCCAGATCGGGAAATTCATCTATAGTCTGTAAGACCGTTTTCACCCGTTCCGGATAAGGTAAGATTCCGGCTCCTTTTTTCTGATGGGCTATCAACGGAAAAGGACAACCGAAATTAATATCCGCCTGCCGATATCCCATTTCCCGGATTTTTCCGGCCAATATACGGAATTCTTCAGGAGAGCCCGGTAATATCTGAGGGATAAGACGGGCAACCGTATTGTTTTTCGGATCTAAATCACGCATATCCCGGTTACGGAAAGCATTCCCTTTTTCCAACCGTATAAAAGGGGTATAATAAGCGTCTACACCACCGAAAAAGCAGGCGAAAGTATTTCTATATATCCAGTCCGTATACCCCTGTATCGGCGCAAAATGTATCTCAAAACGGTTTTCCATGCCGCAAAAATAGGTTTAAATTTCGATTTATGGCTGCATATATTCCTAAAACCCTTTTCCGGCTCCCAATTTTAAAAACAAATTGTAACTTAGCAGCATAAACCATTATCGTTCACGTCCTATGAAAACTTTATTATTCTTTTTATCTTTTATTCTCTTATGTCCGGTATTGAAAGCGCAGAATGACGACCGCGGGTATTTGGTTAAAGTCGGAGATATGGCGCCGGACATCGATATTCATTACCTCGACGGCAGTGTAAAAAAACTGTCTGATTTCCGGGGCAAAATCGTCATGCTGCAATTTACAGCCAGTTGGTGCGGAGTATGCCGGAAAGAAATGCCTTTCATTGAAAAAGACATCTGGCAAAAACATAAAAACAATCCGAAATTTGCCCTCATCGGCATCGATCTGAAAGAAAATGCAGAAAAAACGAAGAAATTCGCCCAGGACCTAAAAATTACTTATCCCCTGACATTAGATTCAGAAGGTAAATCTTTCTATGCTTTCGCAGCCAGAAATGCCGGTGTCACCCGCAATATAATCATCGACAAAACCGGAAAAATCGTCTACCTCACCCGGCTTTACGATCCGGCAGAATTCAAAGAAATGACCGAAGTGATCGACCGGTTATTGCAGTAATATATGTTTTTGATTGTTGATTTACGATTCTGGTTCAACCTGATACGCGGCTACGATTCAGTTCCGAATTCACCAATCGTAAATCATAAATTAAAAATCCTTTTACCCCGATTTCAAATCTTTCCCAGATCATTCCGCCCCTCTTACTCAAAATCACAAATGAGTAAATCAGCGAAATCGGCGGGTAAAAAGATCGTAAATCAAAAATCCCCTGAAACCAACCGTTTGATTTCAGGGGATCAACATCATTCTTTCACGGCCCGTTGTAAGGTTGTGTCTATTCTTCCGAAAACGGGATAAAGACCGTCATTATCCAACACATCCCGGGCAATATAAGCCTCCAGATTGGTCCGGATAATCTCGTAAGATTCACGCATCCCTTTATTATCCCGCTTCAATCCGTTCTTTGCAGCATAATCGGCCATATCTCCGACAAGATCAAACTTTTTAAGATAAGCCAATATTTCCTTGTAATCTTTCATATCCTTCAAATCCGCACGGTGACGATCCATAAAATCAAAGGTGTAATCATACAACAACATCGTACGCCGTAAATCAATCAGGTATTTCGAAACTCCATTCGTATCGACGGGAACAAATACATCAGGCATAATTCCACCGCCACCGTATACGGTTCTTCCTCCAAGTGTCTGGTACTTGAGTTTTTCATCGAAATGAATACTGTCCTTTTCTTCCAGTTCACCGTGTCTGATCCGATTGCTAAGATCACCGTAATACTCATTCTTTCCTTTATCGTAAGGCCGTTGTATTGAACGCCCGGAAGGGATATAATAACGGGCTACCGTCAACCGCAATGCCGATCCGTCAGGAAGAATCCGCTGCTCCTGTACCAACCCTTTACCGAACGAACGACGTCCCACAATTGTACCCCGGTCGTTATCCTGAATAGCCCCGGCAAAAATCTCACTGGCCGAAGCACTGTTTTCATCAATCATAATTACCAAAGGTAATTGCTGATAACTGCCCTTACCGTTTGAATAATAATCAGACCGGGGAGAAGCTTTTCCCTGGGTGTACAAAATCAAACTCTGGGCAGGCAGAAATTCATTGATCATTTTGATGGCTATGGGCAATATACCGCCGACATTACTCCGTAAATCGACAATTAATTTTTTCATACCCTGATTTTCCAGGCTTTTCAAAGCAGCCATAAATTCATCATAGGTATTCATCCCGAATGTATTTACCTTCACATAACCGGTAGTATCGTTCACCATATAAGCGACATCGACACTTTTTACCGGAATACTTCCCCGCGTAATGGTTTTCTCAATCGGCTGGCCCGCTCCGCGACGTACCAATGTTACATTCACATCCGTACCCAGCTCGCCCCGTAACATTCCCATAATCCGACTGTCATTCATTTTAACTCCGGCAACAACCGTATCGTTCACTTTCACAATCCGGTCTCCGTCCTGTACACCGGCTTCCTCAGAAGGGCCTCCGGGCACAACTTTGATAACTGTCACCGTATCACGGAATTTATAAAACTGTACGCCGATGCCTCCGAAATTCCCTTGCATATCTTCATTCACCCGTTCCATTTCCCGGGCAGGAATATAAACCGTATGAGGGTCCAGATCCTTGATAATGCCTCCGATTGCTTCCTCTTCTATTTTCCGGATATCGACACTATCCACATAAGAATGATCGACCATATTCAGCACCATATCCAACTTACTGCCCTGAACCGGCAAAAACAATTCCTGCTTATTATGGAAATCCTTCCGGATAAAAAGAGAGTTGATAAACATCCCCGCAACAACAGCCAGTGCAATAATCACCGGTGTCAAAATCATTTTCAGATTATTTTTATACATTGTTCCAATCCTTAGTTATTCATTTCCTTTTATTATTCACATTCCTCTATTTCTACAAAATCAACCTGTATACCGGCCTTTTTCAAAAGTTCCAGACCATCTGCACAATGGTACACTTCCGAGTAAACCACCCTACGGATTCCGGCCTGTATGATCAGCTTTGCACATTCGATACAAGGAGAAGCCGTTACGTACAAGGTAGCTCCCTCACTACTGTTACTCGATTTCGCAACCTTGGTAATGGCATTGGCTTCGGCATGCAGTACATAAGGTTTTGTGCGGTTGGTATCATCCTCACAAATATTTTCGAAACCGGAAGGAGTACCGTTATATCCGTCGGAGATAATCGATTTATCCTTTACAATAAGTGCGCCAACCTGACGGCGTTTGCAATAGGAGTTCTCTGCCCATATACGAGCCATCCGCAAATAGCGTTCGTCCAATTGCTTTAATTTTCCCTGTTCGCTCATAGAATATTATTTCTTTCTTTCGCAAATGTAATCGATCATCTCATAAAAACCGGCTTTGCGTTCTTCAGGCACTTCCACTTTTCGTAAAGCTTCCCGGCTTTTTTCCAGGTACAAATCGATGGTGCACCGGGTCAGCTCCGGCACCTGAAGCCGGTTATAAATCTCTGTCACGGCTTTGATCTTTTCTCCGGGATCGGCATTTTTATTATTCAACCATTCCCACAAACGGGCTTTTTCTTCCTCTCCGGCCTGTTCCAAAGCCTTTATTAAAAGATAGGTTTTCTTATTCTCCAGGATATCTCCTCCGATCTTTTTCCCGAATTCAGCCACATCCCCATACACATCCAGAAAATCATCCTGCAATTGAAACACCAGTCCCAGATAGCCTCCGAAATCATACAAAGCATTGTATTCATGGGCCGGTGCCCCCGCTATTAAAGCCCCGTGCCGCAAACTACCGGCAATCAAAACAGAAGTTTTCAGATAAATCATATGGATATACTCTTCTTCCGTCACATCATTCCGGCTCTCGAATTCCATATCATATTGCTGCCCTTTACAGACATCCATTGCCACCTGGTTAAAACCGTCAATTACCTGCCGCAAATACTTATCTTCGCAATTCTCAATATATTTATAAGCGGTTATCGCCGCCGCATCCCCACTCAATATCGCCACATTACTGTTCCATTTCTTATGCACCGTAAGACGCCCCCGGCGCAACTCCGCATCGTCCATCACATCGTCGTGTAATAAGGTATAATTATGGAAAATTTCAATACCTATTGCAGACTTCAAAGCTTTCCCGATATCGTCACGATACAAATTATAGGCCATTAACGTCAACACCGGACGCAAGCGCTTACCTCCGTCTTCCAAAATGTATTTTATCGGTTCAAACAAAGAATAAGGTTTCTCCACATATTCCTGTCTGGCAAATTCTGCCTTAATGATTTCCCTGAGTTCTTCTAGTGTATACATCATCTTTCCTTTTATAAAGGGGCTAAATTATAAAAAAGTAGACTGTTATTTCAGATTTTGAATTTTTAATTTTAAATTCCGGCCCAATTTACCGGAATAACAGGCAAATTTTTAATTTTCAATTCTCCATTTTCAATTAATTTGTTACTTTTGCCCGGGAAAACTGGCTGAGTAGTTCAATGGATAGAACGGAAGTTTCCTAAACTTTAAATTCGGGTTCGATTCCCGGCTCGGCTACAAATCCTTGAAAACAAGAGAAAATAAAAACAAATAAACATCTGAAAAACAGCAAATCAGCTGAAATTTTCAAAAGGTGTTTTTGCTTTGTTTTCTCTTGTTTTTTAATTTCCGTCCCTTATCCGTCCCCCGTTTTGAAAAGAATGTATATCGTTTACAGACGTCCCAATTGGCTACTTTCTAAAATATGAATGCTTTGGGAATGATTCATTGTATATAGGGAAATGACTATAAGCCTAATTCAAAATATAATATAGAATAAAAATAAGTATTCCTCTTCTTTTAATTTCGAATAGAATATTAGAATATATAAATTCGTTATTTTAATTTTTGCCTTAAATTTGGAATAAGGTATGCTTTGTTTAATTTTGAAGAATATATTGGAATTAGATATTTCAGTAATCAGATCATGAAAGATTTTAAAGCAGGAGCTGAGATAAACCAAGGTTATTATATATGCACTCCGAACATATCCTCAACATCGACCTTTTTATCGGTATGCACGTGATAAAGGAAGCGACACAATCTTCTAAAATAGAGGGAACACAGACTAGTGTGGAAGAAGCCTTATTGGCGAAACAAGACGCTCCTTTGGATAAACGAGATGAAACCATCTGTTTTCCTGAATTGTTGAAAATTGCTCTTATACATTACCAATTTGAGACCATACACCCTTTTTTGGATGGAAATGGCAGGACAGGCAGATTTATCCATCCCCGATTTTTCAAAACCGACATAAATAACAGAAAATAAACGGCATATAATCCGGTTTTATTTTCCGGTTTCACTACCAATCGGAAAGAACCGGGTTTTCCGGTTCTTTTTTATAAATTCAATCTAAAATCAAAACAGACAATGAAAGTAGTTATACAACGGGTATTACAGGCAAGCGTAACCATCGACGGACAAGTGTATTCCGCAATTAAAAAGGGTATGATGATTCTGGTCGGCATTCAGGCAGACGATACAGCCGAAGATATCGAATGGCTTTCCGGGAAAATCTGTAACCTCCGGATTTTCGACGATGAAAACGGAGTCATGAACAAATCCATCAAAGAAGACGGAGGGGAAATACTCGCCGTCAGCCAGTTTACTTTAATGGCCCGTACCAAAAAAGGCAACCGTCCGTCCTATATCGATGCCGCTCATCCGGATATATCTATTCCTTTGTATGAAAAATTCGTGCGAAAACTGTGCGAAGAAATGCAAAAAGAAGTTAAATCAGGCATATTCGGCGCCGACATGAAAGTTGAATTAATCAATAACGGTCCGGTAACTATCATTATCGATTCTAAAAACAGGATATAAAAATTTAAAGCTGAGAAAATCATTTGCAAATTTTCAGTTTTTCAAAACAACAATACGATGGAACTAAAAGAACTTCAGGAAAAAGTCGACCGATGGATCAAAGAATACGGGGTCCGGTATTTTAACGAACTGACGAATATGACCATTTTAACGGAAGAAGTGGGGGAACTGGCACGGGTGATGGCACGGAAATACGGAGAACAGTCGTTTAAACCGGGCGAAAAGGAAAATCTGGCCGATGAGATGGCCGATGTATTATGGGTACTTACCTGTCTGGCCAATCAAACGGGCGTCGATCTTACAAAAGCTATGGAAGAGAATTTCGCCAAAAAAACGAGCCGAGACATAAAAAGACACAAAAACAATCCTAAAATTCAATAGCTTTGATATATTCTTGTTAACTTTGTCAGTTCGATGCAGTATTTTTAATTTCGAATTTCTGAATCAAGATGTGGACTAAGATAGCAGGGATTATTCTTCGTAACCGGGTCGCTTTCATTATCGGCGTTCTGCTCGTTACGCTCTTTATGGGATTTCAAGCCAGAAATGTACAGATGTCCTATGAAAATGCAGACCTATTGCCGAAAACCGACAGCGCTTATCTGGATTATACCCGATTTAGGGAAAACTTCGGACAGGAAGGTAATGTCATGGTATTTGCCATTCAGGATTCCAATTTTTACGAATTGGAAAAAATCAACGACTGGATTGCAATGGGGGATAGCATCAAAGCCCAGCAAGGGGTAACAGCGCTGATGTCGATTACCCATACGTTTAATCTTCACAAAAATACGAACCTGCGGAAATTCGAAGTTTTTCCTATTTTCCCGAAACGTATCCAAAACAAAGCAGAACTCGACAGCCTGGCATTTATTGCTGAAAATTTACCTTTCTACGACGGTCTTCTCATCAATAAGAACAAGCACACTTATAACATGATGATTACCGTTTCGGCAGAAGTCATGAATTCCCCGGCCAGAGTTGAGCTTGTACGGAAGGTATTGGATATCACCCGGCATTTCACGGGCAAACACGATCTCAAAATGCATTATTCCGGTATGCCTTATATCCGGGTAATCAATGCGGAAAATATCAAAAGCGAAATGTATATGTTCATCCTTTTATCGCTATTGATTACGGCTGTCATTCTCTATTTGTTTTTCCGTTCTTTCCGAATCGTCGGTTTTTGTGTCGGTATCATCGGTATCAGCGTCATCTGGGCCATCGGTTTTATGGCGATATTGGGTACAAAAATCACGTTATTGACGGCCATGCTGCCTCCTTTACTGATTGTGATCGGGATTCCGAACTGTGTATATATGGTCAATAAATATCATGCAGAATATGTACGCCACGGGAATAAGATCAAAGCCCTGCAACGCATGATACAAAAAGTAGGCAACGCTTCCCTGCTTTCAAACTTAACGACGGCTGCCGGGTTTGCTACTTTTGTCATTACGTCGAGCCGCATATTGGTGGAATTCGGTCTGATTGCATTCATCAGTATTACCTGTGTATTTCTCATTTGTCTGATTCTGATTCCCAGTGTGTTCAGTTATCTTCCCAGACCGGACACCAAACAGACGAAACATTTGTACAATCCCTTCATCAACGAAGTGATCGACAAATTGGTGTTCATCGTCATGAACCGGAGAAATATCATATACTACATAACGATTGTCCTTGTCATCGCCGGCATATATGGAATTACCCGTATGAAAACAACGGGATACATGGTAGACGATTTGAAAGAAACCGATCCGATCCGGCAAGATCTTGCTTTCTTCGAATCGAACTTCGACGGTCTGATGCCTTTAGAAGTGACGATCGATTTTCTGAAACCGAATCAGGTATTTAAGCTTAGTAATCTGGAAAAACTCGACCAACTGAATACAGAACTATCCCAAGACCCGGACCTTTCCAAAGCGCTGTCTGTTGTCGAAGCCGCTAAATTTGCCAACCAGGCTTATTACAACGGTAAAGCTTCCTACTATAAGCTCCCGAGTAATATGACCAAAAATTTCATCATGAAATATGTGATGGAATCTACCGGAGGAATGAACGATATGGCCAAATCATTTGTCGATTCGACAATGCGCGAAGTCAGATTGAGTTTCCGGGTAAAAGACATTGGTACGAAAAAAATGGAAGCCAAAGAAGATTCCTTATATAAAATCATCGAAAAAATATTTCCACCGGACAAACACCACACCAGTGTCACCGGTTCCAGTGTTATTTTCTTCAAAGGCAATCAATACCTGATTAAAAACCTCTTTTCTTCCTTAGCTTTAGCTATCGTACTAATTGCCAGCTTTATGGCATGGATGTTCAGAAGCAAGCGCATGGTCCTGATTGCTCTCGTTCCGAATATCATTCCGCAAATTATAACGGCAGCCATTATGGGGTATGCAGGCATACCCATAAAGGCTTCCACCATACTGGTATTCAGTGTCGCTTTCGGTATTTCAGTAGACAATACGATACATTACCTGGCCAAATACCGCCAGGAATTGCAAGCCACGAACTGGAGCATCCGTTCTTCGGTCGTATTAGCGCTGAAAGAGACAGGACAAAGTATGATTTATACCTCTATCATTTTACTTTTTGGCTTCGGCATTTTCTGCCTTTCCAGTTTCGGAGGAACCTTTGCTCTCGGTTTACTCACATCCATCACTTTATTTGCAGCCATGCTTGCCAATCTGATTCTTTTACCATCCCTATTATTAACCTTGGAAAAAAGCATTACAAACAAGACATTCCGGGAGCCTTTACTTCAAATTTACAATGAAGAAGAAGACATCGACACAACCAAACTTCACATCGAACACGGAGAAGAAAAACTAACACAATAAAAAAGCCGACTTTTCAGCCGGCTTTCATTTTATCATCCTTTGATGGATTTTATTTCTTTGACAATATCGTCGAATAGCTGTGAGGCTCCGATCCGGAAATAATAAGGCGTTAACCATTCACTTCCCAGCACATGATTGATAATTGTCAGATAACGCAAAGCATTTTGTGCTTTCGATACTCCTCCGGCCACCTTCAAACCCACCCGCTTTCCGGTACGTGCATGAAATTGTTTAATGGCTTCACACATGACATATACCGACTCGGGAGTAGCGTTTACCGGTACTTTCCCGGTAGAAGTCTTAATAAAATCAGCTCCGGCATACATACTGACCAGGGAAGCATTGAAAATACTTTCGATATCTTTCAACTCTCCGGTTTCCAGAATAACTTTCAATCTCACGCCTTCGCAAACATTGCGAATCGCTTTCAACTCTTTATATATCTTCTCGTAATTCTTTTCCAAGACATCGCCGATCGTAATAACAACATCAACCTCCTGTGCTCCGGCATTAATGGCCATTTTACACTCGGACAATTTCAATTCGGTAAATGTCTGTGAAAAAGGGAAACCACCGCAAACAACGGCAGTCTGAATATCCGTTGCTTTCAGTTCCTCACGTACAATAGAAGCAAAATTAGGGAAAACACACACGGCAGCAACACCTTTCAATTCGTTTTTCTTCAGCTTTTTAAGCAAGTCAGCCGTAAAAAGATGTACAGACTTCTCCGTATCTGTTACCTTCAATGTCGTATAATCCATACAAGACATACAAAATTCCAGGTTCTCTACACAATATGCCTGTTTCACTTCTTTTTCAACAACTCCATCTAAATCGAACTGGATCCGATCCTCCAGATTCAACCAACTGTAAGTTGCCAATTCTTCCGATATATTCTCCATTATATAAATGTTTATTTATCTTTATTATCAAGATTCAAATCCAAGTCTCGCCTTTTCCTTCCGGGGTAATCCTGCCACTACCAAAAGATAAGATTTACGAATCCAAACTTTCAGCATACTATCACTTATTGAACCATCTATTCTTACGGTATTCCAATGCTTTTTGTTCATATGGTATCCCGGAAGTACAGCCGGAAATGTTTCCCGCATCTCAATGGCCTCATCCGGATCACATTTCAGATTCATAACCAGTTCTCCGACCAAAGAAGTAAAACAAAACATCTTGCCTCCGACCTTAAATACCAAAGTTTCATCATCGAACGGCATATCTTCCGTCGTATGTTCTAAACCTAAACAATATTCCCGCAATTCTTCGATATTCATGACTGCAAAATTACACAATGTTTATGAGCTTTTAAACTTTTCTCCGACAAAATTATTTATATTTGCCTTAATAAATGAGTGTGATTAAATCCCTATTACCGCCAACCTTTTGATACAAGATATATGCCAAAAAATGAAGGTGAAGAAACACCGTTGATGAAGCAATACTATGAGATGAAAGCCAAATATCCGGATGCTTTGATGCTTTACCGGATGGGAGACTTTTACGAAACATTCGGAGAAGATGCCGTGACAACTTCCCGAATTCTAGGTATTACTTTAACAAAACGCTCCCATGGTTCTCCCGGGGATGTCAGGTTAGCAGGATTTCCTCATCACGCCCTCGATACTTATTTACCGAAACTGGTCCGTGCCGGACAGCGGGTTGCCATATGCGAACAACTGGAAGATCCCAAATTAACTAAAAAACTGGTAAAACGGGGCGTCATCGAATTGGTAACGCCCGGCGTTTCTTACAGCGAATACGCTACCGATACCAAAAGTAATATTTTTCTGGCCTCCGTCTATTTCAATAAAACAGAGGCAGGACTATCATTACTGGATCTTTCTACAGGAGAATTTCTGACGACAGAGGGTCCACACGGCACTATCGACAAATTACTCAACAGTTTTCAGCCGAAAGAGGTCGTATATCCCAAAGGACAGGAAGCCCGCTTTCACGAACTGTTCGGCGGTAAATTTTACATCTATCCGATTGAAGAATGGTTTTTCGACCGCGACGCCGCCCGGGATAAACTGAAAAAACATTTCGAAGTCAACTCGTTAAAAGGATTCGGTATCGAAAACATGAACTGTGGGATTTCTTCCGCAGGAGCCATACTGAATTACCTGGAGATGACCAAGCACGATATGATTTCCCATATCACTTCTGTCTCCCGGATCGATGAATCCAATTGTGTCCTTCTGGACAAATTCACGTTGCGGAATCTCGAATTATTACAATCCCCTTATGAAGAAGGCAGGTCATTGGCTGATATCATCGATCAAACCATTACGCCCATGGGAAGCAGGACATTGCGCCGTTGGGTCTGCATGCCTTTGAAATCCCCGGAAAAAATAAAGGAAAGACTGAACATCGTTGAAACCTATATCCGGCACGAAAACGAACGTCTGGAAACGGAGGTTTTGTTACGCAGCATCGGAGACCTGGAAAGACTGGCTTCAAAAATTGCCGTCGGACGTATCACCCCCCGGGAAATGATACAATTGAAAACAGCTCTTTCCTGTATTCCTTTACTGAAAGAACAATGCCTGAAAACAGAATCGGCGATCCTGAAAAAATTGACGGAAGGGCTGGAAGAATGCCGGGAACTCTATGAAAAAATAGGACGTGAAATCAAAGAAAGCGCTCCGAACCAAATAAATAAAGGCGGAGTAATTGCCGCAGGCGTAAATACGGAACTTGACGAATTACGAAATATCTCGGGCCACGGCAAAGAACTTTTATTACAAATGCAGCAAAGGGAAATCGAAGCAACGGGTATTCCGTCCCTGAAAATCGGTTTCAATAATGTCTTCGGATACTACATTGAAGTTACAAAAACACATAAGGACAAGGCCCCCGATAGCTGGATCCGCAAGCAGACTCTGGTCAATGCTGAACGTTACATCACACCGGAACTCAAAGAATACGAAGATAAAATCTTAGGTGCAGAGGACCGCATACTGGAAATTGAAACAAGTATTTACAACAACCTGATATGTGAAGCTTCTTCGTATATACGAACCATTCAAAACGATGCCAAAATCATCGCTTCAATCGATGCTTTGATTTCTTTCGCAGAAGTATCAATTACGAATCATTACAATCGTCCGGAAATCGACGATACAGACATCATCGATATCCGGGAAGGCCGTCACCCGGTAATCGAAAAACAATTACCTCCGGGAGAGGAATATATTGCTAATAATGTGTACCTGGACACGGCGAAGCAACAGATCATCATCATAACAGGCCCCAATATGGCCGGAAAATCGGCTTTACTGCGCCAAACAGCCTTAATTGTCATCATGGCACAAGCCGGTTGTTTCGTCCCGGCTGCATCCGCCCGGATCGGTTATGTAGATAAAGTATTTACCCGGGTCGGAGCCTCTGATAATATATCACAAGGAGAATCGACATTTATGGTCGAAATGAATGAAGCAGCCAATATATTAAACAATATTTCGGAACGAAGTCTGGTGTTGTTCGATGAATTGGGAAGAGGGACGTCCACTTACGACGGAATATCCATTGCCTGGGCTATTGTTGAGTACCTCCACGAAAATCCGAAATACAAAGCAAAAACACTGTTTGCAACACATTATCATGAACTGAACGAAATGGAGCATTCGTTCAAAAAAATCAAGAATTACAATGTCTCGGTAAAAGAAGTCAACAACAAAGTGGTCTTCCTCCGGAAACTCGTAAAAGGAGGCTCAAACCACTCCTTCGGTATACAGGTAGGCCGCATGGCAGGTTTGCCTCAATCGGTAATCAAAAGAGCCACCGAAATACTCAAACAATTGGAAAACGACCGGGATAAAAACAATCAGATACAAAAGAATGTCGAAACACTGGCCTCTGAAAGGGAAGGAATGCAACTTAGCTTCTTCCAGCTGGAAGATCCCGTTCTCATGCAAATAAGGGACGAAATCGCAGACTTGGATATCAACGGCCTGACCCCATTGGAAGCCTTGAACAAGCTGAACGAAATAAAGAAAATCACGGGGATATAATCAGATTATATCCCCGTTCTTACTATTTACGCGTAATTTTCGTTTCCAAAATCAAGATATCTTCTAACGGACGATCGCGGGCATCTGTCTTTTGTGCAGCAATCTTCTCGACGATATCCATACCTTCGATGACTTCCCCGAAAACCGTATACTCCCCATCCAGAAACGGAGTACCGCCGATCGTTTCGTAAATACTACGGGCATCGGGTGAAATTTTATTACCCTGGTAGTTTTCAAATTCTTCTTCTATTTTCTGGTTTATAGATTGAATCAGACTATCCGCTTTTTCCCGTTGATCGGTCTGCAAATAATTCCGGTACTCTTCCATTTTCGGCTGGAACAACTTATGGCCCAATTTATTTTTCTCTTTCCGGAGTTTCTCTGCCTCCATCCGCGTTAACTCCTCTTCGGTATATACTTTTCCGACAACAATATAAAACTGCTCACCTGAAGATAATTTTCCGGGATTCACCTCATCTCCCAACCGGGCAGCGCATAAAGCTCCCTTTTTATGAAAATGGGTCTGAAGAATTTCCGGTTCAATCGTATACCCGATCTTCCCTTGACCCAACATTTTTCCCGGAGCCGCATTTTTGGAATCGGAGGATCCTCCCTGTATCATAAACTCCGGAATCACCCGATGGAAAAGCAGGCTATCGTAATGACCTTCCTTCGCCAATTTCAAAAAATTCCCGGCATGTTTCGGCGTATCGGCATACAACCTCAATTTTATATCTCCCAGGTTTGTCTTAAACACCACACATTTGTATTTTGCTCCGAAAGCCGAAAAAACCACCAACAAAAATACCATTGATACAAACAGAAACTTCTTCATTACTATTCCATTTTTAAAATAACAACATCTTTCAAGGGACGATTATTGCCGTCTGTCTTTAAAGCCGTAATTTTATCCACGACATCCATACCTTCGATGACTTCTCCAAATACCGTATAAGCTCCATCCAAATGAGGAATGCCTCCGACAGTGGTATAGGCCTTCCGCTGTTCTTCCGTCAATACCAACTTTTCTTTTTCGAATAATTTGCGGGTTTCCTCCGACAATTCCTTATTTATCTTTTCAAGGGTCTGATAATCTTTTTCCAACTCATAGGCCCGTATCTCCGGAGCCCGGTATTGCTGCAAACGCTCGAAAAGAGCCTGATGCCTCTTATTATTAATGCGATCCACCAAAGAGTCCAATTCAGCGGGTTGAAATACTTTTCCCTGAACAATATAAAAGTGAGAACCACTGGATTTTCTTTCGGGATTTACGTTATCTCCTTCCCGGGCAGCAGCTAAAACTCCCCTCCGATGAAAATACCGGGGTACGATTTCCGCCTCCAACTGGTAGTTTATGCCATTGGCACCCAAGATCATTCCCGGACGGGCATTTCTGGAATCGGGATCACCGGCCTGAATGACAAAATCCGGAATCACCCGATGGAAAAGAATTCCCTCGTAATACCTCTCTTTGACTAACTTTAAAAAATTATCCCGGTGAACCGGGGTCTCATCGTACAAACGTACTTTTATCGTTCCCAAATTCGTTTCTACCGAAACGACATTCGGATCCTTTTTTTCACATCCTGCGAAAAACAAACAACACAAAAAGAATACACCATATTTTCTCATTTCCATAGGTATTTTTAATAAATCCGCTCTTACGGGAACAAAATTAACTTATCCCGACAAATAATAAGTAATTTTTTTACTAAATTTGTGACGTATAGTACTTTTATGCGTACAAGGAAGATAATTAACACATATTGCCAAAATTACGACCAATGAAAACAATCCTCGCTTTTATTACAGTATGCCTGATCTGTTCGGTTCTCTCTTGTAAAGAAAAAAAGCAACCGGCACCGGAACCAGCTCCGGCTCCTATGGTAGAAGACACAATAAAACCGGCACCGGTAGTTGAAAAGATCGAAACAGTAAAGCCGGTAAAAAATGAAGTGCAACATTATTTTTTAATTGCAGGATGTTTCGAATATAAAGAATTAGCCGATAAATTGTGCGATAAACTCCAAAAAGAAGGGTTTGATTCAAAGCTTATTCCTTATTTCGAAAATCTTTATCTGGTATCTTACAACGGTTATGCCACCAGAAAAGAAGCCCTGGAAGCATTAAAAGAACTGAGGCAGGAAAAAGGGAAAGAAAAAACATGGATGTATAAACTGAATAATTAAGCCGATACAATAGCTTTGTAAACAGATGACAAATCCGTTTCCCGATAAAAATTTTGGGTGTAATTTATTAACCATCAAATAGATGTACAAAACATTTACAATACTTGTGTGTGTGTGTTTATTGGCCGGATGCCAGACGAAAAAAATGGATCCGAAACAATTGACGAATGTCACGGTGATGCGAAATACAGAAGGGCAGAACACAAGCACGCTTAAAAATAATATTCCGGAAGAAAATGCCCGGGCCAATCAAAATATTGCCCCAAAAAATCAGCGGTTAGCCGATCGTAAATCACAATATTATATTATTGTGGCAAGCTATCCTTTAGCCGACCGTCCCAAAGCAGAAAAACTGACAAACGGACTGAAAGACAAAGGATACCCCGCAGAAATTATTGAAGCAAAAGGCAGATTACGGGTAAGTATCGAAAGTTTCAGTACATTGGAAGAAGCCCAGATACAAAGGGACAAATACCGGGAAATTACCGATCGTCAGGACATCTGGATTCTATATCCCGGCAACTCCGGCCAATAACGGTACAATAGACAGATACCGCAAGGATATTTAAAGTTTAATAGAGGATACAAACCACAAATACCAATCCGAAGAAAAATCCGGCATAAATTTGTGCCGGATTATGTTTTTTCAAATATAGCCGGCAAGTAGCCAATGCACCTGAAACAAATAAGGTCAGCATCAATAACGGTCGTACATCCCCCAAATACTTCAATCCCAATACAGAGACAAACCCGCAAACGGCTCCGGCAGCCGTCATATGCATACTGATCTTCCAGCGCATAGTAATAATTGAAAAAGCCGAAAGCATAATAATCAACACCAGATACAACTGCTGCACGATATTCGTATAAGGCACCATTCCGATCAGATAGAACCCCAGAAAAGCCGAAAAAATCGTAACCAGCACCGGATAGATACGTTCCTGCTTCAATTCCAAATCAAAACTAGTGATTAATTTAAATTTCTTAAACACCAGCATACTTAACAAAGGCACAAGGAATAAAGTAATAAACGTCATACCGTAGCAATAAAGACGAACTTTCTCCGGTATCAAAGAAAATACAGAATTCGAATTAAAAATCAGAAACAACCCGTAAAGAGGAATCAACAAAGGATGAAAAAGATAAGAGATACCTTGTGCTATTATTTTCATAAACGGGTCACTATTAATTTATATTTCACGTCTTAAACGGGCTACCGGGATATCGAGCATCTGCCTGTATTTAGCTATTGTGCGCCGGGCTATCTGATAGCCTCTTTCGTTCATCATATCGACCAATTCGTCATCTGTCAAAGGTTTCCTTTTATCCTCCTGGTCAATAATACTTTTCAACACATTTTTCAGTTCTCCGGTACTTACTTCTTCTCCGCTCTCCATCTGCATACTCCCGGTAAAAAAATCTTTCAGGGCATATATACCGAACCACGTTTGTACATACTTCGAATTGGAAACCCGCGATATCGTAGAGACATCCAGGCCTGTCACATCAGCTATATCCCGCAGGATCATCGGCTTCAATAAACTTTCATCTCCGGTAAGAAAAAAAGGCCGCTGAAACTGAATAATTGCCGTCATTGTCAACATCAAAGTATTATTCCGCTGTTCCACAGCATCGATAAACGATTTTGCAGAGTTCAATTTATACTTTACAAAATTGACAACATCTTTCTTATCTTTAGAACTTTGCCCTTTTTGATAGTCATCCAATATATCCAAATAAGAACGATTGATCCGCAATTCGGGCAAATGGCCGGTATTCAAGCTCAGCTGCAACTCTCCATCCACTAAATCCAGTGTAAAATCAGGAATGACCTTATCTGCATTCCGCTCGAAAGAAGAATCGGCTCCGTTAGTTCCCCCGGGTTTCGGATTTAATTTGAGAATTTCTTCTATCGCTTCTTTCAATTCCGTTTCCGGAAGACGCAACCGGCGTTGTATTTTCTCATAATGTTTGCGGGAAAATTCTTCAAAACATTCCTCCAAAATTTTCTCCGCATTCTGTATAACTCTATTTTCCGGATTTTCCTGCAACTTATGACGGATTTGCAACAGCAGGCACTCCTGCAAATCCCGGGCTCCCACTCCAACAGGTTCAAACTCCTGGATTATTTTCAGCAAATTCCCGACTTCTTTTTCCGAAACTTCAATTCCGGCACCAAAAGCCAGATCATCCACAATATTCTCGACATCACGTCGCAAATAACCGTCATCGTCGATATTACCGATAATATATTCGGCGACTTTCCGCTGCAATTCAGACAGGCTCCGTACCCCTAGCTGATCGATAAGGCTTTCCCGAAAAGTTGTTCCCTGGGAAAATATGAAGTCTTTGGCATCTTCGTCTTTCGATGCGTTCGAAACATTCAGCTTATAATCCGGGGTATCGTCATCGTCCGACAAGTAATCTTCCAAAGTAAAATCATCGTCATTATCCTCCTGGCCCTCCTCCTGACTTTCAAATTCATTCTCGGTCTCGGCATATTCCAGTTCCGGCTCTTCTCCCCCTTCTTCCAGCAAAGGATTCGACTCCAATTCCTCTTTAATACGTTGTTCCAACTGAAAGGTAGGCAGTTCCAGCAGTTTTATCAACTGAATCTGAAGCGGATTTATCTTCAACCCCAGCTTTTGTTGTAAATTCTGCTTTAATGCCATAGTATTTAAAATATAAACAGAAGATAAAAGAGGTTTCTCTTTTATCTTCTCTCAATTTACATTAAAATTCAGCGTTTTTCGGAGTACGCGGAAAAGGTATCACATCCCGGATATTTCCCATTCCTGTCACAAACAGTAAAAGACGCTCAAAACCCAATCCGAAGCCACTGTGTACGGCCGATCCGAAACGGCGGGTATCCAGATAGTAAGACATACTGTCAACCGGGATGTCCACTTCCTGCATACGGGCAACCAATTTATCGTAATTTTCTTCCCGTTGAGAACCACCGATAATCTCTCCGATTCCCGGGAACAAAACATCCATGGCAGCAACCGTCTTTCCATCCGGATTCTGTTTCATATAGAATGCTTTTATCTCTTTGGGATAACCGGTCAAAATAACCGGCTTCTTAAAATGTTTCTCCACCAGATAGCGTTCATGCTCACTCTGTAAATCAACACCCCATCCCTCAACCGGATATTGGAATTTACCATTCTTATTCGGCTTACTGTTTTTCAGAATATCAATGGCATCCGTATAGGTAACCCGTTCAAAGTCATGAGTCAGAACAAAATTCAGTTTTTCAATCAATTCCATCGAACGCTCTTCTGCTTTCTTATCCTTTTCTTCATCCTGCTGACGGGCACTCAAAAATTTCAAATCGTCCATACAATGCTCGAGCGCATAACGGATCAGATATTTCAGGAAATCTTCAGCCAGATCCATATTGTCTGTCAAATCATAAAAAGCCATTTCCGGCTCAATCATCCAAAATTCAGACAAATGACGCGTCGTATTGGAATTTTCAGCCCGGAATGTCGGACCGAATGTATAAATCTTGCCCAATGCCATAGCCCCCAACTCGCCTTCCAATTGACCGCTCACAGTCAGGTTCGTTGATTTACCGAAAAAATCCTGTTTAAAATCGATTTCCCCATCTTCTCTTAAAGGCGGATTTTTCAAATCCAACGTAGTTACACGAAACATTTCTCCGGCACCCTCACAATCCGATGCCGTAATCAACGGCGTATGCAAATAATAAAAACCGTGATCATTGAAATACTGATGAATCGCAAAAGCCATGGCATGACGAATACGAAAAACGGCTCCGAAAATATTCGTGCGGAATCTCAAATGAGCAACCTCGCGCAGAAATTCCAAAGAATGTTTTTTCGGTTGTATCGGGAATTTTTCAGGATCGGCTTCCCCTAAAACCGTCAACTCTTCAGCCTGAATCTCATGAGCTTGTCCGGCCCCTGCACTCTCCACCAACAACCCTCTCACACATATAGCTGCTCCCGTAGTCACTTTTTTCATAAGTTCCTCCGGGAAACGATTCATATCAACAACAATCTGTATATTATTAATCGTGGAACCGTCATTCAACGCGATAAAATTCACCTGTTTATTACCCCGTTTGGTTCTTACCCATCCCTTAATCTCAACTTCTTTGTTGCACTCTCCGGACTGCAACAATTCTTTTACAGACGTTTTTTTTGTTTCCATTTCATTTCAAGTTACAACCGTCACAACACAACTAGTCCTGACAGTCTCTGTTAAAACCCAACTATTTTATTAAGTAATTGTTCAAAATTAATTATGCATTTCAACACTTCAAGTATCTGTACACAAAGAATCTACGAAAAATCAAATAAGTCAACGGACTTATGAACTTGCAAAAGTAAAGAAAAACAGCCAAAACGACAAAAAAACAATCCATTTAAACATTAAACGACAAATAAATCGCTAAAAACAGAGTCGGACAACAACCAACCGCCTTCCGTCAGCATTAATTTCCCCCGCTCTTTCCTCATAAGTCCCTTTTGAATATAATCCTCTACCTTCCCCTGTTGCAAAGCCCAATAAATGCCATACACATTTTCCAGCAAACAAAGGTCCGCACCCCACATTGTCCGCAAGCTGGTCATAATATATTCATTATACAAATCAACTTTATTTAATTCCTCTCGCTCAAAGTTTAAACAATTATTATTTAAACTTTCTATATAAGATTTTACATGAGCAATATTCCATTGTCGAGAAGTCAGATCGTAAGAATGAGCCGCAGGCCCGAAACCGATGTAGGGTTTTTGCTGCCAATAATTCATATTGTGCACGGCATATTTCTGCTTTCGGGCAAAATTGGATATTTCATAATGTTCAAATCCATTGTCCCTCAATATCTGGACAGCCATCCGGTAATATCCGGCTAACAGATCGTCAGAAGCTCCGGCAAATCCGCCTTTGGCCAACTGCTTTTCAAAAACGGACCCCGGGTCGACACTCAACATATAAACCGACAGATGAGTAACCGGCAGTTCAACGGCTCTCCGCAGATCACGTTCCAGGTCTTCCGGACCACAGCCCGGCAAGCCGAGAATCAGATCAATACTTACATTACTGAAACCGGCCTTCAGTGCATTTTCCACACTTTCAACCGCCATTTTTGCCGTATGTGTACGATTTATCCGTTTCAAAGCATCCTCCCGGAAAGTCTGAACACCTATACTCAACCGGTTAAAGCCGAGTTGACGCAAACCTTTCAATTTGTCAGGGCCGGCATCTTCCGGATTTATTTCAATCGTCCGCTCTGCTTCCGGATGAAAAGAATAATGACCCGACAATTTTTCCACGATTTTCTCCAGATCGGCCAATGCCAGATAAGAAGGTGTCCCTCCTCCGAAATAAAGCGTACGTATCTCCTTTCGCGGTAAATAATTTGTCCTCAAGCCGATTTCCCGGCACAATGCACTTAGATAAGCTTCCTTGAAACTCAACGAAGCCACAGAGTAAAAACCACAATAAAAACATTTACTCCTGCAAAACGGGACGTGTATATAAATACTCATAACAAAACCGGAAATCAAAAAATAAAGATCAGCTTTTCGATTTTTTCAATATGTATATATTCCGGCAATACACGATCAGTCCGGTAGATTGCCCCAAAATCAACACCGGATCACGCCGGTAAAGAGCATAGGCGACAATGATTAAAGAACCGCTCAGGCTGATCAGCCAGAATCCCAACGGCAGCATCGACTCATTTTTCCGCCGGGAATACAGCCATTGATAAACAAAACGCAGTGTAAAAATAATCTGTCCCATTGAGCCGAAAATCAATACTCCCAAAGGGATATCTTCATTTCTGAAAAATTGATCGACAAAAGCCGGAATATCTTTTACCATATAAAAAAGAGCGGCAACCGGAGTAAGTAAAATAATATAACGGATTCCAAAAGGTACTTTCCGCCAGCTCTCTTTTTTATCCAAATTCCAGATATAGATATAATAAGAGATCAACTGCCCGAGAATGATCGCAAAATCATCCCGCAGCCATCCGTAAATAAATAACAGCCAGGCTCCGATCAGGCTCAGTTTCCAAAAAATAGAAGGAGAAACGACTTTTTTAGCCCTTTCAGACATAATCCATTGCAGCAACAAACGCGCCGAAAACAGGAGTTGTGCCAAAAAACCGATGATATATATCATAAAAAGACTAATTCAGATTGGAATCGGCGACAATATAGTTAATATAACGTTTTTTCATCCAACGGTAGGCGAAACAATCTTTAAACGGACCGGCCAGACGATTCCAAAGGTGATATTTGGATTTTCCGGCAATACGCGGGAAATGTCTCACCGGTACCTGTTTAACACGCCCGTGTTGCAGTTGGATAAGGGCAGGTAAAAAACGATGCATCCCGGTAAAAAAAGGAATGCGTTTGGCATAATCCGTCTTCAGGATCTTCAAAGGGCATCCCGTATCTTCGACACCGTCATGAGTCATCGCTCTCCGGAAACCGTTGGCGATCCTGGAAGACATATTCTTTACAAAACTGTCCTTCCTGCCGGTACGGATACCCATCACCATCTCATACGCTCCGAGATGGTCGATTAAAAGATTAAAATCCTCGGGAGAAGTTTGCAAATCGGCATCGATATAACCGACATAATCGGAATAAGTATTGTCGATTCCAGCCTTCATCGCAGCACTCAATCCTCCGTTCTTTTCAAGATTCAAAAAGAAAAAATCCTTATTTTTTGTACAAACCTGCTCCATCAAAGATTTACTTCCATCGGTTGAACCGTCGTTTACAAAAAGGACACAAGCCGGAATCTTGGAAATCTGTAAAAAATGAGTCAACTCCGCTTCCAAACGCCTTATATTTCCTTCCTCATTATAGACCGGCACAATAATGGTCAATTTATAATTTGCAGATTTATTCATATTTAAAATTTACATTCATTTCGTCAAAGAATAACACAAAATTAATTAGCTTTGCTCTGCTTTTATCCAACTCACTAAATTTTAGCGAAGATCAGGAGCAATAAAGAAGTTATTTTACAAAATAAAGTACAAAGATATGAAATATAAACGTATTTTATTAAAGCTAAGCGGTGAATCTTTAATGGGCAACCAAAAATACGGAATTGACGTAAAATGTGTTGAAAGTTATGCACGCCAGATCAAAGAAATTGCTGATATGGGCGTACAAATCGGGATCGTGATCGGAGGTGGAAATATTTTCAGGGGATTAAGCGGTTCAAAAAAAGGATTCGACCGGGTAAAAGGAGACAGCATGGGTATGTTAGCTACGGTAATCAATGCGCTGGCACTTAGCTCCGCGTTGGACAACGAAGGTTGTAAAAACCGGGTATTGACAGCCATTCGTATGGAACCCATCGGAGAGTTTTATGCGAAAAGTAAAGCAGTGGAATACCTCGAACAGGGTTATGTCACCCTGTTCAGCGCCGGTACGGGAAATCCTTATTTTACAACAGACACCGGAAGCAGTCTGCGGGCGATCGAAATCGAAGCCGACGCCATGTTGAAAGGGACCCGTGTAGACGGTATTTATACGGCAGACCCGGAAAAAGATCCGACAGCTGTAAAATTTGACCGGATCACCTATGATGAAATATACAACAAAGGTTTAAAAGTTATGGATTTAACGGCTACGACAATGTGTAAGGAAAATCACCTTCCGATCGTCGTTTTCAATATGGATGTCGAAGGCAACCTGAAAAAACTGATGGATGGGGAAGAAATAGGCACAGTAGTATATGAAGGGTAGGACTTTCCGATTTTTTTCTTTTTGATTACGATTGTTATGCCTACTGAAGGTTATGGATATACTGGATAAAATAAACACACCTGAAGACCTGAAAAAAGTACCGGAGGATGCTCTCATTCAATTATGTAATGAAATCCGCCGGAAGATTATAGACGATTGTGCGGAAAATCCGGGACATTTAGGAGCCAGCCTTGGGGTCGTAGAACTAACAGTCGCTTTACACTACGTTTTGAATACGCCCTACGACAATCTGATCTGGGATGTCGGACATCAGTCTTACGCCCATAAAATCCTTACCGGCAGAAAAGAACAATTCAAAAACAAGCGTCAACTGGGAGGGATCAGCGGATTTCCCAAGATGTCCGAAAGCGAATACGATTCTTTTGGAACAGGACATTCTTCAACTTCCATTTCCGCGGCTTTAGGAATGGCCATAGCGGCAGATCTCAACGGAGAAGAAGGCCGCCAATCCGTAGCCGTGATCGGAGACGGATCAATGACAGGCGGAATGGCTTTCGAAGCATTGAATAACGCAGGGGTTCACAAAAACAACCTACTGATTATTCTCAATGACAACAATATGGCCATCGACCCGAATGTCGGAGGCTTAAACGACTATCTGCTGGATGTTGCCACGTCCAAAACCTACAATAAACTCAAAAACGACGTATGGCATATACTGGGAAAATTCAACCGGATCAGTCCGGGAATGCGTCGTTTCATACAAAACATCGATAACAGTATAAAGTCCATCCTGTTGAAACAGAGTAATCTGTTTGAAGCCATGGGACTCCGGTATTTCGGTCCGGTAGACGGACACGATGTCAACCATCTGGTAAAAATATTACGGGATCTCCAAAAAATAAAAGGCCCCAAACTCTTACATTGTATCACAGTCAAAGGAAAGGGCTTTCAACAAGCAGAAGCAGACAAAACAACCTGGCACGCTCCCGGAAAATACAACAAACTGACCGGAGAACTGATACATGAAAATCCGCCTTTGACACCTAAATTTCAGGATGTTTTCGGACATACCTTACTGGAACTTGCCCGTAAAAATCCAAAAATCGTAGGAATCACCCCTGCAATGCCTACCGGTTGCTCTCTGAATATTATGATGAAAGAAATGCCGGACCGTTGCTTTGATGTCGGTATAGCGGAACAACATGCCGTGACATTTTCAGCCGGATTGGCAGCGAAGGGCCTGATTCCCTATTGTAACATTTACTCTTCTTTCATGCAAAGAGCTTACGATCAAGTTATTCATGACGTAGCTCTTCAGGGGTTGAATGTTGTCCTCTGTCTGGACCGTAGCGGACTTGTAGGCTCGGACGGAGCTACCCACCACGGCGCATTTGACCTGGCTTATTTCCGTTGTGTACCCGGAATAACGATAGCCGCACCCCGTAACGAACAAGAGTTGCGCAACATGATGTATACGGCCCAATTACCGGACAAAGGTCCTTTTGTTATCCGGTATCCAAGAGGAAACGGCTCCATGCAGCACTGGCAGACTCCCCTGAAAGAAGTGGAAATAGGTAAAGGAAGCTGCCTCATCGAAGGCAATCAAATAGCGGTTATAACCATCGGAACCGCAGCAATTGCAGCAGAAAAAGCCATCGGCAAATGTCCGGAAAACAGCATTGCTTTATACGATATCCGTTTCCTGAAACCATTGGATGAAGAATTGTTACATACGATATTCCGGAAATTTACAAAAGTAATGACTATTGAGGACGGAACCGTTACAGGCGGTCTGGGAAGTGCCGTACTCGAATTTATGGCGGACCATCATTACCATGCACAAGTAAGCAGATTGGGTATACCCGACCAATTCATCGAACACGGCAGTCAACAACAACTTCGTAAACTATGCGGTTATGACGAAGAAAGTATCTATGACAGACTTCAAAAGATGTTAAATTAAAATATCCGACAGACAACACGCACAATGAAAGATGAAATAAGATTACCGGATCAACAAGAGTGCCGCGAAAAATTCAGCCGGACATTTAGAAATCTTTCCCAAGACGAGTTGAACTTACTGTTCAGCGACGAGTTTGTGCAATTTTATAAAAAAGGAAGTATCATTTACTCGGAAGGAGCCCGGATGAAAGGCTGTTATTTCGTCTATAACGGAATCATCAAAATTTTTCAAACCGGATATGAAGGAAAAGAACAAATCATCAAATTTGAAAAAGAAGGTGATTTTTTCGGCTTCCGCTCAGTCATCCTCAAAGAGAAAGCATGTACTTCCGTTAAAGTTCTTTCAGACGCAATTCTTTATTTTATTCCAGAAAATACACTTTTACAACTCATCAAGACCAATTCCGATTTTGCATACGAACTCATGCAAATCGCTTGTAAAGAACTCGGAGAATCCAACCGTTATATCAAAGACATTGCCCAAAAATCCGTCAAAGAACGGTTGGCAGAAATATTACTCATGATGGCAAACGACTTCGGGATAGAAGAAGACGGAACCCTCAAATTAAATATTTCCCGGGAAGACCTGGGTAATTTTGTCGGGACGGCAACCGAAACCGTCATACGACTTTTATCGGAATATAGAAACGAAGGTTTGGTCGATGCCAAAAAACGAAAAATAAAACTTCTTGATATTCCTAAACTGAAAAATAAGGCCGGCATGTAGTGCGAATAATATTTTATAATTTTAAATAATATTAACTGCGCAATTGTATTTAAAGGGATATTTAATATTTCTATCATTTTTCTTCATTTCACGAATTTTTATTATATCTTGACACCACTTTTAACGTCTAACTATAATAAACCTAACAAAATGCCACAAATTTCAGAAATGGGTAAAGTGATACCCGCTTCACCAATCCGTAAGTTGGTCCCCTATGCCGATCAGGCTAAAAACAAAGGAATCAAAGTATATCACTTGAATATCGGACAACCGGATATCGAAACCCCTCCTATCGCCTTACAAGCCGTAAGAGAAATGAAATTATCCGTTATCGAGTACACGCCTTCCGGAGGCAATCCTTCGCTTAAAGTAAAATTAGCCGGCTATTATCAGCATTTAGGGATCCACATCCATGAAGAAGATATACTGATCACGACCGGCGGATCGGAAGCCATTTTATTTGCTTTTATGAGTACCCTCAATCCCGGAGACGAAATTATCATTCCGGAACCCTTTTACGCAAACTACACGGCTTTTGCCATTATGTGCGGGGTAAAAGTGAAAACAGTGACTTCCACCATAGAAAACGGATTTGCTCTGCCTCCGATCAGTGAAATAGAAAAACAAATAACGCCTAAAACAAAAGGAATCGTTATCATTAACCCCAACAACCCAACCGGTTATTTATATACCCAGGAAGAGCTGGAAGAACTGGCGAAGATTGTTAAAAAATATGATTTATATTTATATTCGGACGAAGTATACCGCCGGTATTGCTACGACGGATTAAAACATTTTTCAGTCATGAACTTAAAAGGGATCGAACAAAATACGATTCTTTTCGATTCCATGTCCAAGCGTTACAGCGAATGCGGTATTCGTGTCGGGGCTATCATTACCCGCAATCATGAAATTTTGTCAATCGCCCTTAAATTCGGAATGGCACGTCTATGTCCTCCCGCACTGGGGCAAATTGCTGCAGAAGCTTCATTAGATACAACCGATGAATATTTCGCAAACGTTTACAATGAGTATATTGAAAGACGAAACTTCATGGTAAACGCATTGAATAAGATACCGGGCGTTATTTGCCCGACTCCCAAAGGCGCATTCTATTCCATTGTACGTCTGCCCGTAGACGATGCAGAAAAATTTGCTCAATGGCTGTTGGAAGACTTCAGCTATAACGGGCAAACGGTTATGCTTGCGCCGGCTGACGGATTTTATCACACTCCGGGTTTAGGAAAAGATGAAGTCAGAATCGCTTATGTTTTAAAAATCAGTGATCTGAAAAAAGCGATGGAAACGCTGGCTGTCGCTTTGAAAGAATATCCGGGCGCAAAAAAAGCATAACGGATTATTTTTCTATCTTTGCAGCAAAATTAAGCTGTCATTTTTAGATAACAAAATATGATAACGGATTTGGAATTTGATACAATCAGACCTTATACAGGTAATGAGATTACAGCTGCTACTGAACGATTAAGTAATTCTGAAGAATTTCTGGCAGTATTCAGTGGATTGACAAAAATCAAGCCGGAAACAATTATTGCATTTCTCCGGAGTATACACACTCCTGAAGAATTTCAAAGCAAATTTTTTGGACCGGCTATTCAAGCCGTTATTAACAATACTTCAGACGGAGTTACAGTTACCGGGCTGGAAAACCTCCAGCCCGATACATCTTACCTGTTTATATCCAATCACCGGGATATCATCCTCGACTCAGCTATTTTAAACCTGATTCTGCGGAATAAGGGCTTAAAATACACACAAGCTGCCATCGGGAGTAATCTATTGGTAAATGAATGGGTTACAGACCTTGTCAAGCTGAATTCCTGCTTTATCATCGAAAGAGATATTCCGGTCAGAGAAATGATCGTCAGCTCTGCCCTGCGTTCCAAATATATCCGGGGTACGATTCTGGAAGGGAAAAATTCCATCTGGATTGCCCAACGGGAAGGACGCACCAAAAACGGCGACGACAAAACCCAGCCGAGCCTGCTGAAAATGTTTAAAATGAGCGGCCCGAAGGATTTTGTAGAAAATTTCAAAGAATTGAGAATCGTTCCGGTTTCCATCTCATACGAATGGGAACCTTGCGACGACTTGAAAACGAACGAATTGTATACCAAAACGGTGAGTGAGTACGTTAAAACACCGGAAGAAGATATGCGCAGTATGCAGACAGGACTCGGGGTTTATAAAGGCAGAATCAATTTTGGTATTGACAAACCGATCACGACAGAACTGGAAACAATAGCCGGTCTTCCTTCAAACGGTGAACGCTTAAACGCACTGGCCCAATTGATAAATACCAAAATCTATAAGAATTTCAAACTGTGGCCGAATAATTACATCGCTTACGATTTACTTCACTCGGTAAATAAGTACACCCGGTTTTATAACGAAAAAGAGAAAGAAAATTTCATCCGGATCATGACTCAAAAAGTCGATCGGATCGAAGGAAACCGCTCTTTGCTCAACAATATTTTTCTGGAAATATATGCCACCCCGGTCAGGAATTGCATGGAAAATACCGGAGAATAACGGCGACGAGCGTTAATTTAAATTATTTTCAAACACATTCGCCACATTTAAACACTTAAAATCATGAAAACAGTACGCTTACTCATCATATTAGCCGCTTTCCTAATTATGATTTCCAGTGCATTTACGCTACTGGCTACAACCGACCGCACTGCGGTATACATCAATATCTTTGCTATGTTAAGTCTGGCTGTAGCAGTAACGATTATGAATTTCAAAAACACCGGAAAGCGTCAGGACAAATAAATTTTCGATACGATGTACAAAGTAAAACGAACGATATATCTCGGTAAAGATTCTGTTGACATTTGGATAGGTCTGGTCAGTAAAACCAAAAACGGAAAAAACGGGAAATATACCGTCTATTTACTGACAGACGATCCCGACAAGCCATTTAACCACGCCGAACCGATTCTCAGCGGTATTCAATCCAAAGATACAGCTATCCGTAAAGCCATCGAATACGCTAAAGACCTGTTCCAAAACATTTTGAAAAATCAAAAAACAAATACACAAGATATTCCCGAAAATCCGGAAATCTGAAAACTTATATTCAAACACAAAATCATAATGGAAAGAAAAGTCAGAGTCAGATTCGCCCCCAGCCCAACCGGGGCTCTCCATTTAGGCGGAGTCAGAACAGCTCTTTTTAACTATCTGTTTGCACGTCATAACGGAGGAGATTTCTTGCTCCGTATAGAAGATACCGATCAAACCCGTTATGTTCCGGGTGCGGAAGAATACATTATAAAATCGTTGGAATGGTGCGGTCTCAAAATTGACGAAGGGGTCAGTGTAGGCGGTGAATACGGTCCGTACCGTCAAAGTGAAAGAAAGGCACTTTACAAACAGTATGCACTTCAGTTAGTCGAGTCCGGAAATGCCTATTATTCTTTCGATACACCGGAGGAACTGGAAGCCTGCCGCAAAGCCTGCGAAACAAAAGGAGAAACCTTTATTTACAACGCCCAGAGCAGAAAAAATCTCCGTAATTCTTTAAACATGGAAACCGGAGAAGTCCAAAAATTACTGGAATCCGGCATGCCTTATGTTATCCGGTTCAAAATGCCGGATCATGAAGAATTGCATTTAAAAGACATCATCCGGGGCGAAGTAAAATTCAATACCTCCCTACTCGATGACAAAGTATTGTTCAAATCGGACGGAATGCCGACTTATCATCTGGCAAACGTCGTCGACGACTATTTAATGAAAATAACCCACGTTATCCGGGGTGAAGAATGGCTTCCTTCCCTTCCTTTGCATGTACTTTTATACCGTAGTTTCGGTTGGGAAAACGTCATGCCGGAATTTGCGCATTTACCGCTGATTCTGAAACCGGTCGGAAACGGAAAACTAAGCAAAAGAGACGGAAATAAAATGGGCTTCCCCGTATTTCCGATGCAATTTACAGACCCGGAAACCGGAGAGATATGGCACGGTTACAAAGAAGACGGCTATTTCCCTGAAGCTTTTATCAACATGTTGGCCCTTCTCGGCTGGAATGACGGAACCGATCAGGAAATTTTCTCTATGGAAGAACTATGTCAGGCCTTTTCTCTGGAAAGAGTTCACAAAGCCGGTTCCCGTTTTGACCCGGAAAAAGCCAAATGGTTCAATCACAAATATCTGATCACCAAATCCGATTCCGAGTTAGCCGGAATTTTAAATGAAATCCTGCAAAACCACGGAATCCAGGCAGAACAGCCCAAAATAGAAAGAATATGCGGACTGATGAAAGAACGGGCCAATTTCGTTACAGACATATACAACGACAGCTTGTTTTTTTTCAAAGCCCCTGAGAGCTACAATGAAAAAGACGCCAAAAAATACTGGAAAGAAGAATCGGTTCCGTTAATGCAGGAATTATACGCCATTCTTGAAAAAATCGACGATTATTCTTTCTCCAATACGGAAAAAATCATTTCGGAATGGATTACCTCCCGGGAACTGGGATTCGGTAAAGTAATGAACCCGTTCCGGGTAGCAATCGTAGGTGCAGCCAAAGGTCCCCATATGTTCGACATCATCGAAGTTATCGGCAAAGAGGAGACTTTAAGACGATTGAAAAAAGCTTTGGAAACCCTATAATCATCAAAAATAATTCAAATTATGGAAATCAACACACCTACAAGCGAAGAGAGACAATATGCCATGTTTATCCATTTGTCTCAATTAGCCGGTATAATTATTCCCGGTTTGGGATGGATATTGCCTCTCGTTCTCTGGTTAACGCGCAAAGACACTTCCGCTTACATCGATGCCAATGGGAAAGTCGTAATGAATTGGATTATTTCCAGTCTGATATATTGCATCGGAGCGGGAATCCTTATTCTGCTTCTGATCGGAATTCCTTTACTATTTGCCATAGGAATCTGTAGCCTTATTTTTATCATACTCGGTGCTATCAAAGCAAACGAAGGCACAACCTGGCAATATCCCTTAAGCATCAGATTTTTTAACTGATATGCAATAAATGTATTTTGCCGCACGGTTGTGCGGCAAAATATTTACATACCTCCTGTAACTTTTCCTTTATTCTCTTCGTCATTTGAGAAAATAACCTGAAATTTTATGAAAAAGATCATTATTTTCTTCGCTCTCGTATTTCCGTTCATTTCTGCGGCTCAGAGTAAAAATTACCGCCTTTACGGACATGTATATACGGTTGATAATTTAACCTATACAGGATATATTACATGGGGAAAAAGCAATATGTACTGGATCGACCTGTTCCGGGCCGACAAACCCAATAATCCTTATACCCATTACTTCAAATCGGAAGAACGATTGATATTCCGCAATAACGGCCAGGATTCTCCGATTCCGCCAACACATCTGTTTTCATGTCGGTTCGGAAATATAAAATCCATACAGCCCCTTTCCAATTCAAAAGCCGAACTGGAAATAAAAGACGGTAACACCATCCAATTGAACCGGGGCAACTATAACGACATCGGAACAGCCATCGGAATATACTCTCCGGACAATACCTATGCTACAATCAGGTGGGATAAAATCACAAAAGTTGAATTTTGTTCTCCGGACAACGACAGTATTGCCCCCGAAAAAAATCAACCCATCTGCGGTATTATAAAAACAGACCAGGGCATTTATAAAGGCTTTATAACCTGGGATAAGGATGAAAAAACGGCAGAAGCGACATTAGACGGACAATCGCAGAACGGGTACCGTAACTTACCGTTCGAAGTGATACAAAAGATCACCAAAAACGGTAACGGTTGTAAAGTCGTTCTAAAAAACGGAAAAGAATACGATATGTGGGGTACGAACGATGTAAACACCGCAAACAGAGGCATTATTGTAAATATGCCCAATATCGGACGGGTCACAATTCCGTGGAAAAATTTCGAAATATTCGAAGCTACGGATATTCAGGATATCAATATCCTTTCTTACGAAGACTTCGGGCAACCCCAGCGGATTTACGGAGAAGTAACAACCCGTAAAGGTGAAACCTACAACGGATATATGGCCTATGATTTGGACGAAGCCATGAATTTCGAAATATTAGACGGCAACAACGACAACATCATTTATGAAATACCATTCAAATTTGTCAGCTCTATCGAGCCCAAAAATTACAAATATTCATTCGTCACGTTGACCAAAGGAGGAAGTTTAAGTTTAGGCGACTCTCCCGATGTCAACAACGAAAACAGCGGTATGCTGGTCTTCCCGGACACAGGAATACCCACCTATATTCCCTGGAAAGAGATAAAATTGATTACGTTCAAAGAGAAATAAAAACCGAGGAGAGAGATCAGCTACCGTATCTCTCTCCGATTTCATCGAAAATTCTCCATAATTCTTCTATAGAGTCAGCTTTCAGCATTTCGATCCGCAAGTCTCGGAAATGAGAAAGTCCCTTAAACATAGCCGCCATATGCCGGCGCATATGTAAAATTCCACGTATCTCATCTATCCAGTCGACAGCGAGTAAAATCTGTTCCTTGATAATAGCGATCTGTTCCTGCACAGATAAGTCGGGCAATACTTCCCCGGTTTCAAAATAATGACGAATTTGTTTGAAAATCCAAGGACGGCCTATTGTCGCCCGTCCGATCATCACAGCATCGACACCATACTTATCAAATGCTTCTGCAGCCTTTTGGGGAGTCGTAATATCTCCGTTACCGATAATCGGTATCCGAATACGGGGATTATTCTTAACCCGCGCTATGGGTTCCCAATTCGCTTCCCCCGTATACATCTGAGCCCGTGTACGCCCGTGTATCGCTAAAGCCCGGATGCCGGCATCCTGCAATCGTTCCGCAATATCTTCGATGATAATATGTTCGCTGTCCCAACCCAAACGGGTTTTTGCTGTCACAGGTATCCGGACAGCCTTTACGATCTTTTCCGCCATTTCGATCATCAACGGAATATCCCGCAATAACCCGGCACCGGCACCCTTCTGGGCCACCCGTTTCACCGGACAACCGAAATTCAGATCAATAAAATCGGGATGTACTTCCTCGACAATCTTTGCCGCTTCCACCATAGAATCGACATAACGTCCGTATATCTGAATCGTCACGGGACGTTCGCTTTCATCTATCGTCAGCTTTTTTATCGTCTTATGAACAGAACGCACCAAAGCATCGGCAGAAACGAATTCAGAATACAGCCAATCTGCACCGAAATTTTTACAGAACTTCCGGAAAGGAGGATTGGTAATATCTTCCATCGGAGCCAGAATCAAAGGCCTGTCACCTATTTCTTTACCTGCAATTTGCATATCATTACCCTAAATTATATCCTGGAATAAAATGTTAAAGCATCATAAAATCAACTATTTCCGGCTCTCTTCACTTTGATGCCAGACGATTATTCCATAAGTTTGCCGCAAAAATAACATTTAAACTCGTATCCAAGCTATGCTGATTATAAAATTAATGCTGCTTCTGGCAACCCTATTGCCACAAAATAACGGCTGGCAACGTATCCAGACCAAGCAACACATCTCGTTTCTTTTTCCCAACAAGGCCCAGCATATAAAGAACACGACCAAAGGAATTCCGTCCGATATCTATCAAACGAAAGACCTTGCCTGCGTATTCGGTGTCGTTTGCTCCGATTTCTCCAACCAACCCGTTGAAATGAACCAAACCAATGCCGTTGCCTTATACGAACAGCTGAGAAACGGTTCGGTAGACATGGAATCTGCCATCTTAAAAAACGAACAAACCATCCCTTATGAAAATATGCTCATTAAGGAAATTGAATATTCAATAATTAAAGATAAATATGAAATGACATATTTCAAACGTTTTATTTTTAGGGATAAAATGGTATATCAAATTACGATAGGAGGAAAAACACGCCTCCTGGATATTTTAAAAAAGGAGCGGGAAATATTTTTTAATTCAATCTACTTTCCGGAAGACAATCCCACACCAAATTAAAAATAAAAGTAACTTTTCGTTATCTTCGTTCGTCACATTAACGAGATGACACGAACAGAATACAACAATAGTGTAGACAATTTCTCAGACGACGTGTACCGCTTTATTTTTAAAGCCTGCCGTAACAAGGAATTAGCCGAAGATATCGTTCAGGACAGCTACCTGACGTTATGGGAACATGTCCGGGATATAACGTACGAAAAAGCAAAAGCGTTTCTGTTTACCACATCCTATCGCAAAATGATCGATATTTTCCGAAGAGAAAAAAAGAACGGGGACATCGAAAACATCTGTACCGGCCAATATACTTATGAAGAAGAAACACCGGATTTACAGCAGATACTGGAAAAAGCCCTGGATCGCCTGTCTCCGGTCCAAAAAACAGTTGTATTGCTGAGAGACTATGAAGATTATTCCTACAAAGAAATAGCAGAAATTACCAATTTGACCGAAAGTCAGGTAAAAGTATACATTTTCAGAGCACGCAATTTTATGAAAGAATTTATCCGTACCCCGGATTTAGTGATATAAAACCATGATTACCCGCAAAAATTACGAAATATATTTCATTGAATACCTCGACGGTACGCTCTCCGAAGCAAAAGCAGCAGAATTAAAAACATTCCTGCTGCTCAATCCGGATTTGAGTGCATTGCTGGAAGACACAGACAAGGCAAAACTGAAAGCCCCGGTTCTGATTTACCGGAAAAAAAACGTATTGAAAAAAACCGAGATACAGGAATGTCCCGATTACTACGCAATTGCAACAGCCGAAACAGTACTGACACCGGAAGAAAACCAACAACTGGGAAAAAGGAAATCCGATCAGAATTTTCAAAAGCTGGTAAATACCTATCGCCAGTTCAAAGTAAAACCGGACAAAAACATTCGCTTTGAGAAAAAGAAAGCCCTTTACCATAAACCGGCATACGGTAAACTCATCATCCGCATCTCGGCTGCCGCAGCCATTGTAATGTTTATGATTTCAATGGGACGTTTCCTGATTCATCCCCGGCCGGATCAGGAAACCGTTCTTCCCATAGCCGGCAACGCAGTGAAAATAGAGCCGGCAGAGATTATCCGGCATACCCCTGCTCCGTTACCGGTAAAAACAATTGTCTTACCGGTCAGGCTCAGGCCAATATCCCCTTCTGTTTATCAGCAAAAAGAAACCGTCAATCCCGTCTCTTTATCGCCTTCCTTACTGACAAGCGTCAATATAAACGAGCTGCAAAATGAAGAGACACAAACTCCGCAGACTCCGGTTTTAGGCTCGTCCGAAATTGTATTGAACGAATCGGCACAGGAATGGAAAGCTTCGTCTACAAATTTCGAAACAAGAAATATAATTACATCCGTAATTTCAACCGGGAGAAACCTGGCCGAAAGGACAAATAAAAACATCTTGCCTTAAAACAAGCTGTAACAAATCGTTTTGCTCATCCGTCATAAGAAAAAGAATTAACATTAGAAATACAAACAGTATGAAAACTTTTTTATTACTTCTGATCGTGCTATTTGCTCTTGAAAGTTTTGCAGAACCGGCAAGAGACACCGTTATCATTAAAGATTTATGGCAGAAAAAAGATACCACGAAACTGAAAGAAACGCTACGGGAAAATTTACCGGAAGACAACGAAATGAAATTACTGGAAACCAATTCGTCTTCCCCCAAAAACGTTAAAGTCAGAATCGTCCGTAATAAAAATAACACGGTCACCACCGTATACAGCGAATCGGACGAGGAAATCCGGATCCTGGGAAAAAACAGATTTAAACGCAACAACCGCAGTTACAACCGCTATCATCGCAGTTTTAGCGGTCACTGGTGTGGCTTCAATTTCGGCTTCGTCAATTTCGCCGATGCGGATTATTCAAATTATGCAGCCTCGGAAGATGGATTTATGGACTTGGACTATATGAATTCTTTTGTTATGCAATTCAATGTGTTCCAACAGAGTATCAACTTAGTTCCCCGTAACAATTTCGGTATTGTCGTCGGCTTAGGTTTGGAATACCAACGTCTTCGCTTTGACAATAAAAAATGGACCGTAACCGTAAATGACGACAACATACTGGTTCCCCAGGAAATCAACCCGGAATGGAAAGTAAAAAAGAACTCATTTAAAACCCTCTACCTCACTATACCATTATTGATGGAAGTGCAATTTCCGGCTTTACACAGGAATAAGATGTACGTATCGGCAGGAGTCATGGGTGGCATAAGACTGCATTCCAAAACCAAGATCGTTTATAACAACAGCAATGGAAATAAGAAAAAAGAAAAAGTATCGGACGACTTCAACCTGTTGCCGGTGAAAGCAGATGTAGTGGCGCGTATCGGATACAGAGGCGTTAATGTATGGGGCAGCTACACCCTGACCAATATGTTTAAAGCCGATAAAGGCCCTAAATTACATCCATACAGCGTTGGCCTGGGGATCACATTCTGATGGATTTGCCAATATAAAAGTCACAGGCCCGATCGTCTCCCGACCTTCGACCTGTGACTTTTAATTTACAATTTAAGAAGCTTATTCAGCATTCATAATATCGGTTTGTTTATCGATAGAAGCCTGGTGAATGGCTTTGAATATTTTCTCCATAAAATCATTGTTCAATCCTTTTTCTTCTCCTTTCCGGAATACTTTTTCCAGAATCTTATCCCAACGTCCGGTCTGCAAAATAGCAATGTTATTTTGTTTTTTATAATGTCCGATCTCTTCTGACACCTTCATACGACGGCCAAGAATCTCGATCAATTCATCGTCCAACTCATCTATACGAGCCCGTAATTCATCTATATTCTCTCTGTAATTCATATTTTCCGAATCCGGATCACGAATAATCAGACTGGAGATAATTTCAGTCAGAGCAGCCGGCGTGACCTGCTGGGCGGCATCACTCAATGCGATCTCAGGACAAATATGAGATTCTACGATCAAACCGTCAAATCCTAAATCCATCGCTTGCTGAGAAACCTCACGGATGTATTCCCTTTTTCCGGAAATATGACTCGGATCACAAATCATCAAAATATCTTTGAAACGACGTTTGATCTCAATGGGTAGCTGCCATTGAGGCATATTCCTATATTTTACTTTATTGTATGTAGAAAATCCCCGGTGAATCACCCCTATCTTTTTCAACCCGGCCATATTCAAGCGCTCCAAGGCACCGATCCACAATTCGACGTCGGGATTGACCGGATTTTTCACCAACACCGGGATATCCGTACCCTTCAATGCATCGGCAATCTCCTGCATAGCAAAAGGATTAGCCGTCGTACGTGCCCCGATCCACAACATATCCACACCAGCTTTCAAAGCTTCGTACACATGTTTTACATTTGCCACTTCCGTCGAAGTTTTCATGCCCAATTCACGTTGTATCCGCCTCATCCACATCAAACCGTCTGCCCCGACTCCTTCAAAACAATTCGGACGGGTCCGGGGCTTCCATATCCCGGCACGTAAAACTTCTATTCCGGCATTTTTTAACGCCTTAGCCGTCTCGAACAATTGTTGTTCACTCTCCGCACTACAAGGTCCGGCAATGATCAACGGTTTTTTCACATCCGAGAAGATACCCCACTCATCTGCCTTGATTAAATCTAATTTAGTTACCATAAATTTTATGTTATTGTGTTTGTTATTTTTACCCCTTAGCGAATAATCCGCTTTATCTTGTTTGCATTGTAAATCAAATTCTTCACGCCTTCCTCATCGTATTCACCGATGTGTTTTTTAAATTCCTGCAATTTCTCAATATAAGTATCCAATACCGTAAGTACGTTCTCTTTATTTTGAGAAAATATCGGCGCCCACATATCCGCATTACTCTTTGCCAACCGGACAGTCGAAGAAAAGCCCCCCGATGCCAGATCGAATATATTTTTCTCATTCTTTTCCTTTTCCAACACCGTCAATGCCAAGGCAAAAGAAGATATATGGGAAATATGGGAAACATAAGCCGTATGTACATCATGGTGAGCAGCTCTCATATAGATGATCCGCATATTCAGACAATCGTACATGCTTTTAATCAACTCAACAGCCCTGAAGTCGGAGTCCTCTGCATTACAAATAATACCGGCTCTGCCGTCGAAAAGACCGGGAAGCGCCGCCCAAGGCCCGGAATACTCCGTTCCTGCCATCGGATGGGCCGCCACAAAATTTTTCCGGTTGGGATGATAATGAATGATCTCGTTGATCTTTTCTTTCGTCGAACACACATCCGTCACCACCTGCCTATCCACTTTATCCAGTATCCGGGGAATTAAACGAATGGCAGCACTTACCGGAGTGGCCACAACAATAATATCACTTCCTGAAATACATTCCTCCAAAGAAACAATTTCATCTACCAAACCGATCTCCAAAGCAGCAGTCGCGTGCAAATGATCGTTCTCTACACCGACAATCCGGTCTGCAAATTTTCGTTTTTTCAAGTCAATCGCCATCGACCCTCCGATCAATCCGATTCCAATAATACCTACCTGCATTTTTCTTTTATTTTATAACCGTCAACACCAGGAACCATGGCACAAACCACCAATTCCCAAACTTTTCTTTATCCGTCCGGCCGCTTCTCTTAAAACCGGTTGCTTCGCACAAAGCGATATCCGGATATAACGATCTCCATTACTTCCGAAAATAAATCCGGGAGTAATAAATACCCGGGCCCTTTTCAAAATAAAATCGCTCAATTCCTCTCCGTTTTTCCAGGTATCGCTGACTTTTCCCCACAAAAACATTCCCCCACTGCTTTTATCATAGCTGACCTCCAGCATATCAAAAATATCACCGGCCAGTTTTTTCCGCTCCTGATATTCCTTATTCAACGTAATATACCAACTTGCCGGTTGGGCCAATGCTTTTACTGCAGCCAACTGCAAAGGCTTAAACATACCGGAATCCATATTGCTTTTTACCTTCAATACATTCGCAATCACATCCGCAGCACCGGCAATCATACCGATACGCCAGCCGGCCATATTATGAGCTTTACTCAACGAATTCAATTCGATACAACATTCTTTAGCCCGGTCAACACTCAAAATACTCAAATGTTCCTCATTCAGAATAAAACTGTAAGGATTGTCATTGCAAATCAAAATACGATGCTTCAATCCGAAATCCACCAATTTCCGGTAAAGTTGCAGGTTTGCACGGGCACCGGTCGGCATATTCGGATAATTGACCCACATCATTTTCACTCCGGAAAGATCGCTTTTCTCCAAAGCATCAAAATCAGGCATCCATCCGTTTTCCTCTTTCAAATCAAACGGAATGACTTCCGCTTCAGTCAGTAATGTAGCCGAAGAATATGTCGGATAGCCCGGATCAGGAACCAACACCTTATCTCCTTTATTTAAAAATGCCAAAGAAAGTAATAATATCCCTTCCTTAGAACCCGTAAGCGGCTGAATCTCATGATCCGCATCCAATTCCACCTGATAATACTTCCGGTACCAGTCAGCAAAAGCCATCCGCATATCCCGAAGCCCTTTATAGCTTTGATAGGCATGATTATCCGGATTCTGAGCACCATGAACAAGCGCATCAACGACATCCGCAGCCGGAGCCATATCCGGAGAGCCTATACCCAGATTAATTACTTTTTCCCCCTGACGATTCATTTCGTCAATTTCCTGAAGCTTACGCGAAAAATAGTATTCATTTACACTATTAGTTCTATTTGCTGGCTGAATAATCATATGGATTTATTTTTAATTTTTATACGTATCGGACATCAACAACAACTCTTATATTCGCCCATAATCTTTACATCTTCTACCAAGGGATTTACAGCATTCATTGCTTCCCGGTAATGTGCATAATCGTCGAATTTGAGATCGACATAAAAGAAATACTGCCACTCTTTTCCCGGAATAGGCAAAGACTGTATTTTAGTCAGATTCAGATCATAAAAGGCAAAAATGGAAAGAATCTGAGACAAACGCCCTTTTTTGTGGGGGATTGTAAAACAAATGGACGATTTATTGATATCATTTTCAACAACTTCAATACGATCATCCACTATCAGGAAACGAGTGAAATTTTGCTTGTGGGTTTCGATACTTTCCTGCAACACTTCCAGTCCGAATAATTCCGCTGCCAAAACAGAAGCTATCGCTCCCGTATGCATCCGGCCTTCCCGGGCGATATCCGCAGCACTCTTAGCCGTATCTTCGGATTCTATCAGGCGGATATGCGGAAATTGCTTAAAAAACTCCCGGGTTTGGGCTATGGCCATATAATGCGAATGTACTTCCCGGATATCTTCTATCCGCTGTCCGGGCAATGCCATCAGATTCTGCTGAATCCGGAGAAACACCTCCCCCTTGATTTGCTTTCCGTATTTATGCAGCAAAGCATAATTAGGCAAAAGTCCGCCGGCAACCGTATTTTCGATGGCCATAACAGCCCCCTCAGCCTCCTTTCTTTCCAACCCCACGAACAAATCTTCAAAATTCAGACATTCCAATACATCTATATCATCTCCGTAATACAAGCGGGCTGCCTGCTCGTGAAAACATCCGTGTACCCCCTGGATAGCAATTTTCTTTTTCATTCTTAAGTAATTATTCAAAATTAATTGTACATTTCAAGACTTTAAGTATCTGTATACAAATAGTCAACGAAAATATTAAATTAAGTCAACGGACTTATTTATTGTTTTATGCGTGTTCCAAATAAAAACCCCCGGAGTTCTGCCGGGGGTCATATAAATTTTATTCCATGAGTTGAAGACAAATATATACGCCTACCGGCTACTCTTGATACAATAAAAGTAGAAATAATAATACCGGTTGCTAAATCGAAAAAAATTCATCTCAAAACTGAATTAAAAAAGCCCTGAATCATCAGGGCTCCGTTATATTTTATTCAAAAAAAAATCCATACCAAAGCCCTTTACCTTCTGCTAAAAAAGTAATAATAAAAATAATATGCAAAAGAAAAAGACTTCATACTTCTCTGTTCATTACAGGCACAAATATACAAACAAATCTTTTCCCTCCCAGATTTCTCCCCATTATTTTTACAAATAATATAATTTCAAACAAAATAAACAGTCTTCGTTGAAAATAAAACATCACTTAAACCACATTTGACTGAAATAAGTACCTTGATTTCCACCTCCGACAGAACCATCTGTAGTAAAATAACTTTTATACATAGCATTACTCCAATTTCTATTAATGGTAACCGTTACATCCCCCCAGTTTCCACTTCCCTTACTACCACAAGGTAAACCTGTAATACAAGCATTGTTGTAATTCATAAAATAATAGGCATCGCAACAACTCTCCGAGGTCCCCTGGACACTAGTTATTTTCTGATAAGTACTTACGGATGCCAAAGCGACAAAGCGAGCGTAGTCAGTTACCCGGTTTTTATAATGACGGGCATTATGTCCCGGGAATCCGTGCCACCCGGCAGAAATCTGATCAAACCGGGTCCACCCCCCGTTTGCCATATCACAATAAGCAACATAGGGCTGAATTCCACCGAAGCCATCCGGATCTATCAAATAATTTCCATTCGTCCGCATGCCGGAATCATAATAATCTTTGCAAGAACGACATAAATATTTAGCCCGTTTCATATAGACTCTATCCGGAAACTCCTCGCAAATCAAACTCGCCGTAAAATGACATTCTACCAGATCATTCTCGGCTACAATGTCCTTAAACGTAATCTTTCCTGTCTTCTCATCAATTGCTATTCTCTCACATTCGTCCTCGACTAAATGCCACTCCTGCGGATCATCTCCGGTCCAACGATGAGCCAATACATAAGCATTTTCCATAAACATGTAACTTTCCGAAATACCCTCAAAAGGATCTATTGTTTGCGGAAGTGCTAAAATTTCAAGTCGTCTCGACCAATTACATTGTTTATTTTGAGATTCAACCGACAAATCGACATAATAAATTCCATTGGGCCAATTATCTCCGACTTTTAAATCAGAAGTCACAACTTTATAGCTGCTATGAAAATCATCTTCCTCATTGGGCATCTTCGTACTGTCCGTATCGATAATTTTCCATTTGAAATAAGAAGGTAATGGCGTAGTTGCCACAAAACCTTTAATTTCCTGACAGGGGATCAAAGTATCCTGTAAACGATTCATTTTAAAACCATGTCCTACGACCAACGCGACAACACCACTCTCTCCGCTACCTGTCGGAGTTGCCAAGCAACGCTTATACCGGTATTCCATTGCGGTTCCAAAAGGTACATTTAAAGTCAGCCCGACCAAGGTCAGATCTTTATGAGATTCACCCTTTATCCGCTCCCAGGTTTTACCGTAATCCTTGCTGCAATACCAACTGTAAAGATTATTAAAACGGGTCTCACTAACACTACCTGTTATAGTATATTCTGTCGCACTACAAACCGTATCACGAATAATCACACTCCCGGAAGAAAGACCATTTTCAAGAGTTAAAGAAGAAGATTCCGCTTCCGGCAATCTACCTAATCCCAGTCGAATCCCAACAGTCGGCTTCCGATCCGTCAATGAAGAAAAGTATCCGATAGCATTACGTCGATCAGAAACAGCAAGTTCTTCTATTCCGGCATAACTACCTCCCCTTACACCGAAAGCCATAGAATCCTGTGGCCAATAATACAAAGGGACATCTGTATTTCCATCAATATCCAAACCGCCATCACCTTGTTTTCGTCCATCCAACTGACGTCCGTATATGTCACAGTTATAATAAATTTCAGCAAGATTACCGCTCAAATCCTCTACTCCCCAATAACTGATTCCACACTCTGTACGATCTCTGGTATTCCGTAAAAATGAACCGGAACGGACAGGGCCTTCTATCAAATTTTCAGCATTTACATTGCCGCTATTTAAGTATTCAGAGACTTTACCCGCATTTTTCAATCCTGTTCCCCCCGTGATATTTGTTCCTCCTGTTGCAATTTCGCCTGCCTTAGGGACGTAAGGATAAGGAGCACGAGCCATTTTTTCGTATTCCAATTCACTCAGCGGACGTAACCCACACCAATCTGCATAGGCAAGCATATCCGCAGGAGTAAGAAAGTTACAAGCGATTGTTTGTCCGTCGTCATCGCTATTAGGTAAATTTAACGGATTGAGATCACAGGCAAAAACATACGGATCGTCAGATTTTTCTCTTTGTTTATATAAAATAATGCCGTTACGACAGGAAGGTCGAGTACGATCGGTTCCGAAAATATAATCTCCCTCTTTCAAAGCGTCTAAAACTCCCCCAATCGTCCGTGCATACTGGGAAGAACAGTCCAACTTATTCAAAAAAGATACATATTGTTCTTGTGTCAACTCATATTTCATAACAAAAAAACCCCGATATCCATTTGGATAATTTTCTGGAAGATTATGCTCCGTTTCATCGATTAACACCGGCCCCGGATCATCTAAAACCATTTCCGACATTGCGACATTATTTATCCGGATCATATTGTCAACAACCGCACTTTCAGCCTCAGGTATCCGAATTCTATAATACCGGTAAGCAGCAGGTTCTTCGATCTTAATAGCTCCTGCAATGGGATAAGATTGGGAAGCTGTACCCCAAAATGCCGACCCGCCACTCCAAAGCTCTGTCCAAGTCAGAGCATCAGAAGAAGCTTCCAAATACCATATTCCATCAGGAACCGCTCGTCCTTTATCCAATAACCGATACTCCCCGGATACACCGAAATAACAAATTTTACGGGCTGTTTTAAAATCGACCTGCCATACTGCCGGTGCGACTCCAGACCAAGCGATTTTATCCGGTTGCAGTGCGATATTCTTACGGTCAGCAGCATTCACCGCCAAATTAGAATTTGACGATGCAGTATAAGTAAAACCACTATTACTCCCGATAATATCATCTTCAGCAGGAATTCCACCCAAAGTAGTAGAATTAAACGTATTTACAGAATATCTATCCCCCAAATAGAATGGAGCAGTAGGTATATACACCATCTCAATTCCTTCAAAAGCAAAAAAAATCTGTTGAGAATGGAACATCTCCTCCGTCAATAATTTCTCCGAATTTCCATTCAGTTTCCAGCGTAAACGCAATTTCACATTTGTATCACCTTGCCCCTCTTTATTCCGGTATACAAAAAAACCGACAGAGCGGATATCTGCATCATACCCCTCATTTTCAATCACAACACTATTTTCTTCTAAATAAATGCTATTCCACTTTCCTTCATCTTTCAATTTAAATTTACCAAAAACATATACGGCATCATAATTAAAAACATTACACCACGAATTCTCCCACAACAAATTCAACTCAACGGTCGCTGTAACCCCATCAACAGAAAGGATAACGGCATCACTCTTAACTCTTAAATTACTGGCGAATAATACAGACGGATATATAATAACAATACTAAATAACAGGATTACTTTTTTCATAATTACCACCACAATAATACAAAGAGCAAAAATAAGTTATATTTGACCATTTTCATTGTACGTCTTCATATAATTCATATCGAATCTTTTTTCAGGTATGTCATTTTCACGGTTCTCTCCTTTTTATTTTCTAACTTTGTCCAGTAATCCAAAAATATAAATTTCATGCCTGACAAAAATGTACTTTTTCTTTTAGATGCTTACGCATTGATATACAGATCCTATTACGCCTTTATCAACAATCCACGGATTACGACAAGCGGCATAAATACTTCAGCGACTTTCGGTTTTTGTAATTTCTTATTGGAATTGCTTGAACAAGAAAAGCCGACACATATTGCTGTTGTTTTCGATCCGGAAGGTCCGACATTTCGCCATGAAATGTATCCGCAGTATAAGGCCCAACGCCCAAAAATGCCGGAAGATCTGAAAAAATCAATTCCTTATATCAAAAATATCATCAAAGGATTAGGGATCAAATGCGTCGAAGTTCCGGGTTTTGAAGCTGACGATGTCATCGGTACTCTGGCTTGCAAAGGAGAAAAAGAAGGATATACAGTGTATATGATCACCCCGGATAAAGACTATGCACAATTAGTCAGTGAAAAAATATTCATGTATAAGCCCGGCCGTTCAGGCAATAAATCGGAAGTATGGGGGATCCCGGAGGTATTGGATCATTTCGGAATAGAAAAAGTATGTCAGGTTGTCGATATTCTGGGCTTAATGGGAGATACTGCCGACAATGTTCCGGGATGTTCGGGCATCGGTCCCAAAAGCGCAGCTTCTTTGGTCTATAAATACGGCGATATAGACGGTATTTATGCGCATATCGACGAATTGAAAGGCAAACAGAGGGAGAATCTCCTCAATTGCCAACCGACAGTACATTTGTCCAGAACCCTTGTTACAATCAATTCCGAGGTTCCTACCGACTATTCTGCCAGCGATCTGGAGAAAGAACATATCGACACTCAAATTCTGGAACCGATATTCAAAGAACTGGAATTGTTCTCTCTTTCGCGACGACTTTTTGCGACAGAAATGGCTGAAGACGAAGCAACGGAAAAACTGACGGACGTAGAGACAGAATACCGGAACCGGACAGCGGATATAGACGAATTATTAAGCGAATTGCAACAAGCCCCGGAATTTGTATTTCATGCCGTTTTCCAAACAGGCAACATATACACTTCCTATCCGGCATGGCTTTGTTTTTCGACAAAAACACATTGTGTAAATTTCATCAAATTACCGGTCAATTCCTCTGAAACCGAAAAAATCCTGAAAAAATTCTGCCCATTACTGGAAGACAACAGCAAAATTTTAATATCCCCGGATGTAAAAGACGACATAATCTGGCTGAAGCGGGCAGGCATAACACTGAAAAACCAGATATTCGACATAAAAATCGCTCATTACGTCCTGCATCCCGACATGTCACACGATCTGGCACGTATAGCCTTACAATACCTGAACTATACATTGACGGAAGCAAAGCCCGAAAACCAACAGCTCAGCCTGTTTTTCGAAGACGAAGCTAAAGAAGACCGGAATTTTGCTGAAAAAGCGGACGTATTATTCCAGTTAAAAGAAAAACTGAATACGGCATTAATGGAAACGGGACTCATCCGTCTGTTTAATGAAATCGAAATGCCGCTGGTGTCTGTATTGGCGGACATGGAATTTGAAGGGGTAAGCATCGATACGCAAGCTTTACAGGAAATATCGACCGACTTAAAACAACGGATCGATATTGTCGAAAAAGAAATATACGACCTGGCAGGACATCCTTTTAACATCAGCTCGCCCAAACAACTGGGCGAAGTACTTTTCGACGAAATGAACGTCGACGGAGGCAATAAAAAAACCAAAACCGGTCAATACAGCACTTCCGAACAGGTGCTTGCCAAATTGGAAAACGAACATCCGATCGTTTCCAAAATACTCGATTACAGAGGCCTGAAGAAACTTTTAACGACCTATGCCGAAGCCTTACCGACATACATTGATCCCGGAACCGGCAAAATACATACTCATTTCAATCAGGCAGAAGCTGCAACAGGCAGGCTAAGCAGTTTAAACCCCAATCTGCAAAACATTCCGATACGTACCGAAGAAGGACGTAAAATCCGGAAAGCCTTCGTCACCGGAAATCCGGACTATCTGTTTTTTTCTGCCGACTATTCCCAGGTCGAATTACGCCTGATGGCACATCTTAGCCAGACGCAGGAACTGATAGATGCCTTCCGGCACAACGAAGACGTTCACACGGCCACTGCCGCAAAAATCTTCCACGTTCCGGTAAACGAAGTCACACCCGAAATGAGAAGAAGAGCTAAAACGGCTAATTTCGGCATTATTTACGGGATTTCTGCCTGGGGACTCGCCGAACGTTTGCACATCAGCCGAAAAGAAGGGAAAGAATTAATCGACGGCTACTTCGAACTTTATCCGGGAGTCAAAAAATACATGGAAGAATCGGTAGAAAAAGCACGTAAAAAAGAATACGTCGAAACAATCATGGGCAGAAGACGGTATTTACGGGACATCAACTCGAGAAATGCCGTCATCCGGGGTATGGCCGAACGCAATGCCGTAAACGCACCGATACAGGGTTCTGCGGCAGACATTATTAAACTCGCCATGATCCATATTCAAGCCCAATTACAAAAAAGAGGGATGAAATCCAAAATGATTCTTCAGGTACACGACGAATTGAACTTCAAATGTCACAAAGACGAACAGGAAGCCTTGAAAAACCTGGTCAGGGAATGTATGGAAAACGTAGTGCAACTCTCCGTACCCCTGACCGTCAGTTGCGGATTCGGGAACAACTGGTACGAAGCCCACTAAAAGAAAAGGGAAATGTCAAGCAGGCATTTCCCTTTTCTTCTACCGGATAAGCATCACACTGCCTTCCGTCTTACCTCCGTCATTATTCCAGACGGAACCGTCAATAAAGGTTGCACTCACCTTCCAGGTGTAATTTCCCTTCGGGACAGGAGCACCGTTAAAGGTTCCGTCCCAGTATTCGGCCGGATGGCCGTTTTCCACTTTATCGGAACTCCATACACATCCACCCCAGGCATCGTATATCTGAATCTTATAGGTATGCAATCCGACACCCTTAGGCTGAAAACGGGCTATTCCCCTGTAATCTCCGCCTTCTCCCATATTGTCGTCGGGCATCCCCGGTGCAAATGCCGTCGGAATAAACAATCCTTTTACGGCCGATACGGAAATCCGATCCGAAACACTATCCACGCAACCATATTGAGTAATCCCTTTCAACACCACCTCATACACCCCGTTATTCCGGAAACGATGATACGGGGATTCCTGTGTCACAACAGCCGAATTATCTCCGAAATCCCAGACATAACGCAATGAATCGCCCCATGTTTTCGGGAAAACATCCGATAAATTCGTAAACCGGACCCCTCCGTTATCTATTTCAGGCAATTCCGTATTTCCGGGAATATCTCCCGGCACAGAATTATCCTTATCCCAGGAAAAATCAACAGTCGGCAAAGGATAAACCGTTACGGTCTCCGTTTTTTCAGATACACAACCTTCCGCATTATTAGCTACAATCCTTATCGTATATACTCCCTCACCTTCATAAAGATAGTCAAAACTGCTTTCTGTCATGATATTTCCATCTCCCATATCCCATCTTGCGCCTTCTCCGTACAAAGACGTACTTTCAAAATGTACCGGAGTTGCATCACAGATTTCATGAGGCGTAACACTGAAATCGGCTTTTACCAGACGGGAAGATACGACATCTTTGACAAAGACATCCGGACAACGGGTCGCATTGTTATAAGCCGTCAATTTTATCTGTATTTTCCCGAATTCAGGAGCAGGTGTCAATATTTCCGGCTGAAACAATCTTGAAAACAAAGTGCCGTTATACGACCACTCGAAAGAATTCTTTTCCGGTTCCGGGGTACGGTTATCCAAACCAATTTGAATCACACCGTCATCCGTACAGAACAACGTATCGGATACAATAAATCCGGCAACCGGCGTTTCCAATGTCATTACCGATACAGAATCCGAACCCACACATCCCGCACCGGAAGTAACCTTCAGCAATACCTTATATTCTCCCGGCAATTCAAACACAACCCCATCCACATCATTACTTGCAGCGGTGACTCCGTTACGGAAATCCCAATATACCTGTTCGGCAGGATCATCTGTTTCTTCTCCCTGAAACACCCGGATAAAACGAACCGTATCCGGGGCACATCCCCGGGCAGCCGGTTCCACACGAATTCCAGCCCCAGGCGTTTTATGGATCACGACAGAACTTACTTTTTCTACCGGACAATATCCTTCCGATAAAGCATTCGCTTTTAATGTCACCCGATACGAGCCGGCATTTTTAAACACATGAACAACGGAATCCTTGTTCGTAATAATCGGACTACCATCCCCAAAATCCCAACGGAATCCTGAAAAATGCTCCCGCCACTCCGGTTTTACACTCAATGCAGTCTCCCTGTCGGAACACAATACATCTCCGGGAATGCTGAAATCCAGTTTATCATTTCCCAAAACCGTAATTACCTGGGATATTGAATCCGAATTACATTTATCTTTTACCGTTAACGTTATTTTATATTCTCCCGGCTCTGCAAACCGATGCTCCACCAGCGAATCCGAAATGGAATTCGATTGATAAGCCACACCCGGCTCCAACGTCCACAAAGCCTCATACCGGGCATTTCCAAACCCGAACGAACGGTTCAAGAATCCCCAATTTTGTCCGAAACATTTAGCATAGGCCGGATCATCACTGATTCCTATCCGGGCTTTAACCTGTAAAGGATATACTTTCAAATCGGTATATGCCGTGTCTTCCTGACAGGCATTCCCGACAATCAACCGGATCGGATAAGTCAATACCACCGTCGAATCATTGGTAAAACGATGTCCGATAATTTCAGGATTCCCTTCCTCTATATTCTGCCATTCATCCGAATCCCCCCAATTGATCTTTGCATAAGTCCAAACCCCTTCCGTCGTATTTTCAACATAACGAACAATCTGACGGCAATCTTCCGTTTCGGGCACAATATTCAAGCCGGCTTTCAGCAAAGCCCCCACAACCACATTTTCCCTCCTGGAGCGAACGCATCCGTTAGCATAATGAGAAGTCAGCATCACCGGATAAATACCGGCTTTTTCATAACGATGGGTAAGCATTGCTCCGCTTTCCGGCAAAGAACCGTCAGCAAAATCCCAGACATAATTTCCGGCAGGTACATCCGTTGAAAATACCAATTCCATACCGGGACACCGCGGTTCGGAAACCGTAAATAATCCCGGCACCGGAGCCGGACGGATTTGAACAACAACCTCCTCCGTCCTGGTGATATGACAGCCATACTTAGCACCGGCAACAATCTGCAAACGCACCTCTCCGTTTCCCTCTCCGGGAAGATAATACTCATCTGTCAACCGGCCATCCCCCGAAACGACATGCCAGGAAACCACTTCACTATCGGTACCCACAGCTATCTGTTCCAGTCTCACAGAATCTCCCTGACATACAAAAGGCACAGACTCCAAAATATCAATTTCCGGAACCTCTCTGAAAGAAATGTTTACAGAATCACCGGTAGGCTCGTCCGCACAAACACCGGGGGCATATACTTCTGCAACAATACCAAAGTCATTCCGGCTTACATCGGCAGCCGTCAAAGTATAAACGATACTTTCAGTCTCTTTATCCGTCGTCAGAAAAGGAGTTGCAGTTCCGAAAATTTTCCAGTCGATACGATCGATATTTTCCCGCATTTTCAAAAAAGCAACAGGAATCGTTATTTCCATGCCGGCTTCAGGACATAACACCTGATCTGCCAAAGCGATTTCAGGCAAAACTGTCCTGGTAAATGCTCTGGTCAACACTTCTTCAGGACATCCCTCGGAAGCTTTTACCGTAAGGGTTACACTACCGGAAACAAAATCTTCTTTCCCCTGAATACGAGGCATAAGATTACCGTCTACAATCGAAATATCTGCACCGACAGCGCTCCATTCCAAACCGGAATAATCGACCAAATTCAATGTATGCCGGTCGATATCGGTCCAACGTTCTCCGCAAAGTCCGGGAATTGCAAATTCACCGGTAATCATTTGTCTTTGCTTATACAACACAACCGTATCTTTTACCTGCCAATCCATATACCGGCAAGCGCCTAAATCCACGGAAACAAGGACAGTATCCGACTCTCCCGCATTTTTATTGAAATGATAAATCTGAGACGGCAATAAATTCCGGTCGTTAAAATACAAATGCCCCGTCATGTATTCCGGTCGTTGCAAACGAACTCCCCAATGGTCAATAATATTTTCAACCTGCACTTCCGCCGGGCATAATGTATCCTGTTTCCGCTCTATCGAAAGGCCCGGGTTATGATAGGTCTTGAAATAATCGGAAACCAGACTCTCTTTTCTGAAATCGGCACCGGCAACCGTACCGTCGTAAAAAGTACAAGTTTTACGGGTAACGATTTTCAAGCGATGATCGCCTCCGTTACCGGAAACATAATAATAAGATGAATCCCCGTTAAAACTACCGTCAACACCTTCTTTTTCCCATTCAAAAACGGTATAGCGATCGGCGACTTCATAATTGAACATTGAGGTCGTTTCAACCGAATCTCCCGCACAAAGATTCATCATCGTTCTGGCATGAGGCTGTACGTTTACCAGATCGATCATCTCTATATTTCCCGAATATGCATCCGGACAACCGGGTAAACCGATCATCTTAATTCTGGTCTTTACCTGAAAATTACGTCCGAAATCCAAATCCCACATACCGAAATTGAGGATGGAATCCCTTTCGACAAAAGCATCGTTACTCAATCCGGTTTTTTCAATGACCAACCGCTGATAATTATCACAGGTAAAGAAATCCGGAGCGATCCGGTTGACATTGATCTGACGCTCCTTTGCAATTAAAGTATCTCTATTGAGCGCCCATGTCAAAGCCGCATTTATCTTCAGATAAACCGTATCTTTCAACATACCGTCGGCATAATCCAGTTCAATTTTTACCGTATCTCCGCTCCCGACTCTTTTCCCCGGTTCCGGCGTATAAACCACACCAAATCCCCGGTCCGGCTCGATACGTCCCCAGCCCTCCCCGGTATTCAACAACTTCCATTTCAGATTCGTCTCCTCGATAAAATAGCCGTATGCTTTCCCCCATAAAGGGCAGGGAGAATCGTCACAAACAGCCCATTTTCCCCCGTATATTTTCGGTAAAGAACTATAAACAATCAGAGAGTCTCTCAATATCTCACCTCCGCAATAAGAGGAACTGACTTGAGCCTCCAGATAAAATACCAAAGAATCTGCCTTCAGGTCCTCTCCGGACAAAACAAAACTGTTTCCGTCAAAATGCCCTGTCAAATCAGCCCGTTTACTCCATACAAAAGTAGCCTCATCCACATATTTCGAATCGATATAACCATCCATTCGGGTAAAATCATACCTACCGGGAGCAGTATCATCCAGGGTATCTGTTTTCATAATACGCAAATAGGGCTTCTGTAATATAAGCTTGCGGGAAAGTTCCAGTACACAGCTATTCTCCACATCCGTTTCCGAATGATAAGCCCGATACGTCATTTTTAAGGAATCCGGGAAATCCGTCGTCACCACCAACTGATAATCGCTCGGAATATCTTTTTTATCCAGAAGGAAGGAAGACGCATCCGCATTCGCCGAGCCGACCTTTAAATCCACTTTCACCCCGGGTTCTGCCGGAAAAGTCATAGCAAGCGGATCCCACACAGGATAGTTTCCCGTACCGATCACACAAAATGTATCCCGCTCTTTTAAAACGGAGAAAACAGGTTCCGCCTTCGGAATAAAAATCAACGAATCTCTTATATAACACCCTTTCGACAGACTCAACTTCACATACAACGTATCGTTCATTCCGGGAGTAAAAGTCAGGGCAGACGGTAAAGCCGACGCTTTCTGCCAATCCGGATCCGACTGCCGCCATTGCCATTCGGCCCAACGATAACCGGTAGCAGCCTCACTGAACAAATCTGACACCGTTACTTCCGTCTGACGATCACAATAGCGAAGACTATCGGCAAATTTAAAGCCATCGGGAGACAAGCCGATATAGACAGTATCTATCAATATCTGCATGCAACCGTCGGGAGACAGGCCGTGCCGAAGTATAATCTTTTCTTCCGCAATACCCACAAAATCCCAGCGACGGGTCCATGACAAATGCTCCTGTGTTTCTTCTACAGGCCGGTCTATTGGTCTGAAATCCTGATTCAACCTCGTATAAATCGTCTCGATATAATAAGACTCCGGAATGGTTCCGGCTAATTTATATTCATAATCTGTTCCGGAACAAAGCGTATCGTTATCCTCCAGTCCGTTGCGCAACAACCGGACATCCGGCTTGATAAACGTATAAAAACCGAGAGACTGACTATCGCTCCAACCACAATAATTCCGGGCTTTTACTTCGATATAATTGAGATTTTCCGTCACACTGTCAAAACGGTAAGTCTGTAAATCGCCCTCCCGAAAAATCATCGTATCCAAAGGCCCGAGTCCTTTCTTAAACACAAAAGCAATAGAATCGACCGACAAATTATTGGAATCGATAGCTGCCTGAAAATCCTGTAAAACATAACTGAACGTATCACAACGGGATGCACGTCCTCCGCGGAACACAATATCGTAAGAACTGATCAGACTATCGACCAGGGCACCTCCGGCCAAAGTCGGGATACCTCCCTGACAAACCGTAAATACGTCCTGTGAAGTCCCGCACACGTTATGCTCCCGGGTAAATTTGATTTCAAAAACCCCGGCTTCTCTGATCTTCAGATTCACTTTAGACGAATCACAAGCTTCCGGATAGCTCACCTCAGCGTCTGCTTTAAACATCTGTTGCGAAACCAGTTCATAACCCACCGGTTCGGACACATCGTCTGTCCCGGACCGGGTAACTTCAATCTTATATTCCGGCCATCTTTCAAATTTTATTCGCCGGGCGGGGTCCGACAAAGTAATTACCGGATTGTCTTTTATACAAAGCTGATCCGTTACACAGGCCAAAGGCAGGTCCAGCCCATTTTCATACACTTCGATCGGTCGTTTTTGCATACTTTCAAATACAGAATCCGTTTCTAAAGTATCCCGGCCGCAAAAATTCTCCGCAATAATTTTTATTTTATAATATCCCGGAGCATTAAAAATCAATCTTGCAGAATCGACGACCGTCTTATCGTGGGTGACCGGAATCTCTTCCCACACCGGATTTACCGGTTCTTCCGCCCTGTAAAAGGTAAACTTCATCTGCGCCCCGACCATATAAGAAGGAAAGCCCTGCCAGTCCATATACATGTTATTGTATACCTTATCACATACAAACGCCTCGTTTCCCGTACAAATCCTTATCGGCTCCTCGGCCTCGTAATCGTAATTAAAAATTTCCGACAATTTGGGTTTGTCGTATATATACAAAGGGGTAAAATCTGTATTGTTAAACAAGAAATAAGCGGAAAACTGATCCGAACAAACCATGCGGAACCCCACCGATAAATCATACTGCCCTACAGGCTTTCTCATAATCAGCATCCAGACATCGGGCATATTCGTCGTATCGGCAACAAACAGGGTATCTTTTCTAGCTGCAGCCGCACTTACCAATTCGGAAGAAATATTGCAAGTCAGTGTATACTTTGTATGCGGAGGATTTGCCTCCGTACCTTTCAGCTTTATCCAAAACGTATCCTGCTCATACTCCATACAACGATTCTTCGGCTCCCTGTTCAATACCTCAACCTCACATTTCTGTAAATCCTGATTAAATTCTTTCTGGTAAAAAGTAAGCGGAGGATAGGCCAATGAAGAGGTCAACGTCACTTTCAAATCGAAAATTCCGGCACGACCATACGTATGCTCCACTTGCAGATCGTCCCCGTTAAAAACAAGTATTCCGGAAGAAGTAGCGTCTCCCCAATCTATCTCCAACCGGTCGTACCCCAACGGCATATCTGCCTGTAAAAATTTAAACACTAACTCATGCTGTGTCGTAACCCCTTCCCAATAATGGTAATTGACGAACCAAACGGTGTCGTCTTTCTCACTCCACCGGGCCTGCCATTGCTGATAACCGATCGTATCCGTCCATACTTCTTCAGCCACACGTTGCCCCCAGGCAAAATTCAAGCATACAAACACACAGAGCACACAGAAAAGTCCCCTTTTCATTATTACATTTTTATACATACATATACCTTACCCAATATAAAGTAGGGTAAAAGTACATATTATTCTAAAAAAATATTAAATATTGCTGTTTTTTTTCTATCATTGCAGCAATTTAGGTTGTATGGCATGAAAGGGACCTGGGAAAACAAAATAATATGCTTCTGTATTTTCTTTTTTGGGTCAGGATTTTCTCTCCTGGCACAAGATTATAATTTCTCCCAATTTTGGGAAAACCGGACATATTACAATCCGGCTTATGTCGGATTGCATGAAGGGGAATTAAACAGCTTGCTGACTTACCGGAAACTTTGGCCGAAATTTGACGGGAACTTTTCTACCGTTTTCTTTTCCGCCGATCTGAAAACATACAATAACTATGGTTTCGGTCTGACATTTATTTCCGGGGATGAAGGCGGAGGATTTATAAAATCGACATCGGCAGGACTTTCATACTCCTGGAGAGGCTATTTCAACAAAGAAAAAAATATCTTTTTCCAATTGGGAATTCGCGGAAGTTATAACCATGAAAAACTGAATTTCAACAAATACATCTTTTCGGGACAGTTACACGAAATATATGGAAATATATTTCCTCAACCGGATTTACAAGGCATAGAAAAAAAGCAAAATTACTGGGATTTCAGTACAGGAGCCCTGGTTTGTATCCCCTGGCAACGCCATTACCAGGAATTCATGACCAATTACATCGGATTTTCCGTAAGCCACTTCACCCGCCCAAAAGACAATTTCATTGAAGACGATTATAAACTCCCCATAAAAGTCAGTTTCCAATGGAACGGATTCCTTCGTACTTCCTTACGCAGCCTCGATAAAAAAAGCTATTTGTATCTTTGTCCGGGATTAATATTCGAAAATCAGGGCGATAAGTTGTTATCTTCCTCTTCTTTCAATAATTTTGTCGTCGGAAGTGACCTGACAACCGACCCGTTATTTGCGGGAATATGGTATAGTTCCCAATTGTTAAACAACTCGGATGAAAACTATAAAGCTCTGATTTTCAAATTCGGAGTAAAATTGAATTCCGAAAAGAAGAACTTTCAATATCGTTTGGCCTACACCTACGATATGTCCTTGGGAAACCTGACAAAGAATACGGAAGGGTCACATGAAATCAGTATAAATGTCGTATACAGGTTTAATGCGAAATACAGATACAACATATATTCATTCTGACCCTGCATTTGCAGAGGCAAATCCCTGTCAGATCATTCAGGAAAAAAAAGACTCGGTAGAATATATCCCTCTGAAATCTTATAATCCCATCATCCCGTTAAACAATACCCGCCACACAACGGGATGTTTGATTTATACCATTCTGTTTCTGATCGTTTTCGCTTTTTTGCGAATCCGCGGGAAAGGGTTGCTTTCCTTACTATTTCAGGTCATATTGAAAAAAAAGAAATACGAAATCATTCTGAATGACGGCATTATACCTAATTTGGTTTATTATATACTGGCATTGGTATTGTCTTTTTCAGCAATAGCAATCGGAGTCACATACATCATAAATCAGGAAGTCGATTTCGAGTATGCCTTCTATATTTTCGGCATACTGCTTTTTTACCACATCGGCATACTCTGCATCGTACGATTTATTTCCTGGACATTCAATGCACATTATGCAGGAGAAGAAGTCATTGTCAATTTATGGGTGTATCACATATGGGCGGGTTTTTTGATCTCGCCGTTCATTATTGCACTCTTTTTCGTCAAAATTTTTGCTATCCCCTTATTATTAAAAATCATTACAATCTGTTTAGCATTGTTTTATCTTGTTAAATTTATCCGGTGGGTCGAAATATTATTTGTCTACAGGGTTTCAATTTTCTATATGATTTTGTACCTTTGTGCCCTTGAAGTTATACCTGTGCTTATCCTGTATAAGTTATTGGCGTATTAACACAAGTGAGTATTAATATTTAAAACTTACAGCTTTGAAGATCAAAAAAGTACTCGTTTCACAACCTAAACCGACCACTGAAAAATCTCCTTATTTTGATTTAGCAGAAAAATACAACCTGAAACTGGAATTCAGGCCTTTTATAAAAATCGAAGGAGTAACAGCTAAAGAGTTCAGACAGGAAAAAATCAATATTCTGGACCATACAGCCATTATATTCACAAGCCGGACCGCAATCGATCATTTTTTCAGAATTTGCGGAGAATTACGTATCACGGTTCCAGATACGATGAAATACTTTTGTATATCAGAAGCCACAGCATTTTATTTACAAAAATACATTGTTTACCGGAAACGGAAAATCTTCTACGGGGATAAAAAAGTAGATGATATGACCAAAATTCTGTTGAAACACAAGACAGAAAATTTCCTGGTCCCTCTCTCTGATATTCATAAAGAAAATATTCCGGGACTTCTCGATCAGTTGCACCTGAAATACACAAAAGCAATTTTATACAAAACGGTCGCAAGTGATTTAAGTGATATTAAAGATCTCAAAGAATACGACATTGTTGCATTCTACACTCCGGCCGGAATTAATTCTTTGTTTCAAAATTTTCCGGATTTCGTGCAGGATACGACGATTATTGCAGCATTCGGTCCGGCAACGGCAGAAGCTGTTGAAGCAGCAGGCTTGCGTCTCGATATTCAGGCCCCTACCATCAAATGCCCTTCTATGACAATGGCAATAGAAGAGTTCATCAAGAAATACAACAAGGAAAACAAAATAAAATAAAGGAAGCCGGATAAACCCGGCCTCCTTTTATTTCTATGAATACATTCTGCAAATCTGAACGTTTATGCAATAAAATTCTGTTTGAAGAATTATTGACTTCAGATTTCAGTTTTGTAAGTTATCCTTTCCGGGTAATCGCTAAAAAATCCTCTCAACCGGTAGAAATTCCGGCACGCATAGCCATCAGTATCAGTAAAAAGAAATTCAAACGGGCTGTCAAAAGAAACCGGCTGAAACGACTGACCCGGGAGGCCTATCGTCTGCATAAAACCTCCGCTTTCGAAAACCGGCTTTTTCCTACGCTGGATATTCTTTTTATTTACCTGGACCATACGGAATGGAAATATACAAAAATTGAAAAAGCGATCCGGAATTCATTGCAAAAAATCACACAGCATTTCGACAATGCTTCCTGCCATGAATGAAATTTATAAATATATCAGGCATTTTGTCATATATTTATTGTTGATACCCATTCGTTTCTATCAACATTGCATTTCTCCGCTAAAACCACCGACCTGCCGCTACACCCCTACCTGCTCCCAATATGCCATTGAAGCTTTACGCAAACACGGTCCGATAAAAGGCTTATGGCTGGCGTTGAAAAGAATACTTTCGTGTCATCCGTGGGGAGGAAGCGGTTATGACCCTGTCCCCTGACAGAAAAATAAAAAACTTCTTTAAAACATCTAATTCAGAGGATTCATAACGCGATTATTTTCTATTTTCCGGTGAAAACTGTATCTTCGCTTGATTAACTGAACATACATTAATCCACAACGGATTGTCAATCTGTAAATATGCATTAATATAAAAATAATGAAAACGAGAAAATTTCTAATTGTAACTTTCGGACTTATCTTGCTATCGCTGGGAATCATTTCCTTAAAAAGCGATGACCGGAACTTTGAAATTAGCAAACAATTGAATATTTACGCAACCCTTTTCAGGGACGTCAATATGTTCTACGTCGATGAAACCAATCCCGGAGACCTGGTAACGGAAAGTATAAACTCGATGCTTAAATCTCTGGATCCGTATACGGTATATTATCCCGAATCCCAAATGGAGGATGTCAAATTGATGACGACGGGAGAATATGCAGGTATCGGTTCCATCATCAGCCAGAAAGGAGAAAACGTCATTATCCGGGAACCGTATAAAAATTCTCCGGCGGATAAGGCAGGACTCCTTCCGGGAGATATCATTCTCGCCATCGACGGAAATTCCATAAAAGGAAAAACGACGGCCGATGTCAGTGAGATACTGAAAGGACAACCGGGTAAAGAAATTGTTATAAAAATCCGCAGGGAAGGAGACGCAAAACCGTTAGAGAAAAAGGCAATACGCGAAAAAATACAGCTTCCGAGTGTACCGTACTACGGTATGACCGATCACAAAATCGGTTATATTTACCTGAACAGTTTCACGGACAAAGCCGCTGCGGACGTTCGCAAAGCCATTATCGAACTGAAAAACCAAGGTGCCGAATCCTTGATTTTCGATTTGAGAGGCAATAGCGGAGGTTTATTGGATCAAGCCGTTGAAATCTGCAATTTTTTCCTCCCGAAAGATTCCAAAATCGTAGATACCCGAGGCAAAGTCAAACAATGGGACAAAGAATATATCGCGACCAAAAATCCCATTGTACCGGATATGCCGCTGGTTGTTCTGATCGACAGAGGTTCGGCATCTGCTGCAGAAATCGTATCAGGGGCACTGCAAGATTATGACAGAGCCGTTCTCGTAGGCGAACGCTCTTTCGGTAAAGGACTCGTACAGACAGTGAGAGATCTGGCTTATAATACAAAAGTAAAAATAACGACGGCCAAATATTATATTCCGAGCGGCAGATGTATCCAGGCACTGGATTATTCCCACCGTAATCCGGACGGCAGTGTCGGAAAAGTTCCCGATTCCCTTATCACAGAATATGCCACAAAAGCAGGACGTAAGGTATACGACGGAGGTGGAATAACACCGGATGTAAAAATCGAGCCCAAAGAATTTGCCCGGATTACACAGGAGTTAGTACTCCGGGACATTTGTTTTGATTTTGTAAATTCTTATGCCATTAAAAATCCGGCTATAGCTCCTATCCAAAACTTTGTAATTACGGATGACATTTACAACCAGTTTATCAATTACCTGAAAGAGAAAAATTTCTCATACGAAACAGAATCCCAACAAATATTGGAAAAACTGATCAAAACGGCTAAAGCGGAGAAATTCTACGATATGGCGAAATCCCAACTGGACAGCTTGCAACAGGATTTTACGCATTCCATTGACAGAGACATGCAGATTTTCAAAGATGAAATAACTTCTTTCCTGGCGGAACAATTCATGCAAAGATATTATTACATGGAAGGTGTTATCGAGTACAAAGTATCGCGTGACCCGGAAGTCAAGAAAGCAATTGAAATCCTTACCGACAGCGAAAATTATAAAAAAATCCTATCCAATAGGTAATCAGTTAAATCAAATGCGGAGAACATCGGTTTCTCCGCATTTTTTTTAATAAATAACAAACACCTTCGCTCCCCCCGAAAAATATATCAATAGCCATACTTGCAGAAAAAACATAAGAATCACGGTCGAATCCTCTTTTTCATTTCTTCATCGAATATTTTTTCAAATTCCTCATATTTAAAGTTTAGCCGTAATTTACGATCATCTGCGATATTGTCTTTCAAAGCTTTTAAAACCTCCATACGGTTCAATTCTATCGCTACATGAATTTGATAGCGTTCTCCCGGTCCTCTGATTATTTTTTCACAAATCACATCCATTTTATTCAATATCCGATGAACAACTTCATAACTCAGAGCCCAAAAACGTCCTTCATCCTCTTGCCGCACACCGATTTCATAGGAAGAGAAATAACGAGCGGAAACAGCTTTTACTATAGCCTGAATATCAGCAGCCAATATAACACGGGCAGATGTAATTGTTTTCTGACGGACAATTTCTTCATCTCCCCCTAATGCCAACGCAGATACACGAAAATAATCGGAATCGGATACATATTCGGGACCGGAACAAGGTCCGGTAACCTCACTCCCGTCCGTTGCGAGAGTCGGTTTCACCGTCTGCTTTTGACTATTACAACCAAAAATCAAAAGGACAAAGACTCCGAATAAATAACGCCTATGTTTCATAACTTACTATTTTTTAATCGATATTAAATAATTCTCTATTCCCGACACCGTTCCATACCTTGAGCGGTATCAGAAATATTTTCAACCGGAAAAAACTGTATTTACCTGATATTTACAAATTGAATAGGATATGATAAATTATATAAAATATTTCACGGCGATTTTATATACCAAATAAATCGTTCCATTTCATTAGTTGTAAGAATTAAAAAACATTCAAATCAAAAAAATCAGTAAAGTTTAGTGTATGAACAAGTTATATATGTAAAATTATATATAAATTTGTTGCAAATCAGAATCAGGATATCAAAATGAAATGAACGATTAATTTATATTTCAACATACTAAATATCAACATATTAATCATACAAACATCCATATTTAAATTCCATAATCAATTGTAAGTAATCAAATACCTGCAACCATGGCATAACAGAATTTACCATGAAAATAGAAATGAAAATCTCTGATCCGAATTGGGGCCTACAATCAACAGAACTTCTGTAACAATGCTGAATTATATAGTACTTTCAATTGCAAATTTCCAATTGAAATCTACCTGAAAAAACTTATAAATGAATAAATTCAATTAATATTTGCTTTTATGCAAATGAATGTTGAAATTCGTAAATTCAGAGTAATTTAATCCTTCAACATATGAAAAGATTTGTTCTTCTATTTGTTCTATGCAGTAGTATACAGCTAATTGCACAAGAATACCACCCCGAAGAAGCCTATTACGGCAGTGCATTCTGGGAACCGGATTCCTTGGGTAATCACCGGATTATCGTACGGATAAATGAAAAAACGGATATCGCACGGGCAGTTCTCCCTTGGAGAAGAAGAGATTCGGAACCGGAGAAAAAAGGTATGATCATTGTGGATGCAAATACAGGCAAAAAAATCGATAACTTTTACAGGGAAAATATCAATTCCGAATGCGGTACGATTTTATTCCAACCGCAGACTGTTCCCGGAGAATATTACATTTACTACATGCCTTACCACTCTTCCGGGGGACCTTATCCCCGGGTAAATTATCCCCGGGAAATAAACCGGGCGGCATCAGCCTGGGTTGCTAAGGCACAAAAAGCCATCGAAAGCAAACAGGCTATCCCGGAAACAAAACTGATACAGTTTCAATCCCGAGGGACATTCAACAGTTTTTATCCCATGGAAATTGTCGCTACTGAAGCAGAAAAAGAAAAACTGCTTCAAAACTATCCGGATAAAAATTACCTGATATTTCCGGAAGACCGGCAACATCCGATAAAAATGTACAAACAAATACCTTTCCGCTGGACAATACAAGGAGCCCGGGAATCATTCTGGGCAGAAGCCGATCAAAACGAATACTTCGTTTTTCAATTGGGCATATGGGCCTTGCATAAAAATATGGAAAACGTAAAGGTCGAATTTACTTCTTTACAAGGCAATGGCAACAATATCCCCGCATCTGCGTTTACTTGCTTTAATACCTCCGGAACGGATTGGTTACAAAGACCTATGGACATCAGTTACCGGATACCGGAAAATGAAGTGCGTCCGCTGTGGATCGGGTTACAAATACCTACAGGTATAAAACCCGGAGTCTACAAGGGAAAAATTACCGTTTCAGCAGTTGGGACCGAATCACAATCCGTAAATATCAATATCCGGATTTCAGACCGTATTTTAACCGACCACGGCGACAGCGATATCAACCGTTTATCGCGTCTGCGCTGGCTGAATTCGGAACTGGCCTGCAATAACGATATCGTGCGCCCTTTTATTCCTTTATCCGTCAACGAGCGCACCATACGTTGCTTAGGACGTTCCGTAAAATTAAACGAATACGGCCTTCCGGAGGCAATATCCAGCTACTACACGGAAGAAATGACGGCAATCGGTTCGAAAGCGACACCTATACTTCAAGCCCCTTTTCGTTTTATCCTGGAACAAAACCGTAAAATCATTCCGTGGCAAAACAAATCATTCCGTTTCGTTCAAAAAGAACAAGGGAAAACAAGCTGGGAATCTCTCAATAAGGCCGGAAATATCGGGATAAAATGCGAGGCGAATATGGAATTCGATGGATTCATGGAATATAAAATAACCCTCAAAGCCGAAGAAACGACCGCATTGAACGATATCCGGCTTGAAATTCCGATGAATGCTCAAATTGCAGAATACTGGCTCGGCATGGGACATATCGGATCAGTCGTTCCCAACCGGTACGAATGGAAATGGGATGTCCGGAAAAACCAGGAAGGTTTCTGGATCGGGACAACGAATGCAGGATTACATTGTGTATTCCGGGATGAAAATTACATCCGCCCATTAAATACGAATTTTTACCATTCCAAACCGCTGATTATTCCGGAATGTTGGAATAATCGAGGAAAAGGCGGTATTAAATTTGTACGTAAAGGAAAAGAAATGCTGGTCCAGACCTATAGCGGCAACCGCACTTTAAAAAAGGGAGAAGAAATAACGTTTATCTTCCTGACTTCCGTAACCCCGTTTAAACCGATCGACACGGAAAAACAATGGCATGACCGGTATTTACATAGTTACGAGCCGATCAGTCGTGTTGTAAACGAAGGCGCTAATACGATCAATATCCATCACGGGACAGCCATTAATCCTCACATCAATTATCCGTTTTTCCGCCCGGATTATATGAAAGCATATATAGACGAAGCACACGGGAAAGGATGTAAAGTGAAAATATATTACACCGTACGGGAATTAACAAACCGGGCGCCGGAAATCTGGGCCCTGCGCTCATTAGGCCATGAAATATTCTCTGCAGGTCCGGGCAACGGCTATTCCTGGTTACAGGAACATTTGGGAGAGGACTATATCGCTGCCTGGTTTGTCGAGAAATACAAAGACGCTGCCATTGTTAACTCGGGTGTATCCCGCTGGCATAATTTCTATGTAGAAGGCTTAAACTGGCTCGTTAAAAACGTAGGAATAGACGGCTTGTATATCGATGACCTGGCTTTCGACCGGACCACGATGAAACGCATCCGCAAAATTCTGGATGCCGGTTGTCCTGAACCCCGTATCGATTTACATTCTGCAAACCAATTCAATGAAAAAGACGGCTATATCAACAGTGCCTGCTTATACATGGAACATATGCCCTACCTCGACCGCCTGTGGCTGGGTGAATACTTCGACTATAACGCCGGACCGGACTACTGGCTTACTGAAGTCTCCGGTATACCTTTCGGAATGATGGGTGAAATGCTACAGGACTGCGGAAATCCGTGGAGAGGAATGATATACGGCATGACGTCCCGCCTCCATTGGGAAGGATGCGAGATTGCCCGGCACATCTGGAAAGCATGGGATAATTTCGGCATAAAAGGAAGCCGCATGGTGGGTTATTGGGTTTCTTCAAATCCGGTAAAAACAAATAAAAAAGATATTTTAGCAACCACATACATAAAAGACGGGAAAGCCATGATCGCAATTGCAAGCTGGGCAAAGAAAGACTGTGAAGTAAAACTGGATATCGACTGGAAAAAATTAGGTCTGAATGCCCAAACGGCAAAACTGTATGCCCCTGAAATTCCCCAATTTCAGCCGGCAGCCGATTTTGATCCGAACAAACCGATACAGATTCCCGAAGGCAAAGGCTATTTACTGATACTTGAAACAAATAACAACAAATAAAACCGATATGCATTATCTATCCATTCTCATTCTCACATTGTTCTTCTTTTCCGGATTACACGGACAAGATTGGAAACCTTATGACAATCAAAGTAAGAAACAAAAAAACCTGGAAAAGTACGACTACATTTATTTGCTGGACAGCACCGGTGTAAATGTTACGGAAAACGGTTCAGGCTCGTTTGCCATCCGGCAAGTCATTAAAATTCAAACACCGGCAGGGGCTCTGAAAAACCGGATCATACGCTACGACTACGATCCCCTCACCGCTTATGCAGAATTTAAAAGCGTAAAGATATACAAGCCCGATGGACGGGTCATCGAACTGGATCCGGCAAAATCATATGATTATGCGGCTCCGGCAAGGGCTATTTATTGGGGAGCCAGACAAATTATGATTGAACCGGGACGTTTGGATTGCGGAGATATCATCGATTATGAAATATCCAAAAAAGGTTTCACTTACGCTCTTTTAGCTGCAAATGACGACGAAGAACGATTTATTCCGCCGATGCGCGGACAATTTTACGACATCGTCCCTTTCTGGAGCAATCAACCGGCAATACACAAAGTCTATAGAGTAAGTATTCCCCAGGAAAAGGAAATGCAATACGAATTTTACCAGGGGAAATGCACTTCTTCCGCCAGAATCGAAGGAGACCGTAAAATTTTCACCTTCGTTTCCGACAACATACTGCCTTTCCCTAAAGAGCCCAACATGCTGGACCTTTACGACGTCGCTCCGAAATTAATGATGTCAACAACAGCCGATTGGAAAGCCAAATCGCGATGGTTCTATAAAGTCAATGAAGACTACGGGAGTTTCGAAGCTACCCCGGAAGCACAAGCAAAAGTAAATACATTGATTAAAAATTGCCGTTCTGAAATGGAAAAAATTGCCGTTCTGACCCATTGGGTCGCCGATAATATGCGTTATTCGGGTATTTCTATGGGCAAAGGGGAAGGCTATACATTACACAATACACAAATGAATTTCACTGACCGCTGCGGCGTATGTAAAGACAAAGCCGCATTGCTCATTTCCATGCTGCGCATGGCCGGATTTGAAGCTTATCCGGCCATGACAATGGCAGGCTCCCGGGTAGAATCCATCCCGGCAGACCATTTCAACCACAGTGTAGCCGTAGTAAAACTTTCAAACGGGACATATATACCGCTGGACCCCACATGGGTACCATTTTTAAGAGAATTATGGTCCAGTGCGGAACAACAGCAAAATTACCTGCCCGGTTTGCCGGAAGGCTCCGATTTACTGATTACGCCGGTGTCCGATCCCGAAAACCATTATTTCAAATTAAATATTACGTCAAATCTGGACAGTAAAGGGACTCTGACCGGAGAATTTACAGTGGAAGCCGAGGGACAATCCGACGGAAGTATACGCCGGATATTCACCGGAAGATTTATGAGCGAATGGAAAAACTACCTCGAAAAAGAATTGCTGAATGTTTCTCCCCGTGCCTCCTTACTGAGTGTGGATTACGGCAAAGACCCCAAAAATTATACGGCTGCCCCGATCAAAATCAAAATGAAATTTTCAATTCCCAACTATGCAATAACCGGAAAAGACATTCTGATATTCAAACCTATGGCTCTGAATAATTTATACAACAGTGTACGTTCTTACTTGCGTATCAATACCCAATTGGAAGAACGCAAATACGGTTTTAAAGATGCCTGCTCCCGGCAAATCCTACTGAATGAAAAAATAAACCTGCCGGAAGGATACAGAATGATTCAAAATAAAAAAGAAGACCATTTCACAAGTCCCGCAGCCGATTTTTCAGGCTATTTAAAACAGGAAAATAATTCTATCTTATTAAATAACAACCTGAAACTCAAGAAAAGAGTTTATGAAGCAGAAGATTGGGACGGTTTCAGAACAGCTGTCAATACGCATAAATCATACGGAAAAGAGTTGATTTTAGAAAAAATAAAATAAGTATATAGATTATACTTAAAATAAATGGATTACAATTAATAATATAATGTGATGAAAAAAATAAAATATACTATATTACTGATTATTTGTATTCTTTCCATATCCACAGTCAGCAAAGCACTTCCGGAAGCTGAATTTACAAAATTGTTGAAGGAATATACATATAAACCCGACGGAAGCCTTGAATTACATTACAGTAAAATATTGAAAATCAATTCTCATATTGCATTCAATAATTTATATGGAGAGACATTCGTCGTATACAATCCGGCTTTTCAGGAATTGAAAATCAACGAATCCTATACGAAACAAGCCGGAGGAAACATTGTAAAAACACCTCAAAATGCATTTAATGAAGTACTTCCCCGTGCCGCAAGCGGAGCTCCGTACTATAATCATTTGAAAGAGATGGTTATAACCCATACAGGACTTGAAATAGGAGCGACTATTTATTTGGATTATACGCTATTCAGCAAACCGGTATCCTATAACTGTATTGATATAGATGAAATCTTACAGGAAGCATGTCCGATAAAAGAATATACCGTCATTCTCAATATTCCCGCTGATCAGGAATTAAACTACACTTTGTGTAATCTATCGGCAAAACCGAAAATAACACCCCAAAACGGTATCAAGCAATATCGCTGGACATTCAAAAATATTCCCGCTGCATCTCAGGAAGCTTTTCAACCGGTCAACCGGGAAAATAAACCGAGATTTATCGCCTCCGGAAATAAATCCTGTAAAGAAGCCCTGGAGATATTAAAGAGTAAAATCCAACCGGTATTATCTCCCGAAAACACGGCCTTTGCCAAAAAATTGGCTGAAAAAGCAGAAAATGAAAGAGAAAAAGTATTTTGCATTCAAAACTATATGGTCAATCAGGTAAATACAATTGACCTGTCGTTGGAAAACACAGCCTATACTTTACGTACTCCGGATGAAGTACTCCAAACTTCCTACGGTACAAAAGCAGAGAAAACGGCATTATTTGCAGCCCTGCTGAAAGCCAACGGGCTCACACCCGAGCCGGTAGCCGTTTATCCCGGGAATTTGAAAAACAAGTCCAAAGGAATCAATACCATACAAGAACTTAAAATAAAAGTCAATGCCGACAAACATCCTCTATTCCTTTCTGCTATGTATCAACCGGCGGAATCATTGGAATTAAGAGGTGGTAAAGACGAAATCTGGCTATTGTCGGATTCCGGTATACGGCCCTTGACGGTAATACAAAGTGAAGGGCAAATCCGCTGTCAGGCAGATATCATTTTAAAACCCACAGAAACGACTGCTAAAGGTATTATAGACATCCAGGGCGGTCTCCTGCCTATGGCATCAAAAAACAGCCTGGAAAAGCGTATAAAAGCTTTTTCAGAGCCATTCGGTCAAACAACGGAATCACAAATCAGTTCCGAATCGGCGGTCAACTATCGTTTGAGCTTTAAAGCCAACTCACCTTTGGTATCTCAGGACGGATACATCGTATACAATCTACCGGAAACGGAACAAGGCATAAAAAGTTGGGAAATGTCCCGGCTCAACACCGACAGAAAATCGACATTGGAAATTCCATACCTAATCACAGAAACTTATGATTATCTCCTTTCTATTGAACCCGGGATCGAATTTAAAAGCAATCCTGTAGAAATCAAAAAACAAAACAAAATCGGATCTGTAAATATCCGAATCCGTCAAATCAATAACACAATTCAGGTTCATAAAGAAATCCAACTGTCCAAAAATACAATCACTCCGGCAGAATATGGAGATTTCAGAGCATTATTAACAGAATGGCAAAATCCGCTGGGACAAAAATTAATCTTTAAGAAAAACGATATAAATAAATAAATCGGATAAAATACGGCATGGAATTCAGATTCCATGCCTAATCAATACCCCACAGATCTTGCGGATATCTGAATTCCAAAAGGCTGTGGGGTATTGATTTTTATAATTAAAGAAAAACATCATATATAATATCTTATCCATCTGTAATATAATTCGTTTCATTCAAAATGCTGAAAATCGCCCGATCTTTTAAATTAAAAAATTGATTTACAAACAGTTATACCATTAATCCTATCTTATAAAATAAAATACAATACTTATATTTGAATTCAAGATTTTTCCCACACTCCGCAAAAGCCCTTTATCAGCCTCACAAACCGAACGCCTGTATTACAGGTTGAACCCATCGAATGAAAAATTTAAGTAGCAAGATACCTTACCACCATTGAAAAGAAGAATACAGAGCCTTTCCCGGCTGAAATTTGAAGGAATAATAAATACTGTTTCATACTTAAAAGAACGATTAAAATCCCTTTAAAAACGGCTCCATACAGAATATTAAAAACCGAAATCCAACAGTATCGGTCAACTTATCAGGGAAGTATCGGGATGGAAATAAACATATACCATTTCAGCTTTTTTTATGCCGACCACAGTAGCCAATTCTGCAATAGAGGCTTTCTTTATGTTCTCTACGGATTTAAAATGCCGGACCAACTGTTCCTCGCTTTTGCCACCGATTCCTTTAATAGAATTTAATTCACTCTTAGTCAGCGGTTTCTCTCTTAATTGACGATGAAAAGTAATGCCGAAACGATGAGCTTCATCCCGGATATGCATCAATGTCTTCAAAGCGACTGAATTTTTAGCCAGCAAATAAGGATCTTTATCTCCCGGATAATAAACCTCCTCCATCCTTTTGGCCAAACCGATGACCGGAACCTTACCGTACAAATCCAGTTTTTTCAAGCTATTTACAGCCGAATGCAACTGTCCTTTCCCGCCGTCGATAACAATCAGATCCGGTAACTCGCGGCCTTCATCCAACACACGTTTATAACGTCTGAAAATAATTTCTTCCATAGAAGCAAAATCGTCCGGTCCCTCAACTGTTTTCACGTGGAACTTACGATATTCCCTTTTAGCCGGTTTCCCGTCTATAAAAACCACACAGGAAGCCACTGGATTGGTCCCTTGTGTATTCGAATTATCAAAACATTCCATCCGGTGAGGAATTGCCGGCAATTTCAATTCAGTTTTAATCGTTTTCAAAATGTTGAATTTTGAATCTTCCTTCACAACTGCCCGTTGGCGATCTTTGTCCAGCTTAAAATAAGCCACATTTCGTTCCGAAAGCTCCAAAAGTTGTTTCTTATCTCCTATTTTAGGTATAACATATTGTAAACCAGATAATTGAACATCAGGAAGAAAAGGAACAATGATTTCTTTAGATTCACTGCGCATCAATTGACGGATCTCATAGATAGCAAAAGAAAACAAAGCCTCTTTATCCTCGTCCATCTTCTTCTCCAATGCTATAGTATGAACCTGATTGATGGCCCCATGCACAATCCGTAAATAATTTATATAAGCATAGCGCTCGTCTTCCAAATAAGAAAAAACATCGATATTATTCAGAGATGTACTGACAATCGTCGATTTAGACTGATAATTACGCAAAGCTTCTACAGACTCTTTCATAAACTGGGCCTTCTCAAACTGCATGTCAGTGGCATACTTTTTCATACGGCCCGTCATAAATTCGATCACCTGGGAAACATTTCCTTTTAAGATATTCCGGATATTGACAATAAATTCGTTATACTCTTCTTCCGAAACATTACCGACACAAGGCCCCAGGCAATTTCCGATATGATACTCCAAGCAAACCCGGAATTTACCGGCAGCAATAGTTGCAGGAGACAATTGCAAATTACAATTGCGCAGTTTATACAATGAATTGATCAGAGACATCAGCATATGAGCAAAGCGACCCGAAGTATAAGGTCCGAAATATTCAGATCCGTCCCTCACCAAACGCCTGGTAATAAATACCCGCGGGAAATACTCTTTTTTTATACAAATCCAGGGATAAGTCTTATCATCTTTGAGTAAAATATTATAGCGGGGCTTGTATTTTTTAATCAGATTGTTTTCAAGTAATAAAGCATCCTGCTCCGTATCAACGACAATATAACGTAAATCATTGATTTTACGAACCAATAATAACGTCTTATTAGATTGATTTGTTTTATTAAGATAAGATAATACTCTGTTCTTTAAATTTTTAGCCTTACCTATATAAATAATATTACCCGAAGCATCAAAATATTGATAAACTCCGGGTTGTGTCGGTAATTTACTGATCTTTTCCCGTAAAGCGTCATCATACAAAGCCATACCTTGTCCAATTAATCATTTATATGAATTGCCGTTATAGCGTTAATCGGCTATAAAATCAAACTTATTAAAATCGAACAAACCCTTTTCTCCGATCTTCAATTCAGGAATTACCAAAAGAGACATAAAAGCAAGAGTCATAAACGGAGATTTTAAGATACAACCTGATCTTTTCAATTCTTCATTTAAAAAATTATAACGTTCTGCGACATGCTCCGCAGGTTGATCCGTCATTATTCCGGCTATCGGCAAAGACAATACATGTATGCCGTTTTGATTCTTCACAGCTAAACCACCTTTCAATCCGATAACCCGATTGATCACCTCTGCCAAATCCGCATCAGTTACTCCTACGGCCAAGAGATTATGAGAATCATGAGCGATTGTTGTTGCAAACGCTCCTTCTTTCAATCCGAATCCGCGAATAAATGCAATCTGAGGTTTTCGATTTGCATAACGATTCAAATAAACAATTTTCAATATATCCTGAGAAAGATCTGATTCCAGGTTATTGAGCGGAACCGAAGGAAGATTATATTCGTACTTTGCCGTTACAATTTCATTTTCCTTAATTTGTATGACAGGTATATGCTCCATAGTCACCGGCTTTTGCAAATCCGTAAATGAAATCAAATCGTGCTGAAAACAATTCAACCCCTCATAATTCAACCAATTTTGATTCGACAGATCGGGAAAAACAGTCAAATTATACTTTTCGATACCATCAATATAAGTAGACAATATCCGGAATGACTCCAAATTTTCGACTATTACAAAATCTGCATCATCGCCTTTTCGAAGCATACCGACAGGTAAATGATAATGTTCTATCGCATTTATTGAAGCAATTTTCAAAACATCAAACAAATCATACCCCAAACGAATAGATTCTTTCACCAACCTATCGATTTCACCATTACGCAGAATATCGTCCGGATGAGCATCATCCACACAGAACATCAAACGATCGGGATACATTTGAATCAATGGATGCAGATTTTGAAAATTTTGAGCAGCACTTCCTTCCCGAATGATAATTTTCATTCCTGAAGCAATTTTTTCCAATGCCTCCTCCAAACTCACACACTCATGATCCGTCGAAATACCGGCTTCAGCATAGGCTTTCAATTCGTACTTACTTAAACCAGGCGCATGTCCGTCAACCGGCAATTCCCGGTTCCGGGCAATTTTTAATTTCCGTATCACCTCCGCATCCTTTTGCAATACCCCAGAAACATTCATCATCTCTGACAAAGCCACAAACTGATCATGCGCAGACAAAGCCAATATATCGTCAGAGGTTAATTCACTCCCGGCAGAATCAAATGGAGTTGCCGGCACACAGGAAGGAATTCCGAAAAATATTTTAATCTCAGCTTTTGTTGCATTTTCCAACATAAACCGCACACCGGCTATTCCCATCACATTGGCAATTTCATGCGGATCGTTTACGACAGCTACGGTTCCTCTCCGAATAACCATCTTTGAAAATTCGACAGGGATCAGCATAGAGCTTTCAATATGCACATGAGCATCGACAAAACCGGGAAGAATGAAACAATCATATTTTTTATTCGTAGGCAGAATTTCTGAAATTTTTCCATCGGGAGAAATTAAAATTTCTCCCGGATAAATCCGCCGTTCAAAAACATCTACAATATTTCCTTCTACTTTCTTCATAATACATCAAAGAAAAAAAATGTTTCACGTGGAACATTCAAAAAAGGTGCGACTACCTGCCCATCAAAATTAACAATACATTGATATCAGCCGGAGAAACACCGCTGATCCGGGAAGCTTGCCCAATGGTACGAGGCTGAATCTTCGATAACTTTTGCCGGGCCTCAATTGACAAATTTGTCAGTTCATCGTAATTAAATTTTCCTGCAATAACCAAATTTTCCAAACGAGCCAATTTATCAGCAATCATTTTCTCTCTTTCAATATAACCGGAATATTTAATCAAAATCTCCGCCGCTTCCAAAATTTCATCCCGGATAGAATGCTCGGATACAAATTCTTTCAAAGGACTAAAATGATTCAATAAATCAAAAAGAGAAACCTGAGGACGTCCGAGTACATCCGTCAATTTAACACTTTGCCGCAAAGAAGCCGATCCGGTCGAAACCAAATAATCATTGATCACATCCGGTTTAACACTAGAATTTCGAATAAAATCAATCAAAATGTCTCTTTTATTCAATTTATCAATAAAAATATTATATCTATCTTGATTAACTAATCCTAGGGCATAGCCTTTAGGCGTCAAACGGACATCGGCATCATCCTGACGCAACAAAATACGATACTCAGCCCGGGAAGTAAACATCCGGTATGGCTCATCCACTCCTTTAGTCACCAAATCATCAATCAAAACACCGATATAGGCTTCGTCACGCTGGAGAACAAACTCCTGGTCCGAATGCAAAGACAAATGTGCATTAATACCGGCCATCAATCCCTGAGCTGCCGCTTCTTCATATCCTGTCGTTCCGTTTATCTGACCGGCAAAATAAAGTCCTGCCATTCGTTTCGTCTCCAAAGTATGATAAAGCTGAAGCGGCGGAAAATAATCATATTCGATAGCATAACCGGGACGATAAATCCTCACATGCTCAAAACCTTCTACCAGACGAAGCCCTTTCAACTGCACATCCCAGGGTAAAGAAGAGGAAAAACCGTTCAAATAAAATTCAGTCGTCGTTTCCCCCTCCGGCTCCAAAAAAAGATGATGACTGTTGCGGTCCGAAAAAGTATTTAATTTAGTCTCTATACTCGGACAATAACGCGGTCCGATACTCTGAATGGTTCCATTGAATAAAGGACTGTCTTCAAAACCTTCCCGAAGGGCATGATGAACACATTCGTTCGTATAAGCCATGTAACAAGACCTTTGAACCAAAGTATTCACATAATCAAAATTCAAATAAGAAAAACGGTGGAAATCGTTATCTCCGCTTTGTTCAGTCAATTTTGAAAAATCAACACTCCGGCCATCGATCCGGACCGGAGTCCCTGTTTTCATACGCCCCGTCTCAAATCCCAATTCCTTTAACTGGGCTGTAAGCCCATAAGAAGAAGGTTCCCCAATTCTTCCACCGGGAAAACTCACATTTCCGACATGCATCAAACCATTTAAAAACGTCCCGTTTGTCAAAATAACCCGCTCTGCCCTAAAATCGACCCCCAAAGCAGTCTTCACGCCTATAACCCTGTTTTCCTGCGTCAACAAACCTATTACATCATCCTGCCATAAATCAAGATTATCCGTATTTTCCACAATAGAACGCCAGGTAGCCGAAAATTTCATCCGGTCACATTGAGCACGCGGACTCCACATTGCCGGTCCCTTCGACCGGTTTAATATCCGAAACTGAATAGAACTTCGATCCGTAACTATAGCCGTCATTCCGCCCAATGCATCTATTTCCCTGACTATCTGACCTTTAGCTATACCACCAATGGCAGGGTTACAGGACATTTGAGCTATCTTATTCATATCCAATGTAATAAGTAGTGTCTTCGATCCCAGATGTGCAGCGGCACAAGCCGCTTCACATCCTGCATGACCCGCCCCTACGACAATAACATCATAATCGGGTAACAAATTTGCCATTTTAAAGCGTTTTAAGAAGTTCTAAGCAAATATTTTCATTCAGACGCATAATTTTACTATCTGCATCTGTTTTATCTTTATAGCCTATTAAATGAAGCACAGAGTGACAAATCACCCGATGAAACTCATTTTCAAATCCGGATTGAAACTGAAGAGAATTAGAATAAACAGTATCGAGGCTAATAAAAACATCCCCGGAAAGAAGGTCTCCCTCACAATAATCAAAAGTAATTACATCCGTGTAATAATCGTGGGATAAATAGTTACGATTAACATCCAGGATATAATCATCAGAACAAAAAATAAAAGACAATGCACCTATCTTTTTCGAATAATAAACAGCTATTGAATCAAGCCATTTATTAATCAGAGCTTCTGAAAAAAAAACAGGATATTCTACACCCTCTTTAAAAAACAAAACCTCCCTCATCAGAATAAGGATTACAAATTGAAAACCAAAGTCACTTTCGAACCGTCGTTTTCAAATACGAGTTCGTCAGTCAGGGTTTTCATCAAATAAAGTCCCCGTCCGGCATCTTTTGTCAGATTATCGGGCAAAGTAGGATCAGGAATATGCGTATAATCAAAACCTTCACCTTCATCAGCCACAGAGACATAAAATTTCTCCGGATCCATCCAGGCTTCAAGAGTCACCAGTTTGTCCGCCGACAGTTTATTTCCGGATAAAATAGCATTATTCACTGCTTCAATCACAGACAAACTAATCTTTCCAAAAAGTTCAGGCTGCAAATTGAAAGTTTCCGTAAAACTTTCAATAAAATTCTCAACTTTGATAATATTTCCGATTTCAGACGGAATAGATAATTCTGCTTTATTCATCACCAAGCTTGATATAATAATTATTGTACAAACTCTTAAAATAAGGATTCAATTTCATATCCGATTTATTTAGATCAGTTTTCACCATACGAATACGACGTTCTGCCGATTTAAAATACGCTTCCGGTCGTTTATATTTCATTTCTGTAGCCGTCACTGACTTTCTTTTCTCTTCATATTCTTCCCTTTCCTTAGAAGCTTTTTCAGAAAGAAGTAATTTATTATAAACCTGATTATTTCTATACATCAAATTATCCGAAATCGAATAATTAGACAAATCCCGGATATTATCATCCAGAAGTTGATTGATTTCGTTCAATAATTGCCTTTCAGCCGGAGAAAGAGTAGCAGCTTGTGACATAAAATCATTCAGACTTTTTCTAAAAAGTTCATTTTCCCGAATCATATTACTGACACCTTGCTGTAAAGGTTTACCTTTTTCCCCGTTTTTCATTTGAGAAATCAAATTTTCCAATTGTTTTTTCAAACCACTCTGAATTTTTTTCATCCCTTCATACCCCTCTTTTCCACTTCCCTGACCTTCCCCGTTTCCTTTCTTCCCCTTCTGATCAGAACCCTTACCGGAACCTTTACCCTCTGATTGACTCTTTTGCAAAGCATCACTCAACGCCAAAGCCATATCATTCAAATAGCTGATAATATACTGCTGTTCTCTGGACAACTCGCTACGCTTATTATTTTGAATATAACCAGGCAACAAACCGAATTTAATTTCTATATCGTAAAATTTATCACTCAATACCGAAGCTAACATCAAATTACTTTTCGCCAAAAGAGACAAACTGTCTTTGACAATCTTATATTCCATTTTTTTCAAATCCTGCAACCGACCTAATTCATTATAACGCGCGCTTTGAGCAGGAGTTTCCGAGAACTGTTTTAACAACTCTTCCTGAGATAACGAAATTACTAAAATATTTTGAATAATCAATTCAATATCATTCTCAGGAATTGACATTTTCGTAAAATTTTGTTGCCGTTGCTCTTCCAACTCTTTGGAAATTTCCCCGGATTTTTCCTTTATATCTTCAGATGTCTTTGAATTGTCTTTCTTATTCGAAATATTATCTTTTTGTTTATCAATCATTTGTGACAATTCACTAAAATCATCACTCATTTTTTTCAAATCAAAAGGTTTTGATAACTGCTGATTATCATTCAACATTCGATCATAATTATTCCTGATATTTTCTAACTTATTTTTTAATTCATTATTTATTTTATTCAAGGAATCCCTACCCAAATCGTTCGATTTCAACGCTTCCTCCAAATTTTTCTGAGACTGTTTAAAGCCATCGAATTGTTGGGAAAGCATGTGATGCTGTTCTTCTACCTGATAACGTTTCAATAATTCAATATTCCGATCCAACTCTTCACTCATTTGATCAAAACTAAGCTTCATCTTTTCATCCAAATCCTGAAACTTATCTTTGGAAAATTCATCGGATAACCTGGAAAATTCATCCATCAGTTTTTTCATCTCGTCATCCATAATTTTATCCAAAAGCTCCTGAATCTTTTCCTGCTTAGATATCAGAATACTGTCCTGACTGGTAAAACTATTATTAAGAGCCGATTTCTTCAAATGGTCTTCCTGAACTTTATGCAGAAGTTTGTCAAGTTTTTCTTTTTTCTCAACAATATCTTTCGCTAATTGTTGTTTCTCCCAATTATCAACGGAATTATCCAGCATTTTTTTCTGAAGATCCTTAACTCCCGAAACAATGTCTTTTGCCAATTTCTCAGCTTCATTCAAAGAATTGTTTACCTGAGCATTTACTTCTGCATTATAATCAAATATCGCATTCAAATCCGGAATCAGGTATTCTTTTGAATCCGAACGGGTACTCTTGGGACCGGAAATGCAATCATTATCAAAAACCTCAAAAAAGTAATCAATTTTTGTCTTATCCATACCCGCAAACTCCGCAAAATCAAATTCAAAATAAAACTCCTGCGTATTCGTATTCTTTAAAATATTAACAGGTACAACCGTATTTGTTTTTCCATTCATTGAATAATTGAAACGCAAAGCTGAAAAACCGTAATCATCGGTAATGATACCATAATAATAAAAAACGGAATTCTTTAATGAATCCTGCACAACGGATAATTGAATACCCGGATACAGATCGGGTATACAGGTCACGTTAAAAGTAATTAATTTTTTTCGGCTAAAATAACGATTGGAACCGTATAACACATACTCGGCAGAACTTCTGATGTCCTTTGAAAAAACAACATTCGAATTATTTTTCAACTTTAAAGGCATCAATTGTCCCCCTGTTTGTCCTATAAAAAGAGAGTCGACAGAAGACAAATGGACATCAAATTTCAAGACAGAACCGAAAAGAACCCTGAAATCTGCAATATTTTTCAATAATTCCGGCTTAAGTCCTGTATAAGCCGGAGAAATCAGATTAACCTGATAATCCGTTATCTCTGGAGAAGGCAATACATTGATCTGAAAAGAACGACTTTCAACACCCGATGTTTTAAAAGAAAAACGTATATCGTTATTCACGACATCAAAATCGTAAACAAACACGGAATCCTTCCTATTCATGTAAAATTCACCCCCGCCAAAACAAACGAATACATTATCATCCGGCAAATATTCGTTTTTTACCAGCAACTGCAATTGAAACGGTTTCCCATATTCCACATTTAAAGATTCATTCAATAAATGAAAATCGATATTCATTCCGGGAACCGATACTTCCTGATAATTTGAGAAATCCGCGTAAATACGCAAAAAAAATTTATGACTACCAAACAATACAAAAATCAGAAACAAAGTACTCACGATAAACCGGAAACATTTTTTCCGAAAAGGTACGAAAACAACAGACCTTTCCGCAATAAGCGATTCATATTTCTGTACAAAAGCAGCTTTCTTCAAATCCGGGTCTCCGGGTACTGCATCAAAACGAAAAGCCAAATGGAATAGAGTAATAAAAATATCCCGCGGTACTTTTACCTCCCGCAAAAATTTTTTTAACAGAAACGACCTCTTAAAATTCCGGGAAATAAAAAACAAAACTACCGGATAGATAAAACAATAAAAAATACCTGTAAATACCCCTGTCCAAAAGAGATAATAGAGAAATGATTTAAAACCGACAGTCAAAAAGGAGCAACGGAATAGAACCCAATACAATAATAAATAGACCAGAATATAGACTAAAAAAATAACAACACCTTTCAACAGATTAAAACCTAACAATTCTAATCCGAAACGATTTAAAAGACGTTTTAAGTTATTTCTTAAACCTTCATATCTATTAATCATCTTCCTTCTCTACACTACCGCAAATATAATAAAGTCTCTAACAATTACTCATAAAAAAGAATATCTTATCGGGCCAACCATATTTCAGGATTTTGTTTATCGGGATCTTGTTTAGTTTTAATAATCCATAACTGAAAATTTAAAATACTCCCTTTTTCAGTATCATAAGCTACTTTTCCGATCGTTTGCTTAGTCGATACTTTTTGTCCCTTTTTTACAACAATATTCACCAAATTAGCATATACCGTAAGAAAATTTCCGTGCCGGACAATTACAGTGTTGTTAAATCCCGGAATCAGTATAATTTCTGAAACCACTCCATTAAAAACAGCCCTTACATCAGCATCCCTCAAAGTTGTTATATTGATACCGTTGTTCGGCATTTTAATCTGTTTATATACAGGATCCGAATTGATTCCGAACTTTTCTGAAATGATTCCCTGATTTACCGGCCAAGGCAATTTACCCTTATTTTTAGCAAAATCATCCGATATCAGTTTTTCTTCCGGAGTCATTTTATAACTACCCGAAGAACTACCAGACTTTTTAGCTTGTTCAGCAATAAGCTTATTTAATTCCCGGGTCAATCGCTCTCTTTTCTTCTGCTCATTCCGTAATTTTCCCGTAATCTCTTTCTCCTTTTTCCGAAAATCCCCGATTATTTGATTTTCATTTTGCTGCTGCTGTGAAAGGTCTTTATTTTTAGCATTGATATCATCCAAAGCTGCATTTTTCTGAAGTATATATTTCTTTAATCTATCATTCCGGATATAAAGTGAATCATTGATCCTCGAAATTTGAGACAGTTGCCGCCGGGAATAATTTTGAATTTGCTCAAAATATTTATAACGGTTATATGCCTGATTAAAATCGGAAGAAGAAAAAATAAACATCAAACGATCCGTCTTATTTCTTTTTTTCCACAAACCGTAAATCAATTTACCATATAAATCCAGCATAGATTCCCTGTCGGCAATCAACTCTGAAATTCTTTTTTCATTACTCTGAATCTGACCTTCAAAATAACGGACTTCCTGATTTAAAGAATTAATTATGCGCTTACTCTGCACTATTTTCTGTTGAATAAGATTCAGTCTTTCCAAAGAAAACGATTTACTGTTCTGTGTTTCCTTCAACAATTTATTCAAATAAGAAATCTGCTTTTCACTTTGTTCTTTTTCCTTTTTAATCTGATTGATAGATTGAGCAGTAAGCGATCCGCATAAAAACAGAAATAAAATCAATAATATGCCATTATATGGAAATTTCATAAGCATAAATTTACTACTCTGTGGAACTGATTAATTGTTTATATTTCGCAGGTACCCGAAAAGTAGGTGTTACATTTACATCAAATTCCAAACGGGAAAGTTTCAACACAACTTTTATTCTATTCTCATCGAAATTTGAACTAAAAATCATTTTTTCCGGAAAAATTTTTCCGTTAATATCTTTAAAATCACTGTATACAGCAGTTATACCCATATCTTCTTCCAAATCTTCCAAAGTCAATTTATACGGACGAAAATACTCCGGATCGATATGTATTTTTTGCAATACCAATGCAAAATCCTTGTTCTTTCTTTTCTTTTTAAAAAATTTCTTGATCTTTCGGTTTATCGCTCTTTTCTGGATATTCGAAAGCACATAATCATTGTCTGTCCGCTCAAATTTAAACTTATCATTCCTGGATTCACTACTGCTACAATCCTCTAAATTGAAATATACATTAGTCAATATCTTCTGAATGCACGAAAAACTGATACTTATACCAAATCTATCATAAAAGAATCCGTAATCTGTCAACAGATATTTCTTGTTGTAAGAATCTAAAAATTTTACACTGTCAGGCGTCAGATATATTCTGGCTACTTCAATTCCTAAAGGAGCAGTTACAGACATCCATATAAAACTGTCCCTTCGAATCCTCAGCATACCTTTGAGACTGTTTTCTTTCCCGTTTATATCGACTGAAAGTTCTACTTTTTTAGAATATAATGTATTATAATTTAATTCACTATTCTCTATATTTTTAAACAGTTTAACTTCACCGATATTACTGGTTTCCTTATAAATAACTGCTTTTTTCATCGGACTGCAAGAAAACAGCAAACACGAAAACAACAGAAAGAAAAAAAATCTGTTCATTTGATACCCACTTTCAACGTTCCAAAGAAATTAAAATTTATGTTCTCCGGAAATTTTAGCCGGAAGATCACTGCTTGTCTCGTCTCCTGCTTCCATAGCCTTCTTCCACATCTCCACAGCTTTCTCCTTATCTCCGTTCATATACAATATATCACCGTAATGTTCATATAATACACCGGAAACCTCTTTTGAATATTGCATAGCTAACTTCATATAATACAAAGCTTGAGAATAATCTTTCCGCATATACAAAACCCAGGCATAAGTATCGAGATAAGTTCCGTTCTCAGACTCCAAAGTAACAGCCTGGGAACTCATTCTTTCGGCTTTACTCAGATTCTCACCCAAAAGTGAAAGATAATAAGCGTAATTATTCAAAACCATCGCATCGTTCGGATTAATATTCAATACGTTGTCAAACATACGGAACGCCTCCTGAACACTGTCCAGATTATAATAACAATCTCCGAGATACGAATAAAACTGAGCCTTTAAATGTATATTTTCATCAGTAAGCTTTAATCCGTCTTTAAAGAAATCAACGGCATCCTTATAATTCTTCTCCATCATTAAAGAAATACCCGCTAAAACATAAGGCAAAGGTTGCTCCGGAAAATATTTAATAGCTTCAACACTTTTTGTATACATACAGGCCGTATCCGTCATTTCATTGCACAACAGCAATAATTCCTGCCAGATAGCGAAATTATTTTTATCCTGAGAAAGAATATATTCCAATTCACCTCTCGCTTCATTCAATTTATTTTCTTTTTTCAGAAAATCAGAATGCAAAGCCCGGATCGAAAGATCGTCCCTGTACTTATTAACTAATAAATCCACATAAGCATTCAATTGACTGTCAGAAACTTTAATTGTATCGCCACTTAAAACCAATTTCAAAATATACTGTACCTTAAAAGAATTATCAAGTTCATCACTCAACAATGCCTTCCTTACATGTTTATCAGCATTTTCCAATTGATTTTTATCCCTGTAATAATCAGAAAGATATAAATGGACGAAACCGTTATCCGGATCTGCAGCCAACAACTTATTCAATATTTGCAATCCTTTCTTATCCTGGTTATAATTAAAATAAAGCTCGGCCAGCAAACTCAAATATTCATTTTTCTCCGGATATTTCCGAATCAATTTCAAAAGTTCATTAGAAGCTCCTTTTAAATTATTAAGTTTTGTATAAAGCTTTATTTTTTCTATCGTAACAGGCTCCGTTATGCCATTCTGTTTTTCATAGCGGTCGTATACATCTATTGCCTGTTGCCATTTTTCGACAGAAGTGTACAAATTCGCTTCTATCAAATAAAACTCTTCCTTATCCGGATATTTTGCTATGATATCGGCATATACATTACAAGCTTCTTCAATCATAGCTTTTTTCTGCAATACATTAGCCAATAATAATTTATACCATAAATTTCCCGGATTACCGGCTACAGCTTCACGGGCCAATTGCAAAGCACCGTTATAATCTTCCGTCAATACAAGAATATTGGCTATTTCATACTTAACAACAGGACTTTCCGGATATATTTTCAAACAATTATCATACCATCCCAAAGCCGTTTGTAAATCACCCGTAATTTTAGACCGGATACCTTCCATAAAGGAATAATCAAATTCCAGTTTTGATTTTTCATCCAAACTCTCATAACCGTCCACTTTCTTTTTATCGTCAGCAAAAACACTGATATTCAAAAGAAAAATAAGAAAAAAAACAAATCCTATCTTCATATTCCTTTATTCAGTTAATCTGTTAGATTTAATTTTTACCGGTATGCCCGAATCCGCCGGATCCTCTTTCTGTCGCATTCAATTCGTTTACTTCAATCAATTCAGCCTGCTCAACCTTATTGATCACCATCTGGCATATCCGTTCTCCATCCTTAATACTGATTACATTATTCGACAGATTTACGACAATAATTCCTATTTCTCCCCGATAATCTGCATCTATCGTACCCGGACTATTCAATAACCCCAATCCTTCATTTAAAGCCAAACCGCTGCGCGGACGTATCTGAGCTTCATATCCTTCCGGTAATTCTATATACAAACCCGTAGGTATCAGTTTTCTTTCCAACGGTTGCAAAACAATTGTGTCTTCAATATTTGCTCTAAGATCCATACCCGCTGAAAAACGAGTTTTGTATTCAGGCAGCGGATGCTTCGATTTGTTTACGATACTTATTTGCATTTTTCCAACTTTAAATCAACTTTATTTGCGTTTATTTATTGAAGAGCAAAGATACTACTTTTTGCGAAACATCTTATAAATAAAATCTTTACTAAATATAAACTTCATTTCCCGATATAAAAATAACAGTATAAAAATAAATAACAAAGGCATTCTGGCTATACAGGTAAGCCAGGCATTTTCAAACCTGATATATTTTCCGATAAAATAAAAGACTAATGCCACCGAAAAATAAAAAGCAATTTTTTTCAAATCATAACTGATCTTATAAAACTTCTTTCCCCAGATTAAAGATAAAATACACATCACCAGAAAACAACAGAAAACGGCATATGCCGATCCCATATACCCGATTCGGGGCAATAGTATAAAATTCATAGAAACAGTAATAATACAGCCTATTACAGACATATAAGCACCGTACATTGTTTTATCCGTCAGTTTATACCATAACGAAAGCGAATAATACATTCCCTGAAATAAATTAGCCATCAACACCCAGGGAACAATAATAATACCTGAATAATATTCCGGAGTACGCACAAAATATTTGATAATATCTATCCAATACATAATCCCTAAAAATATAATCAGCCCGAATCCTGTAAAATATAAAAATACGTCCTGATAGACCTTTTTGGAATCTTCGTGTTTGGAATAACTGAAAAAGAAAGGTTCGAAAGCATATTTAAACCCTTGAGTAAAAATATACATAATCAAAGCCAGTTTATAGTTAGCACCGTATATTCCGGTCATCGCCATAGCTTCCTGCGAACTCATCACCTGCCCGAGTACTTTAGGCATCCAGGATTGTGCCCCTTGCAAATTGATCATGCCGGCCAGACTGACAATAAAAATAGGAAATGAATACTTCATAATGTCTTTCAGTAATCCCCAGGAAAAATAAAACCGGAATTTAGACATATAAGGAACCAGCATCAGAAATGTCACTACAGAAGCTATCAAATAGGCAATAAAAATATAGATAATCCCCCCTGCCGGATCATAGAACGGTATGTGAATTCCGTTTTTTTCCAGATAAGGACACAATACAAGAAAAAATAAATTGAGAGCAATATTCACCCCGACATTGACCAATTTAACGACACCGAAACGTATCGGTCTGCCTTGAAGTCGCAACAAAGCGAAAGGTATGGAACTAATAGCGTCTATACCAATAGTCAGTATCAGCAAAGTAAGGTAATTCTTATGATCCGGTATCTCTAAAAAATCAGCAATGCCGGGAAGAAAAGAAAAAGCAACGATAAAAAACAGGAGAGTCGTACCTGTCAGTGAAAACATCAAAGTAGAAAATACTTTATTGCTGTTATCTTTTGTACTGAATCGGAAAAATCCTGTTTCAGTACCGTAAGTAAGTATTACCATTAACAAAGCAATGTACGACATTAAATTGGTTACTATACCGTATTCACTGGCAGGAAAAATCCCTGCATACAAAGGAACCAGTAACCAATTGACAAAACGTCCCAGAATCGTTGTGAAACCATAAATAATGGTATCACCGGCCAGTTTTTTTAAAGGATTCATAATTCGCTGTATTTTCCCATATTGGTGGCAAAGGTAACGAATGGACGTTTTAAATGAACATATTATTATTATTATATTTCTATTTTTTAAAAATTATTATGAATATGAATATAGGATGTTAGTATATGGAAAAACTCTTGATTAAAATTGTTGTTTATTTCGTTATTAAAAATCAGATATACGGTTATAAACAATAGAATAAAATTTAATCTATTGAAAATTAAATAGATAGAGTAGTTATTAACAAATGTTAGTATCGAGAACAGATAGAAAAAAATAGTTATTTATTTTAAAAAATATGTTGGTAATTTGTATAAAGATTTTCGGTTAAATCTGTTTTCTATTTTTTGAAATTTCCGGAAAAAACATAATGAATTTTAAAATCCGAATTATCAAATTTTTTTTTCATTTTCAGTTCATTTTTTACTAACATTCAATCGACAGTTCGTAACAACTTTTTAACAGGCGGTAATGTACTTCCGATTTGTTTTTTAGCCGGGATAAATTATGGAATATACTTTTTGTAACTATACTTTGTACTGGTTATCAGTTATTTGATTGAATTGTATATTTTGATGGATACATTACGTTATTTTAAGATATTGAAAAAAGAAAAGCTACCGCCTTTTGAACGGTAGCCTTATTTTTTTGAGGTGTTTTTATCAGATCAACTGATTAGTGGTTGTATCTGGAAATACAAGAGTAGGTTTGTGTTGTTTTGCTTCTTCGAAATCCATAGAAGCATAAGAAATAATGATAACGATGTCTCCGACTGCACATTTTCTGGCTGCCGGACCGTTAAGGCAAACTACTCCTGAATTTCTTTCTCCTTTGATAACGTAAGTTTCTATTCTTTCTCCGTTATTCACATTGACGATTTGTACTTTTTCGTTTTCAATGATGTTCGCGGCTTCCATCAAAGCTACATCAATCGTAACACTGCCTACATATTGCAGGTTTGCTTCGGTTACTGTTACTTTGTGAATTTTTGATTTTACAACTTCAATGAACATATCGGTTATTTTAGATTGTAAATTTTAAGTTCAAGATCAGAGTATAATATTGTCAATTAAACGAATTTTTCCGGCATAAACCGCTACACACACAACTTTCGTCCCCTTTTCATTCCAATTTTCAATAACTTTAAGTGTAGTATCATCGACGATTTCAACATATTCGGTTTCCAGATAGGGATTGTTGTTGATTTCTTCTGTGATCCATTTTTTCAGATCGGCTACACTCATTTCGGTGACTAAGTTACGTGCTTTTTTTAAGGTAGCATATATATGAGGAGCATTTTTTTTATGTTCTTCCTTCAGTAAGGCATTTCGGGAACTGAGTGCTAAACCGCTTTCTTCACGGACAATGGGACAGGGAATGATTTCGATGTTGTATTTCAATTGATTTACCATATTTTTAATGATAGCAACCTGTTGAAAATCTTTCATTCCGAAAAATGCTTTGTGCGGTTGAACGATATCGAATAAACGGCTTACTACCTGACCTACACCATTGAAATGTCCCGGTCTTTTAGCTCCTTCCATAACAGTTTCCAGATAACCGAAATCAAATTTTCGGGTATCTTTTTCCGGATAAATTTCTTCTACGGAAGGCATAAATACAAGATCGCACCCGGCTGTTTTCAATAATTCAGCATCTTTTTCCGGAGTACGTGGGTAACGTTTTAAATCTTCTGGATCATTGAATTGAGTCGGGTTGACAAAAACACTTGTCACGGCTATATCACAACTGTTTTTACATGCTTTTACGAGAGAAAGATGTCCGTTGTGCAAAGCACCCATAGTGGGTACGAAACCAACACATTTACCTTCTTTTTTATAGCCTTCAATGAGGCTAAACAGTTCATTTTTAGTATAAATAACTTTCATGATACTTGTTTAAAATCCGGGGTGCAAGTTTACAAACTATTTTCGAGATAAGAGCACAAATAATTTATAAAGTTTGTTTTATTCGGATTTTGAAGCGTATTTATGCCGGTTGATTATATTGTTTTTTGAATTGCAGTTATTTGTATAACGATCGCATGTCCGGATGAACGGAGGTGAGTACTTCTACCAGCTGGCTCCGGCTGACACCTTCTCTCATAACGATAACAATAGTATCTTCTCCGGCAATTGTACCTAATATTTCAAAATAATTTTCGCTGTCAATCAATACAGTAACGGCATTGGCATAACCCGGTAATGTTTTTATAACGGCGATATTACCGGAAAAGTCAATACCTAAAATAGCATCCGTAATAATGGAAGATATTTTCTCTTCCCGTTGTTCATTTACACTTTCAGGTACTATATATATATATCCTTTTTCTTTATGAGGTATTTTAGCAACCTTCATGAATTTAAGATCCCGTGAGAGAGTACTTTGGGTAGCTTCTACACCTAATTCTTTTAAGCGGAATAACAACTCCTCCTGGGAAGAGATCAGTTCAGATTCAATTAATTTCCGGATAGTCAAAAGTCTTTTGGTCTTGTTTCTCATAATGAAGCTTATTTTAGTGGAACAAAAATAATAAACCCCTTCGATATATAATAGTGAATGCTTTATATTTTTAAAACGTCTTAAATGCATAAATATCAAAAAATATTACATATTCATTCCTTGCAAAAGCAAAAAACAATAGCTACCTTTGTCCCAATTTGGACATAAGGTATTTAATGAATATGCAAAATCTGAAAAAAGCACAACTGGTTCTGGAAGACGGAACCATTTTTGAAGGGACCTCTTTCGGATACGAACAGTCAGTATCGGGAGAGGTCGTTTTTTATACGGCAATGACGGGATATCCCGAAAGTTTGACTGACCCGTCCTACAAGGGACAGATTTTAGTACCCACTTATCCGATGATTGGTAATTACGGAGTACCTGTCGATACCAAGCAAGATGATTTGCCGGCTTTTTTTGAATCGGATAAAATTCACTGTACGGCGTTAATTATTTCCGATTATTCATTTGAATACAGTCATTGGAATTCTCAAAAAAGTCTCGGGCAATGGTTAAAAGATCAGAAGGTACCGGGACTTTTTGGTATAGATACCCGGGCTTTGACGAAAAAATTACGCGAACACGGAGCTATGTTGGGCAAAATCGTTTTTGCCGGACAGGATGTCGATTTTTACGATCCCAATAAAGAAAATATAGTAGCACAGGTATCTACCTCTGAAGTGAAAGAATATGGAAATGGGAAATACGAGGTGGTATTGGTAGATTGTGGAGTGAAGTATAATATCATCCGTTGTCTTTTAAAACGGGGAGTAAAGGTGAAACGGGTGCCTTGGGATTATGATTTTACCAGTGAAGAATGCGACGGTATTTTCCTGTCAAACGGTCCCGGTGATCCGGCCCAATGTGAAAAAACGATTGAAAATATTCGGAAAGTCCTTGATAAGAACATACCTATTATGGGTATTTGTTTGGGAAATCAATTGATGGCCAGAGCTGCGGGGGCAGAAACCTACAAATTGAAATACGGTCATCGCAGTCATAACCAGCCGGTTGTCGAGCCGGGTAAAAATCGTTGTTACATTACTTCTCAAAATCATGGCTTTGCTATTGACGATAAAACTTTGCCTGTCGATTGGGAACCGCTTTTTGTCAATGTAAATGACGGAACGAATGAAGGTATACGTCATAAAAACAAACCGTTTTTTTCCGCCCAATTTCATCCGGAAGCATCCAGCGGACCGGTAGATACCGAATACCTGTTCGACGAGTTTATTAAAAATATAGAAGTGAGTAAAAATCGGTGAGATTATAGGTGAAAAATAAGGTAGAAAGTTAGAATTTATAATCTGTAATTTGCATTTGAAAATGAAGGAAATAAATAAAATATTATTACTGGGGTCCGGAGCATTGAAAATCGGGGAAGCCGGAGAATTTGATTATTCCGGTTCTCAGGCATTGAAAGCCATCCGGGAAGAAGGAAAATACAGTGTGCTGATTAATCCGAATATTGCGACAGTACAAACTTCAGAAGGAGTTGCCGATAAAATTTATTATTTGCCGGTTACTCCGGAATTCGTAGAAAAAGTAATTGAAAAGGAAAGACCAGACGGTATACTTCTTTCTTTTGGAGGACAGACGGCTTTGAATTGCGGGGTGGCTCTGTATAAAAGCGGGGTATTGGAGAAATACGGAGTAGAAGTATTGGGTACGCCGATTCAGGCGATTATTGATACCGAAGACCGGGAAATCTTTGCCGGAAAATTACACGAGATCGATGTAAAAACACCCCGCAGTATTGCTGCCAATAATATGGACGAAGCCTTAAAAGCTGCTGAAGTATTGGGATTCCCTTTGATTATCAGGGCTGCATATACTTTGGGAGGTCTTGGTTCCGGTTTTTGTTCGGATATAGAGGAATTGAAAAAATTGGCCGGAAGTGCTTTTTCGTATTCTCCTCAGGTGTTAGTGGAAGAATCTCTGAAAGGTTGGAAAGAGATTGAATATGAAGTAGTGCGTGACCAGTATGATAATTGTATTACAGTATGTAATATGGAAAACTTCGATCCGTTGGGTATACATACGGGAGAAAGTATTGTAGTAGCGCCTTCACAGACATTGAGCAACAGCGAATATCATAAATTGCGGGAAATAGCTATTAAAATTATCCGTCATATCGGTATTGTAGGTGAATGTAATGTACAATATACATTGGACCCGAACTCAGAAGATTACCGTGTGATCGAAGTAAACGCCCGTCTGTCCCGTTCCAGTGCATTGGCATCTAAGGCTACAGGATATCCTTTGGCCTTTGTAGCGGCTAAATTGGCTATGGGATACGGTTTACATGAAATCAAGAATTCCGTTACCAAAGTTACGACGGCTTGTTTTGAGCCGGCATTGGATTATATCGTTTGTAAAATTCCCCGCTGGGATTTGAACAAATTCGAAGGGGTGTCTAAATTGATCGGCTCTTCCATGAAAAGTGTAGGAGAAATCATGGCTATCGGACGTACTTTTGAAGAAGTAATTCAGAAAGGACTTCGTATGGTCGGTCAGGGAATGCACGGTTTTGTTGGAAATAAAAAAGAAGTAAAAGATATCGACGAAGAGTTGATGAATCCGACGGATAACCGGATTTTTGCTATAGCAGCAGCTTTCGATAAGGGATATTCTGTAGATAAGATCCACAATATGACTAAAATCGACAAATGGTTTTTGGTGCGTTTGGAAAATATCCACAGGATGAAAGAAGAGCTGAGTAAATATACGACAGTGCGGGGAGTGATGCCTGCTACCTTGAAGAAAGCGAAACAGATGGGATTTTCCGATTTTCAGATCGGCCGCCTGACAATAAAGGACGATGCTCTTACCGCACATCAGAAAATGTTGAAGGTAAGGGAATACCGTAAAGAATTGGAAATTACACCCTGTATTAAACAGATTGATACATTGGCGGGAGAATATCCGGCGAAAACCAATTACCTGTACGCTACTTATAACGGAGCAGAAACGGATATAACCTACGAGCATGACGGAAAATCGGTTATTGTACTGGGTTCCGGCGCTTATCGGATCGGGAGTAGTGTGGAATTCGACTGGTGTTGTGTAAGTGCTGTCAATGCAATTAAAAAAGCCGGCTATCGTTCGGTAATGATTAATTATAATCCTGAAACGGTAAGTACGGACTATGATACCTGTGACCGTCTTTATTTTGACGAGCTTTCTTTCGAGCGGGTAATGGATATTGTGGATTTGGAAGAGCCGAAAGGGGTCATTGTGTCTACCGGCGGACAAATACCGAACAATTTGGCTATGCGTTTGTATGGGCAGCATGTCAATATCCTGGGTACTTCGGCTTTGTCTATTGACAGGGCGGAAGATCGTCAGAAATTTTCCACCATGTGCGACCAACTGGGAATCGATCAGCCGAGATGGCGGGAATTGACCAGTATTGAAGACATATATAAATTTATAGATGAAGTGGGATTTCCTTTGTTGATACGTCCTTCTTACGTTCTTTCCGGTGCTGCTATGAATGTGGTTTCAAATCGGGAAGAATTGTTACATTTTCTGGAATTGGCAGCAGAAGTATCGAAAGACCATCCGGTAGTTGTAACCGAGTTTGTACAACAGGCTAAAGAAGTGGAAATCGATGCTGTTGCGCAGGATGGAGTTGTAAAGGCCTACGCAATCAGTGAGCATGTCGAATTTGCAGGAGTGCATTCTGGAGATGCGACCATTGTCTTTCCGGCTCAAAAATTGTATATCGAAACCATTCGCCGGATCAAGAAAATAGCCCGGTCGATTGCGAAAGAATTGAATATTTCGGGTCCTTTCAATATGCAGTTTCTGGCAAAAGACAACGATATCAAAGTGATTGAATGCAATCTGCGGGCTTCCCGGAGTTTCCCCTTCGTATCCAAAGTATTGAAGTACAATTTTGTGGAGATGGCTACCCGGATAATGCTGGGAGAACAGGTAGAAGAATTGCATAAATCGGTATTTGATTTGGATTATGTCGGAGTGAAAGCCTCTCAATTCTCGTTTGCCCGGTTATTGAAGGCGGACCCTGTATTGGGAGTTGATATGTCTTCTACCGGAGAAGTGGGTTGTATAGGTGAAAACTACTATGAGGCGATCTTGAAAAGTATGTTGTCTGTAGGGCACCGGATTCCCGAAAAAAACATTTTGATTTCATCCGGCCCGGCCCGTTCGAAAGTAGAACTGCTTGAATCGACCAAAATGTTGATAAATAAAGGTTATAATATTTTTGCTACTGCGGGTACAGCTAAATTTCTGGCGGAAAACGGAATTGACGTTACAATATTGTATTGGCCGGATGAAGCAAAAGAACCTAATATTATGGATTACCTGAAAAATAAGAAAATCGATATGGTAATCAATATTCCGAAAAACCTGACCAAACGGGAATTGGACAACGGATATAAGATTCGCCGGGCTGCTGTCGATTACAATATTCCGTTACTGACGAATGCCCGTTTAGCAAGTGCTTTTATTTATGCGATTTGTAAAGTAGATCGTAAGGATATAGCAATTAAAAGCTGGGATGAGTACAGATAGGATGAGTATTTTGTAGATTGACGTAAAAAAGAACAATCGTCAATCACAATCAATATTGAATTGTGAACAGAGAATATGGGGGCAGATTGCTCCCATATTTTTTAACCTTGTTAAACTCTTCTTTTCTTCTTTTTTTAATTTATTTTTCTTCTATTTTTATCACGTGTTAATGATGTGAACGAATAGTTGAGTGTGTATGCGATATGATAGACGTGTGGGAATATTGTGTGTGTGTGTGTGGTGTATATGGTGTGGGATTTGTAAGGGAGAATTGCCGGATGGCTTGGTTTTGATAACCGGACAGGATGAGTCTGAACGGGTTTGTCATAGGATATTACAGGATGACGAGTCTTTAAAAACTTTATTCGATCCGGAGGAACGTAGTTTTTACGTCAATGAGCCTTTACAAATCCGGTTGGTAAAAAAACGGGAGCTTTTGCTGCGTTTTTATTCTCCCCGTAGTGTCCGGAATGTGATATTATGGGCAAGGCTATCCTCCTCCGGAGAGCAGTTTAAATTGGCGGAATTTTCTTATATTCCGGCTTTTGCCGAATATCGGATTCCTTTGTCTTTTCTAAAAAACCGGTGTAAATATCATACACGTTCGGGTAGGGAAATCCCGCTTGAAAAAAAAGATTTTGATAAAGAGACATTTAAGTTGGAAATTGAAAGTTCAGATGCCTATTACCGGCAATTGACAGCGACGGATTGCCGGTGGAAAATTTCTTTTGGAGATTATACCGGTGAGCATTGGAGACCTTTGCAACCTGCACATGCGCGGGAAGCTGTAGCCGTGGCTCTTAATATGGCTTATCTTTTTTCCACGAATGAATTTAGACAAATGCTGAAGACCTGTCAGGGTAAATTCTTTAAAGATAACCAAGGGACGGAAATAGACATAAAAGAATTATACAATCGTATTTTTAACTTGCCGGCATTGGTATACGGACGTGTTTCTGGCGTAAACGGATTGGGTGGAGGAACTATTTTCGGATTGGCGGAGTGGTGTTATTTGGAGCATTATGCGGATGCAGGATGTATCACACACACACTGTTTCATGAATTCGCCCACTGTCTCGGATATACACATGAGGGAAACATGACCTATGAAAATAATCTGGGACGAGGATGGGTGAGTTTCTGTGGTGAACTTTACCGTAAGTTAGGCATGGAAAAGAAATTACCCGTATATTCCTGCCGTTTTCTGGATACGCGAAACAGTGGTATTGCCATAAAACGATAAAATTTAAATAGACGGATAAATCAATTGATTATTGAATGGGTTTAAAATTTGGAATTTGGAATCGTTGGTATAACTTTAGGGCTGTTTAGTCGTAAAACTTTAAAAATTTTAATTATTGTACTATGCCTTTTTTGAGATTTCATTCCACTGATGCAGGAAAATTGTCGGAAATAAGTCGGAAAATGACCGATTTGATTCAGGAAACTTTACAATGTCCCCGGGAACATATTGTATTGGAAGTAATACATTCTGAAATAGTTTGTGATGGAGCAATAAATTGTGGAGATTGGCCTTTTGTCGAAATCTCGTATTTTCAAAGAAGCCGGGATTTACAGGATAAAGTGGCTCAAATCGTGTCTTCCTGTTTGCAGGAAATCGGATATACCGATTCGGATGTGTATTTTCTTTATCTGGATCCGCGGAATTATTATGAGAACGGTCGGTCGATGTGATCGATTTATTAAAATAAAAAATGTCCGTAAAGATGGACGTAAAAAATGAAAATCGGACTTTTTAGATAATACTTTACGCTGTTATAAAATTCGGATAAAACTTATGACAGAGTAGGGGGTTGTCTAAAAGGTATTTGGTACCCTCGATGTATTCGTATCCCTATCGGAGAGTGAAATTAAATATCCGATTCTATAGGGGATGTTTTTACTTTTTCGGTAGCCTTATTTTCTTTTCTTTTTTGCCCTTTATCATATCTCTTTTTACTTTTTAATCCTTTTCGATTTTTCCGGCTTTTAAATTGATTATCTTTGTGGTTTGGAAATCAATACGAATAGGGATGTTTAAAAAGTATAAGAAATTATTCGTCATTTTTTGGTGTGTGTTTTTAACCGGATTACTGTTGGCAGTTCTGTTTTTCTGGTTGATAGCCGAAGGTAAACTTGGTTTTATGCCCACTTTTGAAGAATTGGAGAATCCTAATAATAAATTCGCTTCCGAAGTTTATTTTGAGGATGGTCCGATGATCAGCCGTTATTTTCAGGGGAGTGAAAACAGGCGTTATACGGAATATAAGGATATACCGGAATCGGTAAAAGATGCTTTGGTTGCTACGGAGGATGTTCGTTTTTACGACCACAGTGGAATCGATGTCATCGGGCTTTTCCGTGTAGCTAAAGGATTGCTGACGGGAAGTTCTTCTTCCGGTGGAGGAAGTACGATTACGCAGCAGTTGGCTAAAATGCTTTTTCCGCGTGATCCGGACCAGAATTTTATGGAACTGGCTGTTCGGAAATTCCGGGAATGGGTAATTGCTGTACGTTTGGAAAGGAGTTATACAAAGGAGGAAATCATGACGATGTATCTCAATAAATTTGATTTTCTGAATTTAGCGGTAGGTGTAAATTCTGCGGCAGAGGTATATTTTCAGAAACCTTTGGATTCTTTGAGGATAGAAGAAGCGGCAATGTTGGTGGGTATGGCGAAAAATCCGGCATTATTTAACCCTGTACGTCGTCCTGAAAAAACCTTGGGACGTAGAAATGTGGTTTTGGGACAGATGCAGAAATATGGGAAAATTACAAAAGCACAATACGATTCCTTGAAAATGCTTCCTTTAGGTCTGTGCTTTAAAAAAGAAGATCACAAAGAGGGATATGCGACTTATTTCCGTGAATATCTTCGGATTTATATGACAGCAGGTAAGCCGGAAAAAAGTAATTACCGTTGGAATCCGGAGCAATATTACCAGGATTCTTTGGCTTGGGAGCGCAATCCGTTGTATGGATGGTGTAAAAAAAACTTAAAATTGGATGGTACACAATATGATATCTATTCTGACGGATTAAAAATTTATACGACATTGAATTCCCGGATGCAGCGCTATGCAGAGGAAGCCGTTGTAGAACATTTGGGAAATGATCTGCAACCTTTATTCAGCCGGGAGAAAATCGAAAAACAAAATCCTCCTTTTTCCAATGATTTGACAGCGGAAGAAGTGCGGGATATCCTTGACCGTTCGATTAAACGTACGGAACGTTACCGGATATTGAAAAATGCCGGAGTTGCTTTTGAAGAAGTACGTAAAATTTTCAATAAACCGGTTGAAATGCAGATTTTTACCTGGAAAGGAATACGGGATACGGTCATGTCTCCTTTGGATTCGATTAAACATTACAAATCGTTTTTCAGGGCAGGATTTATGGTTATGGAACCTCAAACGGGGAATATCCGGGCCTATGTCGGAGGTCCCGACTATCGTTATTTTATGTACGATATGGTCAGTGTCGGTAAACGCCAGGTAGGTTCTACCATTAAACCGATTCTTTATACTCTGGCTATGCAGGAAGGATTGGGGCCTTGCGATAAAGTTCCCAATATTCCGCAGACGTTTATTTTGCCTGACGGAACACCTTGGACAGCCAGGGGAGGAGGTAAGCGGCCCGGAGAGATGGTTACTCTTCGTTGGGGATTGGCGAATTCGGAGAATAATATTTCCGGTTGGGTATTGAAACAGTTTACACCTTTAGCGGTTGCTCAAATGGCCCATAAGATGGGAATCCACAGCTTTATTGATCCGGTGCCTTCTGTATTTTTAGGTACGGCTGAAATTTCAGTAAAGGAAATGACGGCAGCTTATTCTATTTTTGCAAATAAAGGGGTGTATAACACCCCGATGATGGTGTCCCGGATTGAAGATAAATACGGCAATGTATTGGCCGAATTCAGACCGGAATCCCGGGAAGTAATTACGGCCCAAACGGCCTATCTGATGTGTAATCTGCTGGAAGGGGTTGTAAATAGCGGAACCGGAATCCGGTTGCGTTACAGATATGGTTTTACGAATCCGATGGGAGGAAAAACGGGAACGACACAGCAACATTCGGATGGTTGGTTTATGGCAGTAACTCCCGGTTTGGTCGGGGGAGTATGGGTTGGAGCAGAAGACCGGTCTATTCATTTTCAGAATATAACGAATGGGCAGGGAGCTAGTATGGCTTTGCCCATATGGGCTAAATTTTTGGGAAAAGTAATCAAGGATCCGAAATTGAAATTTGATACCCTGCCTTTCGAGAAACCCGCAGGAGTAAGTAAAAATTTGGATTGTCAGGATGACGCAGACGATCAGGCAACGGAGGTAGAATCGGATTATCAGGAAGATAACGAGGAGTTCTATTAGTAGGAAAAGACAAAGCATTATGAAATCAAAAACAGTATATGTTTGCCAGAATTGCGGTGCGAAAGAATCAAAATGGGTCGGGCGCTGTCCGATGTGTGGCGAATGGAATAGCTTCGAGGAAGAAGTCGAGATAAAAGTTGCGAAAGGCAAAGCAAATGCTGTGATGGGACAGCCGATGTCCAAAGCCCTCCGGTTGTCGGAAATAAAAGTAAATGCCGATACTCGTATCGATACCGGTGACAGCGAATTAAACCGGGTGTTGGGTGGTGGTTTGGTGCCCGGTTCCATGATATTACTGGGAGGAGAGCCAGGCATCGGGAAATCGACTTTGGTATTGCAGTTTGCACTTCACAATAAATGCGGTAAAGTGTTATATGTATCCGGGGAGGAGAGTATTGCCCAGATCAAAATGAGGGCGCAACGCTTGGGTGCGGAAAATGACGATTGCCTGTTTTTGTCCGGTAATTCCCTGGAGATGGTCCTCGAACATTCCCGTACGATACAGCCGGATTTATTGATTATCGATTCCATACAGACCCTGGCGACAGAGACTGTAGATTCTATTCCGGGAAGTCTTTCGCAGATCCGGGAATGTACGAACACTTTGTTGCGTTATTCCAAAGAAAATACGATTTCTACGATTTTAATCGGTCATATTACAAAAGACGGCCAACTGGCCGGGCCGAAAATATTGGAGCATATGGTCGATACGGTATTGCATTTCGAAGGCGATCAGCAATATATGTATCGTATATTGCGTTCGATGAAAAACCGTTTCGGTTCGACTTCGGAAATCGGTATTTACGAAATGTTACAATCCGGTTTACGGCAAGTATCCAATCCTTCGGAATTGTTATTATCCAATCATGGTCAGGATTTGAGTGGAATAGCCGTTTCTGCTACAGTAGAAGGGGTAAGGCCGATTCTGTTGGAAGTACAGGCATTGGTTTCCACTGCTGCTTATGGTGTCCCGCAGCGTTCCGCTACGGGATTCGATTCAAGGCGGTTGAATATGTTATTGGCTGTATTGGAAAAAAGGGTCGGTTTCCGTCTGGCTGCGAAGGATGTCTTTTTGAATATTGCAGGGGGTATTCGGGTAAGCGATCCGGCTCTTGATCTGGCTGTGGTTATGGCTGTATTGTCTTCGAACATCGATGGAGCTTTGCCTCATGATACGGTTTTTGCCGGAGAAGTCGGATTATCGGGTGAGATCCGGGCGGTCAGTCGTATCGAACAACGTATTTCGGAAGCGGAAAAGCTGGGATTCCGCCAGATTTTTGTACCCTTGGGAAATAAAAAAGGCTCAACAAAAGTTCCACAACATCTGGAAGTGAAATTTGTCTCTAAAATTTCTGACATTTGCCGGGCGTTGTTTGGTTGAGAGTGATAGCACCCGGGGACGGGGGTAAAGTGCTATGATTTTGTGTTTTACATTTTTTTTCATAAATTTGGTATATGTCTAATACATTTGAACATGTCCAGGCAGGCGCGTCAACGGTCGATTACGGATATATATCATGTTATTCAACGTGGTATAGACCGAATGGTGATTTTCCGGGATGATGATGACCGTCAGATGTTTTTAAGTCTTTTGCGGTTACAGGTCTGTGAATCTTTTAAAATCTATTGTTATTGCCTGATGGACAATCATATCCATCTCTTGGTAAAAAGTGATCGTCTTAGTTTTCATATCCATCATATAGCCTCGATTTATGCAATGTGGTTTAATCATAAATATAATCGTAGAGGTTATCTTTTTCAGGATCGTTTTAAAAGTGAAGTAATAGAAGATGAAGGATATTTGCTGAGATGTTTCCGGTATATTCTGAGGAATCCTGTAAAAGCAGGTATATGTGAGAAGATTGAAATTTACGGGTGGAGTAGTTACCATTTGTGTTTTGGTGGAGATGGTTCTTTTGTTGTTGTGGATTTTCTACCTTGCTTTTTTGAAACGAAGAAAGATTTTCAGACTTATTTGCAAGGAGAGGATTTCGAGGAATTTATAGATGTTGATCAGGATAATCGACTGACTGATAGTGAAGTGATTGAATTGTTAAAGCAACAATTGGGCGGTAAGAGTTTAGAAGAATTTTCTTCTGAAGAACAAAAACGGATTTTGAAGACAATGAAACAAAGTCCCGGAGTGAAAAACAGGCAACTTGCCAGGATAACTGGGGTCGGTTTCAATATAATCAGGCGTTTATGAGATCATTATTGTAATTGTAGCACTTTACCCTCGTCCCTGAGTTTTCTTTAGCTTTTCGTTCATTTCTATTATTTTGCGGTACACTCCTGTTTTATATTTGTAGAGTGTAAAGCCGGACAGCATCGGATAAAAACAGAAAAATGCTCCCATAAGGCTGAAAGCAGTTGCTGCATCGTAATCCCTTACTGCATAAAATCGCGAATAAGCATAATATGCAATTCCTCCGCATAACAGAAGACCTGCCAAAAGCACAAAAACGCTTCCGCTTGTAGAAAATTTTTCAACGATGGCACTGCCCGCGGAATAATTGGCAGCAAAAAGTCCCAAGATAAATACCACCGCAAAAGTAATGATTGAACTTATTTCGCCATACTTAGAATATTCTATCGTAAATAATACGCCTGTAGCTGCAGTAACTACCATTGCCCCTATACACAAGATTCCCAACCGTCTTTGTCGTTTTAACATGGAAATAATTTCCGGTTTCAATTCTGTCATGTTCTTTTTTATTTTCTTACTTTCTTATTAAACAATTCTTTTCTTTTGTATCTGCCTAATACCTAATAGCACTTTAGCCCCGTCCCCGGGTGCTATGGAAGTTTAAAGCTAATTGGCAAAACATATCTTGTTGCAACTTTTTTTCCTTTATTTTCGCCCGGAATCCAATTAGGCATTAATCCTACTATTCGTTCCGCTTCTTTTGCCAAGACTAAAGACGCAGAAGAACATTTATTAAAGCGGCAACGTACTACACCGAATATATCAGAAATTTCTCCCGTTGGGGATACAATAAATTGTACCATTACATTCCCTTCTTCTTTATATTTTATTGACTCGGCAGGATATTGCATATTATCCGAGATAAATTTTTGCATCGCACTTATTCCGCCGGGAAATTGAGGCATCTTGTCTGCAATAGTAAGAACTTCGCCTTGGTACTGTTCTTTCTGTCGTGGAGGCAAAGGATATAATTTAAGTTTGCCATTTTCCGACTTATAAGTACCACCGAGTAAATAAGTAGTCCGTACTATTTCTCCGTTGGCACGTTTACCGGGGCTCCATTTGGTCATGGTTTTTGCTACACGCAGTACTTCAGCATCCAAAGCTGGGTAACTTCCGGCATATAGGCTAAAATTATTCAGAGAGCCATCTTTTTCTACTATAAAATGTACGATAACACTATTATCACTTCTGTTTAATGTTGTTTCTGCCGGAAAACGTACATTATCATTGATATATTGCCATACGTCACCTGCTAAATATTCTGGCAAGGTTCCGCCTTCTCTGACAATATGAACATCTTTAGCCAGTTCTTCCTCTTTCTGCTTAAGATTCTTATTGGTTTCTGTTGCATTTAATGCAGTGACTATAAATAAGAAACTAAATAAGATAATCGATTTTTTCATAACTGTATATTTTAATAAAGCGTCACAGAATAACAGCTAAATACTTAAATTGAGTAAATATACGATATTTTTTTAGTAAAAAGCAAGTATTATATTAACCTAAATTTTATTCAGAAAAAAATACGTTAAAAGCAGAAAAAGGATGACTGGGATAGCACTTTAGCCCCGTCCCTGAGTGCTACCTGAGTGCTAGTTCAAACAACTGGTGAAAATAGGAACAAAAAGAAAACCACTTACGAAAGTAAGTGGTTTCATTTCTGTGACCTCGGTGGGACTCGAACCCACGGCCCATTGATTAAGAGTCAATTGCTCTACCAGCTGAGCTACGAAGTCATCTTTGATTTGCATGACGGGCAATGCCCATTTTGCGGGTGCAAATATGCAATAATATTTTTAATTCTGCAAGAATAGCCGGATTAATCTTCTTTGATGTTGTGATAAACGTTTGTTACATCATCGTCTTCATCCAGTTTATCCAGAATTTTATCAACTTCGGCTCTTTGTTCCGGCGTTAATTCTTTGGTATCGGTCGGGATACGGGTAAATTCTCCGCTGACGATGTCGTATTTGTTTTCTTCCAGGTATTTCTGAATATTACCATAGGCTTCAAAAGAACCGTACAAATTGATAATACCGTCTTCGTCTTCAAAGATTTCGTCAACTCCGTAATCGATCATTTCCAGTTCGAATTCTTCCGGATCGAAGTTTTCGGGTTTATTGATTTTGAAAACACTTTTTCGGTCGAACATGAAATCGAGTGAGCCTGTTGTTCCCAAAGAACCGCCGAATTTCGTAAAAGCGTGACGTACATTGGCTACCGTCCGGGTATTGTTATCTGTAGCTGCTTCGACGAGGATGGCGATGCCGTGAGGCGCATATCCTTCATAAGTAATTTCCTTGTAGTCGGAAGTATCTTTGGAGATCGCCCGTTTGATGGCCCGTTCCACATTTTCCTTCGGCATGTTTTCAGCTTTCGCATTCTGGATCAGGATACGAAGGCGGGTGTTGTTAGCTGGATCCGGTCCACCGGCTTTAACTGCAATATCGATTTCTTTTCCGATTCTGGTGAAAACGCGGGCCATATTGCCCCATCTTTTCAATTTCCGTGCTTTGCGGTATTCAAACGCTCTTCCCATATATTGTATTCTTTATTAAAGTTAAAGGATTGAGGCGCAAAGTTATATATTTTAATGGAAAATTGAAATCTGAAACCTGAAAATGGACGATATTTTAATTTCCCAGTGTATAAGTGTATGGATATTTTTTGAGGTTTAAAGTTATTGTATATTCTCCTTCCTGCGGTACGACGATCTGATTGCCGTTATCCATGAGTTGATTACCGAAGTAAGTTCCCAATATCCGGTTGCCGGCTCCCGTTTCTTTAAAGACGAACTCACCGGACGTCAGGTGTGCATTTGTTTTCAGGGTCCGGTCAGACTCGTTATAGGTCAGGGGGATTGCCGTATTTGAGGTGGCGCTTCCTGAAATGCTCCAACTGACAGGCGTTACCGAATAAGTTAATTTGTTGATGTCAGCAATCACTTTGTATAGGCCGGCTGTGCTGTTATTAACTGAGATGTCTCCGCCGTTTTTTTGTAGTTTACCGGCTCCGCCGCTTCCCCATTGCAACGGATTCCAGTCCGGCTGTCCTGTGATTTTAAAGCTTGTGTTCGGGGTAAAATAAAGGTAGCCTTCATATACATCGTCTGCTTTCGGAGACGTGAGTATTGTTGCCGAGTCACCGGGATTCCACCCCTGGTAACTACCCGGGGCGAAAAGAATGGGATAGGTTACTTCAACATTGTAGGCCGTCATTGTCACCTGGACGGCTTTGGAGCGTAGTGTCTGTAAATTTTCATTGACCATGGCATTTACACGTAGTTCGATCTCTCCCGGAGTTTCCGGTACCAGTCCTGCAATCAGGATGCTGTTGTTCAGGGTCGCATAGTCTACTTTGACCTGTTTTTCCTGGGTTTCCGCGATTTTAACGGCTGATTCGAAATAAGTACCTGCTTTGGCTACCTGAACGGTGTAGAGGGTGGCGGCAGGGAAACCGAATTCGGCAGTTGTCCAGGCTACAGTCAGAGAATCGTTGGCTGTAGCTTCGGTAAGGATAAAATCGTTTCCGTTTTCCGGCGTTTTGACTTCCGGATTGATAAAGTCTCCGGCATAGTACTTTTTATTTTCAGTTTCACAGCCGGTTAATATGAATGACAGGCTTGTAAAAACGATCCAACATATCTGTTTCATAGGTATTTCAATTTTTCAGTTTTAGTTTTAATATCCGGGATTCTGTTTCAGGTTCGGATTTGCTCCTAAATCGGAAGACGGTATCGGGAATAAATTGTAATTGGAGTTTGTGCTTCTGCCTCCTATGACACCGCCTTTCCAGGGCCAGGTATAGTTTGTCTCACTGAAGCGTTTGAAGCGGATTAAGTCTGTCCGGCGATGTCCTTCCCAATATAGTTCGCGGGCCCGCTCTTCCAGGATAAAGTCGAGGGTGAGCTGGGAAGCGGAAATCTGTCCGGAATTATCGCCATAAGCGCGGTAGCGTAAATCGTTGATATAACCTAAAGCCGTATTCAGGTCGCCTCCCGTTCCGCCCCGTAAAATGGCTTCGGCATACATCAGATAAATATCTGCAATCCGGTACATCGGAAAGTCGGTATCTACGAAACTCAGATTGGAACCGGTGCCGCCGGTCGATTTCATATTTGAGAATTTCGTGACGATTACTCCTTGTTTAAAGTCGCTTTGTTGATTGACTTCAATGCTGGTTTGGCCTTTCGTGAAAAATTGGGCCCTTCGGTCACCCGGATCGAATTTAGCCATGAATTCAGCCGTCGTTCGGTTGCCTGCCCATCCGGAGTTAACACCGTAATTCTGCGGGACGATACTGTCTCCCCCTATGGCTGCAAAAATGAGAAAGGTGGTTCCTCCGTAGGTTTGGGTATGTTGTCCGTCAAAAGCAATCGGGAAGATAATACCTTTGGCCGTGTGGTTATCGGCCATAAACAGATGCTGATAATTGTCGTCCGGTTGGTAATGCGGGATAATTTTATTACAGTAGGTTATAGCGTCCGTATAGCGGGGTGTTCCGGTATAAACTTCTGCATTCAGGTATAATTTGGCCAGGATTGTCCAGGCGAGAGCCTGATCGGCACGACCGTATTCGTTGGTATGCGGGTCTTTCAACTGAGGAATGATTTCGATCAGGTCGTTTTCAAGCCAGGTAAAAAGGTCTTTACGTGAAATCTGCTGTGGATTGAAAGTGCCGACTCCGTCTTTTTCTTCGACAAAAGGTACATTACCGTAGAGGTCTAAAGCCTGATAATAAGCCAGGTCTCTAATCAGGCGGGCTTCGGCCCGGTAATAGCCGATTTGGGTGCGTAAATCGCCGGTAACTCCGCGGCTGTCCAGCTTACTGTCAGTCGTTGCTCTTAAGTATTCGTTAGCAATGGATATCTGATAAAATATCCGGTCGTAGGTGATGGTGATATAATCGTTTGCGGCCGACCAGCTTTGATTGTGGAGGTCGGGGAGTCCGGCATTATTCCAGGCACAGATGGCTTCGTCGGTAGTTAATTCCTGCATATTCCAGAGTTGCCGGAGATAATTGGAGGAGCCTTCATCATTGGTCGCTAAGTCCGGGTTTCCGTCCGGCCCGACTTGTCCGCTGAGTGCAAATACGGCATATATTTTGGCCAGTACTTGTTTGTAAGCAGCGGGATCTTTGTAGGCATCGTCTGCGGTCGTGATATTTTTATCGATGGGTTTTGTGTTCAAATCATCGATACAGGCTGTCATTCCCAGGGCTAAAAGTAGCCAGAGGCTGTATAACCGGATTTTCGGATAGTGGAAGTATGTTTTCATAATTTTGATGTTACGTGTTACAATGATTAGAATCCGAGGTTTACACCGAAAACAAAGTTCCGGGGACGGGGGTAGAAATTGTTATCGATACCGTTGAATATTTCCGGATCCAGACCTTTGTATTTTGTGATGGTGAATACATTCTGTACGATGGCATACAAACGCAGGTCGATACGGTTGTGCCAAAGTTTCTTGAAATTATATCCCAGTGTAATATTGTCCAGTTTCATGAAAGAAGCGTTCTGGACATAATAGTCCGAGAAATATTGCGGGTTTCTGAAATTGGTTTTGGAGACGTCTGAGGGGATGTTACTATAGAAACCGGTATTGTCGTACATCCGGGAATAGATGGCTCCGTTGGACTGTATGTTGTTATAAACATAGTTTCCGAAGCTAAAACGGCCGGCGATGTTCAAATCCCAGTTTTTGTAAGTCAGGTAAGAGGAGAAACCTGCCAGCCATTTGGGAGCCGGGCCTTTGTAGCGATACAGGTCCGATTGGTTGATAATGCCGTCTTTGTTCAGGTCGGCATATACACCTTCAATCGGTTTTCCTGCTTTATCGTATACTTGTCGGTATACGTAAAATGCATTGGATTCGTGTCCTTCACTGTGTATTTGTATTGTACTGCCGGTACCTCCAGAGATACCTCCGGTAAGGACTCCCATGTAATTTGGATCTTTGTTCCGGATCAGTTTGATGATTTTATTTTTGTTGTAGGATAAATTGACATTGAATTCCCAATGCCATTTGTCGTTGTCGACCGGGACGGTGTTCAGGACAAATTCGAAACCCTGGTTGGACAAGTCTCCTACATTCGTTACGATTTTATTGGTCAGGTTCGAGCCGGCTGCAATCGGAATTTCGTTTAACAGGTCTTTGGTTTTACGATAGTAATAGTCGATAGAACCGTTGATCCGGTTATTGAAAAAACCGTAATCCAAAGCGACGTTCCAGGTTGTCGTTTCTTCCCATTTGATATTGGCATCGTAACCGTTAGGCCGGAGTGTGTATATAAAGTCGTTCCCGAACTGATACTGGGCTTTATCGTTACTTATGGTATAGTTGGCCAGATAAGGGTAGTCATTTCCGATGATGTCCTGTTGTCCGGTGACACCGTAACCAAGCCGCAGTTTTAAAGAGGATAGTTTTTCAAAGCTTTTCATAAAGTCTTCCTGATCGATACGCCAGGCCAGGGCGAGGGACGGGAAAGTTCCCCAACGTTGTTTTTTGGAAAAACGGGATGAACCGTCTCCCCGGATGGTAAATGTAAGCAGGTATTTGTCCATAAAGGTGTAATTCAAACGACCGAAGAAAGAAAGCAGGTAGTTTTCTGAAGCACTTTCGATGTCTTCTTTGACATAGGTACCGGAGGTATTGGTGGCATAAGAAGAACTGCTCTTTTTAAAGTGTTGCCAGGAATAACCGCCGATGACATCGATGACACTGTATATGTTGTCGATCTGTTTGTTGTAGTTCAGGTAAAATTCCAGCAATTCGTTGTATTTTTTTTCACCGAATTTTTTATGATATCCGCTTCCGTACTTTTCATCGTAAGTCCAGGCTGCATTTTCAGGTTCTATGACTTTTCCGTCGCTTTTTGAGTAGTCATAGGCCAGGTTTAAGTTGGCCCGTAAGTCCGGGAAAAAATGTAACCGGTAATCGAATTGGATATTACCGATGAAACGTTTCACATCGGCTTTATCACGGTGTTGTTCCAAATGGGCGACGGGGTTTATTGTAGCAATCTTATTGGGATCGCCGGTTGCCGATTGTGTCCAGGTAAAATACCCGCCGTAACGTTCGTTGCCGTCTCTGACGGGCCGGGTGGGATCGAATAGTACGGCTTCACCTATAGAACTGGTATTACCGAAATTATTTTTAATATACATTCCTTTGGCCTGAAGGTTGATTTTCAGGTAGTCGTCAAAAAAGGAAGGATTGAGATTCAGTGCTCCGGTGTACCGTTGCAGGCTGCTCGTTTTTAAGATTCCCTGTTGATCTGTAAAACCGAAGGAGATCCGGAAGGGGGTATCAAATTTATAACCGGAAAAATCGATTGTATGGTCATTGCTGACGGCTGTCCGGTAGATTTCATCCTGCCAGTCTGTATTTGCATTCCCCATGTTGTCGATAATACTGGTGTTACCGGCAAATTGTTTCCGGATGGTTTCGCGGTATTCGTTGGCATTGAGGACGTCGACTTTGCCTTCCCGCCAGCCGATACTAAGCTGGCCGGAATAATTGACCCGGAAAGGTTGTCCTTTTTTTCCCTTTTTGGTGGTAATCAGAATAACGCCGTTGGATGCTCTGGCTCCGTAAATGGCTGTAGAGGAGGCGTCTTTTAAAACGGTAAATGTTTCGATATCGGCCGGGTTGATGCTATTCAGCGGATTACGCATACCGGATATGCCGGAATTGTCCAGGGGAACACCGTCGACAACGATCAGGGGGTCGTTACTGGCTTTCATTGAAGAGCCTCCCCGGATACGAATGGTTGCACCTTCTCCCGGTGCTCCGCCTCCGGTTGTGATCTGTACACCCGGGGTTTTCCCGATCAGTAAATCCTGGGGTGAAGACATGACTCCGGGGTTAAAATCATTGGCTCCGATAGAGATAACCGAACCGGTAGCGTCATTTTTTCTTACTTGTCCGTATCCGATGACAACAACTTCCTGAAGTTGCTGTGTATCTTCCTCTAAGGCTACGTTTAACGTATTTTGGCCGGTTATGTTAAAACTTTTAGTTTTGTAGCCGACGAAAGAAAATTCAACCACATCTCCGCGATTTACTTTTAGCGAGTAGTCACCGTCGACATTGGTTGCCGTTCCGGTAAATGTACCTTTGATGATAACACTCACTCCCGGCAAAGGTTCTCCGTTGGCAGCGTCGGTTACTTTTCCCGTTAGGTTTATTTCCTGTGCCCAGCTATTTAGGGAAAAAAGCAGAAAGCATAACAAAATAGGAAAAGAAGTTAAGCTTAGTTTGTTTCGTTTCATAATTGTACGATTTAGCGTAAAGGTTCTCTTAAAAGTATGGAAACATACTTTTTATCTTTTGACTTTACGCGGTATACGAATACAATTAAGGACGATGTTTACTTTTTTTGGCTAAAAGATGTAAATTCGGTCAATGCCATCCCTTATCCTGAAGAATTTGTGCCTGTTGTTTTGAAACACCGGGATTCATAGAAAAATAGAGAGTTGCGTAATCTGTGGCTTTTTTTTCAGGAAGACTTTCGATGAGGCGGTCTAAAACGGAGGTAGGAAGAAAATTATGACTGATGTTCAGATTGTTAATGGAGTGGCAATCACTTAAGTCTAATTCATACAAATGACAGTGGGAGCAGTATAAACGTTGTAAAGAATGTGCGTTTTTTAAAACCAGTACACTTAGCGAATTGTGAGACAGGTTTAGGTAGTTCAGATGATTGTGTAATGGAAGCTCGAATTCGGTCAGGTTATTGGAATTACAATGTAATTCTTCAAGACGGGGGCAGTTACTGAGATTCAACTCTGTCAGTTCGTTGCCTTCACAATGTAAATATTCTAAAGAAGGGCAATTGGATAGAAGCAGGTTGACCACCCGTTGATTGGTTAAAGAGAGAAAGCTGATTTTGCTGCCGAATATCTTGATTCGGTGTACTTCTTCCGTTCTATAAGCATGTTGCAGGTTAAAATAGATATTTTGGGGATCGTATGAGAGGCATTTACCATCTCCCCAATCTATGAAGAGCTTTTCTGCGTATAAAGTCATTTGAAAGGGGACAGAAGGAGCGCTGATAAATTCGAGAATGATAAATTCGCTGGATATCTGGGCATTCATTACAATCAGTTTTAAAAAAAGTGTAGGGCTGAAGATTTTGTTTGACAGGAGGCACCGCCAAGCACCCAAAGGACAAACAATAAATACAACAGCCTACACTTATGCGCAGACGTCACACTTATTCCTGTCCTTTTTGAAAAATTGGCGGTTTTCCTGTCAAGAATAATATTAACGATCAATATCTTAAATTTTAGCTAAATCTGACACTTCGTTAAAAATCAGCTACAAACATACTAAAAAATAAGATATAAAAATCGAATGTGACCTTCTTTTTACGCAAGAGGTAGGCTGTCGATGGGATATTTTTTATTTTATTTTCGTGATAGTGTTATTTCTATTTTGTATTATCTTATTCTCCCGTTCATATCCAATAATTTATATTATGTAATAAAAATTTGATATACAAACCACAGGGGCATTAAAGTCTTTGGAGTCCGGATATCGGATTTTAAATTCACAGTTTTCATATTTATATTGTAAAATACTGTAGGCATCGGACTGTCTTATTTAAATCAGGCTAAGGTTGTAATGCTCTCCCGATTGAAAATTTAAATTATTCAGCCCTTTTAAATTACGAACTGTAAAGCTATTCGATAATATTTGTTTGTATGCTAATTTAGGTAAAATAAAGAAGAAAAGAAACAGAAATCGATTTCTGATTGGGATTCGTTTGGATGCAACTTAATAAAAATGCAGCCGTTTAACGTGAAAACAGAATTCAGAATATATGCAGGTAACCCTAAAAGAGTTGGCCGAAAGATTGAAACTTGCTCCTTCAACTGTATCCAGGGCTTTAAAAGGGCATCCTGATATCAGTGAGGAGACACAATTACGTGTGCGTAGATTAGCCGAGGAGTTACATTATGCACCTAATGTCATGGCAACGAATCTTCGTTGTCAGAAATCGAATTTCATTGCCGTTGTAGTTCCGGAGATCCGTCGTGATTTTTATGCTGCTTTTGTAAACGGAGCAGAAAAAATTTTCCGGGAAAACGGTTATTTTCCGGTCCTGTTTCAAAGTTGTGAAGATTTCCGGCAAGAGGAAGCGATATGTCGCAGTATCGGCGTTTCCCGGATGGGAGGGGTATTAGTATCAGTGGCGCAGACGACACATTTTTTTCAACATTTTTATAGTTTACAGGAACAGGGGATTCCGCTTTTGTTTTTCGATCGTATAGCAGGGGAATTGGATACTGATAGAGTGATTACGGACGATTTTATGGGGGCTTATGAAGTTGTACGGCATTTGATCGTTCAGGGATACCGTAAAATAGTCCATTATGCAGGAGTACAGCATTTGCAGGTAGCACAAAAAAGGCGGTTGGGATATTTACAGGCTTTGCAGGATTTTCATATCCCTGTGGAAGAGGATATGATTGTATATTGCAATACGGCGGCTGATGTCAGCTTATATACTCCGCAATTGATGCAGAGTTTGGCTCCGGATGCTCTGTTCGCAGTGGATGATGATATGGCCGTAGAGGTATTGTCGGTATTGAAAGAAATGGGATATCGTATTCCGGATGACCTTGCCGTGTGTGGATTTTCGGGCGATAATATCACGAAGGTGACAGAACCCGGCTTGACTTCGGTAGACCGGCATGCTGAAGACATGGGAGAAATTTCGGCCCGTTTATTGCTGGAAAGGATACAAATGCCTCACAAGTTCCCTACGGTGACGAAAATGATAAAACCTGCTTTAGTGGTCAGAAAAAGTACCGAGCGACCTGTGAGGCCTTTGGAGTAATACCGGTTTTGTAGTTTTACAAAGTTTGTATTATCTTTAATGTTTCCGTAAACAATAAAAATAGATAATTATGCCGAGATGTGTGATTTTGCTAGCATGGATTTTTTTAGTTTATGCCTGTCGTGAAGATATACGTTTGCCTGAGCACCCGGCGATTTACGATTTAGCGACACCGATCCGTTTAAGTGGCGATACGACCCGGGTATATCTTACTGATTACTTTTTGGAACCGGCGAAAATAAAGAAGATAACTTCTTCTGAAGATCTGAAGCCGGTATGGAAAAAAGGGAGAAATGAAATTCTGTTGTTGCCTGAAATATCGGCGAAACCTATGGGAAATATCCGGGTTAAGACTGAAGGGTATACGTACGACATACCCGTACTGAAATCTATGGGGAATGATCATACGGGGAAAGCTCCTGTAATTTTCACGGATAGGATAAAAGGGGATACGGTCTGTCTGTTGAACCGGAATCCGGTGGAGGAATGGGCGGTGTATGTAGAGAATCAAAAATTGAAGAAAAGCTGTCTTTTTCCGGACAGTAATGGTATACGGATTGCCATTCCTCCGGTGACAAAGGAATTCGGGCGAATAGAATTGAGGGTTTGGGCCTTGAACGAATCCGGAGTCTCTAACGATATTTTTATTCCTTTGGAAAAGGGGAAAGTGATTATGGACGCCGGTTTGTTGAATCGGTTCGATAAACGGGCTTCGACTCTTTATTTTTTGATGATCGATCGTTTTAAAGATTCATTACCCGGTAATAATCATCCGTTGAATACCAAAGAAGTGTTGCCTATTGCCGATTATATGGGAGGAGACATTGCCGGTGTGGCCCAAAAACTGAAAGAAGGGTATTTTGATTCGTTGGGTATCAATACAATATGGCTGTCGCCGATCACTCAAAATCCCGAAGGTGCGTATGGTTTATGGAAGAATCCGAAGACTAAATTCTCAGGTTATCACGGATATTGGCCGGTATCTTCTTCTCGTATAGACTATCGTTATGGAACACCGGAAGAGTTGAAAGAACTTATTACAGAAGCACATAAACGGAATATAAATGTGATTTTGGATTATGTTGCCAATCACGTACATGAGGAACATCCGTTGTATCAGCAGCATAAAGATTGGGCGACAAATTTACACCTTCCGGACGGTAGCCTGAATACGGAACGTTGGGATGACCATCGTCTGACGACCTGGTTCGATACGTTTTTGCCTACATTGGACCTGGAGAGGGCAGAGGTGTATGAACCGATGACGGATTCGGCTTTGTATTGGATAAAAGAATACGATCTGGACGGTTTCCGTCACGATGTGACAAAGCATATTCCGGAGGTATTTTGGCGGACACTGACTTATAAACTCAAGAAAAATATTGTATTTCCGCGAAATATAACCGTTTATCAGGTTGGGGAAACGTATGGCAGCCGGGAGCTGATAGCTTCCTATATAGGTTCCGGGTTACTGGACGGACAATTTGATTTCAATGTGTATGATGATGCTGTGGCTGTTTTTGCACGGCCGGAGATCGGGTTTCAGCGTTTGAACCGTTCTTTGGAAGAGAGTTTCCATTATTATGGAGTACATAATCTGATGTCTTATATTTCCGGTAATCAGGATAGGGCTCGCTTTATTTCATATGCTGCCGGAGATATCCGTTTTACAGAAGACAGCAAAGTTGCCGGATGGACCCGTAAGATTGGGGAACGGAAACCGTCGGATGAGAAGGCTTATGATAAATTGATACAATTGATCGCTTTCAATGCGACAATACCGGGGATACCTGTTATTTATTACGGGGATGAAATCGGTATGACAGGCGGGAACGATCCGGATAATCGCCGGATGATGCGCTTTGATGGATTGAGTGAAGAGGAACAGAGGGTGAAGGAGAAGACGGCAAAACTGAATAAGTTCAGACGCAATAGTATGGCATTGATGTATGGAGATTTTGTGCCTTTACGGGTGGAAGATAAAGTATATGCTTACCTGCGTTCTTATTTTGGGGAGGATGTCGTTGTGATTTTCAATAAGCATGAAGAAGAGATAACTTTGAAGCTTGATCTGCCCCCGCGGGATCGGAGAGGTACATTTAAGTCCATGTTCGGCAGTCGTTTCAGTTACGATAATTCGAAATTAATCGTCGATGTTCCGGGAAATGGGGTGGAGGTATTTTACAACGAAATAAGAAGTTTGTGATTTAGGATAAAAAACTCCCTGAAGCTTTATTTTCAGGGAGTTTTTGAAAGTCAGACGGTATTACATTTCGATAATAATGCTTGAGTAAGCCGGCATATAAATCAGGTATTCATTGTCACTGATTTTTTTCAGGCCTGTGCCTTTGGTATCGGCTATCGGCTGTTTAATGGCTTTTTTCAGAGTATAAGTCTTCAAGGTATTGGAGACATTGTGGATTACCAGTAATTTTTCTCCTTCGGCTTCCCGATAGAATACCATAAAATTTTTGTCGCTGTCTTCTGCGTCGTTAAATGCTTCGGTTAGTGTCATTTTTCCGGTTGCTAAAGCAGGATAGGCATTACGCAATTTTATGAAATAACGGTAGATGTTGTAAATGGAGTTCACTTTTTCGGCTTGTCCGGCTACTGTTCCGACGGTTGTTTCGGTGGAATAAACGGATGTACGCCAGGTTGTGCGGTAATTATCCTGTGCCCGCAGGTCCCATAGCATCGGATCGCGTACGTTTTCGTCGCCGTTGGTTTTCATACCCAACATACCGATTTCTTCACCATAGTAAATATAGGGACTTCCTACCGATGTCATAAGAATGGCTGCTGCCATTTTGGCCCTTTCCAGACTCAGATTGCCGCTGCCACCCAATACTGAACGGGCACGGTCCTCGTCGTGATTGGAGAGTTTCGTCGCATCGATAAAATCGCTCCGGTAAGCGGCATATTCATCCTGGTAGCTGATCATGTCTTTGGGGAACCATTTGGCGTGGCTGTTCTGGATGGCATACATCATCCGGTACCAACTGCTGAAATCAAATAGGGCCGGAAGTCCTTCGTAATAAGGAGCTACCGTATTATGTTCGGCCAAAGCTTCCCCGACCATATAAAGATCGGCTTTGGTTTTGGCCAGTTCCGTATAGAATTTTTTCAGGAATGTGGGATTTTCATCTGAGTTTTCATCCTGGTAGATGTGTTTTACGGCATCCAGCCGGAAACCGTCAACTCCTTTATTCAGCCAAAAACGGCCCGCATCGCAAATGGCTTTAAAAGCCGGCGAATTTTCACATTCGTTTACTGCTCCGTAATTAATTTCAGGCATCCAGTCGGAAAACATACCCATGTATTTGTATTCGGTGGTACCGGTAGCTACGAAATGCCATTGTCCGGCATTGTAAGTTTTCGTCATTGGAATACGGCCGGCAGCAATGTCTGCCTGCGGATCTTTGGAAAAGAGGAAATAATCCCGGTAAGGACTGTTTTCGTTGCTGCATGCGTCGGTAAACCAGGGATGAGTTTTGGATGTGTGGTTGATGACAAAGTCCAGGATCACTTTGATGCCGAGACTGTGTGCTTTATTTACTAATTCTTCGAAATCGGCCATCGTACCGTATTCCGGTTTGATGGAAGAGTAGTCGTCCACATCATAGCCGTGGTAGGAAGGACTCGGATTAATCGGGGTCAGCCAGATGCCGGCAACTCCGAGTTCATTCAGATAATCCATTTTAGCTGTAATTCCTTTGAGATCACCGATTCCATCGCCGTCACTATCGGCAAAAGAGCGGACAAATATTTCATAGAAAATTCCGGCCCGTTTTATTCCGTCCCATGTTTTGGATTGGTATTGGGAGATGGATGTCATCTGGTCCGGGTCGACAGGCTCGAAAGGACGGGCTTCGAATTGCATTTGTCCCAATAGCCATTGCCGGCTGTTTTGTTGCAGATATACTTTTTGCAGGTCGTAGACTGAGGGGGTTGTAAAGCTGATGTTGTAATCGGTAAATTTAAAGTTCGTAGCAGGAATGTAAGCACCTGTATCTTCGGCCGAACGGAAAGCTATAACGCTGGATTCAGTAAAGCCGTAACCTCCGATAGAAATTGTCTGTCCCGGTTTATAAATGGCCGTAGCCGACGGCATCGATAAATTGATAATCGGCATTTCGTCCGGGTCAGGGGGCGGAGTTCCGTTATCGTCGTCGCTGCAAGCACCGAGTAAGCAGACAAAAGCCCAGAGTAGACAGAATATTTTGTGTTTTAGTATCATGTTGTATTTCGTATTAAATGTATAAATAATCGATGAGGATAGGACGTAATTTTTCTATGCGATAGAAAGGATCTCCTGCCAGCGTATGGATATTATGCAGGAGATCCTTCTTATTTCGGGAACGGTATATCCGGATGATTATTTCTTTGTAATGGTCAATTTATAAGGCTTGGTAAGGATATTCAGTACAAGGTCGTAGTTCCCTGCTTCGGCTACCGTCATATTGCTTCCGTTATCCGTTGTCAGGTCTGCCGGATCACCGCCCAGACTCAGATCCCATCCACCGTTAAAGCGTATTTTGAATCCGTCGCCTCCGGCAGGCAAGGCGAGCGCGTTCAATACCCAGGTCCCGTCGGTTTCATTGTACGTGAAAGCTGCGTCACCTGCCCAGTCATTGAAGGCACCTATCAAACCGACCTGTGTAACCGGAGTAAGCGTGAACATCTGTTCGGCCAGATTTACCTTGACATAATAGTAGGCTGAAGGGACAGAGATATTGGAGGTTCCGCCGGTTTCTCCGCTATTGGTGGACGAATCGAAACTACCTCCGAAATCGTTGTTATTCCAGTCCTGATCAGGATTGAATTTGAATTCGCAGTTTTCTTTTCCTTCCTTATCCTTTAACATCAGGAAGCCTTCATAAATACCTTCTCCATTGCCTTTCAGACCGGGTGCTGTTGAGGGCGACCAGCCCTGATGAGAACCGACTATATACAGATAATCGGAGAAAGCGGTGTTGATTAATTTTATCTGATAAGGATATACTCCCGTATTCACAATAATCTTGTATTCGCCCTCGGTATTGGCAAACGTGAAATTGCCGCCGTTCTCGAATTGACCGTTATCGCCGATGGAATAGGTCCAGTTGTTGTTCATGCGGAATTTGTATTCACCGCCAATCAAATTTGTTGTCAATGACCAGCTATTGGCTGCGGGATCGTATGTCATTTCCGTATCGCCATCCCAGCCGGTCGGAGTGGCAGAACCGATAATACCGACTCTTTCGATTTTTAATGCTGTGAAAGTTTTGGTTTTATAGTTTACCCGGATACGGTAGATTCCGCTTGGCAATACCAGATTTCCGGCTGATAGATCGGTATTAAGGGCATAATCGGTAATCACTAAATTTCCGTCAGCATCTGTAGTCGGAGTAATATCGCCGGATTTACCGAGGTTGGTGCCATCCCAGTCCGGCTGACTGGTAAATTTGAATTCTGTGTCAGCACCGTCGGCTGTTGTCAGGTTGACAAAACATTCGTAAATACCTTTCACATCAGTCATCGGCATTGATGGGGCAGAAGCCGGGGTCCATCCCTGATGAGAACCGACAACGTACAGTTTTTCCGGATAGCTTACGGAATAGGTCGTTACCAGAATATTGACACTGGCCGATTCCAGGCCTTCGGGAATTTCAGCAGAATAAGCTTTGATATAGAGGGTAATTTCGCTTTGTTGTCCTTCCGGAGCACCCGCTTTTACGATAAGCTCGTTAAAAGCTTCCTGTGTCATGGAAAAAGCGGTTTCCGTTGTCCGTACAAGTTCGACAGCTTCGTCGGGGATTGCCCGGCTACCTGGTCCTGCGGGAGCATTGAAATAAGCAAATACGGCATATTCAATTTCTGCTCCGACTTCCAGGCTGGCGGGTTCCCATGCAAAAGACAGGTTCTGGTCCCAGGTTGCGGAACTCAGTTCAAATTTCTGACCTTCTTCCAGGCCGGTAAATTCCGGTTCGATCAGGTCGCCCTGGCTTTGGATATTTACGGTTATTGTATTGGAATTGACAGAAGTATTGTCGTAATATGCTTTTACGAAGAAGGTCATTTCAAACAGTTGGTTTGCCGGAGCACCCGCACTTAATACCGTTTCATTGAAAACTTCTTTAGCAATGGTCAATGAAAGACCGGAAGCAGAACCGAAGCTGACTTCGGCTCCCTCTTCTCCGTATTTACCGAAAAGTTCATAATTCACCGTTGTTTTGTATCCCGGTCGAAGTGCATTCCAGGCAAAAGTTACGTTTTCTACTTTGGAAGAAGGAGTGACCAGAATCATTCCGTGGGTTTTCAATACCGGAGCGACGACCGAAGTCTGACGGAATTCTTCCGGATCTTCGGAGCAGGCAACTGCCAGCAGGCTGACGGCTATGAGAGCCAGAATATATTTGAAGTATTTCATAATTCTTTCGTTTTTAGGAGAGGGAACTTTTTTGAAAATTGTTCCCTCTCGTGTTCTATATTACTGTTTTTCGTAACTCAGACAATATTTGTAAGTCTCATAGTTATAGAAGAATTTCACAAGATAAGTTCCGGCTTCTTCAATGACAATATTACTGCCGCCTTCTGTCAGGTCGTTGATATCGCCTCCGAAATTGTAATCCCAATTGCCGTTGAAACGTATTTTGAATTCTCCGTTAGCCTCTACCGTGATCGTAGCCGAATAGATTTTACTAGCCCAATCGTATGTCATCGGCAGATCTTCGGCCCAGTCGTTGAAGCTACCCATCAATCCTACTGTTTCCATCTTCGTAAGTTCAGCTTTCATATTGACCAGGTCTAATTTTGCCTTATAGAATCCGGAAGCAGTTGTCAGGTTGCCTGCACCTCCGTCATTATCGATTGCATCCAAAGAACCTCCGTAGTTTGTACCGTTCCAGTCGGGCTGAGAAGTAAATTTGAATTCTGCGTCAGAGCCGTCTTCTGTATTCAGGTCGAGATAGCCGATATAAACATCTGTTTCTGCCGATTCGAAAATCATTTGAGCAGCATCCGGAGCCCAGCCTTGGTGTGAGCCGGGAACATACAAGCCTTTGGCTTTTACGACAGCCTGGGCTGTTGTTACCTTGGATGTTATATTTTCTGCCGAGCGTACGACAGTGTAGTCGGTGCCTATTGTAGCGGTAACATAAAATCCGACGGTAACCGTAGCATATTCGGCGATGCCCAATCCGCCTTCTTCTACGGCAGTACAGAATTTCACATTCAGTACATCCTTGGTCGTAGCATAAGAAGTTTCGTTGATTCCGGAGAATAGCAGGATGTCATGTTCTCCGTTTTCATCGGTGTAAACGGCATGGATACCGTAGTCGATCATTGCCTGGTAGCCGAAATCAGCCGCGCTCCAGGTAAAAGTCACTTCTTCTTCCTTGTTACTGTCTTTGATCGAGATATCGCCCAGGGGATTCAAAACCGGGATGCGAATATCTTCTCCGTCAACAGCGTTCGTTTTATCCAGTTCATCGCAACTTGCGAAGCCTAGTGCTATCACCAAAAGGGATAAAATATATCTGGTAAATTTCATATTATTTGGGTTTTAAAATGATTAATATCCCGGATTTTGTACCAATTTTGTGTTCGCAGCCAGTTCTGAAGACGGGATTGCGAATATTTTCTTATAATCGGGGAATGTTTGTCCGTCATAGCTTCCGCCTTTGTATCTCCATACAAAAGATCCGGATGTAAATTTGTTCCAACGGATCAGGTCGGTACGACGATGACCTTCCCACATCAGTTCACGGGCCCGTTCTGCTATCAGGTAATCCTGATTGAAATTATCGATTGTGCCTAAACCGGCGCGTTGACGCAAGTCGTTCAAATAACCTACGGCTGTAGCATCGTTTCCACTTCCCATATTCAGTACGGCTTCTGCATAGATCAAATAGATTTCACCCAAGCGGATACAAGGGAAATCGATATTGGAGTAAGCACATTGCTGGGCTTCGGATTCATATTCAGCGCCTGTTTTGTCGTGCGGAATATTGTTGTATTTGAATAACGACCAGCCACTGTTAAAATCGTCGATATTTTCCATCGTTTCTTTCCGGCCTTTGATATAAAATAACTGCCCGCGCTTATCGCTACATTTGTATGTGCCGTTTTCATAATCCGGATCGGATACGTTGAAATAATCTCGTGCATATTCGTACGGTACGCGGATACCTCCCCAGCCGTTGTTGATACCCAGTAAGGTCGTATATTTATCTGTTGCGGCAATAGAGGCAAAAGCCAGGTAGGAAGTACCTCCGTAAGATTGTGTTTTGAAAGCTTCGTAGTCGATGGTGAACATCAATTCCTGCCGGGCTTCCGGGTTCTGTCCGTTATCTCCCCGGAACAGGTCTGCATAGCTGGGGCAAAGATCGTATCCCAGGGCAAACACTTCTTCACAGGCTTTTTTGGCATCGGCCCAACGGGCTGTTCCTGTGTATACTTCAGCGTTCAGGTAAAGGCGTGCCAGTAATCCCCATACAGCCCCGATGTCTGCTCTCGGATAATTGGAACGGGCTGCCGGCATTTTGGCTTCGGCTTTTGTCAGATCGAGCAATTCGGATTCGATGTATTCAAAAACTTCTTTCCGGGGTTTTTGTGCGGGCGAATAAGCCCCGAACGGACTATCTTCCGTTACAAAAGGTACATCCCCGAAAATATCCATAGCCATCCAGTATAGATAAGCTCTTAGAAAACGGGCTTCAGAGCGGTAGCTATGGATTTTTTCCACATCGGCGCCTCCGATACCTCTGTCGGACAAACGGCTGTCGGTACTTTGGCGTAAAAATTCATTTACATAGGTAATGCCGTGTAAGCTACGGGCGTATACGGCGTAAGTGGCAGCATTGTCGGCATCACTCCAGTTGTTGTTATTGATGTCGTTTACCCAACTGTCGTTTGCCCAGGCACATTTACAGCCGTCACTGGATATTTCCTGTAAAGTCCAGAAAGCCCGGATCACTTCCGAAGCTCCGCCGTCTTCTACAGCCAAATCTTCCGTGTTGGCAAAGTTGTAATAGATTTTAGACAGTCCGGACAAATAGCTTTCCGGAGTAGAGTAGGCATCTTCCGATGTAAAGTCGGATTCGTTCAACGGCAACGTGTCCAGATCACCGATACAGGAATTCAGGGACAGGCAAGCTGCGGCGAACAATAATGAAATATATCTTTTTTTCATATCAATATTCTCCTTTTAGATTAGAAATTAACATTCAGACGCAATGAATAGGTTCTCGGACGCGGCCAAATATTGTTATCGATACCGCCTACACCTGTGCCTTCCGGATCCATACCGCTGTAGTCGGTAATCACAAATACATTTTGTACGGAAGCTGCGACCCGGATATTGAAGCCTTCCCGTTTGGCGATGTTCCGGAACGTATAACCCAGATTCACGTCATCCAGACGGAAGAAACTGGCATTTTCCAGGAACATATCCGAATACCATTGTTCGGTTACGTTGGCCTGTGTAAAACCGGTTTTCTTTACCGTAGTTGCATAATTGGAAAGCGTATTCGAAGCAAAGTCTATATTTGCCGTCGAGTTGGAAGAATAAAAGTCATTGAACATCCAGTTACCGACAGAACCGTGTCCGTTAAAGCCGAAATCCCAGTTTTTATAGGAGAGTTTCAGGTTTATACCATAGAAGAAATCCGGATTCGGTGATTTGTTTGTCATATAACGGTCAGCAGAAGTGATCACACCGTCACCGTCACGGTCGACAAGAGCGTTCTGTATGGCATGTCCTCTGCTGTCATAAGCTTGCTGATACAGGTAGAATGTATAAGGAGCCGAACCTACCATGTGACGTTGCAGATAACCGCCGGTTCCCTTGCTGATACTTCCGATACCTACGTAGTAATTCGGATCGTTGCTACCGGTCAGTTTTGTAAATTCGATTTTTTGGAAAGTACCGTTCAAGCCGACACTTAAATTCCAATCTTTCGTTTGTACCGGGATAAAATTCAACGCGATTTCCACACCTTTATTTTCCATATTACCCACATTGGTCAATACCGTATTGGAGAAGTTAGAGCCCATAGGTACGGTTACCGTATTCAACAGGTCGGATGTTTTCCGTTTGTACAGGTCGACACTGGCTGTAATACGATTGTTAAAAAAGCCCAGGTCTAAACCGGCGTTCCAGGTTTCTGTCGTTTCCCATTTGATATTCGGATCGTAGGCCTGCGGGGTCAATTTGTAAATATATCCGGCATTTCCCATGTTATACATATGGTACTGGTCAGTAGATAAAGAATAACGGGCCAGATAAGGATAGTCTCCGGAATTGATTTCCTGTTGTCCGGTTTTACCCCAGCCGACACGTAGTTTAGCTGAAGAAATCGGATCTATGTTTTTGATGAAATCTTCTTCGCTCAAATTCCAGGCTATGGCTGCCGACGGGAACAAACCCCAACGGTTGTCTTCAGAGAAGCGGGAAGAGGCGTCGTCACGTAAAGTGAATGTAAACAGGTATTTTCCCATCAATGAATAATTTAGACGTCCGAAAAACGAAATCAGATAATGTTCCGTCCGATTGAACGGATAGTTATAATCGTCTCCTTTTTGTTCGTGCGTTTCGTTGAAATAACTTACCGAATGATCGGAAGAATAAAAATGCTGCCAGGAATAACCGGCCATCAGATCGACACGGTGTACTCCGAATTCTTTATTGAAATTCAGGTAGAATTCCAACAATTGATTCCGGCGGAAATTGGTGTATTTGCTGTACTGTCCGATACCCAGGTTTTCCGAATCCTTCCAGGCTTGCATAGAACCGGGGCGTGCCCCTTTCTTACCGTCGGTAGAGGTAATGTCCATTCCGATATTTAAATTTGCCCTTAACGCTTCGAAACCGTGAACTTTATAATCCAGTTGGGCATTTCCGATAAAACGATGTACCGTATTGGTATTGCTGTAGTCATACAATTGTGAAAGCGGACTGACAGTGGCTAAAGCATTCGGAGAAATGACCGGATCGATGCTGTTCATCCAGTTCCAGTAGCCATTTGTCAGGTTTTTGTTGATACTTCCGTCTTCGTTGTAAAAATAAGCCGGTTGTGTCGGATTGAAGAATGCTGCTGCATTTACGGCACCGCCGTCAGCAAAACGGTTTTTAATGACCACCCCTTTGGCATTCAGATTAAGAGTCAAATGTTCGTCGAGTAATTTGGGTGAAACACTGATATCAAATGTTCCGCGTTCGTATTTGGATGTCTCTAAAGTTCCTTCTTCATTGGTATAACCGATAGAAGCCCGGTAAGGTAATATGTTATTCACATTACCATAGGCACTGATATTGTGGTCGTGTGCAAAAGCATTACGGAAAATTAAGTCCTGCCAGTCCGTTTTTGCTGTTCCGAGTAAATTGGTAATTTTATCTCCGTTTGTCGTTCCTGCCGGATATATTCCGGTTATAAATTCTCGGAATTCATCGGCTCCCATTACCGGCACGGTTTCACTATTGGTAACAATGCTAAAACTACCGTTGTAGCTTAAGTTGATCTTATTTCCTTTTCCTTTTTTTGTGGTGATAATGATCACACCGTTGGATGCTCTTGAACCGTAAATTGCTGTTGCTGATGCATCCTTTAATACAGTAAACGATTCGATATCGTTCGGATTAATGGTAGACAATGCATTGGCCATTCCCGGTGCTGCATCGTTGGATACGGGGACACCGTCGATAACAATAAGCGGATCGTTGGAAGCTGTCAAAGAAGCTGCTCCACGGATACGGATAGTTGCTCCCGACCCGGGGCCTCCGTCGCCGGGGATGATCTGAACACCCGTTACTTTCCCTTGTAACATTTGTTGCGGAGAAGTTACCGCAGCCCGGTTTAATTCATCGGCTTTAATCGCTACGACCGAACCGGTAGCATCATTCTTTTTTACAGTACCGTAGCCGATGACAACGACTTCGTCCAATTGTTCTACATCTTCTTGTAATACAATGTTTAAGGTCGTTTGGCCGGCAATTGTAATCGTTTGTGTCTTGTAGCCGATAAAAGAAAATTCCAGAATATTACCTGTCTGGACTTTTAGGTTGTAATTACCTTCAAAATCCGTTGCCGTACCGGTGGAAGTCCCTTTGATTATAATACTTACACCCGGTATAGGCTCACCTTGCTTGTCAGTGACTCTACCGGTCAATACTCTTTGTTGGGCAAACGCACTAACGGATAGCAGCATGCACAAAACAAAGAGTAAGTTTCTCATTGTGTTTCCGTACTTCATAATGATAGAATTGTTTTTTTACATTAATTTTAAAGTTTGGCTTGATTTTTCAGATCGCTTTCGGGCATATTCAAATTTTAGTATTCTTATTATAAATTTTCCTGCTTAAAAAATGAACGTTTATATTGGCATTTCCGAAAAAGCCAGACTAAAAGAATAAATTCGGGATAATTGCATATTGTATTGATTTACAATACAATAAATGACAAATAATACGTGTGTGAAAATTAAATTCAGAGACTGTTTTAAACTAAAAACGTCATTTATTACTCAAAAAATGAATAAATGCAAACGTTAAAGCTGAAATGTTAAAAATTCAAACGTTTGCGATAACGGTTTCGGCAATTTTTTACCAAAAAAACAAACGTTTCCAATATATAAAATATTCAAAAGGTCTACATTTGAGTTGTTAAAATAAACAAAAAGTGCCTGAAAATTTGAATTTTTCAACTTTTTGGAAGATGACAGAAAATTAGATTATCCAATATAAACGTTCGTTTTATTAAGTGAGGAACAGAGGGATTAAAATCCCTTCCGTTCCTTTATTTTTTCTTTCCGGTTCCTACCCAATAAAAACGAACATTAAATATAATAATATGAATTAAAGTACGCAAACGTTAAAAAGAAAAACGATTTTCTAAGCCCAGATCTATTAAAAATCAATTCAACAATTATGAAGTACGTAAATATGAAAGTAAAATTACTTTTTGTTTTGTGCATGCTGCTATCCGTTAGTGCGTTTGCCCAACAAAGAGTATTGACCGGTAAAGTTACGGACACCAAAGGAGAGACCTTGCCCGGTGTCAGTATTTTGATTAAAGGGACTTCCACCGGTACGGCAACGGATTTTGAAGGAAACTTTTCTTTAAATGTCGAAAACGGTAACGTTTTAGAATTTTCTTTTGTGGGGTATAAACCTCAGGCTGTTACAATCACGGATCAGAAAACCTTACATGTCGTGATGCAGGAAGATGTGGAACAATTGGACGAAGTCGTTGTCATCGGTTATGGAACTCAGAATAAGCGGGAAGTGACCGGATCTGTTTCTAAAATCGGAGGGGATGAGGTGTTGAAAATACCGACTTCTTCATTCGATGCTACTTTACAAGGCCGTGCTTCCGGTGTGCAGGTCGTTCAGACTTCCGGTATGGCCGGAGCCGGTGCAGCTATTCGTGTACGTGGTATCGCTTCCATTACTGCCGGAGGTGATCCGTTGTATGTGATCGACGGTATGCCTATCCAGCAGAATTCCGGAGAGCGTATCGGAGCATCGAATACCAATCCGCTGGCCACTATCAACCCGAATGATATTGAGAGTATCGATATTTTGAAAGATGCTTCAGCAACAGCTATTTACGGTTCCCGCGGTGCAAATGGGGTCGTATTGATCACGACGAAAAGAGGTAAAAAGGGGAAACCTGTATTTAATGTAAATTACCGGACCAGTTTATCTACGATTACAAAGAAGCTGGATATGCTGAATACCAGAGAGTATCTGGGTTTGTTGCTGGAAGGTTATGAAAACGATGCCATTTACGGTGGTCAGGAGTATAACGGACGTCCTTCTTTGTTGGGAGGTCTGAGCTGGGAACAGGCGATGCAAAACGATACCGATTGGCAAGACGCTCTTTTGCGGACAGGATGGTCCAATTTTGTGGATTTTTCCGTTCAGCAGGGAAATGATAGATTAAAAACTTATTTCGGCCTTTCGGCAAGTAATGAAAACTCATTTATTAAAGAAAATAGCTTCAAACGCTTGAGTTCCCGTTTGAATCTGGATTATAACGTAACCAAAAAATTTACGACAGGTATCAATGCGTCTTATACGTATACGGATGAAACGTATGTACCGGTGGGTTGGGACGGAGGTATAGGAACTGCCTGGTCCAAAGCTTTACCCTATTTCCCGATATACAACGAGGATGGAACTTATTTTAAATTCCCCGACGGAACGAATCCGGTGGCGGAAATCCATAACCGTCAATCAAAAACCCGTACATCCAGAGTGATGGGTAGCCTTTATCTGAATTATGAGATATTGGAAGGCTTGTCTATACGTGCCGAAGGAAATATCGATTTTTCCGAACGTAACAGATATGCTTTGACGACATCCGTGTTGACGACAACGCCTTCTTCAAATAAGAATTACGACCGGAACATGAATTGGAATGCTAAAGCTTTGGCCAATTACAGTTTTGATTTGGGCGAAGCTCATCGTTTTAAGGTAATGGTCGGTACTGAATTTATGAAATCCGAAACCGATTACAGGTATCACAATGTGACATTCGAACCGGGTAAGGAAGACTGGTTGTATAAAGATCCGACTTTACCGACAGAGAGTTCGGCAAATAAAAAGGGAACGAGTCCTACCCAGGCCTATTCGTTCGTGTCTTTCTTCGGCCGTTTGAATTATACGCTTCTGGATCGTTACCTGTTAACGGCCACTTATCGTCGGGACGGTTCTTCCCGTTTCGGTGCCAACAATAAGTTCGGTGATTTTCCGGCAGCTTCGGTAGGTTGGATTATCAGTGAGGAAAATTTTATGAATCCGGTGAAAGACGTATTGAGTTTGTTAAAGTTGAAAGTGGGTTATGGTATGACTGGTAATGCCGAGATTCCGAACTATGCACAATGGGGTACGACGAGTATCGATCCGAATCAGATGTATTACATTGTGAATAACGATAAACTGAATCCGGGTAATTTTAATCTGTGGTACATCAGCGGACTGGCGAATCCGGATTTGAAATGGGAAAAAACAAATACATTTGATGTAGGGTTGGAGTTCGGTTTCTTAAACAACCGGATTACCGGAGAGATCGGTTATTACAACAAACAATCCAAGGATTTGTTCCTGAATGTCCGGACGTCCACGTCTTCGGGTTGGGGAAGTATATTGAAAAATCTGGGAAAAGTAGAAAATAAAGGTTTCGAATTCAATATCAAATCCCGGAATATTATAAAGAAAGATTTTACATGGACGACAGATTTCAACATTGCACACAATGTCAATAAAGTAAAAGATATTGGAAATGCCGGTCCGGATGCTTTGGCCGGAAACGGGGATACCCGTGTTATGGTCGGCAAGGCTATCGGAGTCAACTATCTGGTGAAGACTTTGGGTATCGATCCGGCAGACGGAATGCCGATGTATCAGATGTTGGATGAAAGCGGCAAGGCTATCGGAGTAACTAAAGAATATAATGCCGACCGCGACCGTCAGGCTGTAGGACACCCTTATCCGGATTATATCGGTGGATTGGATAACAATTTCACGTATAAAAACTGGGATTTCGGATTCTTGTTTACCTTCCAGATCGGCGGTAATATTTACGATGATGCCGAAAAATTCCAGATGAACAATCTCGGTGCCTGGAATCTGAAGACAAAAGCTTTGGATCGTTGGCAGAAACCGGGTGACCGCACCGATGTGAACCGGGCGACAATCAAAGGATCGATAGAGGCTTCCCGGAATACGACGGAATATTTGTACGATGCTTCTTTCCTGCGCCTGAAATCCGTTTCTTTGGGTTACAATCTTCCGCAGTCTTTGGTTAAACGGATGCATTTGCAGAATGTACGTCTTTCTTTTTCCGGAACGAACCTGTTCTGTTGGACAAAATATAAAGGCTTGGATCCTGAAATTTTCCGGGATATGGAAAATCAACAGCAGAGAAACCTCAGTATGAACGTCACTTATCTGACGGTTCCGCAAGCCCGCAATTTTACGTTTAACCTGAGTATAACGTTCTAATACTGAAAATGATGAAATTTACAAAACTATTTATAATAGCATTGGGAGCCAGCATGTCGTTTACGGCTTGTGACAACATGGGGTTTCTGGAAATCAAACCGGATAATTTGGTTTTAACCAAAGATACGGTGACTTCACCGGAACATCTTCAGAAATTTATGGTGGATGCTTATAGCTCTGTCCGGTCCACCGGTTTTATGGGGGGAGAGATGTTTGTGGCTCAGGATGTATTGGCCGGAGACGGAGCAACGCTGAAAGGAGAGTTCAACTGGTCACAGATTTTGAGTTATAGTATGAACTTGTTTAATGAAGTCGGACGTCATGCCTGGGATGAAACATATAGTTGTATTAATAAAGCCAATTTTGCGGCATTCAGCAGTACGGCCGATGGTATATTGGCAAAAGCCGATCCGGCAGTAAAGACACAATTGGAAGCCGATGCTTGTTTTATTCGGGGATTGGGATTTTTCCATCTGGTACGGATTTTCGGATTACCTTATGACGAAACGACAAAAGATGTGGATCAGATGGGTATTCCCTTACGGAAAAGAGGTACGGCCAGCATGAACGATGCTTTTGTGACCGTTCAGCGTTCCAGTGTCGGGGTTACTTACGAACAGATTGTTTCGGATCTGAAGTTTGCTGCGGCTAATTTACCGGCAAACCGGACCTGGGATTGCGGTTTCGCTACCCGTGATATCGCTAATGCCGTATTGGCCAAGGTGTATTTCTTTATGGGGAATATGGAAGAGGCCGAAAAAGCGGCAGCTCTGGTCATCGATAAATATGATTTGGATACCGATCCTACGGCTAAGTTTGCCCGGGCTTCCAAAGGTACGGCTACGCAGGAAGTTATATTTATGATTCCGAGTACGGGGAAAAGCAATGATTCCTGGGGAGCGATCAAAGGTATGTATCGTACCGACGATCCAGCCAAAGGAGATGCTCAATGGATGGCTTCCAACGATTTGTTCGAGCAGTTTGCCGCCGATGATAAGCGTGGGGAGATATTTTATATGACAAAAGACGGAATACATTATACGACGAAATTCGATTATGATAATATGGATTGTATTATCATGGGCGAGAATGAATTATTGCTGATTTATGCTGAGGCTGCCGCTAAGATTAATTTGTCGAAAGCTATTGCTTCTTTGCAGAAAATTGAGCAACGGGCATACGGTAGCGTGAAGACGTCTAATCAGGCTTCTGCCGCTACGGTGATTGCCAATGCGCAAAAGGAAAGAAGACTGGAACTGGCCTTGCAGGGAGAGCGTTTGTATGAAATGAAACGCTTGCATATGAAAGTGAAGAGTTACGATTGGAATTCCAACCGTTTGTTATTCCAGATTCCGGATTCAGAGCAGAACGGTAACCCCGACATTAAGTTGAATTGATAAATTCCGAAAGACATGAAAAAACTCAATTATATATTGATGGTATTGTTTGCAGGCCTGGTATTTACGGCTTGCGATGATGACGATTACAGTTTGGGTGCTCCTTCCGATAAGACTAAAGCTCTTATCGGTACCTGGAATGTAAAATCCGTAACACTGACCGATGAGGCCGGTACGAAGAAAGAAATGGATATTACGCCTTATTTTAATTTCGATAGTTATAAAGTAACATTCAATGAGGATAAAAGTTTTTCTATCGAAAGCAGCAGTATAACGCCCAATTTTGTCGGTCTTTTATCCGGCACCTGGAGTTATGATGATGCAGAGGCTCCTTTGTTGATTAATCTGACCGAAGGAACTGTCAGCTCACAGTTTACATTGGCGGCACCTCCCAGAGAAGGGACGAATTTGAGAATAAAGTTTATCCGTAAATCCGAGGATAAAGCCATTGTCAGTTATCGTTATGAGCTGACTAAAAATTGACCATTAAAGATTAATGACCTATGAAAAAATATAGTTTGATTCTGATCATGCTGGCTTTTGCAGTTGGTGCATGGGCACAGAAACCACGGGTTACCACATTTCCGGCAGCATTTACCCTTACGGAAGACGTAACTTTGACGATCGATGTAACGGGGACGGCATTGGAGGGTATGAGCGAAGACCTTTATTTGTGGGCCTGGAGTAATAACGGCGATAACCTGAATAACGGTTCCTGGGATAATTCAGGAGCTAAAAACCGGCTTACCAAAGTCGGGGATAATGTGTATACCCTCACATTTAAATGTAGTGAAGTATATGCGAATCCGGTTACCCAGATACAGGGATTGGTGAAAACTCAATCGGGTAGTGCTAAAACCGATGATTCTGATCCGATTTTGTTGTATGATTTCAGCCAGATGGATGGACTGACCGGGGCTGTATATCCGAATCTTTTCGGTGTAAACACGCCGATTTCCATTATGGTAAATTTGAACAATTGTGGAAATATTACGGATAAGGAAAATGGTCCGGTACATATGCACGGAGCTTTGAACGAGTGGGGATTATACCAGATCGATTTCAATTACGACCTCAACAGGACGGCTTTGAAGCCGGTAGACGGGCATCCGGGTTTATGGAAATTGGATCTGATTCCGGGAGAGTATTTTTCAAAAGAAAACGCTCCTGTGCCGGAAGATTTGAAAGTGACCGGAATCTGGGCTGTATTCAATAACGGGACCTGGGATCAGAAAGCCGATGACAATGGTTCGGACTTCCATTTTGTTTCTGCCGTTCCGGTGGAAAAGGTACAACCGGCGGAGTTTTTCCTGAGTAAATTTACTGCGGAAGATGTGCTTCCGGTTATTATAAAGACATCTGCTTTTGAGGCTGGGAGCGAAGAAACAGAAGCCGATCCTTTATACAACTATAATGATGAAGCGATGAGTTGCGCTGTGACTTTAACGACGGATAACGGTAAAGAAACCTTGAATATCGCTGCCGTGAAAACGGCCGATTATACTTATCGGTTGGTGCTGTTGCCTGCCCGTCAATTCCAGGGTGGTCGTTCGGCTACTGCGATTGAGATTTCGTTCTCTGCCGGAGTATTGAAGTCGGAAACCGTTTTAAAAGGCTCGTTTGTCAAATAATTTAAAGAAACGAATATGAAGAAGATATTATTTTTTCTGGCGTTGGTTGTCTCCGTAAGCTTTCTGACAGCTTGTGACGATGATAACGAATACCTGTTGGGAGATCCGGAAAGTATTACGCCTAAAATTGAAGTTCCGGCCGGTTCTATGCTGATTCAGACGGAGCAAGGAGCAGAAATCGAAATTAAAGCGGATTTGGCCAATCCGTCCGGGTTGGAATCGGTTCATATAGCCTGTACTGCTTTGGGTATGGATGATCTGATTGTTATAGATGGTAAAACATATGCTTTGGCAAAGAAATACACGGTTCCTGCCAATGTGCAGAAAGGAATGTATTTTGTTACGGTTACATTGAATAGTGCGAATAAATTGACGGTTAGCAGTGACATTAAGGTGATGGTCGGAATGAAAGACACTGAAAAGCCGGCACTCCTGTTACATACAGACCTGACCGCGACTTATCCTGCAGAATTCGATTTTGAGGCGACATTGAGTGATAATATCGGCTTGGCGAAAGTAGAATTGATTTGTGAGGCTGAGACATCGGTAAATTATACCGAAGAATTATCCGGAGTCAGCCGGTTCGATTTTGTCCGTAAAATTCAGTTGCCATACAGCTTTCCCTCAAAGCAGGTGGTATTGCAATTGCGATTGACCGATTTGGCGGGTTTGGTAACGGAAGAAGACTTTACTGTAAAAGTCAATGTTTATCCAAATACCTTATATATTGTCGGAGATGCTTCGGATGCCGGTTGGACGACAAAAGACGGCATTGCTTTAACAAAAGTTTCCGACGGTGTATTTGCCGGAATTGTGAAGTTAAAGGCAACCGGCGGTTGGAAATTTATAGCTAATAACGGTGTGGATACCTGGAATCCGGCTTGGGGAATCGGAGATGCTTCGGATGCTACCGGTGGGCAATTGAACGGTGACGGCGGTGCCGGTAATATCCCGGCTCCGGCAGAAGAAGGTTTCTATACGGTGACAGCCGATTTTACGACGATGACTTATAAGGTTGAAAAATTGGAAGCGCTGGAGAAAATCGGAAATCTTTATCTCGTTGGAAATATGAACGGCTGGGATAATACCGATAAAGGTTTTATGGCTTACCGGGACGACAATGAGTTGACAAACGGGGTTTATACCTATACCGGTTTCTTTAAAAAGCAGGATGGAGGAGAAGGTTGTTATTTTAAGTTCTGCCCGGAAGAATATCTCGGTTCATGGGATCATATGTACTATGCCGGAGCTGACGGAGAGTTGAAAAACGGTAACGGAGACCCCGCATTTTTTGTACCGGTTGAAGGATATTATACCGTTACGATCGATTTACTGAATATGACATGGACGCTTGAGGCTTTGACCGAAACACCGACTGAGTATACCAAAATCGGTCTGATGGGCGCTTATAACAGTTGGGATGTGGCTCGGGAGGCTTTTATGACTCAAAGTGCTTATGATAAGCATATGTGGACGACCGAATTGGAATTGCCTGCCGGAGAAATTAAATTCCGTGCCGATAGTAATTGGGATATTGCCTGGGGGAATGGTCCGGTGCCTTACGGTAAAGGAGATATGACACCTGCAACTCCGAATATTAATATTCCGGAAGCCGGAACTTATCAAATCCGTTTTAACGATATAACAGGCCATTACGTTTTCTTGAAGAAATAAGCTTATAAAACAATGAAACTGAAGCCGGAAGTTTATGGACATTAAAGTATTTCAGGTTCACAAACTTTCCGGCTTCTGCCTTTGGCACATCTAAATTGTAGATTTTAGATTGTAAATTTTAAATTGTCTGGCAGACTGATTTGTTGTCAGATTCATTGGGTCTGCAATCGCAATTTGCAGGTAAATGTATTTTATTCCGTATGTCGTTGTTTCTGGGACAAAGTATCAAATGTAAATTGAAGCCGATCTTTACCTGGACGATAAGAATGAAATAGAAAATATAATTTAATGAGTCGGTGGACTTAAATTTGGAATGAATATGAAATATCTAGTTTTATTCGGATGGGTGCTCGCTTTATTTTTTGCTTGCAGCGATGATAAAGAAAATGATCCGATTGTTCCCCCCGGACCGGATGAGCCGGAAACTCCCGATACATCTATACCGGCCGGATTACGGGACGGGATCAATCAGTTGTCCGATGATTCGCTGGCGTTTGTTTTGTTTGCACCGAAAAAAAGTCAGGTATATCTGATCGGAGATTTTAACGATTGGAGTATATCCAATGCCTATAAGATGCAAAAAGACGGGGATCGTTTCTGGCTTAAAATCGGAGGACTGCAAAAGGGAAAAGAATATATATGTCAATATCTGATCGATGGATCTATCCGGGTTGCCGATCCTTATGCCGATAAGATTTCCGATCCTTGGAATGATGCCTCTATTCCCGCATCGGCGTATCCGGACCTGATTGCTTATCCTTCAGGAAAAACCACCGAGATTGCCATGGTGGTATCGACGGGCCGGACGGAATATCCCTGGAGTGTGGCTAATTTCCGTATCGACGATGTGAAGGATATGGTTATCTATGAAATTTTACTGCGTGATTTTACTTCTGCCGGGACAATCAAAGCTGCCCGTGAAAAAATACCGTATCTGAAAGAGCTCGGTGTAAATGCGGTTGAATTGATGCCTTTTAATGAATTTGAAGGGAACGATAGCTGGGGATATAATCCTTCTTTCTATTTTGCCCCGGATAAGGCTTATGGAACAGCAGACGATTATAAGGCGTTTATCGACGAATGCCACCGGAATGGGATAGCTGTTATTATGGATATGGTACTGAATCATAGCTATGGACAGAGTCCGCTGGTACGAATGTATCAGGATGGGGTAGCCAGACCTTCTGCCGATAACCCGTGGTATAATCAGAAATCTAATTTTGCCAATCCCGATGCACAATGGGGGGCCGATTTTAACCATGAAAGCCAATATACGAAGAAATTAGTGGACAGTATATGTGCGCATTGGATGAAATACTATAAAATCGACGGTTTCCGATTCGACTTTACGAAAGGCTTTTCCAATACCCCGTATCCGGCCAGTGGAAATGATTCGTGGGGAAATCCCTATGATGCTGCCCGTATTAGAAATCTGAAACGGATTTACGATGAGATAAAACGGCGGAATCCGGATGCCTTGATGATTTGCGAACATTTGTCGGATAACGATGAAGAAAAAGAATTGGCTGATTACGGTTTGCTGCTGTGGGGAAATATCAATTACAACTTCAATGAAGCCACAATGGGATTTCATGAGTTTGAAAACGGCAGACGTAAGTCGGATATCCATTGGGCTTCCTATAAAGAAAGGGGATGGAGTAAGCCTAATCTGATTGCCTATATGGAGAGCCATGATGAGGAACGGATTATGTATAAGAATCTGACGTATGGGAATGTTGCGGGCAATTATAATGTAAAGCAACTGAATACAAGCTTGGAACGTGTAGGGGCTGCAGCCGTGATGTTGATGAGTTTTCCCGGGCCGAAGATGATCTGGCAATTCGGAGAACTTGGTTACGATTATCAGTTGAACGACGACCGGTTGGCCAAAAAGCCGGTGCGTTGGGATTATTATAATGTACCTGAACGAAAAGCATTGTATGACGTTTTTGCGGCAATGAACCGACTGCGGCATTCTTATCCGGCTTTTTCGACTTCCGATTATACGATCAGTGTCGGGGAACCTGTCAAGCAAATTTTGTTGAAATCATCCGGAGGTGATGCCTGTGTAATTGCGAATTTCGATGTCGTACCGGTCAATGCTAACATAAATTTTAGTAAAACGGGGACCTGGAAGGAGTATTTTACCAATCATACGTTTACCGTGACGGCGGCATCGATGTCAATGGAACTACAACCGGGAGAATATAGAGTGTACCTGAATGATTGACACCGGAAAATTCAATGTGCCGGCCTTTAAAACAAAGGTCGGCACATTTGTTTTATATTTTTATGAGGTGACGGGGGAAAATATCGGTTTAATATTTTACATTTGTAAACAAGTATATTTGTCTTTCCGCATAAACGTATATTATGGCAACACAAGTCACCATAAAAGATATCGCAAAGATATTGGGCATATCTGTTTCAACTGTATCCAGGGCGTTGAAAGATCATCCCGATATCAGTGTGGATACAAAACGCGAAGTACAGGCATTGGCAAAAAAACTGAATTATTCTCCCAATGTGATCGCATTGAGTTTACGGAATAAAAAGACATTTCTGATCGGCGTTATTATTCCTGAAATTATTCATCATTTCTTTTCATGTGTAATTAGTGGTATTGAGCAGGTCGCCAATCAGCACGGTTATAATATCGTTATTTTTCAGAGTAATGAACAGTATGAGCGGGAAAAGTCGATTTGTCAGTCGATTATCAATTCCCGGATAGACGGGGTATTGATATCAATGGCCAAGACAACACAGCGGGTGGATCATTTTAAAGAGTTGCAGCAGGCCGGTATACCTCTGGTGTTTTTCGACCGTATTTGTGGGGATATCGATACGGATCGGGTCGTGGTTGACGATTTTAACGGAGCGTATGCCGCCGTTCAGCATTTAATATCCGTCGGTTGCCATCGCATCGCTCATTTATCAGCGCCTCAAACGATGCAGATCGCTCAAAAGAGGCAAATGGGATATATACAGGCTTTAAAAGATGCTCGTCTACCGATAGACGAAAGCCTGATTATTCAATGCGATAATCAGGCCGATGCGATGATTATCGGCGAACAATTGATGAAACGGACAGATAGGCCGGACGGCATATTTGCCGTGAATGACCTTACGGCAGCCGGCGCAATGTATGCCATTAAACATATGGGATACCGTGTTCCCGAAGATGTTGCCATTTGCGGGTTTACCGATGGTTTGGTTTCTACGCTGACCGATCCGACATTGACGACGGTGGAGCAACATGGGGATAGAATGGGAGAAATTGCAACCGATTTGTTACTGCGGCGTATCAATTCCGAAGACGAACTGATCCCTACAACGACGAAAGTCATTAAAACCAATCTTATTGCCCGGGGCTCGACCCGGAGGTAAAACCGACGGGAATTTTAAATTCAGTTTTCCTGTAGATTTAATTGTTCGGGATTTGTAATTCTGTTTCAGTTTGATTCATTTTTATTTTGGCTTAAAATTTTCTATAGAGACTGGTGACGTTGTGGCTCCGGCCGATCGAAAATATCCTCCGTCATTTGCCTTTAAACGTTTGTTTTTTCTTTATATTGTTTAGAATAAATCTAAATTAAGAAGAATTATGCATTTTTTCGTACCGTTTTCCGCAACCGATTGAAATGCCGGAAGAGGCTTTGTTTTCTTAGGCTCATTGCGGCTTTTCACGATTTTAAACGTTTGCGGAGAAGAAGAATAGTCGTATATTTGAATCGGCTTAGAATTTCAGATTTCTTTTCAACGCATACGGAGACTCTCCGTATAAGTGGGTGTATCACCCTGGGTTATCCTTATGGATTTTTGGTAATGGTTCCGGATGGAACGTAATAAATTGAATTATGGCAGAAAGTAAAATTTTAAAGAGTAAACCCCGTTTAGGCTTTTGGACTTTATGGAACATCAGTTTCGGTTTTTTCGGAGTCCAGATCGCCTATGCTTTGCAAAGTGCTAATGTCAGCCGCATTTTTGCAACTTTGGGGGCTGACCCTCATACATTAAGCTATTTTTGGATATTGCCTCCTTTGGCCGGAATCATTGTGCAGCCGATTGTGGGGTCTATGAGCGACCGGACCTGGACCCGATTCGGACGTCGGATTCCCTATCTGTTCGTCGGTTCTTTAGTTGCTGTCATCGTAATGTGTCTGATGCCGAATGCCGGCAGTTTTACGCATTATATGAATGCAATGCTGTTCGGCGTCATTTCGTTGATGTTGCTGGATACGTCAGTCAATATGGCGATGCAGCCTTATAAAATGTTAGTGGGTGATATGGTGAACGAGGAACAAAAAGGATTGGCGTATTCGATTCAGAGTTTTTTGTGTAATGCCGGTAGTCTGGTTGGATATCTTTTCCCGTTTTTATTTGCTATGTGGGGCATACAAAATACGGCGGCCCCGGGAATTGTTCCCGATACGGTGATTTACTCGTTTTACATCGGGGCGGTTATTTTAATCCTTTGCGGGATTTATACCGTGGTTAAAGTAAAGGAAATGCCTCCGAAACAATTTGAGGAATTCCACGGTATTACGGCAGAAGAAAAGAAGGAAAAAAGCGATTTTATTTCTTTATTGCTCCATGCTCCGAAAGTGTTCTGGACAGTCGGTCTGGTACAATTTTTTTCCTGGGCGGCATTTATGTACATGTGGACCTATACAAACGGTGCGATTGCCCACAATGTATGGGGTACGGGCGATACATCGTCTGCGGGTTATCAGGAAGCCGGTAACTGGGTGGGCGTTTTATTTGCCGTACAGGCGATCGGTTCTGTATGCTGGGCGTTGTTGTTGCCTATGTTCAAATCGCGCAAAGTGGGTTATTCGTTGAGTTTAGTATTGGGAGGTGTCGGTTTTATCTCTACATTTTTTATTCATGACCAATATCTGCTTTTTGTTTCGTATGTTTTGATCGGATTTGCCTGGGCGGCAATGCTGGCAATGCCTTTTACGATTTTGACTAATTCCGTTTCCGGGAAAAATATGGGGGCTTATCTGGGACTTTTCAACGGGACGATTTGTATACCGCAGATCGTGGCTGCACTGGTCGGTGGTTCGTTATTACGCCTGATCGGTGGGAATCAGGCCGGCATGCTGGTGTTGGCCGGTATTTTCCTGATTGTCGGAGCGTTTTGCGTATTTATTATTAAAGAAACTTATTCACATCACAATGAAGGATAAAAAGAAAGGATATGAAAGGATGTATATTTGATTTAGATGGGGTGATTGTAGATACGGCAAAATACCATTACCTGGCTTGGAAAAAAATAGCGGATGAATTTGGTTTTGTTTTTACGGAAAAAGATAACGAGCGTTTGAAAGGGGTCAGCCGGATGGCATCGTTGGATATATTATTGAGTATCGGAGGAGTACATTTAAGTGAGGGGGAGAAGCTGCAGGTAGCAGATAAAAAGAATGAAATATATCTCGGGTATATTTTGAAAATGACTCCGGACGAAGTTTTGCCGGGAGTTCTTACTTTTCTGAAAACCTTACGCGATCAGGGTATAAAAATTTCCTTGGGTTCGGCCAGTAAGAATGCAAAGACGATTTTGCACCAGGTCGGCATTGAAAATTTGTTCGATGCCGTTGCCGACGGGACGAATGTAAGTAAAGCTAAACCAGACCCGGAAGTTTTTTTGAAAGGCGCGGAGCTATTGAATCTTTCTCCTGCGGATTGCGTAGTCTTTGAAGATGCCCGGGCCGGTATTGAGGCAGCTCACCGGGCCGGCATGAAATGTGTCGGGATCGGAGACTCTGTAACACTCCGGGAAGCTGATACCGTTGTCGGAGGATTCCTTGATTTAAGTATAGAAAAAGGAAAACTGAAAATAATAAACAATGGAGAAATATTGAACTTTTGATTTTAGATTAAAACTGTATTGTCATGAATAAATATTTGAAAGCAGATGAATGGTGTATCATTGAAGAAGGATTTGATCCGAAGAATCATCGTTCATCAGAGAGTATTTTCAGCCTTGGTAACGGAAGAATGGGACAACGGGCGAATTTTGAAGAAAAATATTCCGGTAATACTTTACAGGGGACCTATATCGGGGGCGTGTATTATACGGATAAAACCCGTGTCGGCTGGTGGAAAAACGGTTATCCGGAGTATTTTGCGAAGGTATTGAATGCACCGTATTGGAATGGTATTCATGTTGAAATTAACGGAGAGCAACTCGATCTGGCGAAGTGTAAAGTAAAGGATTTTGTCCGGATATTGAATATGAAGGAAGGGTATCTGGAACGTTCTTTTGTGGCAGTTCTGCCGAACGGGGATGAAGTTAAAGTAAATACCCGCCGTTTTATCAGTATGGCGAATAAGGAGATTGCAGCTATACGTTATGCTGTTACTCCTTTGAATTTTAGCGGGGATATCGTGTTTACCTCTTACATCGACGGTGATATAAAAAATCAGGATGCCAATTATGATGAGAAATTCTGGGATATTATTGAAACCGATTCGCAGAAAGGGGAAGCTTATCTGCGTTCGCAAACCAAGAAAACCAATTTTCAGGTAGGCATCGGAATCAAGTATGCTATTACCGTCGGAGGGAACGATTATGAGACGACAGACGATGATACGATTGTAGACCTGAAATATGTAGCCAATAAAGTATCCGTATTTGCCGAAAAAGGGAAGCAGATTTGTTTCTATAAATATGCGGCGGTATTGAGTTCGATGAATCACGGCGTGGAGGATTTGTTGCCGAATGCCCGTATCCTGGTGAATGATGCCTGTCGTAAAGGTTTTGATACTTTATTGGAAGAGCATCGTTTGGTGTGGAAAAACATTTGGGAACATTCTGATATTGTGATAGAGGGTGATGTGGAGGCACAACAGGGAATTCGTTTTAATATTTTCCAGTTGAAACAGACGTATACCGGGGACGATGCCCGTTTGAATATCGGGCCGAAAGGGTTTACCGGGGAAAAATATGGCGGCAGTACCTATTGGGATACAGAAGCGTACTGTGTGCCTTTCTATCTGGCAACGGCTGATTCGGAAGTTACCCGTAATTTGTTGATATATCGCTACAAGCAACTTGACCGGGCTATTGAGAACGGAGAAAAGCTGGGCTTTACCGATGGCGCTGCGCTCTATCCGATGGTGACGATGAATGGAGAGGAATGCCACAATGAATGGGAGATTACTTTTGAGGAAATTCACCGTAATGGGGCTATTGCCTATGCTATTTACCGGTACATCAATTATACCGGGGACGATCATTATCTGGAAGAATACGGATTGGAAGTATTGACCGGGATTGCCCGTTTCTGGGCACAACGGGCCACATTCTCGGGAGAAAAGAAAAAATACGTGATCCTCGGGGTAACCGGTCCGAATGAATACGAAAACAACATCAATAACAATTGGTATACCAATAAGATTGCCGTATGGTGTATGAAGTACGCCATTGAATGCCTGGAGAAAGTAAAGGGGCGCAATTTGGCTCGTTTTAAGGAATTGATCGGGAAGATGAAAATGGATTACCAGGGAGAAACGGCGAAATGGAAAGATATTATTGAAAATATGCATTTTCCCGAAAGCAAAGAACTGGGAGTTTTCTTGCAACAGGACGGTTATATGGATAAGGAACAGATTCTTGCTGCCGACCTGGATCCGGCTATCCGGCCCTTGAATCAGCATTGGTCCTGGGACCGTATTCTGAGAAGTTGTTTTATCAAACAGGCGGACGTGCTACAGGGTATTTATTTTTTCGAAAATGAATTCGATATGGATTGCATCAAACGGAATTTTGAATTTTATGAATCCCGTTGTGTGCACGAGTCTTCTTTGTCGCCTTGCGTACATTCTATTTTGGCAGCCAAGATCGGAGATATGCCGAAAGCATACAGCCTTTATTTGCGTACGGCCCGTTTGGATTTGGACGACTATAACAAGGAAGCTCACGAAGGCTTGCATATTACCTCTATGGCAGGGACTTGGATGTCAATTGTGGAAGGCTTTGGCGGTATGCGTATACAGGACGGTTTATTATCGTTCCGGCCTGCAATACCTGAAAGCTGGAAAGCTTTTTCGTTCAAAGTGATGCATCGTGGTAATATTTTGAATGTGACAGTTCAGCATTGCCGGACCATAATCTTTAACGAGGAGGGAGAAGATGCTGAGGTTTTGGTAGACGGGAAAAAATATACGATTGTGAAAGATTCCAAATTGGAAATTTGACGATAAGTTGAAAGCCGGAGTGTTGTAAATAAACTTTGGGTTAGGTTCGCAGGGTTTTATAGAGATGAGAACTATAACTCTTTGGCTTTCGGCAAAATCTATGTACAATAAATTTTACTGGAAATGAAATTAGTAGGAATAATGATTTTATTGCTTGTTGCCGGAGGATATCAGCCCATGGCTGCACAGGCTAAAAAGAGTACGGCTAATCCGATCGAGCGGATGGAACCGATGAATTGGTGGGTTGGGATGAAAAATCCTTCTCTTCAGCTGCTGGTATATGGGAAGGATATAGCCGCTTACCGGCCGGAAATCAGTTATCCGGGCGTGGAAATAGAAAAAGTGGTTACGACGACAAATCCGAATTATCAATTTATCTATTTGAATATCGGGAAGGACACCCGGCCCGGCGAGATGGATATTGTTTTTAAAAAAGGTAATAAAACGGCATTTGCCTGGAAATATCCGTTACTGGCCCGGGAGGAAAATTCAGCGGCCCGGGAAGGGTTCAATAACTCGGATGTCGTTTATTTACTGATGCCTGATCGTTTTGCTAACGGAAATCCGGCAAATGACAGTCACCCGGACGTAATAGAAAAAGCCGACCGGAAATCTTTGAACGGACGTCACGGAGGCGATATTCAGGGGATAATCGATCACCTGGATTATCTGAATGATCTGGGAATTACTGCCCTATGGAGTACGCCGCTCATGGAAGACAATATGCCGACGACATCATATCATACGTATGCCATTTCGGATTACTATAAAATCGATCCCCGCTACGGAACGAACGAGGACTATAAACGTCTTTCCGCAGAGGCGAAAAAGCGGGGGATTAAATTGATTATGGATGTGGTGACCAATCATAGCGGATCGGCTCATTGGTGGATGAAAGATCTGCCGTCTGCCGATTGGATTCATCAGTTCGATCAGTTTACCCGTTCCAATTACCGGATCGGGACGGTTACCGATCCTTATGCATCGGAGGCAGACCGGGCCTTGAATACGAAAGGATGGTTCGACACGTCTATGCCTGACTTGAATCAGAACAACCCTTTGTTGATGGATTATTTGATACAGAATGCGATTTGGTGGATCGAATATGCCGATTTGGGAGGATTACGTATCGATACATATCCTTACAATCATAGAAAACCGATGTCGGAATTCAACCGCAGGGTTATGGAAGAATATCCCGATTTCAATATTGTGGGAGAAACCTGGGTACATGAACCGATAGAAGTGGCTTACTGGCAGAAAGATGCGTTGAATCCGGACGGTTATAACTCAGAGTTGCCGGCTGTGATGGATTTCCCGTTGTTGGACGCATTGACGGTATTTACAAAGGAAAAACAAGGATGGGATACCGGTATTATGCGCCCGTATGTCAATTTTTCCCGGGATTACGTTTACCCTTATCCGTATAATTTGCTGATTTTTGCAGATAATCATGATACGGAAAGAATCTGGGAGGTGCTCGACGGTAAAATTCCGGATTTCAAATTGATTTTTACCCTATTATCGACAACCCGGGGTATTCCGCAGATTTATTACGGTACAGAGATTATGATGAGGGGTAAAAAACAGAAGGGAGACGGAGATATCCGCCGTGATTTCCCCGGAGGCTGGCCCGGTGATAAAGTCAATGCATTTACAGTCGAAGGTCGCACGGCAGAACAGAATGAAGTATATGATTTTATGAAAAAGCTACTCGATTGGCGGAAAGAAAATCCGGTGATTCATACCGGGGGACTGAAACATTTTGTACCCGAGGATGAAGTGTATGTTTATTTCCGTTATAACGACGATAAAACGGTTATGGTGGTATTGAACAATTCAGATGAGGATGCCAGGACGATCGATACGAAGCGTTTTTCGGAAATGCTGAATGGATTTACTGCCGGGAAAGATGTGATCAGCGGAAAAGAAATCCGGAATATACAGGATTCTTTGACAATACCGGCAAAAACGGCCATGGTAATAGAGTTAGAATAATGGGAATATGGATCGGGAAACTTGAATCGTATCTTCTGTTCGGGTTTCCCCGTCCCTGAATTTTCAAATGATAAGCGTATGTCTAAATTTATCTTATTTATAGCGATGACAGTGTTGGCGATGTCGTGTGTGCAACAGAAAAAAGCAGAGGAACAAGCTCCTCAGGTTGCAAAATGGGCAGAAGATGCCTCTATTTACGAAGTGAATATCCGGCAGTATACACCGGAAGGAACATTTAAAGCTTTCGAGCAGCATTTACCCCGCTTGAAAGAACTGGGAGTAGATATATTGTGGTTTATGCCGATCACTCCGATTTCGGAGAAAGGCCGTAAGGGTTCCTTGGGAAGTTATTACGCCGTGCAGGACTACCGCAAAGTAAATCCGGAATACGGAACGTTGGAGGATTTTAAATCGCTTGTCAATAAGGCACATGAACTTGGTTTCAAAGTGATACTCGATTGGGTGGCCAATCATACGGGATGGGATAATCCTTTGATAGAAGAGCATCCGGATTGGTATACGCAAAAAGACGGAAAGATCGTGAGTCCGGTTGAGGATTGGAGCGATGTAGCCGATCTGAATTACGACAACCGGGATATGCGTCGTTATATGATTGAGAGTTTACAGTATTGGATTCAGGAATGTGACATCGACGGATACCGTTGTGATATGGCCGCTATGGTGCCGACCGATTTCTGGGAAGAAGCGCGTCCGGCATTGGATAGCATTAAGCCGGTATTTATGTTGGCAGAAGCCTGGGAACCTGAATTGACACAGAAAGCATTCGATGCATGTTATGGCTGGGATTTACATCATTTGATGAACGATTTGGCCCAAGGCAAAAAGGACGGTTATGCCTTACCCGAATATTTTCAAAAGGTGGATACCCTCTACCCGAAACGGGCAATTATTATGAATTTTATCGATAATCACGATGAGAATTCCTGGCAGGGAAGCATAGAGGAACGTATGGGTGAAGCTTTCCCTGTTTATGCTGTCATGACTTATACCGTACCTGGAATGCCTTTGCTTTATACAGGACAGGAAGCAGGATTGAATAAACGGCTTTCGTTTTTTGAAAAAGATTCTGTCGATTGGAATCTGCGTCCGGATTTGGCCGGCTTTTATCAAAAGCTGAATGATCTGAAACATAAACACCCGGCACTGAAGGCTGGGGAGAATGAAGGTACTTTCCGTATTCTAGGGCAGGATAATGTAAAGAATACCTTTGCTTTTGAGCGGACTGCCGGAACAGATGTTTTGGTTGTTGTATTAAACCTTACCGGAAGCGATCAGAAAGTGAATTTGGATGAAATCGTGTCCGGAAATTTTACGGAATATTTTTCTGACGAAAAGCGGAAAGATATACAAGAGATTGTTTTACCGGGGAATGGGTTTAAAGTGTTCATCCGGGAATAAACACTCTTGTTTTTGATTTACAATTTTGATGGATACACCGGGTTAAAGCGAATTATTTTTACACACTGGGACGGACTCATTGTGTAATTTCTGCCTCAAATAGACACAGGCCGGTCGTATTGATTCAGAGTTGTAAATCAAAATCCGGATTATTTTGATTTTTTCAAATTCAGTACTTATTCTTACTTTTGTGTCGTTTAATGACGAAAGTAAAACAATATGAAAAAATATCAGTTTGAATTGGAAATGAAGGTGCGTGATTACGAATGTGATCTGCAATGCATTGTCAATAACGCCAATTACCAGCATTATATGGAACATGCCCGGCATGAATTTCTGGAAGTTGCCGGAGCAAATTTCGGAGAACTTCACAAACGGGGAATCGATGCCGTTGTGGCTCATGTGGAAATTGATTATAAGGTATCGTTGACAAGCGGTGACCGGTTTATTGTTAAGCTGAATATTGCTAGGGAAGGGGTTAAACTGGTATTTTTCGAAGACATTTTCCGCTTGCCGGATATGAAGTTATGTGCACACGGACGGGTAGAATCGGTGTGTGTCGATAACGGGCGTCTTACCCGGGGAGAGTTATTCGATGAAATTTTTGCAGATTATTTGAAAAAGGATTGAGTGTACACTCGGAGTTGTAGTTGTAAAATTGGGGATGATTCCGGTGAACGGATGGAGGCAAGTGAAATGTTGGATGAAATCTTTTTTTAGTAATCACTTCCAAAAAAAAGTTTAAAATTTTGGCGGAAAGAAAAAAAGCACTACATTTGTACCCGCAATCAGAACAGACTGCACGGGTTCTTAGCTCAGTTGGTTCAGAGCATCTGGTTTACACCCAGAGGGTCGGGGGTTCGAATCCCTCAGGACCCACCTAGGAGAGAGGCTTTAAAGCCTCTCTTTTTTATTGTACCGGTTCGAGGTAAAAGGCATTTTGTACTGTCTGAAACTTGAATCCCGGATAGATTTATCTATCCGGGATTTATATACTTATTTTTTATACTTCATGTTCGACTTCGACAACGGCCGGACAATGGTCGGAATGTTTTATCGCCGGTAGTATATAGGCATCCTTTAATAAGGGTACAACTGCCGGAGTGGCCATACAATAATCGATTCGCCAGCCTTTATTGTTGTTACGGGCATTTGCGCGGAAACTCCACCAGGTGTATTGATGGGCTTCTTCGGGGTGAAAATAGCGGAAGGTATCTGTGAATCCGCTGTCGAGGAACTGACTCATCCACTCTCTTTCTTCGGGTAAAAATCCGCTGTTTGTGGCGTTGCGTACCGGATCGTGAATGTCGATGGGACGATGGCAGATATTGTAGTCCCCGCAAAGAAGTAATTTCGGCCGGCTTTTGCTGAGTTCCTGTACATATACCTGGAAATCTTCCAGCCAAACCATTTTAAAAGCTTGCCTTTCGTCCCCGCTGGTCCCCGAAGGATGGTAAACGCTTACGACGGATAAATCCCCGAAGTCGGCCCGTAAAAACCGGCCTTCATCATCGTAACGGGGAATACCCATGCCATATTCGACATGGTCCGGGAGCTGTTTGGTCAGAATGGCGACACCGCTGTATCCTTTTTTTTGGGCAGAGAAGAAGTAGGACCGATAGCCCAGCATCTCAAATTCAAGGGTAGGGATTTGATCGGGTTGAGCCTTGGTTTCCTGTAAGCATACGACATCCGGCTGCTCTGCTTCGAGCCACCCTGTGAAATTTTTCGAAAGAGCACTGCGCAGGCCGTTTACATTGTAAGTGATGATTTTCATAAGGTGTTATTGTTTCAGGAGTTCACCTTTGAAGCCGGCTTTTTGCAATGCTTCCAAAATTACATTATCCGGACAGTCGGAAGTTACTGTCAGTATTTTATCCGGTGTAGAAAGGTCGATGGACCATTGGTCTTGTGTCATGATTTCGTTCAGGAAGGGAGCGATTTTAGCAACGCATCCCTGGCATTTTGCCGTAGTTTTATATTTTCTCATTTCCATTGTTTTTAATTTTATGTAGTAAAGATATAAAAGATTCAGGACATACCGGACTTTGGATTTATGATTTTTAATTAGGCATATAGGTCAATTCCACGATAAACTTGAATAATTGATGATAATTACGTCGCGACAAAATCCTGAATCATAAATAAACCTGTGAAATCTGTGGGCACAATAAAATCCTGTAATTAATTTATATCTTTATGGTTCTATATAGAGTATAACATAAAAGATTACAGTTATGAAGGAGGTTATTATGCTATATTGTATGTTGACGGCATTTGCCGCCCAGGGATTGGGTTTTGAACAGGACCGGTTTAAAACTCCGGAAGGTAAAGATTTGGTCATTACTTTTGTAAAACACGGGAGTTTGATGCTCGAATACGACGGACACGTTCTTTTGGTGGACCCTGTGTCCGACTATGCCGATTACAGTAAATTTCCGAAAGCAGATTTGATTTTAATAACGCATGAACATCACGATCACCTTGATCCGAAGGCCATTGCCGCAACGGAGAAGGAGTCGACTTTAATTATTGTCAATCCGGCTTCGCAAGAAAAATTGGGCAAAGGAATTGCAATGAAGAATGGGGATCGGCGAAGTCCGGTGTCCTATTTGAATGTTGAGGCTGTACCGGCATACAATACGACACCGGGGAGAGATCAGTTTCATCCCCGGGGCCGGGATAACGGTTACATTTTGACATTGGGCGGGATGAGGGTTTATATCGCCGGAGATACGGAGGATATACCGGAAATGAAGCAATTGAAAAATATAGATATTGCTTTTTTACCGGTGAACCAGCCTTATACGATGACTCCGGTTCAGGTTGCCCATGCTGCTGAGATGATAAAGCCCCGGATTTTGTATCCGTATCATTATGGAGAAACCAAGATTCAGGATTTGAAGGATTTATTGAAGAAGGATAAGCATATTGATGTTCGCATCCGGCAATTGCAGTAAATGAGAAACCGGGAGAAATTTAAAAACTTCTCCCGGTTTTGTTTTTTGGCTTATATGTTGTAAAATGCCGTAAAGGCCTTGATGACATAATGGTGATCCATTGTGCCTCCGGTTTCGCGTACCGAATGCATGGCCCACATCGGGTTACCGATATCTACACCCCGCATTTCCATTTGGGAAAGCAGAATGTTACCTAAAGTGGATCCTCCTGCCATATCCGAATGATTGACAAACGTCTGATAAGGTATCCCTGCCAATTGACAAATGGTCTGGAATACGGCAGCCGAATCACCGTCGGTGATGTATTTTTGATTGGCATTGATTTTGATGACCGGCCCGCCGTTCATAACCGGATGATTGGTCGGATCGTGTTTTTCGGTATAATTCGGATGCAGGGCATGAGCCATATCTGCCGAAATCATAAATGAGTTGTGGATGGCCCTGTAAAGGTCTTCTGTCTGGCCGCCCATGCCGAAAACGATACGTTCGATAATCGTCCGGAGGATGGGAGATCCTGCACCTTGTTTTGTTCCGCTGCCTACTTCTTCGTTATCGAAGATGGCCAATACTTTTGTTTTACGGCATTCTTTGGAATCGATCAAAGCTTTCAAACCGGCATGTGCCATAGCCAGGTCGTCTAATTTTCCACAGGAGATAAATTCTTCATTTAATCCCGTCAGGCAACCTTTTTCAAAATTATACAGCGTCAAATCGAAATCCAGGATATTTTCCGCCGGGATTTGCATTTCTTCAGCTATCAGTTTCAACAGGAAATTATCTTTTTCGAAATGTTCGTTAATCATCGCCAATACCGGAAGCATATCTTTTTGCTTACTCAGCGGGTTGCCCTGATCATTGACTGCCCGGTTGAAATGGATGGCCAAATGTGGTATTGTAAGCAAGGGACGTTTAAAATTGATAAACTGGATAATCGGTTTCAGGGGATTGTCGCTTTTGATCAATACTCTGCCTGCCATAGATAACGGACGGTCGAACCAGGTGTACATGATCGGTCCGCCGTAAACTTCTGTATTAAGTTTCAGGTATTTTCCTTCAACCGGTATTTCTGCATGCGGTTTGATACGAAAAGTCGGGGAATCACTATGGGCGCAGATCAGTTTGAAACCGTTTTCGGCAATGTCGCCTGTTCCCGGGATAAAAGCATACAAAGAAGAATGATTTTTCGTAACGAAATATTTTTTTCCTCTTTCAATTTGCCAGCTTTCACCGGAAAACAATTGGGTAAATCCATGGGCGATCAATTCCTTTTTAATATTGAGTATCGCGTGAAAGTTCGTCGGACTTTCGTTGATAAAGTCAATTAATTCTAGAGCTGCCTGTTTTTCCATAAATATATTATTTGTGATGAATAAATATTTCGTTCCCTTCTTCAATTTGTTCCCGGATTTTTTTATTGAACATGATAAAAGGTGGATTTTCCATGTTCTTCTTGTTGTATACGATGTTCGAATAGTCGGTCGGATTGACAACCAAACCGCCGGAAGTTTCCACGATGATCTGACCCGCAGCCGAATCCCATTCGTAGCAACGTCCGAACTTGGGGTAAATGTCCGCTTCACCTTTTGCTATTGCACAATGTTTGGCAGAAGCTCCTAAAGGGATAAGTTCGAGATTATATCCTTTTGACTGCAGGTAATCGATGTATTCGAACTCAGCTTCTGTCATATTAAAACGACTGACGACCATTTTTAAATTCGTCCCTTCGTTGGAGACCGGTGTCAGTTCGGAGATTTGGTTTTCTTTTTTAATATAGCATTTATCATCTTTAAACGCCCAGATGATTTCTTTATCCCGGATGTTGTTGATTATTCCGAATATGGGTTGCGTTCCGCAAATTAAAGCAATATTGATACAGAAGCGTCCGTTTTTATATATGAATTCTTTTGTACCGTCCAGAGGATCCACCAACCAACAATATTTCCACGATTCCCGGAGGTGATAATCCGGAATGTTCGATTCTTCACTGATGGTGGGGATGTCCGGGAATAAAGCTTTTAGTTCTTTGCGTAATAAGGTATTGGATAACTTGTCCGCTTCTGTTACCGGAGTCGCATCCGGTTTCATGGAAATGTCCAAATCTTGTTTTTTGTAAAGTTCCAAAAGGGCATCTCCCGCCTTCTCAATGAGTGCGATGACTTGATCCAACTTCTCTTTTATCATCATGGGTTTAGTGCTTTCTTATTTCATAGGATAAAGTAACTAATAAAAATCGGAATTTGAAAATTAAATATTATACTTTTGATAAGTTGTAAATATTTTGTACATCTCTGTCAATTATTTGGACATATCAGTCTGATGTGTGTTATTTAGTTTATTGATATACAGTGGTTTATTGCGTTGGCATATTTGTTGATAGAATAGTGAATATCAAAAAAAAGAGTAGATATATTAAAATATTTAAATATGAGTGCTTCTAATTTGAAAGTTTTTTTACGCACATTGGTTCGAGATAAACTTTATACCGGGATTACGGTATTTGGTTTTGCCTTATCGTTGACGTTCGTCATTTTATTGAGCATATACATCCAGCAAGAATTATCGGTTGATCAGTTTCATCGGAATAAAGACCGCATTTTTAGGGCCGTTAATGAGGATCGCTCCAGTTTCGGTACTTTAATCGGCGGAGAGTTACAAAGTAAATACCCGGAAATAGAATGCTATACCCGTTTATTTCAAAATTCTACGTTTATTGAAAACAGTCAGAAAGAGAAGGTAAATTTCAATTTTCTGTTGGCAGATTCTACTTTTTTCAAAATGTTTTCTTTTCGTTTACTCGAAGGAATGCCCGGGGAAGTACTGAAGACACGTAATTCAGTCGTATTGACCCGTTCTTATGCCCGGAAATTATTCGGGAGTGAAGATATCATGGGAAAGGAGATCACTTGTGAAGGTGATTTGAAATTGGTGGTAACGGGAATTATGGAAGATATACCTGAAAATACACATTTCAATACATGTGATGGTGTATTGCAATTTCCGTTTTTAGCCGATCTTTGGGGGTATCCTGATTTGTTAACGAATAATAATAACAGTTCTTTCGGACTTTATGTTATGGCAAAAGAAGGAACGGACCTGTCTTCGAAAGCACCTTTGATCTTAGAAGATTTTAAGGCAAATTATTGGATGTTTAAAAGAGGATATGTTAAGGAATTCAGTTTCGAACCTTTGACAGAAATATATTTCGGCGGGAAAGACGGGCAAGGAATACACGGTAACAGTAGGACTTTGGTTGTTGTTTTATCTGCGATTGCCTTCGTTATTCTGGTATTGGCATTGATCAACTATAATAATTTATCGATAGCCCAGGCCGGTTTCCGGGCAAAAGAAGCGGCTGTAAAAAAATTGTTGGGAACCGATAGCGCTTCTCTTTTCCGGCAGTTTATCTGGGAGTCGGAGGCTCTTTGTTTTATTTCTTTTATTTTGGCCTTAGGCTTTAGCTTTTTATTTCAGCCTATCTTCAATCAGTTGCTGAGTACACATGTTTCAATAGCAACTCATTTGAATATAGGCACCATCGGTATTGCTGTGTTGGCATTGGCATTATTAGGCTTGGTGGCCGGTTTGGCGCCTGCATTCCTGATTACCCGTTTTAATCCGATAGATGTCGTAAAAGGAGCTTTCCGGAAAAAAACAAAGGGTGTATATAGTAAAGCATTGATTTGTTTTCAATATACGGTGGCGATTGCATTGGTCGTTTGTACTGCGGTCATTTGGCGGCAAACGGATTTTATGCGGAATTACAATCTGGGATTCGATAAGGAAAATATAATTTGGATGGAGAACCAGGTAAGTGGGGCACAAAAAATGGCATTACGGAGTGAGTTCGAAAAAATACCGGGTGTAGTGGGTGTTTCTTTTGTGTGTGGGAGTCCTGTCGATGGAGGAAATAACAATTCGTTTTCCTATAAAGATAAAGCTTTGAGTTTTCAGGAATTTAAAGTGGATACCGCTTTTTTTTCTTTGTTGGGAATAGAAGTCATGAAAAATGATGTGGCAATTTCTAAAAACGGATTGTGGTTAAATGAGGCTGCTGTCAAAGCATTGGAATTGCCTGATCGGCCTGTCGAATGTAATCCATATGGAGGTGAGGCTATTCCGGTGTTCGGAGTGGTTAAAAATTTTCATTTCCGGGATCTTACCCGGGAAGTGGGGCCGGCCTGGATCAAGCCGTTAAATGATGAAGAATGGCCTTGGAGTATTCTGGTAAAAATCAATACGACGAATCCGGGGAAAGTGTTCCGGCAGGTACAGGCTACCTACAAGGAATTTATAGGTGGTGTTCCGGTCGAGGCGATGTTTATGGATCAGGAGATCAGCCAATGGTATGAAAGCAGTGAACGGACAGCCCGGTTGATCGGTTATTTCTCGGCCTTGGCTATTGTGCTGTCGATGATGGGAATCTTGGCCATGGCCACTTATTTTATACAGCAACGGGTGAAAGAAATCGGAATCCGCAGAGTGAATGGAGCGACTGTAGCGGAAGTGTTGCGTATGCTTGTGGCTAGTTTTATGAAATGGATTGCATTAGCATTTGTGCTGGCTTGTCCGATAGCCTGGTATGCTATGTCCAACTGGCTCGACGGCTTTGCTTATCGTACTGATTTGAATTGGTGGATTTTCGGTATGGCCGGTTGTTTTGCCGGTTGTATCGCCTTGTTAATGGTAGGATGGCAAAGTGTAAAGGCTGCGATGGTCAATCCGGTAAAATCTTTAAAGAGTGAGTAAAAATTCTTATATATTGAATTATGTTGATAAAGTATGTTCAGATAAAGATGATTTTTCGGGGATGGGCCAGAAATAAAGTGTATACTTTCATTTCTCTTTTGAGTCTGGTCAGTGGATTAACGTGTAGTGTGCTATTGATTGCTTTCGTTATGCGGGAATACCGGATTGCGGATTCGGTACCGGACAGTGAGTGTACTTATATCATTGAGAGTGAGAATTCTCAGTATAATCATGTGAAAATGTTTTCGGTAGAATCGGAACTGCCGGTACGTTTGCAGGAAACCTTCCCGGATATCCGGGACATCTGTGTATTCAAAGGTGAGGATGCAGCTATAGTACAGGATAAGGGACTTTTGTATACCGAAAAATATTTTTCCGTATTACCTGAATTTCTCGATTTTTTTAAACCGGAAGTCGTATCGGGAGATTTGGAGCGGGTATTGTCCGGGACAACGGAACTGGCTGTTTCGGAATCTTACGGCCGAAAACTGTTCGGAGAGGAAAATCCTTTGGGGAAGGTACTTACGATGGAAATCCGGAAATATATGCCCGTGGAGAAAGGTTACGGTTATTGGGTCGACGCCAGGCAAGAATATACAGTTGCGGCAGTGTTCAAAGACATGAAGAACAGTATTCTGTGTTGTAATATGCTTCAGGGATTGTCTCGGGAAATTTTGACCAGGGAGGAAACTCGGGGATTGGAATTTTATGCTTTTGTGAAATTAAATCCGAAGGCTGACCGGTTTGTTCTGGAAAAGAAAATCGATCAAAATGCCGGGTTGATGGAATTGGCAGATGGTAAAGTGAGGCTCTTGCCGGCAGATCAGATTTATTTTAATCCTACGGAGTATTGTTCTCTGTTAAGAGGGCGTGATAAATCGTTATTGTATATTAGTTTAAGTATTGCTTTGGCGATATTGCTCATCGCTTGTTTTAACTATGTTAACATCAGTATGACCCGGAATATGCAGCGGTTGCGGAATACAGGTCAGCAAATGGTGTGCGGGGCTTTGGTCGGGAGTATGCGCTTACAGTTAATCACCGAAACTTTTATACAGGTTGTGCTGTCTTTTGGAATAGCAGTGTGGCTGATTTATGAAATATTACCGGTGTTCAACGCCTTTTTAGGTGCAGACCTGTCGCTTTCTGCCGTATTTTACGGTCCGGCCCGGATTGTATTTTTACTTCTGATCGTCGTTTTGTCCGTAGGTCCTTCTTTTTATATTTTTTCCCGTTTGGGGAAAATACAGTTGAGTGCGGTATTGAAAAATGAAACTCAGCGTAAATCGGAATTGATTAAAGGTATGGTTGTCGCTCAATTTGTCGTTTCCGCTGTTTTGGTGGCTGTCGTGTTGAATATTCACCGGCAGATGGAATACATCGCACACAGCCGTCCGGATTCCGACCGGATCGTTGCAGTGAATCCTACCTCTGGAAATTTTGATGAGAAAACCTGGGACGCCTTCCGGAATCAACTGCGGACGTTGCCGGAAATTGAGGCGGTGACGACGACTAAAATGACCCAGAATATGAGCGGACAGACCGGAGATATCAATTATTGCGTTTTCGATTGTGATGATTCCTATTTTGATGTATATGGCGTAAAAATTTTGATGGGGAACGGTTTTTCATCTCTTTCTGCAAAATCGGATCAGGTATTGGTGAATGAAACTTTCGCTTCTCTGGTCGGGAAGTCCGCAATTCTCGGTTACACATTCGATTATTGGGATAAAAGCCGGAAGACGGTCGTTGGAGTAGTAAATGATTTTCAGGTGGATCGTTTTTCCATGAGGATTCCTCCGATGGTGCTGCATCCCGATCCCTCCGGAGCAGGGCGTTTGGTTGTTAAAGCAGGGGAAAATACCTCTTATGCCGATTTGAAGATGAAGATAAATACATTGTGGTACGAAACGGCTCCGGGAAATACCGGTTTGTCCTGCTTGACCATGGCAGATATATATAAAGGTTTTCACCGGGATGAGTTGAGACTGATGAAAACGGTATGGATATTCATGTGGGTCAGTTTATTGTTGACAGGAGTGGGATTGTTCGGCCTGGCTTGGTATACTGTGGAAAGCCGGAAAAAAGAGATCGGTGTCCGGAAAATCAACGGTGCCAGCGGAAATCAGGTGATGTTGTTGATTTGCAGACAATTTATGATATGGATCGGAGTCGCTTTTCTGATCGCTTTGCCCTTGGCTTTTTATTTTACCGAAGAGTGGATGAAACAATTTCTGTATAAGGCAGATTTTACGCTGTGGACTTACTTGTTGGCAGGCGGCTTTATTTTTTCCGTCGGTTTTCTGACTGTCATCTGGCAATCCAGGACTGCAGCCGGATTGAATCCGGTAGAAATGTTCAAAAATGAAATCTAAGGAAGAACAGGTAAGCTAGGAAGGATTGTCTAATATTTAGACTGTTTTGTCTAATTATTAGACAACCTGAATTGATGGATTAAATAATAACTTGTTGTTATCCTGTGTCTTATAAAAAATGGTATACCTTTTGGTGTATGAATGACAATATTCGCATAAATAATTAAAAATAACAGTCATGATCGAATTAAGAAAGGTAGATAAGTATTATAAATCCCGTTTTCAACGTACGTTTATTTTGAAAAATATTGATTTCACGGTAAATGAGGGAGAATTTGTAAGTATTATGGGACCGAGCGGAGCGGGGAAATCAACGTTGTTGAATATTGTCGGGATGTTGGATGAACCTTCGGAGGGAGAGTATTATTTTATGGGAAATCCGGTGCATAAAATGAGTGAGAAAGATAAAAATCTCTGTCATCGGAATTATATCGGCTTTATTTTTCAGGCTTACCATTTGTTGGAAGATATGAATGTATACGAGAATATCGAGATGCCGTTGGTATATAAAGGGGTGAAGGGTAAAGAACGGAAAGCGATAGTTGCAGATATTCTGGATCGTTTCAATATTGTAGCCAAGCAGGATTTGTTTCCGGAACAATTATCGGGAGGTCAGCAGCAATTGGTCGGGATAGCCCGGGCTATCGTGGCTAAGCCTAAATTATTGCTTGCCGATGAGCCGACCGGTAATTTGCATTCCGAGCAGGGAAAACAAATTATGGAATTGTTGAAAAAATTGAATCAGGAGGAAGGAATGACGATTATTCAGGTCACTCACTCCGAGCAAAATGCCAGATACGGTACCCGTATTGTAAATATTATGGACGGATACCTTAAGGAAGGCACGGTCCAGATCGATGGGGGATTGAAACTTTGAGGTTTACATATCAATTGGGACGTATCGTTTTGATCTTACAAAATATAGAGGGTAAGATTAGGTAGAATTTTATTGGGTCTTGAATATGAATATGTTTAGGAATTTTTTCCGGACTTTTAAGGGGAATCGACAGTCTTATCTGATCAATATGTTGGGCTTAGTGACGGGGTTGGCTTGTTGTTTATTGATTATGATGTGGGTAGTCGGTCAATTGCAAACCGATCGCGGTTTTAAGAATATAGACCGGATCGTGTCTTTACAGGGATATCATGAGGGAAGTCAGCCATTCGGAGGGGTGGCTCCTGCCGTGATGCCGGCTTTAAAAATGGAACGTCCTGAAGTAGAAGCCGGTGTTCGCTTAAATTTCGCAGCCCGTACTGTAAAGTGTGGAGCGGAAAATTTCGGAGTAACGGCTTATGATGCAGATAATGACCTTTTTAAAATATTTTCTTTGGATTTTATCGAAGGTGTTCCTTATGAGTCCGGAGAAAAAGAACGTTGTGTGTTGACCCGTTCTGCCGCGTTGATGATTTTCGGAGATCATTCTCCGCTTGGCCAGTCTTTGCAATTTGAATTCGGCACATTTATCGTTTGTGGGGTAGTGGAAGATATGCCGCGTCGTCGGACGGTAGCTACTGCCGATTCTGAAAGCATCGTTTTTCTGCCGATAGAACGGGAAGGGGAGGGTTTGACAGCCTGGTACAATAACAGTTATGAAACTTATGTGCTGCTGCGGGATATGTCGGCTTTTGACGAATTTGCCCGGGTGGCTAAAGACCGGGCGATAAAAGCAGTGCCGGAATATCAGTTGTATGTGAAAGCAGCTCCATTGAAAGACCGTTATCTGTACGATTGGGGACAGATGAAGGAGGTGCGGCTGATGGGGGTTATTGCACTGGTAATATTGCTGATTGCATGTATTAATTTTATCAATCTTTCGACTGCGGCTTTTGCCCGTTCCGCAGTTCAGACAAGCGTCCGGAAGCTCGTCGGAGCAACCCGCTGGCATTTGGTTGTCATCCATTTATCGAATACGTTTTTGTTGGTGGCCTGTTCTTTTGTATTGGCCTTTCTGTTGGCTTATGCCATTGTCCCTGTGTTCGGAAGGATTATTGGAAGTTCATTTCAAATGGCTGATTTGCTGAATCCTTCGGTATTGTGGGTAAGTAGCGGATTGGTTTTTCTGACGACTTTATTGGCAGGATTATATCCTTCTTTTTTTTTAGGATAAAAATCCAAAACAGATTAAAAAATACCAAAGTAATAATAAAATATTATATGATTTCCTTTGCAGCATTCCTCGTCTTTTAGAAATAAACTGATATTTCTTACACTATCAACAACTTACAACTTATCATCCCGTCACCTCTACCCAAGAATCGTTTTAATCTATTTATAAAGTACTGCTAATTTTAACCCTTATACCTCACTATTTAATGTCCGATTTCATCATTTAATTAGTAACAAAAAAAAGGAACGTTTAAATGTTTTCAAGTTGACAAGTTGGAAAATTTAAAAGTTCTTATTTTAACCTGTAACCTGCCAATTTGCGACTTGCAACAAGGTTATTTGAATGTTTATTTTGAAAATTCATGACATATGAAATGGTGTAGAAATATCTTATTTGTTTTTGTATTGTGTGTGTTGACAATAGATGTGTGGGGAGGGAAGGCATGGAAATTCGGGGATAGTTTTATTGAGAACATCAATTCTACTGTTTACAAAGGGGATATACAGATATGGGCAATTGAGCGGGGAGAAGATGGGTATATGTTTTTTGCGACGGCTACGGGATTGTCTGTTTGGGATGGGGTACGTTGGGATCTCTATAAGATACCTTCAGAGGCTTACCTGCGCTGTCTGTGTTATGATTCTGGGAAGGGTTTATTATATTCTGCAGGAGACAATGAATTCGGGGTTTGGAAGCAGAATGAATATGGTGATTTTGAGTATAGGCGTTTATATCATAACAAAGACATAACAGCCGGAAATATATTCTGGAGGTGTTATGTGATTGGGGAATATGTGTATTTTCAGACTCATGAAATGATTTTATGTCTGGATACTTCTGATGAATCTGTCAGTCGGATTACTTCGGAGGGATATATAGACTATATGCATTTATGCGGTCAGGTGCTGATGGTTCAAGTGAACAAAGAGTTTTATCGCCTGGAGGATCAGAAATTGGTCGCATTGGGTTACGGTTTACCAGATCGGGTAGTGAATGTGATCAATTATGAAGGGGTGTCTTATTTTATTGCGGAGAACCGGGGTATATTGGTGTTGGAACACCAAAAAATGAGGGAGTTAAATCCGGAGACAAATGCTTTGTTCAATAGTATAAAAATATTTTCGGCATCGGGGAATAAAGAAGGGGAGTTTTTAATAGGTTCGGTATTGGATGGTTTTTATCAAATAGATAAAAATGGGAAGATTCTGGATCATGTTTCCGGTGAAAATGGATTGCAGAGTACGACGGTGCTGAGTGTGGGAACGGATCAATACCAGAATGTCTGGTTGGGACTTGATGGGGGAATGGCTAAGGTGTTTCATGATCCCCGGGAAAAACATTACCAGTGCTTTTCGGGTAAGATCGGCAGTGTTTATGCGGTGGTGTATTATAATAACGATTTATATCTGGGAACGAATAGGGGACTTTTTAAATTGAATGACAAACAGGAAATACAGTTCATCCCGGGAAGTCAGGGACAGGTATGGGATATCTATCATATTGGGGAGGATCTGATTATCAGCCACGATAAAGGACTTTTTTGTCTGGATCATGGTAAATTTACTCGGTTGCCCTATCCCGGAAGTTGGAAATTACGTCCGCTTTCCAGCGAGTTAAATCTGTATTTTTCTGTTAACTTTTTGGGGTTGACTATTTATGAATTGAAAAACGGACATTTGACGTTGAGAAATCATCTGGAGAATTACAGGGGAACCAATAATAACGCTTACGTAGATAAATATGGATATATATGGTTACAAGGTTCGGATGGCACGGCAGTTCGTCTGAAAACGGATAAAGGATGGCGGAGCGTTGAGTATGAAAAAAGTTATTATTTTCTTCATGAGGGGCAGTCTATGCCGGGTTTTTGTAAATTGGATAATGAGATTATCTTTTACTCCGGCAACAGGGCATATCAGTATAATATTACGGAGGATAGTTTAATCAATAGTCCGTATTATTCGGGTTTATTGAAATTGTGTGAAGACGTGCCCGTTTCGATCACACAGCGGGAAAATTATTTCTTTTATGTGACCAGAAACAGGATCGGTTTAATTGAGCGGATAGATGGTAAATTTGTTAACCGGGGGAATATTTTAAATAAGACCGATAGTCGGATGATACCCTTTGCTTTTCGTCGTATTGTCCCTGTATACCAGGATATATATGCAATTGGTCTACAGAATGGGGTCGCTTTTTACGATTTGGAGCAGCGCACAGAAGCAGCGCCTACTGAAATCTTACGTTTGAAGAGGGTAGAATTTTTGGAGATGAATCAAAACGTACGTTTGAAAATCAAAAATAAGGAGCCCTTGGTATTTCCTGCTAAGGCTGCTAATGTCAATCTGTATTTTACGGGATTAACTTCTTCCCATATGGTTGAATATCGTTGGGATGGGGGGGATTGGAATCCATTGGTAGTGGAGGATGCATTCTCGTTACCCTATCTGGATCCTGGTACCCATGTCCTGGAAGTTCGGAATATGGGCGTAGATAAAGGGACTGATAAATTGTTCAGACAGGAGATCAAAATGGAAAAACCCTGGTTCCTGAACGAAAAGAGTATTCTTATGCTGTTTTTGGCTGTCATCGGATTACTGTTATTGGGGTATCAATTTTATATCCGTCATCTGGAAAAAAATCATGAACGTCTCTCTGTACGGCAGGAAGAAGAATTGAGGAAACAAAAGGCGGAACATGAATTTGAGATGTTGAGATTGGAAGTGAAAGAAAAGGATAAAAAGCTGATGAATTTTACAATGGATGGTATCAACCGGAATAATATGCTGGGCGAAATCAGGGATGAGGTACTTGGTTTGAAGAATGATTGTTCTAATCCGGATTCAAAAATAAAAAGCATTGTAAAAAAGATAGATTCTCATTTAAATGATAAAGAGAATTGGAAGGTGTTTGAGAAATATTTTAATAATATATACGATGGCTTCTTCGATCGTTTAGTACTGCGTTACCCCGATCTAACGACGAATGAATTGAAAATATGTGCTTATATTAAACTGAACCTGACTTCTAAAGAGATTGCTGTATTGATGAACATCTCCCCTACAAGTGTCGAAATGGCTCGTCACAGATTACGGAAAAAATTGGATTTGCCCTCGGAGACGAATTTGGTGAATCTAATGTCTGAAATTTAATAAAATTAGTTGTTCTTGCAGACTTATTTTATACGATTCTGTTAATTTAAAATGTTAAAATATAACAAAAAACAAAAATAAGCATGTAAAGGTGTTTTACATGCTTATACTGTTGTATTCTAGGGTATAACTGTTGTAAAAGCATCAAAATGTAAAGTATGTTTGTTAAAAATTGAAACGTTTGTAATGGTTTTGTACGGGCATTTTTTTTGGAAAAGAAACAACATTCAATGCATTTTTGCAATTGCGATTCGGAAACGTTTTCGCGACAATGATATTTAAAACCTATAATAAAAAGTTATGAAAAGAATTTATGTATTTCTAATCTTTCTACTTTTGGCAGGTATAGCTTCTGCACAGGGGCTATTGGTCAAGGGCACGGTTAAGAGTTCGGAAGATAATCTGGGTATTCCGGGTGTTTCCGTGTTGGTGAAGGGAACGGCCAGCGGGGTAAGTACGGATATTGATGGTCGTTATGAATTGAGTGTTCCTTCGGGAAGTGTACTGGTCTTCTCTTTTATTGGAATGACGACAGAGGAGAGGACGGTGACAGAGGCCGGAGAGTTGAATGTAATATTGAAGCCGCTGCCCCAGGAGTTGTCAGAAGTCGTGGTGATAGGATACGGTACTCAGAAAAAAAGTGTAGTAACAGCTTCCATAGCGAAAGTATCTGCCGATGATTTGACTGCTACGGCTCCCGTTCGTGTGGATAATGCCTTGAAGGGGTTGGCTGCCGGGGTCACGGTTACTTCTGCTTCCGGCCAGCCGGGTGCTGCCGCTCAGATTCGTGTTCGTGGTATCGGTACTATCAATAATTCCGATCCGCTTTACATTGTGGATGGTATGCCGATTGAAGGCGGACTCGATTATTTGAATCCTAATGATATCGCTTCTATTGAGGTATTGAAGGATGCAGCTTCGGGTGCTGTATACGGTGCACGTGCTGCTAACGGCGTTATTCTGGTCACGACAAAAACCGGTAAGCTGGGGAAAACAAAGGTTACCTATGATTTTTCTTATGGCTGGCAACGTCCCTGGACGGAACGTGAGGTGCTGAATGCCACTGAATATGCGATTATGATGAATGAAGGCGCCCTCAATTCCGGACAGGCCCCCAAATATAACGATCCGTATAGCTATGGTAAAGGAACGAATTGGCAGAAAGAGACGTTTAATTACGATGCTCCGGTGGTAAGTCATCAGGTGAGTATGAGCGGAGCATCCGAAAAGGTGAACTATATGCTTTCTTTGGGCTATTATACACAAGACGGTATTGTCGGCGGTAATTACGGACGTTCCAATTATGAACGTCTGACGATGCGCAGTAATACAAGCTACACGATTTTCGACGACACGGAAAGCCGGAATTGGCTGAGTAAACTGAAAATCACATCCAATATTTCTTATGCCCGAATCAAGAGTACCGGGATAGAAACTAACTCTTCCTATGGTTCGCCGTTAGGTAGTGCTTTGGCTTTGTCCCCGATTCTCGGTGTATATGTGGAAGGGGAGGCTGCTGAAGAACAGTTGAAATATTATGAAAAGTTCGAGGGTTTTACTCCGATGTATGATCCGCATAACGGAAAACTTTATACGCTGGCGGGTGGCGATTACAATGAAATGGTGAATCCGCTGGCAAGTCTTTCTTTGCCGGGTACTAAGAATTGGAGTCATAAGTTTGTGGCCAATTTTTCTGCAGAACTGAATCTTTGGGATAACCTGAAGTTCAGGACGTCTTATGGGGCCGATTTGGCTTTCTGGGGGTATGACGGGTATACAAAACTTTACTATCTGACAGCTAATAACAAAGCGACGCAATCCAATGCTTTTTCGAATAAACAGGACGGTACGGTATGGCAGATTGAAAATGTGCTGATGTATGATAAGACGATAGATAAACATTCTTTCTCCATATTGTTGGGACAGTCGGCCAAAAAGAGTTCCGGTACTTATTTAGGCGGTAACCGGTATAATATTGTGAATTATGACCGCCCTTATATCGATGCAAGCAATGGTTTACAGGAGGATGGTAAGATGGGAGTTTATGGCGGACCTAATCCGGATGCGACCTTAGCATCACTTTTTGCCCGGGCCAGTTATAATTTTGACGAACGCTATATGTTTCAGGTAACCGTGCGCCGTGACGGTTCTTCCCGCTTCGGAGCCAATAATCATTATGCCGTATTTCCTTCTTTTTCTTTGGGATGGAATCTGACGAATGAAAGTTTTCTGGAAAAACGTCCGGAGTGGTTGACTTCTACGAAAGCGCGTTTTTCCTGGGGTAAGAATGGTAACGAAAATATCGGTAATTTCCAGTATACCGTACTGACTTCTGCCAATAACAATTATATTTTCGGATCTGGTGAAAACATGGTGAACGGAGTAAAGGCAAGCGGTCTTGCCAATCCTGATCTGAAATGGGAAGAATCTGAGCAGTGGGATGTCGGGCTTGATTTCGGTTTCTTTAATAATGTATTGACGTTTACAGTGGACTATTACAAGAAAAAAACGAACGGTATGCTGATGACGATGAATATTCCTTCGTATGTGGGCGAATCCAAACCCTTGGGGAATGTCGGGAAGATGGAAAACAGCGGTTTTGAGTTTGAGGCTCTCTATAAATTCCGTGTACGGGACTGGAGTTTCCGTATAGGAGGTAATCTCACTTATTTGAAAAACAAATTGATAGAATACGGAAATGATTCCGGTTGGGCTAACCTGGATTCTTTCCAAGGTGTAGGTACAATTTCCCGGGCAGAAAACGGCAGACCTTTTCCGTTTTTCTATGGGTATAAAACAGCCGGGATATTCCAGAATGAAGCAGAAGTAGCTGCTTACACGGATAAAAACGGCAATATGATTCAACCGAATGCCAAACCTGGGGATGTGCGTTTTGTGGACGTGCATGAAGACGGTGTAATTGATGATAAAGACCGTACGGATATTGGTAAGGGTATGCCTGACTGGACGTTTGGAATGAATCTGAATGTAGCCTGGAAAGGGATTGACTTGAGTATGATGTGGCAGGGGGCGATCGGTAATGATGTTTATGATGCGACAAGACGTGCAGATATTACGACCACGAATCTTCCTACCTGGATGTTGGGGCGTTGGACCGGTGAAGGCACTTCCAACAAATATCCCCGTTTCGTATTGGGTGATAATGTGAACTGGCAGTCATCGGATCTGTATGTCTATGACGGCAGCTACCTGCGGCTGAAGAATATTCAGTTGGGATATACTTTGCCAACGACCTTGACAAGAAAAGTTTTTCTCTCTTCCGTACGTGTTTATGTTGCAGCTGAAAATTTGCTGACCTTCACCAAGTATCATGGTTTCGATCCTGAAATTTCTTCCGGAGGTACCTCATTGGGTATCGACCGCGGTGTATATCCTCAGGCTAAAACATGGACAGTGGGTGTGAACGTAGCCTTCTGATTTTATTGTGTACGTAATTAATTAAGAAAATAATGAAAAAATATACATATCTAGCAGGATTATTGGCTTCCGCTTTGTTCTTGAGCGGTTGTTCAGATTCTTTCCTTGAGGTGAATTCGCCTACGCAGGAAACTATCGATACCTATTTTACTACCGATGAGCATATCCAGGAAGCCGTGGTGGCGGCTTACGATCCTCTTCACTGGCCGGATTGGGCTATGGATGAATATAATCCGGTGAATATCATGAGCGATATTATGGCTGATGATATTTGGGTTGGTGGTGCGGATAGGAACGATAACAAGTATTGGCACCTGATGATGAACTACGAGGCTTTGCCTACGAATTGCATGAGGGGGCTCTGGACGGATGCTTATTCCGGCGTGAAGCGTTGCAATGATGTGATGACGTATCTGACGTGGGCAGGAGAGAATGTGACAGCCGAAAACCGGGCTTACTATCAGGCCCAGGTTATCACGCTCCGTGTTTTCTATTACAATTGGTTGTGGAAATTCTGGGGAAATATTCCCTATTTCGATGAAAATCTGACGGCACCTTATTTGGCAGAACAGCTGACAGCCGATCAGGTGTACGGGAAAATCATTACCGACCTGGAAGGTGTGATTACGATGGATGCATTGCCGATGAAAGAGCAATCTGCTAATTACGGTCGTGTTACCAAGGCAATGGTATATATGCTGTATGCTGAAATCGTCATGTATCAGAACGACGAAACCCGCTATGGAAAGGCTCTGCAATATATGCAGGAAATTATCAATGCGCCGGAATACGATTTGGTGGATGATTATACGACTATTTTCAAGGAAGCAGGGGAATGGAGTAAAGAATCTATTTTTGAAGTGAATTATAAGGATGATAATGCGGTCCGTGGCTATACCGCTCCGCTTTTGGCAGGAGGTACTGTGCTTCCGCGGCTTCTCGGTCCGAAAGATTGGCCTGACGGAACTGACGGACATGATAATGGTTGGGGATTTGCCCCGATCCGTAAGGAAACCTATGAGCGCTATTCCGCTAACGATGCCCGCCGGGATGCCACCTGCTGGAATGCGGCAGCTATCAACAATAACTATACGCACCGCTATCAGAATACGGGTTTCTTCCTCGAAAAATATGCAGCACATACTGGTGATAACAAAGATCAGAATGCTGATGCCGATCTGAATTATAACAATAATCTTCGTATTTACCGTTATGCTGAGACCCTGCTCAATGCAGCCGAACTGATTGTGCGTGGTGCGGGTAGCGGGGATGCCAAAGGTTATTTAAACCTGGTGCATAAACGTGCCGGATTGGTGACGGAAATAGAACCGACGATCGACAATATTATTGAAGAACGGCGTTTGGAATTTGTAGGAGAAGGAAAGCGTTACTGGGATTTGATCCGTACAGGAAAAGCTGCTTCCGTGCTGGTGCCTGACGAATACGGTTATCGTACAAATACGTGGAGTGCGAATAAAAAATATTTGCCGATTCCGCAAGGCGAAATAGATGCTGCGCAGGGTACTTTAACTCAAAACAATTACTAATTATCAAATCAAAAAGCGATGAAAAAAATATTTTATAGCCTGGAAGGAGTGATGCTGGCGGCTGCTATGGCTTGGGGGTTTTCGGCATGTTCTCCGGAGGAGTTCGGTTCTCCTAAGGAAGCAGGTATACCTGTTGTTTCCGATTATGAAGAAGCCGTCCGGATCGAGGTGGATCAGGAAACCAATTATGCTCATTTCCATTTTGATTCGAAACCAGGCGTTATGCCTGTCTGGATCATTGATGGTAAGAGCTATTCTACCGATTTTTCCGTATCTAAATATTACCGGAAGGCCGGAGACTACAATGTAGAAGTGAAGGTTGCCAATGCTAATGGCGTCAGTGATGGGTCGGTTTACAAAACGTTTCACATCGATAAAACCAAAATGACGGGTTTCGGCGGTTTTGTGTATGAGAGTGAGTTCAATATGTGGACAAAAGCAACGGTTGCTGCTCCGGCATTTTGGTATGCACCGGGATGGAACCAGATTGCCGATCCGGCTTATTCACTGGCAGACGGTACTTATGTCGTGACTTTGCCTGCGAAAACGACAGATCAATGGCAGGCGCAGATGTCTATGACTACGGATATTAATACGGCTGCCGATAAGCATTACGATTTTTCGGTGATTCTGACTTCAACAACCGATCATCCGCATGTGATGGTGAAATTAGTCGACCCCGGCGACGATGATATTTTCTATTGTGCTGAAACGGTTGCTTTAACGGCCAACGAACCGCTGTGCTTCTGGAAAAGCGATATGGAGGGCCTCGATATTACAAATCTGAAGTTTGTGTTTGATTTCGGTGGAAATGCTGAAAATACAGAGATCACCATTGAGAATATCGTACTGAAAGACCATGCAAATGATGATGGTACGGTTGTTCCCGAAGTGGACGATACTCCAGAACCAGTATGGGTGGATGTAAATAGTGATGACAATCTGTGGAAAGGGGCTCAATATGAAATGGCCTATTTCTATGCACACGGGGAAGATTGGCAAACTTATCCGGAAAATCCGGGTATGAGGGTTGAAGGAACCAAGTATACTTTTACTCTTCCGAATGAGTCGGATCTTCCGTGGCAAGCCCAATGTACCTTTGTGACCACAAATGTTACGACATCGGCAGCTGAAGAGTACGATTTCAAGGTGACGATTACCTCAACTACCGATTTGCCGGGCGTAACGGTAAAATTGTGCTCAGCCGGTGAGGGTGGCGATGATATCTTTATTGTTAATAATGAAAAAGTTCCGGTTCCGGCAGATACTCCTACTGTTATCAAGGGAATCAAGAAAGCCGGACAGGATATTGCGGCTGCGAAATTGGTATTCGACTTTGGAGGAAATCCGGCCAATACTGAAGTATCGGTAGAAAATATTATTTTGCAGAAACATAAAGATTGATAAATGAGAGACTGAAAGCGTGTGCGACAGGGCGTTGTACACGCTTTCTTTAAATAATACGTTACAATGACGAAATTGAATTTGTTTTTTTTAGGAGCTGTTTGGTTCGGTTTGGCGGCGTGTGGCGGTAGTGATGACGATTCCGGTCCGGAGGTGACAATAAACTGTTCCCCGACGAAAATCACGGCCGGATACGAAGAGGCGACGGAAGTGCTTACCGTCACCTGTGAATACGATTGGACGCTTTACAGCGACGATTCCTGGATTACGTGTAAAAAGTCACCGGGAACATCTTCCGAAACGGCAAGTGTTACGATTGCTGCCAATACTTCTTCGTCCGTGCGTGAGGGGACGGTTGTGGTAAAATCCGGAAGCACACGTGTTTCCGTCCCGGTAAGCCAGGCTGGGAAGCCGGAGACACCTGTATCACCGGAAATAACGGTACCGGATGGTTATAAGTTAGTTTGGCAGGATGAATTTGATAAAGGAACGGAACCCGGCTCTGAAAATTGGTGGTACGAGACCGGTGGTGATGGCTGGGGAAACAATGAAATTCAGAACTATGTGGCTGGTTCACAGGCTGGAGTGCAGTTGGCGAAAGTAGAAAATGGCATACTCAATATAATTTGTAAAAAAATAGACGGCGCTGTTTATTCTATTCGTATGAATACAAAGGAAAGTTGGAAATACGGCTATTTCGAAGCCCGCTTGAAGCTGCCGGAAGGCAAAGGCACCTGGCCGGCATTTTGGATGATGCCGAAAAATTATACGGCTTGGCCGGATGACGGGGAAATTGATATCATGGAAGAAGTAGGATACCATCCTAATTATGTGTCGTCCTCGATTCATTGTAAAGCCTATAATCACACTATCGGTACGCAAAAGACGAAGGAAATTCTGGTTTCCGGTGCGCAGTCGGAGTTTCATGTATATGCCCTGGAGTGGACAGAAGATTTTATCCGTACTTATGTCGACGGGAAAGAGTTATTCTATTTTGCCAACGATAAAAAGGGAAATAAAGAGTCCTGGCCGTTCAACGCTGCTTTTTACCTGAAGCTCAATCTGGCTTGGGGAGGAAATTGGGGCGGAGCCCAGGGAATTGATGAAGCGGCTTTACCTGCCACTTACAAAATTGATTATGTACGGGTATTTCAAAAACAGTAAAGAAAATAAATTATGGTGTGGTATAAGATAATGGCACTGATAGCCGTAATTGGTATGATCTGGGGATGTAAGGGGACGGTTAAGGGAACGGATTATCAACAGGTTCAGAATGAACGGGGGAACTGGAAGCTGGTGTGGGATGAGGAATTTGATTACACCGGTCTGCCGGATTCCACCAAATGGAGTTATGACACAGCTGGAAATGCCTGGGGATGGGGAAATCATGAGGCACAGTATTATACCGTGGCCCGGCCGGAAAATGCCCGGGTGGAAGGTGGGGTGTTGAAAATTACGGCTCTCAAAGAAGCAATGGGCGGAAAAGAATACACTTCTGCCAGATTGCTGACCAAAGGCAAAGGCGACTGGCTTTACGGCCGTTTTGAGATACGGGCGAAGCTCCCTACGGGACGGGGTGCGTGGCCTGCAATCTGGATGCTTCCTACGGATTGGGAATATGGCGGATGGCCGGCCAGTGGTGAGATTGATATCATGGAAAATGTGGGGTTTGATCCGGATACCATAGTCGCTTCGGCTCACACGCAAAGTTACTATCATTCTATCGGAACCCAGAAAAACGCCCGGTTTGCCTGTCCTGATTCGTATACGGATTTTCACGTGTATACGCTCGAATGGGAGCCGGATGAATACCGGATGTATCTGGACGATACGTTGCAGTTTACGTTTAAAAACGAAGGTCGTGGTTATGAGGTGTGGCCTTTTGACAAGCGCTTCCATTTGTTGTTAAATCTGGCGATTGGCGGCGATTGGGGTGGTATACAAGGAATTGACGATAGTTTGTTTCCTTTGGTATATGAAGTGGATTATGTAAGAGTTTATCAGAAAGAGCTATGAAGATAAAAGGTATTTTGTGGAGTGTTATCCTGTTGGTGGCTATAGCTTGCCAACAGCCATCCCAAGAGAAAAATGAAAAAGGATTTATCCGGGTAAAAGGGGTGGATTTGGTGACTCCTGACGGGGAAAAATTCCTGATCCGGGGGACGAATTTAGGCAATTGGCTGAATCCGGAAGGATATATGTTCCTTTTCAATACGGCAAATTCGCCGGCGCGGATCAATCAGGCTTTCTGTGAGATGGTGGGACCTGAATTTACGGCTGCTTTCTGGCGGCAGTTTAAAGATAATTATGTGACCGAAGCGGATATCCGCTTCCTGAAAGAAACAGGCATCAATTCCGTCCGTTTGCCTTTTCATTACAAATTATTTACTGATGAGGACTATATGGGAATAACAGGCCGGCAGGATGGGTTCGAAAGGGTGGATAGCCTGATTGGGTGGTGTAGGAATGCCGGGTTATATCTGATTTTGGATATGCACGACGCTCCGGGAGGACAGACTGGCGATAATATTGACGATAGTTATGGATACCCTTGGTTGCTGGAGAATGAAGATTGTCAGAAACAGTTCGTGGATATCTGGGTGAACATTGCTTCCCGCTACAAAGAGGAACCGGTTATTTTAGGATATGATTTGATGAACGAACCGATTGCCCCTTATTTTGAGAATAAGGATGAACTGAACAGTAAACTGGAGCCTCTGTATAAGAAAGTGGTGAAAGCGATCCGGGAAGTGGATACGAATCATGTCGTTTTACTGGGCGGGGCTCAATGGAATGGAAATTTTGACGTATTTACCGATTGGAATTTCGACAGGAATATGATGTATACCTGCCACCGTTATGGAGGAGAACCGACAACGGAAGCCATTCAGAACCTGATCGCATTCCGGGATAAGACAAATCTTCCGATGTATATGGGAGAAACGGGGGAAAATACGGATGAATGGATACGGAATTTCCGGCATACGTTGGAACAAAACAACATCGGTTGGCATTTCTGGCCTTATAAAAAAATGAAAAATCCGACTTCATTCGTTCATATTCCTGTACCTGAAAATTGGGATAAAATTGTTGCTTTTACCGAATGTCCCCGGGTTTCTTTCCAGGATGTGCGTGCAGCTCGTCCGGATCAGGGACTGGTCATGAAAGCGATGAATGACTTATTGGAAAATTGCCGCTTCGGAAACTGTGTGGTAAATGAGGGGTATGTAAAAGCATTGACAGAATAAATAAATTAAAAAATACGATGGAAAAAAGAAATTGGTTGTTGTGGATTGCCGTTTCAGGTCTGGTAGGCTTGAGTGCCGGTTGTTCACAGGCAGTCCCCGGGAAAGGGGCTGCAGTAGGAAGAGACCGCGTTATTGAAGCTAAAATCGATAGTGTGCTGAAAACAATGACGCTTGAAGAAAAGATCGGGCAAATGACGCAGCTCACGCTGGATGTTGTTGGAAAAGGTCCGAGTGTATTTGCCAGTGATATGCCTTTCCAGTTGGATGAGGCGCTGGTCGATACGGTGATCCGGAAATACAAGGTCGGTTCAGTATTGAATACCGCTTCAAATACACCCTTGACCAATGAAACCTGGGAAGAAGTGATAACGGCTTTACAGCAGACGGCTATCGGAGAGACTGGAATTCCGATTATTTATGGGGTGGATGAGATTCATGGAGCTACCTATACGGTTGGGGCTACCCTCTTTCCCCAGGAGATCGCTATGGGTGCGACGTTTAATCCTTCCCTGGTGTATGACGGGGCAAAGATCGCTGCTTATGAAACGAAAGCCGGCAATATCCCCTGGAATTTTTCGCCTATCCTTGATCTGGGACGCGATGCCCGTTGGCCTCGTCAGTGGGAGACTTACGGGGAAGATTCCTATTTGGTCAGTGTGATGGGGGAAGCCTGTGTGAAAGGATATCAGGGAAATGATCCGGAGCATATCGGTAAAGATCAGGTAGCCGCCTGCCTGAAACATTATATGGGGTATGGGGTGCCTTTCTCCGGAAAAGACAGGACACCATCTTATATTTCAGAACAGGATATGCGGGAACGTCATTTTGCACCTTTTCTGAAGGCTATCCGGGCAGGAGCGTTGTCTGTTATGGTAAATTCCGGTGTGAACAATGGTCTCCCGTTTCATGTCAATCGTGAATTATTGACTACCTGGTTAAAAGAACAACTGGGATGGGACGGGGTGATTGTGACCGATTGGGCGGATATCAATAATCTCTATACCCGGGATAAAATTGTCAGCAGTAAAAAAGAAGCCGTAAAAATGGCCATTAATGCAGGCGTGGATATGTCCATGGTCCCCTATGAATGGAGTTTCTGCACTTATCTGAAAGAATTGGTGGAAGAAGGACAGGTTTCTATGGATCGTATCGATGACGCTACCCGCAGGATATTGAGGCTGAAATACCGTCTGAACCTGTTTGAACGGCCTTATTGGTCCACGCAAGAGTACCCTGAATTTGCCAGTAAAGCTCATGCGGATGCTGCGCTCTATGCGGCAGAAGAGGCCATTACTTTATTGAAAAACCAAAAATCTGTATTGCCTTTGCGTAAAGAGGCTAAAGTGTTGGTGACTGGTCCGAATGCTAATTCTATGCGCACGTTGAATGGTGGTTGGTCTTTATCCTGGCAGGGGGAAAAGGTCGATAGTTATGCGCAGGAATACAATACGATATTGGAAGCTATTGAGAATAAAGTGGGGAAAGAACGGGTCGTATATGAAGCTGGTGTGACTTACAAAGAAGGCGGTCTGTATTGGGAAGAAAATACGCCCGAAATACAGAAAGCTGTGAACGCTGCCCGTGGAGTGGATTACATCATCCTTTGCCTCGGTGAGACTTCCTACTGTGAGACCCCCGGTAATCTGGACGATCTTTACCTTTCCGAAAATCAGCAGCAATTGGCTAAAGCTTTAGCAGCTACCGGAAAACCGGTGATTCTGATCCTGAATGAAGGACGTCCCCGGGTGATTTCTAAAATAGAGCCGATGATGCAGGCTATTGTTCAGATTTATCTGCCTGGAAACTATGGGGGGGATGCTTTGGCAAATATCCTGTATGGGGAAGTTAATCCGAGTGGTAAATTGCCTTACACGTATCCCAAATATCCGAATTCGACAACAACCTATGACCATAAGCCTTGCGAGAGCCTGGACAAGATGCAGGGTGCTTATGATTATGACGCCATCTTGTCCGTACAGTGGGCTTTTGGCTTTGGGCTGAGCTATACCACTTTTGAATACAGCAATTTGAGGGTGAACCGCGAAGAGTTTAAAGCCGGTGATGAATTGGTATTTTCGGTAGACGTTAAAAATACGGGGGATCGTATGGGAAAAGAAAGCATCTTGCTTTTTTCAACGGATGAGGTCGCTTCCCTGACTCCGGATGTAAGGCGTCTGCGGGCATTTACGAAAAAAGAACTGGCTGCGGGGGAAACTAGAACGGTGACCCTGAAAGTGGCTGCAGACGATCTGGCCTTTGTAGGTTATGACGGCAAATGGATACTGGAAGAAGGGATGTTTAGCGTTCAGGTCGGTAACCAGACCGTTCGTGTGAAATGTACGGAAACTAAAAAATGGACAACACCTAACAAATAACAATAATAGAAGTGAGCATGCGCCCGGAAGAAAATTTCCGGGCGCATTTATTTCAGCTCCTTGGTCCGCCAGCATTTTAATAATTTCTTTATTCCCGCTGCGGGCTGTGGTGTGCCGGGGGTGTTTCCCTGGGTATTCCGTTTGTCTATATGGATACCTCCCTTTTTCAGGAAAGCCTGTACGATTTCTTTTTGTGCATTCTTACATACTCAGGAAAATAGTGTCCATATCTTACAATTAAAGTAACGATGAACAAATAACGATTTACAGTAAAGTACAGACTCAGATTGCAAATCGTGATTCGTAATTCAAAATTTATATTACATATTGCTTAATAGTAATTTTACCACGTGAATGGGCCGTCAGCGAACGGGATATAAACCGCATCCAGATCTGTTGTGCTGTAGGCAATCAGCCCAGTAATGCCATCCCGCAGCGCCTGGGCTTCACCCTCGAGGGCGCGGAACGCGACGGCGAGTTGCTGGTGGATGAAAAGTATGCGGATACTAACGTTTACAGCATCCTGAAGTTTAAAATTACACAATGAGTCCGTCCCAGTCATGTTCGGAAGAAAAAATATTGTCCATGGTTGTCTTTTTTCATATATTCT